>Ga0302312_10000276_pt1 | contig 45301 bp, 45 predicted proteins | sample III_Palsa_N2_1_FD_200529 | JGI IMG/M metagenome (GOLD analysis project Ga0302312, IMG submission 200529) | Peat permafrost microbial communities from Stordalen Mire near Abisko, Sweden - III_Palsa_N2_1 | ecosystem: Environmental > Terrestrial > Soil > Palsa > Peat permafrost | place: Sweden... | reverse complement strand
CCGAATCGATAAAGCCGCAGGTGTTCACCACCACCGCATCGGCCGCGTTGTAACTGGGTACGATCTCGTAGCCCTCGACCTTCAGCTGGGTGAGGATACGCTCGGAATCGACCAATGCCTTGGGGCAGCCAAGGGATATCATACCTATACGATAGGAATTGATCATGATTGGGCGATGCCATGTCTAAAAACGCTAAAGTATACAGCTATTTACGATTCAGCGATGTTCGACAATCTGCCGGCAGCAGCGCGGATCGTCAGCTTCAGTACGCGGAGCGTTGGGCAAAAGAACGAAACTTGCAGTTGGACGAGTCGCTGTCGCTACGCGATGAGGGGCTGAGCGCTTACCACCAGCGACACGTCAAGCAAGGGGCTCTTGGCACATTCCTGCGCGCCATTGATGAGGACCGAATCGCCTCGGGGTCCGTTCTTGTCGTCGAAGGCCTGGACCGACTGAGCCGAGCCGAACCCATTCAGGCGCAGGCCCAGCTTGCCCAAATCGTTAATGCGGGCATCACCGTTGTGACGGCCAGCGATGGGCGCGAGTACAACCGGGAGGGACTCAAAGCCAATCCAATGGACTTGGTCTACAGCCTGTTGGTGATGATTCGAGCGCATGAAGAAAGCGACACGAAAAGCAAGCGAGTCAAAGCCGCCATCAGGCGTCTATGTGAACAATGGCTCGCCGGCACTTATCGTGGAATCATCAGGAATGGAAAAGACCCCAAGTGGCTTGAATGGCGCGAGGGTCAATGGCACCTAATCCCTGAGCGCGTGGAAGCCGTTCGCACGGTGGTGACCCTATTTCGTGACGGGCATGGATCGCTCGCTATCGTCGACCGCTTGAAAGCCGCCGGCCTATCTGTCACCGGCTTTGCAAATACCGCCTCGTACTTTTACAAAATGCTGCGGCTGGGGGCCTTGATCGGAACGAAGACGCTTAACGTTGATGGCGTTGAGTACCGACTGCAGAGGTATTACCCCGCCATCCTTGATCAAGGTGAATACGATGAGCTGCAGGCTCTCGTCAAGCAGCGAGGCCGCCGCAAGGGAAAAGGAGAAATTCCCGGCATCATCACGGGCATAAAAACGACCTACTGTGGCTACTGTGCGTCAGCCATGATTGGACAAAATTTAATGAGTCGAGGCCGCGATGGTGACGGCCGTGTTCATGATGGTTACAGGCGTCTTGCCTGTAGCTCCGACCAGACTAATCGCAAGTGCCCCGTGTCTGGCAGCACCAGCATCGCGCCTATCGAGCGAGCCATACTTAATTACTGCTCGGATCAGATCAAGCTCAATAATCTGCTCGATAGCACCGTAGCGGATCTCCCTGTCAAGCAAAGGCTCGCCGATGCGCGCAGCCGGTGCGCCGAACTGGAGACGCAAACTGAAAGACTGACTAACGCTATCCTTCAGGACAGCGGCGACGCTTTACCGTTGGTCATCATGCGCAAGATGCGCGAGCTGGAAGCGAGCCTTGAGCGCGCTAAGCGCGACGCTGGTGATGCTGAGGCTGAACTATCCAGCCTCAGCCGAAAGACCCCAGCCAAAGCTGATGCCTGGAAAGAGCTTGTCACTGGTGTAAAAAAACAGAACTACGATGACCGCCTCAAGGCCAGGCAGCTCGTGATGGATACTTTCTCGCGCATCGTCATCTATAGATACGGCGTGCAGCCATCAGAGAGCGACGGGACAATCCTGGACATGGTCCTGATCCCACATGGCGGGCAAGCCAGAGTGCTTCGAATTCACCGTAAGACGGGTGATTGGATCGCAGGCGATGATGTCCTCATTGCGGAAAGTTCAATCTATGGCGTGTCTGCTCAATAGAGTTTGCCCTGGCGGCGACGTTTGTACGCGTAGGTGCCCCATACCCTGTAGAAAGTTTTTATAGCAGGCAAGTGTGACGTTCCAAACCTCCCGCGCAACCGTCGACCCTGATTCAATAATTTTTCCGTTTTCGTCGATGATTGCGAGCTTAGCCTGCTTGCCATCAGTAGTGGTCACAGTCAGACCTTCGAAGCAGACGGCACTGATTGCCGCATTCGACAGATCGCCTGTCTTAGGGATTCCGATCATATTTTCTCCCCTGTTGGCTTTATCCGCGGTGCAGCGCGTGAAATAACTGTTGCTTGTTCCATGTGAAAAACCTTAAAGCGTTGCGCAGTGCTAATAAGCAAGCCATCGTCGGTACCGCTCGCTATCTGAGCAAGAAGACATCGATGTACCAACGGTCTGGCACATCCAAAAAAACGACGGCTATGCTCTCACGCTCTAGGCTGACGCGTGTCGATTGCATATGCCCAGCCAGCCGGCACACGGGTTGTCAGACTTCGGCTCTTGAATGGCTGCCGAAAGAGGCCGATTAGCAATAGAGACAAATATCTGGAGACTGATCGCGTTTAGCCATGGCCGCCTTAATTTAGATATAGCTGTGAAAATGTCCGGGTCATTCGCAAAAAGGTAATCAAGGTAATCTTCTGTCCAATAGAAGATATTTCATCGAAGAAACAATGAGATAGAAATAGACAGTAAAGGTAATTTAAGGGTAATGTAAGAGTAATGGATTACCCTAAGAAAAAGTAACAATATCAACAATAAAAATTCATATAGATCATGTACTTAAGAAAAAATTACCCTGATGATTACCCAAAATTACCTTAGAAAGGTAATTAATTTATTCTTCGCAATCAGTTAGTTAGACTAGTTTTAGCCCGTTATCACCGTGATTACCTTTTTCCGAACCCCACTCGGCTATCGTTGCCAAAGCGGCTACCAAAGCACTCTAAAACGGCCCTAGCATGCGTCGAACTGCGTCAACCGAGAGCCGCTCCTTACCCGCCGATTGACGCGTGGCACCGTTCTTTCGAGCCTGTGGACAGACGCGTCGAAATCCATGTCCAAAGGCTACGCGGGTGCGGCGGGGGAAACCGCGCGGCTCGGGGATGTTCAAGCCCCAGATGCATGCGAGATCCATGCGCGATGCAGGCCGACGCGAATATCAGAAAACCCCTACAGACGAGTTGCGTTTGTCAGAGCACCTTGTGCCTGCTCAGTGAGTCAGGCGGCTTCTTGTCCCCCTTGATAGCGTCAGCCGATGACCTGGGCAACCTTTTCCATCGGAGCCGGGCCGTGGTCATCTCGCCGATCGAATCGGCAACCGGGACCATGACTCGTCGGTCGCGCAAACATCTACGCGTGTTCCTTGAACTTCATGGGGCGGCGGCTAGACGTTGGGATAAAAGATGTTGACAACGGCGCGCCTGACAGGCGCAGAATGCTGCACTGACTCACCGCTGCAACGGCAATCGGTCAGCCACAGGGGATTACGATGATAGGGACGTTGTCATTCAGGCACGTAGCCAAGCGGTCGAGTGCGGCTGCGCGCGACACTTATACGACAACCGCGACCGGCGGATATCCGTCCATTCGAAAGGCGCACGAAGTCGCGCGTTTCGCCTCGTACGTGAGGCTTACGCCGATCGTAACTTTGCAACACCCTATTCGCTCAAAAGCAAAAGTCACTCGCCAGTGGAGTGGTCATTCATTAGTGGCGCTCAATAAAAAAGTTACCGCTGAGAGGGTGATTTATGCCTTTCCAACAACAGGCTCTTCCGGCGGTGTGGCGATGATCGAGTCATTGCATCATTCATCACTCTGTGTCCCATACACGATCGTTCGCGCGACGCGCGATATCGTCTTTGCACAGCAATATCTATTGAAATATCTACTTAATGTCGGTGGACTATATGAAAAAACATTCTAATAAGAAGTCGACACATTTTTCCGTGCGAATAGCGACTTTATTCCTTTCATTGACTTCTCTTTCGGCCTATTGTCAGTACACTCCTCTTTTAACAACCACTAATTTGAATGGCGTCAATGTTTCTGCTAAATATACGCCACCCACTCCCATGGTTGACCCTAGCCAAACTAACGGCGCATCCATAACCAATTTGAGCAGCGTCAATGTTAGCGCGCACTCGGGCAGTGGCAATAAATATTCGCCCAATAACTCGACAGCCGCCGCTATTCCTACCATGGACAAAAATGGATGTCCGGATTTCAAACTCGATCCCATTGAGCTCAGTTTCGGTGCAAAAGTCGATTCGACGACCTACTTCAAATTGCCCGGTGAGATGGGGTTAAGTTATTCGCTCTACTATAATAGCTCTAGAAACAGTACGAGTGCTGTAGCGCCATGGGCAGATAATCTTTCCTATAAGTTAGACACTATTTGCAACGGAGCCGAGACGTGTACTTCCATAACATTAAATCGTCCCGATGGATCCAGTATTCTTTTTAAAGGTCGCGCCGATGGAACCAACCGAATTCATACGGAGAGTGGTGGTGGTAATCTCGCCACTTTAGTCCAGAACGCAGACAATACGTACACACTTCAAGATGAGGATTCCACGACACAGGTGTATTCGCAATCGGGCCAGCTGATTTCGATTAAAGACGCCTCGGGTATCGGCTGGACATTAACCTATTCCAGCAATTCAGCTGCCCAAACAAGTACGACGCAAGTTACGCATACGAATGGCCAGTCTTTCACCATTTCCTCCCAGAGCTATATCAGTAATGGTGTTTACACGACACAAGAGACCCTTACTGATCCCGGACAAAATGCGTATGTGTTTGTTTATGGACCCAACGGACTGATTTCAGCAAGCTTACCGGGAAGCCCATCGACGGTCTTTGCCTACAAGTATGCTCCCGGCGCGAATGTGAACGGCGGTCTTAATGAGGTGGATATAAATTCCGTCCCCTACGCCTATACCACTTACGATGCCAGCTTACGGGCTAATGGCACTCACCTGGCGGATAATTCGCAAACCAGCTCGATTATTTATTCGACGAATAGCACGGGATTAGTAGCGGCCCTCACCAATCCCTTGGGCCATACGACGTCCAACCAATATAACGCGCTGAATCAGTTGGTTTCCGTCAGCGATAATGCGGTATCCGATTGCGGCGCCACGGTGAACTCGCGTCAGTACGACGGCAACGGCAACCTACAGCAGACGGTCGACAACAACGGCAACGTCCACACCTACACGTACGCCGTGAACGGCCAGCTGCAAACAGAGACCGAGGCTTCCGGCACCACGCAGGCACGAACCACCGATTACGTATGGGATCCCAATCAGCAACTCAATCGCCTGACCAGCGTGACGGTCGAAGGCTGGTCCAAGACCGCCTACACCTATAACGCGCAGAATCGCCTGGCTTCCGTGGCCCTCACCAACCTGTCAGCCAACGGCACCGCCAACCAGACTCTGACCACGACCTACAACTACACGCTGTACGGTAACGGCATGGTGCAGACGCTGTCAGTGACGCACCCGTCGCCGAACAACAGCGATACCGACGTATCGACCTACGACGCGCTGGGCAACCTGAGCACCTTTGCCGATGGCCTGGGCCACACCACGACTTACAGCAACTACAACGGGCTCAACGAAGTCCAGCATGTCGTTGGTCCCAACGGCGATGCCACCGATTATACCTACGATGCGCGCGGCCGGATCGCGACCAAGACGACGTATCCCTATGGTATTGCTGGAACGTGGACGTATACCTACGACGGCTTCGGGTTGCTCTATACGCTGACAACGCCGGATAACGAGGTGACCACCTGGAACCGCAATGCGGAAATGATGGTGCAGACCATCACCCACAACGACAAGGACGGCACGTCGACAGAGACCTTTGGCTACGACCCCAACGGCGATGTGACGAGCCACGTCGTGACGCGCGGCAGCGATGTTGGCTTGTCTGAGACAGCGCAGTACGACGCTTTGGGTCGGCTCTATCAGAAGATTGGCAATAATGGCCAGACACTGACCTACGGTTACGACGGCAACGGCAATGTGGTCTCCACCACCAATGCCGCCGGTCACGTCACCACGAATCAGTACGATCATCTGGACCGGGTCAGCCAGACGACCGAGACCGGTGGCGCGAGTCCGCCAATGCCTACAGCGGCACCGACACTGACGGTCCCGGCCACCAATGCGAGTGGCGCCTATACCGTGACCTGGACGACGGTGAGTGGAGCGACCCGTTACATCTTGCAGGAACAGGCCAGCGGTGGCGGTGGCGGTGCTATCACTGTGGCCAATAGCACAGCGACGAGCTGGAGCACTAGCGGTAGAGCCAACGGCACCTATGCTTATCAGGTAAAGGCCTGTAACTCGACGGGTTGCGGTCCGTTGAGTGCGGCTAGTTCTGTGACGGTCAATGTACCGTCGCCACCCACCTCCGCCCCGTCACTCACGGTACCGGCGAGCAGCGCCACGGGCAGCTATTCGGTGACCTGGACCAGTATCGCGAACACAAGCAGCTACACCCTGCAGGAGCGGTTGAACGGCGGTAGCTGGACGACGGTGCAATCGGCAGCCGTCCTGAGCTGGAATCCTGTGGGGCGGGCCAATGGCAGCTACGGGTATCAGGTGCAGGCCTGTAATGCGGTGGGCTGTGGTCCGTGGAGTGCGGTGGGAACAATCACGGTCAGCTTGCCACCGGTGCCAAGTGCGGCGCCGGCACTGACGGTACCGGCGGCGAATGCCACGGGCGGTTACTCGGTGAGCTGGGGCACGGTGAGTGGTGCGGCCACCTATATCGTGCAGCAGCAGGTCAATGGTGGCGGCTGGACGACGCTGCAGAACTCCGCGTCAACGAGTGTGGCGGTCAGTGGCGAAACGAACGGGAGTTACGGCTATCGCGTGCAGGGTTGCAACATCAGTGGCTGTGGACCGAACAGCGCCACGGGTACGACCGTGGTGACCTTCGCTCCTACGGGTTCACCGAGCTTGACCGCACCAAGCAACAGTGCCACGGGAAGCTACACCGTGAGCTGGTCGGGGGTGGCCGGTGCGAGTACTTACCTTTTGCAGCAGCAGGTCAATGGTGGAAGCTTCACGGCGGTACAAAATTCGGCGGCCACGAGTTGGGCCGCCAGCGGAGAAACGAATGGCAGCTACGGTTACAGGGTTCAAGCGTGCAACGCGGGCGGATGCGGACCCGTGAGCGGCGTTAGTACGGTTCTCGTCACCCAGGCGCCAGCGTCGCCAGGCGGCGTCACTGCTCCATCGTATGTCCATGGGGTTCAGTACTACGTGACATGGACCGCTGCCGCCACGGCGACGTCCTATAACGTGCAAAGAACCAATGCTATTACCGGCGCTACGGCACTCGCATACACCACGTCAGGCACCAGCGTAACCATCGCCGCACCGGGTGCGTCACAAACGCTCCAGTATGCCGTGCAGGCGTGCAATGCGTCGGGCTGCTCAGCCTATGCAAACGCACCAAACACCACAGAAACAGATCCACCTGGCCCAATTAACTGAGACTATGGATATGGATGCCTACCTGAAACTGCACCTAAGGCCCAGACTTCTACCGCTGCTGCTGTCATTGTTCCCGGGGTCGCTGCTAGCGCAGAGCGTCACCACGGTGATGACCTACGACGCCGGCGATCATGTGGCGAGCGTGACGGATCCACGTGGCCTGGTGACGACCTATGCGCACGATGGCCTGGGCCAACTGTGGCGGCAGACCAGTCCGGACACGGGCACCACGAATTTCGCCTACGATGGCTATGGCCGTCAGTCCAGCATGACGCGTGCCGATGGCGTGCAGACCACCTATGGCTACGATGGCCTCAACCGCCGCACGAGCGTGAGTGCCGGTGGCCTGACCCAGACGTTCGCCTACGACAACTGCACCAACGGCCTGGGTCGTCTGTGCTCAGACAGCGATGCTACCGGCGCGACGTCCTACAGCTATACGCCGGAAGGATGGATCGGCGGGCGTGGCTTTACTATAGGTAGCACGACGTATGCGCTGGGTTTCAATTACGATGAAGTAGGTCGCCTTACTGTGGTGAATTACCCGGATAGCAATCTGGCCATTTATTACTACACCAACGGTGTCGTCTCCGGCGTTGCCTTGAAGATCGGCAGTGCCTCACCGATCAACGGCGCGACGGCGATTACCTATCGGCCCATGGAGATGGCGATGTCCGCCTGGACCTCCAGCAACGGGCTGACCAATACCCTGAGTTATGACACCGATGGACGGCTGACGGGTATTAGCGTGCCCAGTAAGCAGAGCTTGGGATTCAGCTACGACACCGCCAATCGCCTCACGCAGATCACCAACGGCATCGACAACACGCTGACGCAGAACTTTGGTTACGACTACATGTCGCGGCTGGCGTCGGTCTATTCCGGCGCGGATAACGAGAGTTACCAGTACGACGCCAACGGCAATCGCACCTATCAGAACGTCAACGGAACAGCGTTGAACGAAACCCCCAGCAGTACGAGCAATCAATTGGCGACCCTCGCAGGAACGTATAACGTCACCTACGGCTACGATGCAAACGGCAACACCACTCTGATCAACGGGACATCGAGCTATCAATACGATCCTTACACCCGGCTCGACGCATCCGGCGGTGCCACCGACTATGTGAGTCCGGAAGGGCAACGCCTGCGCAAGATGGGCGGCTCGACCGGCACCACCTACTTTGCTCCCAGCACGGATGGCACGCTATTGGCCGAGGACGACAGTGGCACGTGGGTCGACTACGTACGATTGAACGGACGGCTGATCGGCCGGATCAGTGGCGGGCAGGTCAGCGCCATCCACGACGATCAGATGGGTCGACCCGAAGTGGTGACGGATGCGTCGCAGAACGTGGCGTGGCTGGCCCAGAACTTCGCTTTTACGCAAAAGGTGACCACGGCGAACATCACGTTGAACTTGGGTTTTCCAGGACAATACTACGACGCAGAGAGGCTGACCTGGAACAATGGTTACCGCGATTTCAACTCGGGGCTGGGGCGCTATCTGGAGAGTGATCCCAGTGGCTTAGCCGGCGGGATCAATACCTATACCTACGTAGGAAATAACCCTCTAAATTATGGCGACCCACAGGGATTGGAGGGTATCGGTTCATGGACTTTTGCGCCCGGGGCTCAACGAGATGAGTACAATGCTTTTGAAAGCGGCGGATTATCTTATGGGAATGGCAGTGGAAGTTATATGTCGAATGGTGCAAAAGTAGGGGCAGTTGTAGGAGCCACAGCGGGAATTATTTTAGTGGACGTAGTGGGCTTTCCCGAGGCTGAAATTGTGGAGGGCTCTATCGCAATAATGGGAACCGGAGGCTTTGAAACTATAATGGGGTTAGACGCCATAGCTGGTGAACCTGTCGCCTCTTATGTCGTTGGTGGACTTATGGGTGTTGGCCCTGGCTTTCTTTCGGGTGGAGCAATAGGTAAAGGGTTTGATTGGTTAACGGGCAAGTATGATAAGAATTGTCCGTAAATATTTTTACATGGAGAAAATAAAGTGTCTTTTAAAAAATCCGACTTTAATAAATCACCAAAAGCCTTTTTTATCTTTATCTTTCTATTAAGCCTACTGTTACTTGCCGCACCAGAATTTATTTATTTTATAATAAGGGAAGGCTCGCGGGGTCGACTAGTATGGAGTGAAGCGTTTTTAGCGCTGTGTATAAGTTGCTTGGGCTCCTTAGTTTTCGCCACTCTCCTCTGGGTAATATTTGAGCCAATGAGAAAGAATAGAAATTTAAAAAAATAATTGGCCTACGCACTAACTAACAGCATCCGTTCCACTGGCAATCAAGCCGGCAACTTTGTAGTCGTCGAACGTAATCACCTCCTGCCCCATCCACTCGTTGAGCTGCTGGAAGCGCGTCTGTAGCGGTTGCAGTTCATTGACCGCAAACACCTGAGCGGCCGGAATCACCGACCCGAATCCCGTCGTCCCGGTCGGCACCAGGCCGAGCAGCTGCGGCGGCACGCGATGCGCGGCCAGCACGTCATCGCGCGTGACGTTCTTGATGTTGAAGAACTCATCCTTGGCCGCGACCTCGCTGATCGGGATCATCTGGATGCCGTCTTTCTTGCCGCCCGGTGCATAGAGAAACAGGTTGCGAAAATTGCCCGGCCCCTTGCTCTCCTTCAACGCTTTCTTCAGATCCTCGACCTGCGTCTCGTCGGTCAACGCATCGGTCAGGTGCAAGATATAACCGGCGTGCGAACCGTTGAGGTAGTACTTGCGACGAAATAGTGTGCCAGCCTCGTTGAGCCACGCGCTCTGCAGCGCCGATAGGTACTCCGGCAGTCCGTAGATCTCCTGGTGCACATCTGGCTGGCGCAACTGGAACACCGAACCCTTGGCGAATTCGTGGTCCGTTTTCCAGCCCTGCACGAAAAAGTACGTGTCCAGGTCATCGCAGCCACGGCGCATGTACTTCGCCAGCGCGTGCTTCAACGGCATTGGCTGGCCGAGCCGGTTCTTCACCTGCTCGAGGTAGCCGTCACCGAACACCAAAAAATCCAGCACCCACGCGCCGAACGTCTCGCGACTCAGCAGCTTGTGTGGTCGGAACATCGACGTGAGGATGTTGCACTTTACGTAGATCGCCGAGCTGTGGTGCGGCGTCGACCGAAACGACTTGGCCAGCCCTTCGCGCGACACCGGTGGCTCGTACCATCTACCGTTACGCCACGCCTCGATGTAGTCGAGGATGTCTCGCCCATCGAGCACCGGCGTCGGATCGCCGAAGCTAAAAGCCACAGCGGGTTTTGCAGGCGTGTTGTCGGTACCGGTTGCCACGGTCATGTTGCGCATCAGTAAAGCTCCATCTGGCTGGTGTTGGCCGCGGTGCGCCCTTCCAGCGGTTCGTTGATCAGTGCATGCATGCAGGCCCACGCGAGATCCGCGTGGCCGATTTCCGCGGAGCGTCCCGCGCTGTACTTCACGTGCCGACCGGAGTCGGTCATCGTTCGCTTGAGCGCCATGAACGACTGCGCCAGATCCACCCAACCGGCGTCGAACTCCAACCGGCCCTTGTCAATCACGTTCTGCGCCTTCATCACCATCAGCGACTTCACGTCGGGCGAGTAGGTGATCTTGCGCACCAGCGGAAAGAACTGGATCACCAACTGGTACACCGCCTGGCCAAGGCCACTCACGTCGATGCCGATGTGCTGCACGTTGTAACGCTGGGTGATGGTGCGGATGAACGCGGCCTGCGCTTCAAAATCCATGCCCTTGAGTCGGTGCCGCTCGAGCGCGCGAAATTTGCCGCCCGGCTTCTCCGGTGGCGCCAGTACCACCAGCCCCGCACCATCACCACCTTGGCCCAAGGCTGGGTCGTAACCGACCCACACCGGCTTCATGCCGAACGGCCGCATCAACAGCGGCTTGAGGTCGGTCCAGTCGACCCAGCTGTCGACCATGCAGCCCTGCATCATCGCCAGCGTGAACAGGCTGTCGCCGTCGTCCATGAACTGGCACATCAGCAAGTTGGCGAACTCGTCTGGCGGGTACTCGGTGCGCAATTCCTCCAAATCGAACAGATCGCAGCCGCCCCGCTCGGCGTCCTCGATCGTCACCATGTGTCGCCACACCTTGTCGGCGCAGCGAAGGCCTTCGGCTATCGCGACCCGGTCGGTGATGATCTCGACCCGATCCTCTTTCTTGCGCCGACGGTTGTAGCGATCGCCGGTCCAGGTCGGGTACGCCGCATGGCTCGTGGCGCTCGGCGTGCTGAAGTACGTCTTGCGCCACTGCTTGTGCATCGCCATGCCACTGGCGACTTTGTTGATTTCCTCGAAATTCTGCGACCAGAAAAACTCGTCGTAATAAAAATTGCCGTGATAGCCCTGGGCGGTGCGCGCGTTCTGACCGAGGAAATACAGGTGTGCGCCGTTCCAGAGAACGATCGGATCACCCTTCAGGTCAATGCCCACCGCCTCCTACGCAAACTGGCGGATGTACTGCTTGAAGATGTGTGCTTGGGCTTTCGACGCGCTCAGAAAAATCTGATTGCGCCCGGTGGCGATCGCATCGTCCAGCGCCTCGCGGGCGAAGTACCACGTCGCGCCGATCTGGCGCGACTTGAGGATCATGCGCGTGCGTTCGTCCGCCGAGGTGCGCCATTTGTGCTGATAGGCGAACAGCGACTCGTGGAACTGCCGCCGTAGCTCTGCCGCCTGTTCCTCGGTGAACTCGTTGCGCTTCGGTGCGCGCTTTGGCCCCGCGTTGCGCGCCTCGATGGCGGGATTGAGATCCGCCTCGTTGCCGCCCGGTGCCTGGTAGCGCCGCACCCGCGCCAGCCGCTCGATCTGCCGACCGAGCAGATCGATCTCCTTGAAGTCGCCGCCGGTCTTTTTCTCTTTCTCGATCAGCGTCTGGAACCGCACCTCGATGCAGCTCTCGGCGCGCTCGATCATCGGCGCCTTGGCCCATGCGTCGCGCGTCTTCCACGACTCGATCGTGGTGCGCGCGATACCCAGCTCGTCGGCAATGTCCGTGACCGGCCATCCCCGAAAAAACAGGGAGCGCGCGGCGCGTCGCTGATCGACGTGGGGGACAGGCATCAACATGGCGGCATCGTCGCAAGCGCACCGACGTAACTATTGCCTGCCGCGATGTACCAGCCCGTTGGTACATCGGCCCCGCGTTGCCCGGCTCGCGCACGGTGCCGACGATGGCCGCGTCTCCCCAACGCGTCGCCACCCCGAGGTTTCGTCCATGGCCAAGTCCAAGTTTTTCCGCGTTGCTGTCGAAGGTGCGACCTCCGATGGGCGAGCGATCGAGCGCAGCGCCATTCAGGGCATGGCCGCGACCTACAACCCCACCCTCTACGGCGCGCGTATCTTCGCCGAGCACATCCGCGGCTATGCACCGGACAGCCCGTTCAAGGCCTACGGCGACGTCACCGCGGTGAAGGCCGAGGAAATTCCCGACGGTCCACTCAAGGGCAAACTTGCGCTGTACGCGCAGATCGATCCGACACCGGAAATGGTCAACCTGGTGAAGGCTCGCCAGAAGATTTACTCGAGCATCGAGATCACCCCGAAATTCGCCGACACCGGCCTGCCGTATCTGTCGGGCCTGGGCATCACCGACAGCCCCGCCAGCCTCGGCACCGAGATCCTTACCTTCGCCGCGCAGCACCCGGACGCCAACCCGTTCGCCTCGCGCAAGCAGCATCCGGACAACGTGTTCACCGCCGCCACCGATGCTGTCGAGATCGAGTGGGAAGACGAGCCGTCCGACATCAGCGCCAGCACGCTGTTCGCGGCGATCAAGGACAAACTCGCCAAGATCAGCACCAAGTTCAAAGCCAACGACGGCCAGCTGGGCGACGTCGGCGACGCGATGCAGAGCATGGCCGACACGCTGGAGCAGTTCGCCAGCAGTCATACCGCGGTGACCCAACGGTTCGCCGATCAGTTCAGCACGCTAAGCGTGCGCCTGGACACCATCGAAGCGACCAATGCCACGCACCGCCAGGACTTCGCCAGCTTGCGCACTCAGCTCGAAGCCGCGCCCGGCGGACTGCCACGTCCCGCGGCCACCGGCGGCGGTGATGTCGGCCAGACCGACTGCTAATCGCTTCCACCGTCTCTTTCCGAATCGCCGACCCACGTCATCGCCTGCACGCCACGGAGCACCCATGCGCAACGAAACCCGTCTTGCCTTCACCGCCCTCTCGCAGCGCATCGCCCAGCTCAATGGCGTGGCATCGGCGGGCGAGACCTTCACCGTCGCACCGACCGTGCAACAGACGCTGGAAAAACAGATCCAGTTGTCCAGCGCGTTCCTTCAGCAGATCAACGTCGTTCTGGTGACCGAGCTATGGGGCGAGAAACTCGCGTTGGGGACCACCGGCACCATCGCTAGCCGTACCGACACCGACACCACCGACCGCGCGCCGGCCGATCCGACTGATCTTTTCCCGAACGACTACACCTGCAAGAAGACCAACTTCGACACGTCGCTGAAGTATTCCAAGATCGACGCGTGGGCCAAGTTCCCCAACTTCCAGACGATGTTCCGCGATGCGGTCGTCGGCCAGCAGGCGCTCGATCGCATCATGATCGGCTTCCACGGCACCAGCGCAGCGGCGAACACCAACCGGGTCACCAACCCGCTACTGCAGGACGTCAACATCGGCTGGCTGGAGCACATCCGCACCGATGCACCCGCGCACTGGATGAAGGAAGTCGTCCCGGCCAGCGGCAAGGTCACCATCGGTGCCGGCAAGGACTACGAGAACCTCGACGCCCTGGTGTCGGATGTGACCGAGAACCTGATCGCCGAGGCCGTGCGCGACAACCCCGCGCTGGTGGTCATCTGCGGTCGTGACTTGCTGCAGGACAAGTACTTCAAGCGCATCAACCAGCAGCAGACCGCCGAGAACGAACTGGCCACCGACATCATCGTGTCGCAGAAACAGATCGGCGGCCTCAAGGCGGTGCGTGTGCCGTTCTTCCCGAAGAACGCCATGCTGATCACCACGCTCGACAACCTGTCCATCTACTCGCAGGAAGGCGCACGTCGCCGGCAACTGGTGGACAACGCCAAGCGCGACCGCATCGAGAACTACGAATCCAGCAACGACGCCTATGTCGTCGAGAACTACCTGCTAACGGCGTTCGTCGAAAACATCGTCGTCTCGTAATCACCGAACCCCTCCCCCAGAGCGAAGCCCGTCGGCTGGTGCGCCGGCCGACGGTGCCCTGCCGAACACCGCGCGAGAGAACCGCCATGCCATCACCCGCCCAACAGCACCGCCAACGCATCGCCGCCGCGATGTCCCAGACCGTGGTCGCCGACGCCGATCACGGCGCCGTCGCCGCCGGCAGTGCGTACGCACTGATGCTCGCCAAGCTCGCCGAGGATAAGCGCGTCCTCAAAAACATCCAGTCGATCGCGCAGAAGATCGAGGTCAAGCGCCAGCGCCTGCCGGAGTACGCGGCATGGATCGACGGCGTGCTGCAGGCCGATCAGCCGGTGCAGGACGATGTGTTCGCCACCGTCATGGTCTGGCGCATCGACACCGGCGACATCGACGGCGCACTGGTCATGGCCACGCACATGCTTACCCACAACCTCAAGCTGCCCGAACATTACCAGCGCGACCTAGCCACCCTGGTGGTGGAAGAAATCGCCGAACGTGCCGGCAACGCGGATAGCGGCAACGTCACCGCATCCCAGTTACTGCAAGTGGGCCAACTAACCAACGGGCGCGACATGCCGGATGAGGTGCGCGCCAAACTCCACAAGGCCATCGGCCTGGCCCTGCGCGATGCATCGCCCGCGCAGGCACTCGACCATCTGCAGCGTGCGCTGCAACTGAACGCGCGACTGGGCATCAAGACGGAGATCACCAAGCTGCAAAAGCAGCTGGCCCTGTCGAAACCGGTCGCCACCTGAGCTCGCCCCGAGCACCGCGGCGGCTCGGTGGACATCGTGTGACCTCTCTCCCACCCGATGCGCCACCGATCACCGCCGCACTTATTTCGAGCCACACCCCTGTGAGGTCATGATGTCCGGTCTCGTCGCCACCGCGCCCACCACCGCGCCCGATCCCCTGCGTTCGGGCGACTGGTACCCGTCCATCGACCTCACCAATGCTCGTGCTGTGATGCGCGTGGATGGCACCGTCACCAATGAGCGCCTCACCGAGTGCATCGCGCTGGCCATGTCTGGCGTCGAAGACCAGCTCGACGCCTGGCAACAGCAACAGGTCGCGCTTGGCCGCACCACGCTCATCGAGGTGCCCAGCAAAATCATCGCCGGCACCTCGCGCCTGGTGCGGCTGTATCGCCGCGCGGTGTACGCCAGCGCGCAGGCCGAACTGATCGAGCGCTACCGCGATGTCGACACTACGCACGCCGGCCACAAACACGCCGACACACTCGACTCCACCATCGACGACTACCGCCGCAACGTGCGCTACGCCATCCGCGACATCCTCGGCCGGCCACGTGCCGATGTGGAGTTGTTGTGATCGTGCGCGCCAACCAGGGCGAGACCTTGGACGCGTTGTGCTGGCGCGTGCTGGGCCGCACCGAGGGCGTCACCGAAGCGGCGCTCGCTGCCAATCCCGGCCTCGCTGACCTTGGCGTCGTGTTGCCGCTCGGCACTGTCGTCAACCTGCCCGAGACCGTACAGGCCACGCAGTCGCAGACCGCGCTGGTGCAGCTCTGGCACTGACAAGGGACTCCGATGGCCGAACCGACCACCACCAGCTCCATCGCCCTCGTCGCCACCGGTGTCAGCATCGCCACGCTGATCCCCGGCATCGACGGCAACGCCATCATCGGCGCCTTTGCCGGCGCTGCACTGATGGCGCTGCATGCGCGTGAGGTGTCCATGCGCTCGCGGCTGGCCTACTTCGGCATCAGCTGGATCATGGGTTACCTCGCTGCACCGCTGCTCATGCGACAGATTCCCTTGCAGGAATCCGGCGTTGCATCGTTCATCGCCGCCGCCATCGTCATTGCCCTCACCGTCCAGCTGATCGAGCGCATCAAGACGATCGACCTCACGGCGTGGATCAGCAACCTGCTGCGCCGCGGAGGTCCGTAATGGATCACCTGATTGCCTTGCTGCTGTTCGTCACCAACGCCATCACCGGCGTGCGCCTTTTCCTCTATCGCCGCGAGGGCGCCCGCTACCGGCCGATCGTCAGCATCGCTGCCTGGCTGCTGATCGTCTCCACCGGCAGCACGGCGCTCGGCATCGTGCTGGGCCAGTACCCACCCGGTGACATCCACCTCGGCGATATCGGCATTGCCCTGGTGCTGTGCGTGCTCAGCCTCACCGCCCGCGGCAACGTCGCCGCCATCCTACGGACGAACCACGATGAACAACCCCAACAGCCTGCGCGTCGGTGACCACGGCAGCGACGTCACCGTGTTGCAGACGCGGCTGGTCCGCGCGGGTCAGCCGCTCGCCATCGACGGCTGGTATGGCGCCGCGACCGAGGTGGCAGTACGCGCGTTTCAGCGTAGTCATGGCCAAGTCGTCGACGGCATCGCTGGCCCACGCACACAAGCGGCATTGACCGGCACCATCGACCCGCTGGCACTCACCCAGAACGACATCATTGCCGCTGCCGCCACACTCGATTGCGAGTCGGCCGCCATCAACGCCGTGATCGAAGTCGAAAGTCCGCGCGGTGGTTTCTTACCCGATGGTCGCGTGGTGATCCTGTTCGAGCGGCATGTGTTCTGGGATCAGCTGGTGGTGGCAGGCATTGATCCGACCGCCGTCGTACTACCGGCGTCGATCCTCTCGCAGCAGCGCGGCGGCTATGTCGGCGGTGCCGCGGAATACGCACGCCTGGCGCAGGCCGTCACCATTCATCCGGAGGCCGCCACTGCCGCCTGCAGCTGGGGCCGCTTCCAGATCATGGGCTACCACGCGACCTCACTCGGTTACGCCAGTGCGATCGCGATGGCCGCCGCCTTCGCCAAGGGCGAGAGTGAGCACCTGGTCGCCTTCGTCCGCTTCGTCCAGTTGGATGCGGATCTGCTCAAGGCCTTGCGCGCGCGCCGGTGGGCCGCCTTCGCCAAGCTCTACAACGGCCCGGCCTACGCGGCAAATCTCTATGACGCCAAGCTGGCCAGCGCCTACGCGCGCCACAGCGCCGCGCTCAGCACGACAGCGGAGGCCGCATGACGCTGCTGCGCCAGATCCTGTTCGGCGTCGCGCTGGTCGCCGCGTTGTGTCTCTACGGGTGGATCACCCACCACCGCATCGCCACCGCCGAAGCGCGCGCCACTGGCGCCGAGGCCGGCGAGCGCTCTGCGCAGAGCCAGCTCGCGCAGAAACAAGCCGGCGACCACATCGTTGTGCAGTACGTCGATCGCGTGCAGGTCGTGCACGACGTCGGCGTCACACTCACCAAGGAGATCCCCGTCTATGTCACTGCCCACGCGGATGCTCGTTGCGTCGTGCCTGTTGGCTTTGCCCGCGTGCACGACGCCGCCGCCGCGGGCGTATTGCCCGGAGCCCCCGGCGCTGCTGATGCGCAGCCCAGCAGCCTTGCACTCTCTGCCGTCGCCGGCACCGTCGTCGACAACTACACCACCTGTCACGTCGCCGCCGCTCAGCTGACCGCGCTGCAGGACTGGGTACGCATCAACACCGCGTCCGGCGCCAGGCCATGAAGAAACCCGCCAGCCTGCGCGCCGCCCTCGTGGCCGCGCTGCCGGATCTCGCTCGCGATCCCGAGCGGTTACTGGTCTTCATCGACGCCGGCGCTCTGCACAGCACCTACGCGCCCGGCCTTAGCTATGAAACTGCGTACACGCTCAACCTGATCCTCACCGACTTCGCCGGTGATCCGCTCGTCGTATGGGTGGCTATCCTGATCTGGCTGCGTGTCCACCAGTCCGAGCTGCTCGACAACGTCGACAAGCGCCAAAGCGGCATCACCTATGAGGCCGACATCATCGACCACGACAAGGTCGACCTCAGCATCAAGCTGCAACTCACCGAGCGCGTCATCGTCAAGGACCTTGGCAGCGGCAAATTAGACATCAGCATCGCCGACGAGCCGCAACCCGAGGCCAAGCTCACCGCCGAGCATTGGGAGGTCTACCTGCGCGAGCAGTTGATCGCACGCTGGGACGTGCCACCGGCATGAGCGACGATCTCGTCCTGCTCGAGGACTGGGCCGCCGGCCTGCTACTCAAGCTCGCACCGGCCAGCCGACGCGCGATCGCCCTGACCATCAGCCGCGCATTGCGTCACAGCCAGCAGCAGCGCATCGCGGCGCAGAGGAATCCCGATGGCGCTGCGTTCGTACCACGCAAGGCACGGAAAAAGCTGCGTGGCAAACAAGGCCGTATTAAGCGCGACGCCATGTTTACCAAATTGCGCACCGCCAAATACCTCAAGGCCAAGGCGACCGATGCCATCGCCAGCGTCGAGTTCACCGGCCGGGCCGGGCAAATCGCGAGCGTGCACCAGGAGGGTGGCGGGGATCGCGTGGTGAAGCATGGCCCGCGTGTACGTTATCCGCGTCGACGCCTGCTCGGTTTCGCTGCCGGTGACCGCGACATGATCCGCGATGTGCTGATTGATCAGCTCAGCCGGTAGGTAGCCACGGTTCGCGAACGACGATGACTAGACTTCGGTATACGGCGACCTCTCGACATGAGCGCTCATATCCGAGTTAGACCACGAGAAATCTCGATGGTCAAGTCGAGCGCAGACGACGCCCACAATTCAGAGTTATTGAGTTGAGGGAATACATCTTGGACGCGCTGAAGATTGATGAAATTGGCTTGGCTCCACGGCACGTACGTGCCGTTTTCACAATGTTTGAACTTTAGAGTCCCGTTGTCCATCTTGACCTGGGCGGCTCGAACCCAAGAGCTTGGCTGGACAAATCGAGAGGGCGTCTCTCCGACAAAGATGAATACAACTAATGGGCTCCAAGTAGAGACTTGCTCGCTCAAAGATTGTTCAAGTTCGTCCCGAGTTGCATCGTTCCATTCACGCCGGTACTTCACTTCTACAAGCCAGTGCGTAGTCCTATCTCTATCAGTAGCAAAAAAGTCAGGCAACTTACGAAGTGCTAGAGGAAGGTTCAAGCCTAGGTATTTAGTTAGCGGGAGCTCAGCGACCTCCCGAATCGTCTCCTCAATACCAAGTGGCACGATGGTCAACCCGGCTTGAGCGAAAAGTGAGCGCACAAGTGATTGTGTGACTGCTCCCTTTAAGCGGTTTTGATAGTTCATATGAGCGCTAACATAGGAGTTAAGTAACGGCGAAGCCGTCCGCCTTGGACGATTTGTTAGCCACCCGTGAGCGCTCTCGGCGCAGCTGAGTCACTGAGAGGATGACGCGGACTCGTTGGTGAGCACGTCTATCTCTGTAAGACTAACCATGAGCTTGCCATTTGTCGTAGTGCCGTTTGGTCCCATGTAGCTTACGTGCTTCCCGTCCTTGAGCTCCACGACAAGATCGCCATTTTTCATCATGGGGCTAAGAGCGATCTCACGCAAAGACCCATCTGACATCGTTACGGATTTGATGTAACTACCAGAAAATGTGTCCCCAAAGACGAAGTTCTGCCTTATCTCGTCGATGCATACCGCAAAGGTTTTATTCGACTCCACAGCGAACTCTCCTAAAGTGGCTAACTACCTAATAGACGGACCCGTGGCTCCGGTACCTGCCTAGCGCGTCATCACGGGCCCAGTCTGGACTTGAGGTTGAGGCTGCGCCTGTTGCTGGACTTGTTGCTGAGTCACTTGGGCTTGCACCTGCTGGTTTTGCATCTCTGCATGCTGCGCACGCCCTTCTGCATGAAAGGCTTGACCGTATGGCGAGCTGCTCAGATCCGTCATGGCCTGCTTGAAAGCCACGGGATCGTTCATGCTCGCCAGTAGCTTATCCATGTGGGGGTCGCCGGTTTTTACGCCGGGCTGATCCAGCTTTTGTGTGAGCGATGACGAGATGCCTGGATCGTTGAGTTGGTTGCTCTGCGCAGCGGAATGCAGTTGCTGCTGGGTGGCCGGTCCGGCCACGCCGTCTGGCTTGAGTCCGTGATCGGTTTGAAAAGCCTTCACCGCCGCTTCGGTTGTAGGGCCGAAATGATTGTCCACGCCGATCAGGTTACCTCGTGAATCGTGGTAACCCAGGTCGTGCAACTGTTGCTGGACAGCGCCTACTTCTGCGCCCTTGTCGCCATGTTTGAGCGTATGAGGATGACCAGCGTCGTGAGCGGGGGCGTCGTGTATGCCTTGCTGCGCCCGCGTCTGACGTTCAGCTGCTTGTTCGGGAGTCAGAGCGTTGGTCTGACCTTTGGTATAACCTTCAAATTTGCTAATTCCATCAGCAAGCGCGCTTATTTCTGCATCGCTCATCTTGTCAATTGTTTTGGTTCGTAGATCAACACCCGCTTTATCGCCGACGGCGTAAATAGTGGCTTCTTGCGCTTGATGATGTGTTGGCCCGGAATAATCTGGCTTGGAATAATCGCCAAGCATTTGAGCCACCGTTTTACCATCGCCATCTTTCTTGATAAATTTGATCTGAGCATCTCGCCCGTGATCATAACTATCAAATATCACATTTCCGCGTTGATCTAAATCAACCGTTCCCGGATATTTAGATACTGCACTAGCTAATGCATCTTCTTTGCTTCGATGAGAGTGAACTGTTGGATCTGCACTATGTGCATATTCCATCTTCAAATTTCCGGGATTATTATGTCTCCATGACGCAGAGCCGTTAACCCGTTCTTCATAAGTATTGTCAGACAGTTCATAGGTGCGCGTCTTATCGTCCGTGGCTACCAGCTTGGATATCGTCTTATTTCCTTGACTATCAACGTCGTCTACCATTTCAAAGTGTCCTATTTTTGAAGAATCAAAAGTGAATAGATACCTTTATATTATTCGGAATTCTGACTGCAATCGCTTCTAACGGCTTCGCATGAACCAGCGCCACGGCTCTTGCATTCGTTTAAAGCATTGGTCTTTGCCTCTTTCTCTGCATTTCCTTTGGCACTAGATGATCCTCCATAAAAACTCCCGGACTGATCTTTGACCAAGGCCACGCACCCGTTAAGCTGCTTTACTAAGACGTGACATATGCCACTTTTCTGACATTCATCTTTAACGCTTTCATCCAAGGCTTTCTCATCAGACTGATTGCCAACGAATGAAAAATCATGCGTTTTATCGTTTACCACCACCGCCTTCCAAAACTGCGGCGTCCGCCAACCGGGGTCGAAATTAGTCAGCAAGGGCGGGGTAGGCAATTTCAATCGAGTGGGCGTTTTGTTAAATCCACCCCCTGTCAGAGATTGTTTGGCAAGAGTGTTTACAGCGCTCGTAACTATCCATTGTTCGCTCTTCGGATCGCGCACGAATTTGTAAACAGCCGAAGAAGCTGAGCCATGATCCTGTTCGATGACAAGATGGTTCGGAGTCAGCTCGATGCCTCCTGGCGTAAATGGATCGTCCATATCCTCGCCGCAACTCGAGCAAGCGATGACATGGTCATTGCGTGCCTCCTCCTTATAGACGCCGCCCGTCTTGCGCAGCATGATCAACGGCCGCGGCCCGGTGCTCATGTTGGGATCAGCCGGTTTGTTCGTATGATCCAAAATCGCGACAGCATCTGATCCTTCGGTTCGACCGTTATCGGCTCTGAAATAGATGAGCTTCATGCCAGCCGGCACCAATGCTTGGACTTCCTCGGGTACCGGCGCTTGCAGTGCTGGCGCATCGGCCGCCATGCAGGGACTGATGAATGACGTGGTGCATGCCAGCGCGATCAAGCATCGGGCAAATACATCGGAGGCCGCAAAATGGCGCGTAAGCTTGTGCTGTTCGACGCGTGACAGCTGCAGGCGCTCATTCGGTCCAAAGCTGTCCTTGTCGGTATAAATCGGATCGCTCTTTACGGTCTCGTCCATGAAACTATCCCTCTATCTTGTCAATGGTGTCGACTTGAATCTACCTTAGCCTTGCAGGCTGAACAAGAAGTGGGTGCTGCTGCGAAAACCGATTCAACGATTTATCGATCTATGGAGGGATACATGAACAGCGAATTGTCGGCTCTCATCGAAACGACCAAGCAACTCACCCTGCTGGTCCAGGTACTTGAACAGCGGTCTGCCGAGGCGATACAAGAACAACAAAAAGCCGGGCATGTGCTGCAAGACACCATTGCCGCCGTGCGCAACGATGTCAGCCAGATGGTGCATCGCTCGGGAACCCAAGTGGCGCAGTCGGCCCAACACGGTGTGACTTCGGCGCTGAGCCAAGGCGCCAAGACATACGATCAGGCGGTCGCAACGACCACCGCCAAGTTGGAAGCTGCAGGAAGCGCTTTCCAGCAAGCCGCGCTGACGGTTTCAACATCGGCGCACCGCAAGATTTTGGCTGGCTACGCGGCCATTGTCGGGGCGATGATTTTGCTCATTCTCGGTGGCAGCTTCCTGCTGTGGCTTCAAAGGCAAGCCTACGACGATGCGCGCGCACAAACAGCGGCGGCGCAAGTCGATGCCGATACCGCAGCCGCGTATGCCCAAGTCGGCGTAACGTCCTGCGGTGGTCGCCCGTGTATGAAGCTCGACGCGCAATCGCCTCGCTGGGGGAGCAAGGGCGAATACATTCTGCTCGAATCGGGCGTCAAGACGAAGCTCACCAACGCGAAGCATTGATCGAAGGGAAACCCCGTCTTGGATTGACTCCAGGGCGTCAGCCTAGTCGAGGAACGACATGACAGAACGCGGCACAACAACTTATTCAGGCAAGGCAGACGAGCGGAAAAAATTATGGCCACCGAAGCCGCCGAAATGGTGGCTGACAGTGCCCTTGTTCTCCATGGCACTCGCGACCTTCTATGGTCAAGGACGGATGTACCGCGAAAGCTACCTCGATGTATTCGGTATCAATGCGTCGCAATTTCCGATATCGGCTGCTGATGCCTATTGGTTTGCATTGAACAGCTATGCACGTCTCATCGGTACTGCCGGTTCTCATTTTCTAAGAAATTATCCACGCTACCTTTATGCCATTGCACCGGTTCTAGTCATAGGACTCCTTCTCAGATTCTTGGCGGGATCTGAAGCCATACGGAGAGGGTTTCGGCGATTTCATCGATGGGTGAAGCGACGTCAATACGTCACACCCAAACCACCTTTGCGTGCGAAGTATTTCGTTGCATTGACCACGTGGTTACTGACCGCGCCTGTATTTATCGGTATTTTCATAATGGTTCTTGCCGCTTTGCTGACCACCTTCGTCCTTCCATGGATAGCACTTGGCCAGCAAGAGGCGAAGGAAGAGTGCCAAGCCATTGCCAAGACAAGTCCACTGGTAAGTTTTGCAGGGGATAAGCGTGTCGAGTTCGATAAGCAAGCGTCCCCGACAGCACGGCTTCTCCTGTGCGGGTCCGATTTTTGCGCTTTGATCCGTGACGGCGCGACACTTGTCATCCAGCGTACGGCGGTGCAGCGAATCGAAGCGATATCGATAGCCGATCTAGAGTCTCTTGAAACTAAGGTGACCGAGAAAGCATCGAGCGTCCCTGACCAGGAAACGCTGTGCTATCGGCCGCCCCCAAAGCCCGCATCGAGGTAACCCTCGCGTAGAAAGCCGCGCATGCATCGCACTAAGACTATTTCTCATTGACACGGAGAGAGGCCGCCATGTAGTTAAAGTGCTGGGGTATGACGACGTTTACGGACTTTCAGCGCATGCTGATGGAACGGCCGGTGCATAACCAGTTCAACTCAGGGAGTGGAGACCGTCATGCTCAAGAGGATAGGGCTTACGCCTTGGCTGCAGCAGCTAGTGATTGCTGTGGCGTTTGGCGGCGCGTACCTGCTGGTGCGCAGCGTTTCGTTGGCCTATTTCGCCCACTGGATGCCCCAGGCCGGCATCTGGCTCGGCGGTGTCTTGCTGCTGCCTCGCCGTTTCTGGCCGGCGTTACTGGTCGCCAATGTCGTGGCATTGATCCCAGGCGCGTATGCGTGTTTCGACCAGTACGGCTGGAGCGGATCATTGTTACATCTGATTCCGATATCGGCTTTTGCCATGTGGGCGACATGGCCGCTGCGTGCGCATCTGCCTGGCACGGTGTCCGGCAAGCGGGTACTCGAATCGATCACGGCCAAGCATATGGTGGCTTTGCTGAGCTGCATCTTCGCCTTTGCATTGCTCACAGCAGCCGACGGCACATGGCAATACTCTCTGACATTCCTGCCCGGACAGAATGCCCCGGCCCTGATCCGGCTATGGGCGCCGCGCTATTTATTGGGAAACTATCTCGGCTGCCTGACGGTGGTACCGCTGGCGCTGGCCATCCACCAGGCCATTCGCCAGTCTGAATCATGGTCTGACCTGGCTCGGCAGATGGGCCGCAGCCGTCTATTGCTCGAAGGCGTGGTACTCGGACTGGCGTGCGTCGGATTGCTGACGGCGATGGGCGCGGGCATGGCGGGTGACATGTGGCGCCAAGGTGCACGCATGGCCCTGTTTCTGCCGGTGGCGTGGATGGCTGTGCGCTATGGTTGGCAGGGCGCCGCGGTAGGCGGCACCGCCGCCAGCATCGGCATCATGCTGAGCATGCCGGCGCAGTACGACCCAGGCGTCATCAACGCGCAGAACTTTATGGCCATTTTTCTCACGGTCTTGCTGCCGCTGGGCGCGAAGATCAACTGGCTCAATGAGCAGGAGCGGCAGCTGGCTACCGACCATGTGCAGATCCGGCAAGCGGCGCGCCACGAAATCTATCAGGGCGAGCTGCGGCTGCGTCGTGGCATGGAGATGCAGGGACAGGCCCATGACTACATCAAGGAGGGTTACGGCCGCCTGCTCGAACGCGTCCGCGACGTCCTTCCGGAAAATGAGCTGCATTACTTCCGTACGCTGCAGCTTCTGGTCCAGCGCTTCACGGCCACGGTGCACGAAAGTTTTCTTCCATCGCCGTGGCAGTGGCCGCGTCTGGGCTTGCCTATAGCGCTCTGGAGCGGCGCGATCGCTGAAACTCTGGAAGAATGTGGCATCGTCTTCGATGGCCACGTGTCGGAGCGGGTCAACCTGCTAACGCCGGGCGCGCAGTGGACGCTCTACCGGCTGGCCTGCGAAGCGGTGGCCTATACGCTGATGCAATCGCCCGCCACGCCATGTATCCGTCTCTACGTACGGGTAGTGATGGTGGGACCGAAGCGCAACATCCCCTGGACGATGCTGATCGTGGCCGGCGAACCCGAGCCACCCACGGCGCCCCCCCTATTGATCGCGTTACCCAAGAGCAGCCACCTGCTGCTGTCCCGACTTGGCGCCATGGGCTTGGATCTTGCCGGCATGCGAGATCGGGCCAGCCTTTACCAAGGCAGGCTGCGTTCCAACAAGCGTCGTCAACGCATTAGCGTGTCGTTGCTGGATGCGCCGGACGGCAACCTCGACGTTGGATACCCCGCAAACAAAGCTCGACGCGCGGTATACGCCGCATAACACTGGCCATGTGACTGCATGCATCGGTCACGGCTGGATGAAAGGCGTTTGGTACTTCAACGAATAAATAAACAGAGGTGACATCATGATTCGACACAAAGTATTGCGTATACCCTTGCTGGCGGGGTTGATCGCCGGCATCGTGGCGCTGCCCGCCATGGCGCAGCAGCAGACTGGGGTAAGCCAGCAGCAGTCGGGGTTCGGACAGTCATGGCCGCAGGCGAAAAATGTCAGTGCGGCACCCGGCTGGCGTGTCTACGTCTTCGTGCAGGACGGGGTCAAGTATATTCAGGCCAACGATCTTGTTGGCACGGTACGCGTGACGGTGGCGACGCAGAGCGGCTATTTCCTCGTGCTGCCGCTGGGTGCCGATGCGCAACGCGTGTCCATACCGGGACGTCCGCTGGCAGCGGCCGTCAACAGCACGGCGCCGGCCATCACGGTCTATCAGGACAGTGCGGTGCAACTGACAGCTCGCTATCAAAGCGATGGCAGTACCGTATGGACGGCCACCGCCAAGATATCGACAACGCCGGTGTTAGCACCGGCAGTAACGGCTCTAGATTGTCCGCCGTGCGGCGCCAGCGGCCAGTAGCATCCTGCCACTGAAAGACTCGCGGATGCAGCAGCCATCCGCGAGTGATGGGATGGTTCGCCGGTAGCAAAAACGCAGGCTGTATCAATGCCGACGGCGCGATCAGCGCTGATGAACCCAACCTCTGGTAACGGTCTCCTATGCCTGTGACATGACACAGGCTCGCAATCGTTCCTCGGCCACCCCGAAATACCCCTCCGACATCTCCACGCCCACAAACCGCTGGCCCGCGCGCAGCGCGGCAACGCCCGTGGTGGCGCTACCCATAAAGGGATCGAGCACCGTGCTGTTCGGCTTCACGATCGCCACCAGCTTTTCCATCAACGATTCTGGCTTGCCGACCTGATGCTGCTTGCCACCGAGCTGCGGATGCACGGGTAAAACACCCGGCAGCACCACCGGGTGCGCCTTCGTATCGATCGGCCCGCGGCTGGCCCACACCACGTATTCGGCCTGGCTACGAAACCGACCGCGCTGCGGACGGCATCCGCCGGTTTTGTCCCACACCACGATGCCCTGCCAAACCCAGCCGGCCACCTGCACCGCATCGGTCATCGTCGGCAACATGCGCCAGTCGATGAACGCGAGAAGGTGGCCACCGGGTTTCGTCACGCGATGACACTCGGCCAGCCACTGGCTGGCCCATGCCAGAAACCCACGCTGGTCGCGGAAGTCGCCTTCGAAGTCGGGCAGCGGCGCCTTGGTGTTGCTGTTGATGTACTTCTCGCCGGTCGGCCGTGCGCGGGCGGCCATGGTCTGGCCACCGGAGCAATACGGCGGGTCGGTGATGACCGCATCGACGCTGGCATCAGCCAGGCCGCGTAACACCTGCAGCGCGTCGCCGCGATGGATCGTGTAGGGAAGAGTCGTGTGCGTCATGAGTGTTTCCGTTCGGTGCTCCCTGGCTCGCTGGCAGGGGACTCGATACGGCCCTCAACGAATTGATCGTCCCGCAGCGCGGGCACTTGATTTCGATGACATCAAAAACACGGGCGCGCGCGAGCAACTTCGCGCAGCGCGAACAACGAACATCCTGCATCACTCAGATCCTGTTGACGGGCGTGATAGCCTCGCCGGGCTCCGTCGACGGGGTGTGGAGCCTTTGGCTTGGCCTGCAGGTGTTGCTGCGGTGTCGGGTGGCCGGTGCCGCGTTGACGCGCGTCACCGGCCGCTCCACTTCATGAGGCGGCCATGGTGCCCTGCGTGGGGTCCCGCTGGGCAGGCCGCTTCCGATGTACCAGCCCACTGGTACATCGCTACCGCCTCGCACGCACGCGCATGCCGTTAGCACCATGCCGGCATGCCTACGCCACCCGCTCCCCGCCTGCCATGACGGTCACCACGTCCGTCGACTTGTCGCGCCTGCCGCCGCCCGAGGTAGTGGAAACGCTCGCGTACGAGCAGATCTTCGCCGAGACGCTGGCCGACCTGATCGCGCGCGATCCGTCGTTCACCGCGTTGGTGGAATCCGATCCGGCGTACAAGATCCTGCAGGTCGCCGCGTACCGCGAATTCAACCTGAGGCAACGGGTGAACGATGCGGCCAAGAGCGTTTTGCTCGCTTTCGCCGTCAAGGGGACACTCGACAACCTCGCCGCCTTCTACGGCGTGACCCGTCTCACCCTCGACCCAGGCGATCCATCGCTGGGCGTCGCGCCGACGTTTGAATCCGACGACGAGTTACGCCGTCGCGTCACGCTCGCGCCCTCCGGTTATTCCGTCGCCGGCCCGGATGCCGCGTACATCTTCCTCGCACTCAGTGCGTCCGGCCTGGTGCTCGACGCCAAGCCCACCAGCCCCACACCGGGCAAGGTCGTCGTCAGCGTGCTATCGCGCATTGGCGATGGCACGGCCGATGACGATCTACTCGCTATCGTCACCAGCGCGCTCAGTGCAAAAACCGTGCGCCCGCTGACCGATCACGTCACGGTGCAAAGCGCGCAAATCGTCCCCTTCGCCATCGTCGGTACGCGCTATACCTTCGGTGGTCCGGATAGTGAGCTGGTGCTGGCTGCCTCCGATAAAAACCTCGCGGCCTATCTGGCGAACTCTAAAAAGCTCGATCGCGACATCACGCTCGATGGCATCTACGGTGCATTGCGCGTGCCTGGCATCCAGCGCACGGATCTGACGTCACCGAGCGCCAACATCGTCATTAGCGGCACACAGGCCGCCCACTGCACATCGATCGCGCTCGCGTATGGCGGAATCGATGAATAGCCTTTTGCCACCCAATGCCACGGCCAGTGAGCGCGCCATCGAGGCCGCCACCGCACGCCTAGCGGACATTCCGGTGCCCATCGCCGAGTTATGGAATCCGCACACCTGTCCGGAAGACAAGCTCGCATGGCTGGCGTGGGCGCTCGGCATCAGCGCGTGGAAGAGCTACTGGCCACTGGCCGTCAAACGCGCCCGCGTCGCCAGTGCCATCGACATCGCCCGACGCAAGGGCACCGCGCAAAGCGTCTTCGACGTCATCGCCAGTTTCGGCGGTTCGGTGGTGCTCACCGAGTGGTGGCAGATGGACCCACCCGGCATCCCGTACACCTTCGACATGCAGCTCACCGTCTCCGGTATCGACGGCGAGCCGGCCAGCGCCGCGTTCGTCGACGACGTCATCGCCGAGGTCAATCGCACGAAGCCCACGCGCAGCCATTTCACCTTCACGCAGACGGCCACGCTTACCGGACGCCTCCGCGTCGCCGCGTTCATCCGTCCCTGCATCTATGCCCGCCTGAACCTATACGCCGAGGCTGCCACCCCATGACCGCACTCAAACTCATCGTCACGGCCGCTGGTCGCGCCGCACTGAGCAATGCCGCGCACGACGGCACGGCGCCCACCACCATCGTCAGCGTCGGTATCACGGCCACCCCCTTCACCCCGTCGCCCACGACGAAGGTCATCCCGGGTGAGAGCAAGCGCATCAGCACGATCAGCGGCGGTGCGGTCGCTACCGACACGTTGCACGTCACCATCCGTGATGACAGTACCGACACCTACAGCGTCCGCGGTGTCGGCCTGTACCTTGCCGACGGCACGCTGTTCGCGGTGTACAGCCAACCCACCGACCTGCTGCAAAAGAGCAGTCAGGCCACCATGTTGCTCGCCGGCGACGTGCAGTTCGCCGACATTGATGCCAACAGCCTCACGTTCGGCGACACCAACTTTCAGATGAGTCTGGCCACCACCGATGTCACCGGCGTGGTGCGATTCGCCACCGATGCCGAAACCCTCACCGGCACCGACCCTCAGCTCGCCATCACGCCCAAGAGCTTGCTGGTCGCACTCAACGAGCGCCTTGGCGTCGGCGCACCGAGCGCCTTCGTCAAGACGCTACTCAACAAGGTCAGTGCACTGGCGTTCGTCACCGCGCTGGGCATCCGTGGCGCGGCCTCGTACGACACCGGTGCAAACAACGGACTGGACGCGGATCTGCTCGACGGCCAACACGGTGCGTACTACCTCGACTACCGAAATCTCGGCAACGTGCCGCTCACCTTCGCACCGTCATCGCACCAACACTCAGCGACCGACATCACCAGCGGTACCCTGGTGGTGGCGCGCGGCGGTACCGGCGCCGGCAGTTTCACCGCTGGCAATTACCTGGTCGGCAACGGCACCGGAGCGCTCGCGGAAAAAACGCCGGCGCAAGTACTGGCCAACATCGGCGCTGCTGCCCTCGCCCACTCGCATCCGATCGCCGACATCAACGGCTTGCAGACCGCGCTCGATGCACGGCCGCTGCAGACGGCGGTGACCACACAGATCACCGCAGCCGTGAACGCGCTCATCAACGGCTCACCCGGCGCACTCGATACGCTAAAGGAACTCGCCGATGCGATGGGCGATGATCCGAATTTCGCGGCGACGATGACCAAAGCGCTGGCGGCCAAGCAGAACTTACTCGGCTTCACACCGGTGCAGCAGGGCACCGGCACAGGTCAGCTGAATAACGCGGTGAAAATCGGATGGAGTGGTTCGAAGGTCAAGGTCACTATCGATGCGACCGATATGGGCAACGTCGCGTTGGAAAGCTGGGTGAACCAGACGGCGATCCTACGCGGCAACAGCAACAGCACGGCCGGAACTATTTTCTCGTCCGGCGCGCCACCGAACATCGCATCCGTCAGCAGCAGTGGCAACGACCGCAATACCTCCCTGCAAATCGGCAACGCCACCAACAACAGCGCGTCGGCAACGATGTCCTTCATTCGCGAAGGTCAATGCGGCGTCCACTTCGGTCTGGACACGGACAACGTGATGAAGATCGGCGGCTGGTCGTATGGTGCCGTCGCCTATCGCATCATCCATGAAGGCGTCGCCAACCCGGCGCTGCAAGGCACCTGTTACGCCACCGGCGGATTTCAGGTGGGCTCCTCCAAGGCGCTGAAAACGAAGTTCAAGCGCGTCCGCGCCGGGCTTGCCACCGTGTGCGCCATCGAGACGGCGAGTTACGTCTACAAAAAGACCTACAACCCCGATGGCCGTCGCCGTCTGGGCGTGATTGCCGAACAACTGGAACCCCTGATCCCCGAGGCCGTCAGCGAAGACGGTGCCGGTCGCAAGACCGTGGATTACGCGCAGATCACGCCCGTCTTGATTCAAGCCATCAAAGAGCTTTCCGCACGCGTCGACGCACTCAACGCATAAACCCAAAAGGTACTTTTACCCATGGCACCCAACGCACGCATTCGTACCATCGCCGACGGCATCACGGCCGAGATGATCGCCGAGCAAACCCACCTCCTTTACGATCCGTCGACCGGCAGCGGCGTGGTCTCCTTTCAAGCTCGCGAAAGCCTGTTCGTCAACAACGCGTATCAGCCGTTGAACGGCGACTACGACGTATTGCAGGTCACCATTGCTGACATTGCACCGCGGTGCTTTGGTGTCGGCACCGACCCCGTGACCGGTGCCGATTTGTCGAAGGTATCGACGGCTGGCTTAGCGCTAGTCATCAAGGCGGCATATGACGCGCTCTACAACGAGCGCGCGGCCGTCATGGCGGCGCACGCCGCTGCTGCCGCGGCGTCACTCATGCCGGCTCCGGTATCGGAAACGGCAGTCGGCTGATGTCGGGCTATCGCAATGGCGCCGCTGTCGATGCCGACAACCTTTTTGATACCGACATCGTCGGCGACGGGCCGCAAGCCGAGAACTTTCGCCTCTCGAACGGGGTGGGTTTGAAATACGCCGCCGCACCCTACGGAACACCAGGACCGAATTTCGGTTACCGCAACAGTGCCGGCGTCGACAACGGCCCGCGATGGACGACCAGGGGCACGGCCGTCTATAGCCTGCCCATCAACGGCAAGCAATATAACGCGGGCGACGTGGCGGGTAATCGGCAAACGGCGCAAGCCAACATTTACTTCAACGTCGCGACGAACGGCACGTATAACGTCACGGGTTACCGTGCACACGCCGCCGCCTCGGGCACGATACCGGCGGGAAACACGGTCAACGCGTCCGGCACATGGAACACCTTCGGGCTGGCCGTCTCGGCGGTGCAAGTCGCGTTCAGTGGGTCGTGGACGCTAAACCAGTCGTCAGGAACCACCAGCGGGAGCTTTGGCAGTGCATCGAACTGGCTGTCCTGCAGCGCGGCGCAGCAGGCGGGCTTCGGGCAGACCGTCGGATTCCAAGGCGGCTCCAAAGACCAGAGCGGCGCACTCACCATACAGTTCCGCAATGCTTCAACGGGACAGGTTTTATCGACGACGACCATCACGCTGACCTGCAGCGTTGAGGGCTCCGTCTAAGCAGAAATTCAACGAGAGCGCGGAGCCGCTTTTACACGACACGCCGTTTATCGATGTACCAGCCCACTGGTACATCGGCCGCGCCTAGCCCTCGCGCGCATGGCATTAGCACCATGCCGGCATGGATCAGCTCGTCGAAATCTTGCGTCTGCTGCAGAACCTGCTGCGCTTCGGCACGATCGCCTCCGTCGATCATGACGCAGGCTTGTGCACGGTAAGGACCGGTGCGCTGCTGACGCGGCCGATGCCGTGGTTTGTGGAACGTGCCGGTGACGCCAGCACGGGCTGGGACCCGAGCATCGGCGAGCAGGTGATGGTGTTCTGTCCCGGCGGGGATACCGCGCGCGGTGTCGTGCATCCGGCGATCTACTCCAACGCGGTACCGCGCCCGGCCGGCAGCGCCACGGCCAAGGTCACCACGTTCCGCGATGGCGCCGTCTTTCGCTATGACCCCGAGTCGCATCAGCTCACCGCGACGCTGCCCGAGGGCGGCAAGTCGCATGTCACCGCCTCCGGCGGCATCACTCTCGCTGGCGATACCCGGATCGTCGGCAAGCTCTCGGTCACCGACGACACCGACCTCGGTGCCACGCTGCACGTCGCCAGCGATGTCACCGTCGATACGAAGCTCACGGCGACCATCGACGTCACCGGCGGCGGCAAGAGCGTCAAGGGCCACGCTCACCCCATCGAAGGTCCTGTTACCGGAGCGCCGCTGTAATGCGCGGCATGGATCGCACCACCGGCAAGCCGCTCGACGGACTCGCGCACCTGCAGCAGTCGATCGGCGACATTCTCGGCACGCCGGTCGGTTCGCGCGTCATGCGCCGTGATTACGGCTCGCTGCTGCCGCGCCTGATCGACCAGCCATTCAACACCGCCACAAAAATCCGCCTGGTCGCCGCCGTCGCCACCGCGTTGATGCGCTGGGAACCGCGCGTCCAGTTGTCGCGCGTGTCGATGGCTCTGGGCGACCAGCCCGGCCAGGTGGTGGTGACGCTCGAAGGCGTGCGCACCGACACACCCGTCGCCCAGCCCGCCGCGATCACCGTCCCCCTGCAACTCAGCGCCGTGCCCTAACGGCATCACCCGAGGATTCACCATGCCCAACGATTACCACCACGGCGTCCGCGTTGTCGAAGCCACCAGCGGTGCGCGCACCCTGACGGTCCCCTCCACTGCCGTTATCGGCCTGGTCGCCACCGGCGAGGATGCCGATGTCGCCGCGTTCCCGTTGAACACCGCCGTGCTGGTCACCGACGTGCAGGCGGCCATCGGCAAGGCCGGGTCAGCCGCCATGGGCACCTTGCTGCCGGATCTGCAAGCCATCAACGCGCAGACCAAGCCGATCGTGATCGTCGTGCGCGTGGCCAAGGGCGTCGACGAAGCCGCCACCAGCAGCAACGTGATCGGCACGACCGACGCCAACGGCCGGCTCACCGGCATGCAGGCGCTGCTCGGTGCGCAGGGTCGTCTCGGCATCAAGCCGCGCATCATCGGTGCACCTGGTCTGGACACGCCGGCCGTGAGTGTCGCGCTGGCCATCGTGGCAAAGAAACTGCGCGGCATGGCCTACGTGCACGCCCACGGCGCCACCAGCGTCACCGAGGCCATCGCTTACCGCGCCACCTTCAGCCAGCGCGAAGTGATGGTGATCTGGCCCAACGTCATGGCCTTCGATACCGTCGCCAATGCCGACGTCGAAGTGCCAGCCGTCGCCTACGCGCTCGGCTTGCGTGCGCAGATCGACCAGGACCAGGGCTGGCAGAAAACCATCAGCAACGTCGCCGTCAACGGTGTCACCGGCATCAGTCGTGACGTGCACTGGGATCTGCAGGATTCGGCGACCGATGCGGGCGTACTCAATGCCGCCGGCATCACCACGCTGATCAACACGCAGGGCTTCCGCTTCTGGGGCAACCGCACCTGCTCGGATGATCCGGACTTCGTCTTCGAATCCGCCACACGTACCGCGCAGGTGTTGGGCGACACGATCGCCGACGGCTTCCTGTGGGCCTCGGACAAGTCGATGTACCCGAGCCTGGTGAAAGACATCATGGACGGCATCAACGCCAAATTCCGTGACCTCAAGACGGGTGGCTACATCCTCGGCGGCAGCGCCTGGTACGACGCCAGCGCCAACGACCAGAGCACCCTCGCGGGCGGCAAAGCCATCGTCGACTACGACTACTCGCCGGTGCCGCCGCTGGAGGATCTGCTGCTACGCCAGCACATCACCACGGCGTACCTGGCTGATTTCGCCGCAGCGATCAACGCCTGACTTAAGTGCGGCCGCTACGGCGGTCGCGCTTCACTGCACCTTTAGAGGAACTCCGCCATGGCACTGCCCAGCAAGCTCAAAAACTTCAACGTGTTCAACGACGGCGTCAACTACGCCGGCAAGGTGCCCGAGATCACCCTGCCCAAGCTCAGCCGCAAGATGGAAGAGATCCGCAGCGGCGGCATGGACGGCGGTGTTGAAGTCGATCTGGGCGGCGAACTGCTCACGTTGGAATACACCGCCGGCGGCATCGTCCGCGAGGCGATCCGGCAGTTCGGTGCCACCAGCGCCACCGCCTACATGACGCGCTTTGCCGGCGCCTACCAGCGAGACGACACCGGCGACGTCGATGCCGTCGAAGTGGTGGTGCGCGGCCGCCCGAAAGAGATCGACATGGGCAACGCCAAGCCCGGCGAGGACACCGCGCATAAGTACAGCATCAGCTGCGCGTACTACAAGCTGACGATCAACGGCGTCGTCGAGATCGAGATCGACCGCCTCAACTTCATCTTCAACGTCGGCGGCGTCGATCGCCTCGCCCAGCAGCGCCGCGCGCTCGGCCTGTAACCCTCATCCCTCACCATCCGATCACGACGGAGCGATCCATGACGAAGAACACCGACATTCCCGCACAGCCGAACAACGCCACGGCCACTGTCACGCTCGACACGCCGATCACGCGCGGCGAGCAGACCATCACCGGCATCACACTGCGCCGTCCCAAGGCCGGCGAGCTGCGCGGTGTGAGCCTGGCCGATCTGGCCCAGATGGAAGTCAGCGCCATCGCCAAGGTACTGCCACGCATCAGCGATCCGTTCCTCACCACTGAGGACATCAACAAACTCGAAGCGCCCGATCTGATGGCGATCGGCACCGAGATTCTCCATTTTTTGTTACCGAAGGACGTCAAGGCTTCCCTCGCTGCGTAGAGGACGCCATGGCCGACATCGCGGTGGTGTTCCACTGGTCACCCGCCGCGATGGTCGACCTCACCTTGCTGGAATTGATGCAGTGGCGCGAGCGCGCCCGCGAACGGTGTGGAATGGAGTAGCGCGTGGATCTCAAACTACAGGTGCTGCTGCAGACGCTGGACAAGGCGAGCGCGCCGCTCAAAAAAGTGCAGGGCTCCGCGACCGGCGCCGCGGCCCAACTCAAGAAAACCCGCGACGCGCTGCGCCAACTCGACCAGACGCAGAAACAGGTCGGCGCGTTCCGTCAGCTTAAACAAGGCACCGTCGAGACGGCCAAGCGTATGGCCGATCTGCAGACGCGCACACGTGCAGCGGCAGCAGAACTAAAGGCCACCGCCAACCCGTCGGCCAAGCTCTCGGCCGAGTTCAATAAACTCACGCGCGAAGGCGCCAAGCTCAAGGCCGAACACACCGCGCAGCAGGCCAAACTGCAGGGCCTTCGCGCGGCGTTGCGCGCTGCTGACGTAAACACCCACCAGCTCGGCACCGCCGAGGCCGCGCTGCGCGCGAAGTCCGCCAGCGCCACCACCGCAATCACGCAGCAGACCGCGGCCTTGCGCGCGCAAGGTGTGCAGGCGCAAAAGCTGGCCACGCTGCACGACCAGCTGCGCAAGAGCGAAGCGCTCGGTGCGCACTTGTCCATCGCCGGCTATGCCACCCTCGAGGGCGGCCGTCGCGTCATGGGCCAGGTCGCGCCGGCCATCGACGAGGCCAAGCACTACCAGATCATCACCGAGCAGTTGCGTGCGCAGGGCACCAGCGCCGCCGACGTGTCGCGCGCGCAGCACTTCGCGACCAACGACGCGACCATCGGTAGCTCGCAGACCGAGAAGCTGGAGATCCTCAAGGACGCCAACAGCATCTTCCGCGACATGCACGAAGCGATCGCGGTCGCGCCGTCGCTGCTCAAGACCAAGCTCACCTTCGAGGCGCTGATGGCGTCCAAGGGCGAAGGCTCCGGCCATGGCAGTGAAACCATCGGCGAGCTGATCGCGGCGATCCAGACCGGCGAGCTGCGCAACGCGACCACCACACCGGAAGCGTTCAACCATCTGCTCGACATGATGACCAAGGCCTATGTCGGCAGCGGCGGCCTGGTGAAGCCCAGCGACTACCTGGAGGCGATGAAGGTCGGTGGCGTGGCCACTAAACAGATGGATGAGAAGTCGCTGTTCTTCGGTGCCATGCACACAATTCAGGAAATGGGCGGCATGCGTTCCGGTACCGGCTTTGCCAGCGCGTATCAGAACTGGGCGGTTGGCCGAAGCACGCAACAGACCGCCGAGGCGCTCAGCCAGCTGGGCCTGTTGAACAAAGGTGCCGTGAAGTACGGCAAGAACGGCCACATCACCAAGATGCTACCCGGCGCACTGAAGAACCAGGCGCTGTACGAGACCAACCCCTTCGAGTACCTGATGAAGGAGGTCATTCCGCGCATCGATCCCAAGGGCAGGCTGACCGAGAACCAGATCGTCAGCAAGCTCAACAGCCTGTTCAGTGCGCGCAAGGGCGGCGACCTGTTCGCCGGCCTGTACATGCAGCGCGGCAACATCCAGAAACAACTCGCGGCGTCGGCTGATTTTGAGGGCACAGATGCGACGTACCAGCGTGCTGCAGGCACCGCGCAAGGCCAGGAAGCCGAACTGCTCGCGCAGAAGGCCAACCTCTACAAAGAGCTGGGCACCACGCTGCTGCCGCTCTACGTGGGCGCGCTGCAGAAACTCGTCACCCTGCTGAAAGCCCTCACCGGTGCAGCGCAGCGTCATCCGGCGATCGCCAAGGGCCTCGCCCTAGTCGCTGCCGGTTTCGGCATTCTGATGGTCGCTGCCGGCGGCGTCATGATCGCGCTGGGTGGACTGATCGGTCAGTTCGCGCTGCTGCGCTTTGCCATCGGTCGCGCCGGGCTGGGTGGGCTGGCACGTCGGGGTGCCGGCGGTGAAGCCGCTGGCGTCGGCTTGCTCGGCCGTGTTGGCATCGGCGCACGTGCCGCGATGCTGGCCATTACCGGCATCAGTTTGCCCGTGCTCGCGCTGGTCGCGGCGGTGACCGCGCTGCTGTTCCTCGTCTGGAAATACTGGGGGCCGATCAAAGCGTTTTTCATCGGCCTCGGCCAGGGCATCCGCGACGTCGCCGGCCCTGCCCTGACCGCACTAGGCCAAGCGCTCGCACCACTGAAGCCGGTATGGGAGGCGCTCGCGATCGCCATGGGCGCGGTGTGGCGCTGGATCACTCGGCTGTTCACGCCCTTCGAGGCCACCCAGGAGCAACTGGCCGGCGCCACCGCCAACGGCGTGAGCTTCGGCCGCGTGCTGGGTGACGTGCTCATGAGCATCATCACGCTAGTCACGTGGCTGGCCAAGGGCTTCACTGCCGTCGGTACCGCCATCGGCACCGCCGCCGGCTGGATCGTCGTCCATGGGGGTCAGTTGATCGACTGGCTGGGCAGCACCTGGTCGACTGTCAGTGAGGCGATCAAGGCGCCCTTCGTCAGCGCGTTCCAATGGATCGCCGACACCATCGACGGCTTCATGGCGAAGTGGCGCGCGCTCAAGGCCACGCTGGGCGTCCACGACGAGGCGGCGGTAGCCGCTGGGCTGCACTGGAACACCGGTGCGGATGACGATGTAAAACCACCGGCGCGCTTCACCCTGGACAACCGACCGCCACTGCGTGCCGGCGGCGGTGGCTCGGTGACGAACCACAACCAGTACAGCGTCACGGTGCAGGCGATGCCGGGACATGAGGATGCCGCGGCCCGAGCCGCCTCGGCGGAATTGGATCGGCGCGAACGGGCCAAAGCCGCCGCCAGCCGCAGCCGCCTCGGCGACACGGAGTAACCCATGCTGATGTGCCTTGGCCAGTTCGTGTTCCAGCTGTCGGATCTCGCGTACAGCGAACTGCAGCGCTCCACCGCGTGGCGACATGCGGCCAACAGTCGTGTCGGTGCGCGCCCGGCGCGGCAGTTCGTCGGCCCAGGCGACGATGCCATCACGTTGTCCGGTGTGCTGGCGCCGGAGGTTGCCGGCAAGCTGGAAAGCCTGGATACCCTGCGCCGCATGGGCGATGCCGGTGACGCCTACGCCATGATCGATGGCGCTGGCCGCGTGTTCGGCGCGTGGGTAATCGAAACCCTGTCCGAGGGTGGCAGTGCGTTCACGCAGGACGGCATCGCGCGGCGTACCGACTTCAGCATCGGCCTCAAGCGCAGCGACGATGCGTTGGTGTCCAGCGCACCACCGGGCAATGGCGCCACCATGGCGACCATCGACGGCAATGGCAGCGGTGCGAGCCACCTCGCATGACGAGCAGCAACCCACAGCCGCGCTGGAAGGTCACGCTCGACGGCCGCGACCTCACCGCGACCCTGATGCCGCGCCTCGTCGGGCTGGCCGTCACCAGTTGCCGGCAGGACACTGCCGACCAGCTCGACATCACGCTCAGTGATCATGACGGCCAGCTGGCGTTGCCGCCCACCACCGCCACGTTGCGTGTGTGGCTGGGCTGGGATGACAGCGGCCTCACCGACAATGGCAGCTTTGTCATCGATGAGCTGGAGCATGCCGGCGCCCCCGACGTGATCGTGATGCGCGGGCGTAGCGCCAACTTGCGCAGCGATCTACGTCAGCAGCGCGAGCAGAGCTACAGCGACACTACCGTCGGCGCGATCGTTAATCAGCTCGCTGGCCGCAACAAGCTCACCGCGCGTTGTCACCCGAATCTGGCAACCATGGCGATCGACCATATCGATCAGACCAACGAGAGCGACATCAACTTCCTCACACGGCTCGGCAAGCGCTACGACGCCGTCGCTACCATCAAGGCTGGCGCGTTGATCTTCTGCCCCATCGGTCAGGGCACCACCGCCACCGGCCAGCCGCTGCCCACCGTCACGCTAACGCGTGCGCAGGGCGACCGGCACCGCTACCACGTCGCCGACCGCAACGCGTACAGCGGCATCCGTGCGCTGTACGACGACACGCGCAGCAGCAAGACGCGGGACGTGCTGGTGGGTGTCGACGACGGCAAGGGCGTCAAGACGCTGCGCACGATCTACGCCACCAGGAGCAATGCGCTCCGAGCTGCGCGCAGCGAGTACACGCGGCTACTACGCGGCACGGTGACGTTCAATGTCACGCTCGCCCGTGGTCGCGCGGATCTGTATCCCGAAATGCACGTCACCGTGCGCGGTTTTAAACCGGAGATCGATGCGGTGGACTGGATCATCGTCAAGGCCGAGCAGTTACTCGGCGATGCGGGTTTTATCACCCAGCTGGAGCTGGAACACCGCGACAACAGACAGCCAGCGGACAGCGACGACGACCGGTAGCGTTCGTCTGCGCGTCGCTGTTGTCGTGTCCCGTTGATCGATACACGCTTGCCACGCCAAGTCGGTGTAGCGAATTTACTTGGGCGGCGTTTGGCGACCGCGGCCGCGAGATGTCACAGGTATCTGAGTTACATCACACGGGGACGGCGTCGACCATGCAGACGATGACGGCTGTTCTGAGAAACGATCTGACTGGTCACGCATCGGCCTCTGCTCACGCTCAATGCGTTCGTAGACTTCTTCTCGATGTACCGATACATGCCTGGGGGCCGAAATACCCAGGCGGATATTACCTTCACGGATGCCCAGCACGGTCACGACGACGTCATCGCCGATTGTCAGGGATTCGTTGATAACGCGGGTCACTATAAGCATTCGGCATCCATGCGTCGATCCTCTACGTTTGCGTCAAAGTGATTTCGTCTATGCCTAATTCAGGCCGGTCTTAGCCATTCCGCGTACTCCGGCACCGTGCGCGCAAGGTGCATTTCCAGCCACGCCATCTCATCCGGCGTGCGATGAACATTCCAATGCATCAAAAACTGCATCATTCGCTGCACACGATGACCCGTGGCGTCGCGGTCGATCCCACAGTTGTTCGATGCGGCCGGTTGGCCGTCTGATCCAACGCCCAGTAGTAGCCAATCGAACGACACATGAAATCGGCGTACCGCCTCGACACATTCATCGAAGGGCACCCGTTGTCGGGTGCGCCAGCTACTGACCGTGGTCGTCGGGGTATTCAACACCTTGGCGAGCGCACTGTCGCTAGACACACCGTGCAGCGCACGCAGTCGGTCAATGACGGTGTTGACATCAATGAGTTCGGTCATGAGTACGATTTTTTCGTATAAAAAGGAATTTTAGGCTTGACGATGCGAATAATTCGCAAGAAACTACGATTTATGTGTAACACCGGTCTGATCCTACCCTATGTCGAACCTTAGCAAACCGCCCTTCAAGCGCGCGCCCAACGGTGTGGTGACCGATCGACCGATCGCCCTGCGACTGCTCGCGCCTGAACTCGCTACGCATGCACGTCTGGTCGCCCAACATACCTATTCCAGTGCCGCGTTCGCACGTGAAATGTATCTGCGTGGTCTGGAGAGCTACCAGCGCGATGGGAAACCGTTAATCGCATCACACATGGCGACAGTTACTGGCGTGTCACGCGCATGACGCGCCACCCACTATCGTCGGTCAGCCCACAACGCGAGAGCCGGTTGCGCATGAAGTGCCTGCATTGTCGAGGCTTTGCGCGCGCACGCAGTAGTGAGCTATTGACGCCCACCTACCGCGAAGTGCGATTCGAATGTGTTGACGATGCCTGTGGCTTCGTCTGGGTCGCCGGCATCGAAGCGCTGCGCACGCTCTGCCCCAGTGACAGGCCCAATCCTGCCATTGATATCCCTATGTTCAGCGCGCGCTACGCGGTGACAAACGATCCGGCGACTTCCCCAGTCGCTGGTTAGCTATACCCCTTCCCCTACGGAGAGAAACGCCCCATGTCGCAGCGTCATCTGCACGAGGTCGCCATCGGCTACCTGCTCGCCCACCAGAGCGAACATCTGCACCACGACCGGCAGTACCTGATCCGCCGTTGCACGGATCATCTCCAGCAGCAAGGCATCAGCCATGCGCGGGCCACCATCCTCGCGCTACAGGCCCTTGGCGAAATGGAGGCGCGAGGTCATTGCGCGCACATCGACCTCGGCAATAGCACGGGCTTTGCGGTGTTTGTCGTCGATCCCGTGAGCCGAACCACATTCGCTTTTACGGCCACTGACCTGATCCGCTTGGCGCGTAACCACGCCTTAGATGTCGCCCGTCCGACCACGACACACTGAGGGCGCCATGGTGACTCTTATTTCTCCTTTCTCTCCGACGACACCCGCATTCGCGGCGATCATGGATCGCATTTTTCGGCTGCCGGAAGTGAAACTGGACACGGGTCTGTACCGTGCCGCCTTCTACCGGCGTATCGCCCTCATTCGTTTTCGCGCAGGCGTTCCGCTCGGCGGCAAATTGGTCGGATGGCGCGAAAGCGCGATCAATGCATGGATTGCCTCGCTCGACCGAGCCGGTGCCCCGACGTGACGTTTCCCGCATGAATCATTCACTCCATGCCGATGTCACCCGCCTGCTGCTGCAGGAGTTCGACCTCAAGGAAAAAGGCAAGTGGCTGCGCGAGGGCCGTTGCCCGAATTGCAGCAAGAAAGAGGTATTCACCCACGCCGCCGAGCCGTGGGTGATCAAGTGCGGTCGCGAGACACATTGCCGATGGGAGCGGCACGTCAAGGAACTGTACCCGGATTTATTTGAGAACTGGTCGGATCGCTACAAGGTCACCGAGACCAACCCGAACGCCTCGGCCGACGCGTACCTCACGCATATGCGCGGCTTCGATATTGCCAAGTTGCGCGGCAGCTATACGCAGGAGAGCTACGTCGACCGCGAGCTGGACGCCAGCACTGCGACGGTGCGTTTCCCGCTGCCCGGTGGCAGCTACTGGGAACGCCTGATCGATCGACCGCAACGGTTCGGCAAGAAGAAGGCCCGCTTCAACTACGGCAGCAAGCATGCCGGCCACTGGTGGACACCGCCCGATTTGGATCTGTCGACCGTTGAGGACGTGTGGCTGGTCGAGGGCATCTTCGACGCGATCGCGTTGTGGCTCCACGGCGTAACGGCCGTGGCTCTGCTCAGCTGCAACAACTGGCCGGAGCATGCACTCGCCGAGCTGGCCAGCCAGCGCGCCGGAGATCGTCCCGCGTTGGTGTGGGCGCTCGACACCGACGGCACCGATGGCGACGGTGCTGGCCAGCGCTACATCCGCAAGTGGGTCAAGCAGGCACGCCAGTTGGGCTGGGACTGCAAGGCCGCGCAGATCAAACAGACCGCGCACGGCAAGATTGATTGGAACGACCTGCACCAACGCCATCGGCTATCCGCAAGCGACCTGAAAGACTACCTGCACGAGGGCGCGCTGCTTATTGCTCGCACGCCAAGCGCCAAGGCGCTGCTGATCTATCACCAGGCAGGTAGATCGCAATTCCCGTTCGAGTTCGGGAACCGGCTATGGTGGTTTGAGCTGGATCTGCAGAAATACGCCAAGGCTAGAGCGGCGTTGCAGGACAAGGATGGCGGCCTGCTCGACGAGGAGATCACCGAGCAGGCGCTGGCCGAGTGCAATGCCGTTTACGAGATCTGCACCTGCTATCCGCGTGCCCTGTACTTTCAGCGCAACGACATCACCGATGAGAGTTGGTACTACTTCCGCGTCAACCAGCCCGACGACCGACCCGCGGTGAAAAACACGTTTACCGGCGGTCAGATCATGGCCGCCGCCGAGTTTGGCAAGCGCCTGGCCAGCGTCGCCGCCGGCGGTCTGTTCAGCGGCACCAGCCAACAGTTGCTGCAGCTCATGAAGGATCAGGTGCGAGGCATCAAGACAGTCGAGACCATCGACTACATCGGTTACAGCAAAGAACACGGCACCTATGTGCTGGGCGACGTGGCGGTCAAGGACGGCGTCCTGTTCGCATTGAACAGCGAGGACTATTTCGAGATCGGCCGGCTCAGCATCAAGAGTCTGTTGCAGTCGATGAAGCTGCAGATCAACACCGCACACGAGAACTACACCGATACCTGGTTCGCGCACCTCTGGACCGCCTTTGGTGTCAAAGGCATCGTCGCGCTGGCGTTTTGGCTCGGCAGTTTGTTTGTCGAACAGATTCGCGCCATCGACAAGAGCTTCCCGTTTCTGGAACTGATCGGTGAAGCGGGCTCGGGCAAATCCACGCTGATCGAGTTTCTCTGGAAACTGCTGGGCCGACCGGACCATGAAGGCACGGACCCGACCAAGAGTACACTCGCGGGCCGCACCCGAACGTTCGGCCAGGTGGGTAACCTGCCGATGGTGATGATCGAAGCGGACCGCAGCAACGGCAATGAGCGCATGAACGTCAAGCAGTTCGACTGGGACGAACTGAAGACGCTCTATAACGGTCGCATCGGCCGCGCGCGTGGACAGAAAAGCCCGGGCAACGAAACCTACGAACCGCCCTTTCGCGGTACCGTGGTGATCAGCCAGAACGCCGTGGTGGACGCCAGCGATGCTGTATTGCAGCGCATTGTCCACATCAACCTGGACAAAAGTGGTCACAGCGCCGAGGGCGGCCGCTCGGGCAAGGCTCTGGAAACATGGCCGGTGGAACAGGTCAGCGGTTTCATTTTGGCGGCACTACGCCGTGAGAAGGCCATCATGGAAACGCTGAGCGCATTCACGCCCGGCTACGAAACCGTGTTGAAGACACACCCGGATCTGAAGAGCGTGCGCATCTGCAAGAACCATGCGCAGATCATGGCACTCGTGGATGCGTTGGAGCATGTCACCCCGATCACCGCTGAGCAAAAACGGCTTACCCTCGACACCCTGCTTCACATGGCCACCGCCCGCCAGCAGGCCATCAGCGCCGACCATCCTATGGTCACTGAGTTCTGGGAGAAGTTTGACCACCTCAACGACACCGACCTGGGCGAAAAACTCAATCACAGTCGCGACGATGCCTTGATCGCGGTGAGTCTGCCGGAGTTCCAGAGTCGGGCCAGCCAGCACGGCCTGCAGGTACCCGAATACAGTGACCTAAAACGCCTGCTGCCTGAAAGTCGTACCCGAAAATTTGTCGCCTATCGCGCCGTCAACAGCGGACTTCGCATCGTGGAGGGTCGCGGCGTCACGGTGAAGTGTTGGGTGTTCTGCCGAGACAATTCGTCGTCAAAACATAACAACTGATCGAAGCCGAAAGTTTTCAAGACTTAGACCGATAGGGTGAGCGGAATGGATAGGCTGATGCGCCATTCCCTATCACGGTGGTCACGCAACGAATGAATCCATCGGGATGACCACTGTCCAAACATCGACGTAAAAATAAAAACAGGGGAAACCGTCATGACCACGCTGCTCAACTGTCACACCCAACTTATCGTCCCCCTTGTCGAACTGATTCGGCACGCGGAGGCCATGCGACACCGCATCGATGCCATCGATGCGGCCGCCTCCGGCATTGCGGAAGGCATGCGTCAGAACGTCCTCCAACCGGAGGCGACGTATCACTTGCTGGACATGATCGCGAGCGATCTCAAGGCTCGTGCTGATCAGCTGTTATGTCTCTTGGGCTCTGGCTGAAACACCAGTCATGAGGCATCTAGCCGATGGAACCGATTTCGGATGATCTAGCTGCCGCAAGATCATCAAAGCCTGAAAACAACTACGGTCTACACCCGCATCGACTTCTTTATTTTATTTGCCAAAATTTTGTATACATAGACTTGCTTTCGGGCAACCAAGGCTGACGAAACCGATTTTTTGCGTGCTGGCGGAAGGGCTGGCAGAAGTGGACATAAGCTGGAAACGTTGATGACAAGACTGCCCATTGTACCCCGTGCACCGCGTCCATCGACCGCAGCACTTTGCGACGACGAATGCCTAACATGCCAGGGGGATACTTCGGGCTAGACT
>Ga0302312_10000275_pt1 | contig 45373 bp, 38 predicted proteins | sample III_Palsa_N2_1_FD_200529 | JGI IMG/M metagenome (GOLD analysis project Ga0302312, IMG submission 200529) | Peat permafrost microbial communities from Stordalen Mire near Abisko, Sweden - III_Palsa_N2_1 | ecosystem: Environmental > Terrestrial > Soil > Palsa > Peat permafrost | place: Sweden... | reverse complement strand
CGGGATTCCGTCCCTGTATTAAAGGCCTATGCCGACCGTTTTGGGGTTCAGCACAATAACTGGTGGATGCTGACGGGAAGCAAGGATACCATCTATGATCTGGCAGAGCGGGATTTTAAACTGGCGGCGATGGACAGCGGACACAATAACTTCGTACACACGGACAGGTTCGTATTATTGGATAAGGACAGGCTGGTCAGGGGCTACTACAATGGCCAGGATACGACGGACCTTACCCGTCTGGCAAGCGATATAGTGCTCCTGCTGCTGGAGCGTAAAAAAGATGAGAGAAGAGATTTGTTTAGAAAATAGAAAATTAAATAAAGCATGAAGAATAAGAATCTTACACTGCCGATCATTATCGTTTCTATAGCGATTCCGTTGGCAGTGGCCTTTATCATACTGGTGCCTGCCGTGAAGATCAATTTCGGCTTTAATACGTCGGTACTGCCTATTTTTTACGCTTCACTGAATGCAGTCACAGCGATCCTGCTCCTTGCCAGCCTGTATTTTATCAAGAATGGGCAGGTTCAGGCTCATAAGACCGCTAATCTGCTGGCTGTGCTCCTGAGCGTCCTTTTCCTCGTATCCTACGTGATCTATCATTCATCCAACCCTTCCACATTGTATGGTGACCTTAACAAGGACGGGGTGTTGAGTGATGAAGAAAAAGTCGCAGCCGGCTTCGTCCGGTACATATATTATTTCATTTTGATCTCGCATATTCTCCTTTCCGCCATCATTATCCCCTTTGTCCTGTTCACTTTGCAACGCGCATTCCAGGAGAAATTCGACAAGCACCGCAAACTGGCCAGGATCACTTGGCCTATGTGGCTTTATGTGGCAGTAACCGGGGTAGTCGTTTATCTGATGATAAGCAAATACTATTAATCATGTCCCATATGCATAAGGAGCATCAATATCAAACGAGCCTGCTTTGGACTGGGAATCGAGGTCAGGGAACGGTGAGGTATACGGGGTATGAAAGGAGTTTTACTTTGCACGCGGCCGGTAAGGCGGATATCATGGGCTCTTCCGACCCCGCGTTCAGGGGGGATCCCACCCGTTATAATCCTGAAGAACTACTGGTGGCTTCCCTTAGCTCCTGTCATATGCTGCAATTCCTACATGAATGTTCCATAGCAGGGGTCTCTGTTGTAGAGTATATGGATCACGCCAGTGGCACCATGGAAGAAACGGCGGGCGGAGGAGGCAGGATGACGGAAGTCGTATTGCACCCGATAGTAACGGTAGCGCTCAGGGAAATGGTAGAGAAGGCGGAAGCCTGCCATGAAGCCGCCCACCGTAAATGTTTTATTGCCAATTCCTGCAATTTCCCGGTCCGGCATCTGGCCACCTGTACGCCCCTTGAATAGTTCATAATCCGGCTTTTATCGCAGCTAATCTCTTACGGTAGCTCTCTCCCACAGGTATTTTATGCTGGCAGATCTCTACCGTCGAGGCGCCTACGACGTGCAATTTTTCCAGGGCAACAATATAGGAGCGGTGTATCCGTATAAAGGAAGCTTCCGGAAGAAGGGATGAGACGGTTTTCATTGTCATATGGGTGATATACGCCCCTTTTCCGGTATGTATTTTCAGGTAGTCCTTCATGGATTCTATAAAGAGAATATCCTCCAATAAGACTTTGACGAGCCTTCCGTCCACTTTGATGAACAGGTAATTTTTGGGAGGAGGAGCCGGGGATGTTTTGGCTGTCCGGAAGACCTTTTCCATGCACAATTGAAAGCGTTCAAGCGTGATGGGCTTGAGCAGGTAGTCAACGGCTTCCAATTCGTAGCTTTGCACGGCATACTCGGCATAAGCAGTGGTGAATACGACCCTGGGAGGTTGTTTAAGAGATCTCAGGAAATCCACTCCATTGATCACCGGCATCCTTATATCGAGGAACAACAGGTCCACGGAGAGCGTGTGGAAGGCCCCAAATGCGGCGACCGCATTATTATATATTCCTGCCAGTTGCAGATCCGGTGTTTGCATTATATACCGCTCCAATACTTTTTGGGCCAGGGGTTCGTCTTCTACAATCAGACACTTAAGCATTCTTTCAAGCCAGTTGAAGGGTTAATAATATTTCATAGGCGGCGGTGGTATCTGCAATGGAAAGGGCGTATTTACCCGGATAAAGAAGGGCAAGTCGTTTTTGGACATTTAAGAGTCCAAGCCCGCGAACCCCTTTATCCGTACTCAAACGACGGGGCTTGCTATTCCTGACTTCCATTGTGAATTCACGATCGGCAAGCAGGGCAATCACTTCTACGTAACCTTTGGTCAATTCGTCCTGGATCCCGTGCTTAAAGGCATTCTCTATAAAGGGGATGAGCAGCAGGGGTTCAATCAGCGCATTTTCCGTCTTTCCCTGGCATTCAAACCGGATATCGATATTGTCAGGATACCGTATCCTCTCAACGGAAATATAGTTTTGAAGGAAGTCGATCTCATTTGCCAGTGGCACTTTGGGTGCATTTGAGCCATACAATACGTAACGCATCATCTCCGATAGCCTGGCTACCAAAGGAGCTGTCGCGGAAGACTGCTGTTGCGCGAGGGAATAAATATTGTTCAGTGTATTGAAGAAAAAGTGCGGATTCATCTGTGCCTTCAGGTATTCCAGCTCTAATTGGAGCTGCTGCTCCTTTAGTTCGTTCATTTGTCGTTCCTGTTCGAAGGAGCGTAAAAAATAGGCCAGGGCGGTAATGACCAGGAGATTAGTGAGTGTCAGGGTATAGGCCTGCCCGACCCAGATAGACTGCTGAAATCCACCGGTGGCCCATTGTTTGGCGATCGCGGGCAAGAACGTCATCTTCGAAACACCCCACTCCATTACAAAGCGGTCATAGACAGCATACAGGACGATCCATGCCAGAACGGACCCGAGGAAGTACCCATATTTCTTAGCAAACAGGAATCGGGGTACCAGGATAAAATAGTAAACAGAATAGGCGAGTATTTGCAGCAAGCCCTCCACAACCCGGAATATACAACCAGAGAGGAAATGGGCCTCCTGATGCCATAGATGTATGTATTGCAGGTCCGTCAAAATGGGGAACGCCACAAAATAGCATAGAAAAAAAACAATTTCCTGCTCGCGCCTGCTCAGTTTTTTGTGGAGATGCATACCGTCAAATCTGCCATTTAATTCTTGTATTCCCATGCCTGTTTAGATAAATCCCCGCTATTTTTAGACAAACCCCAGCCCGGCGTTGTTTGTCTAATTTTCCGACCGCCCCGTCTAACTCCCGGAATGGGTTGACGGCCAGGGTATAATTTTAGGTCAAAAAAATGAAAGTCCTATTCATCCTTTTACTCTTTATATTGCCCGGAGTACGGGCCAGGAGCACCACCCTGGGTGACAGCGCGGAAGCCGTCCGTCTTCTTCGAATGGTACAGGACACGCTCAGGACCATGAAGACCATTTCCTACCATTCGGCTTACCGGCAGGTCAATTACAGTGTCGAAGATTCCGTGTACGTATCCAATGGAACCGTATGGCTGGAAAAGGAAGCAGCCGACACTATATTCGGTTACCGATTCCACATCAGGGGAGACGATGGGTCGGGCCTCTTCGACTATTATTACGACGGCATCAAAAGCCTTGAGCTGAGGCATAAAGAAAAGACGATCACCCAACTGGATCCCTACGCGGACAATACATTCCATAGCCCTGCTAAGTGCAGGACCGCCCTCATTTCTATACCGCCCTTCCTGACGGATGCGGATTTTGCCACCCACCTTTTGGAGGGGAAGCCTTCCATTGATCTGATTGCTGATCATGCTGACCAGGTCATCACCCTGCACTACCCAATCAACAAAGACGGAGTTGTATTTACCAAGACCTTTTTCATTTCCAGTGAAACCCATCATATCGACCGCGCTATCGTGGAAGACGTCTGGAATGGGACCCGGTACAAGGCGACCTATGCACTGAGCTGCTTCCTGGCTGATAAGGGAACCATCATGGATAGTATTCCCCTTTCTTCGGCGCTGGGTTATACCCTTATTGATGCTTCCAGGAAAACATCGTCCAGGTGGGTGGATTCATTAACGGGGACAAAGGCAAAGGACTTTACTTTCAAATCTTTTGATGGGTCCTCCGTCCACCTGAAAGGGCTGAAAGGGAATTATGTGGTCCTTGATTTCTGGGAAAGCTGGTGCGGTTGGTGCATTGACGCGATCCCTAAAATAAAGGACCTGTCAACTGAGTACCATTCCAGGGGTGTAGTTTTTCTGGGCATCACTACCGAAAACACAAAACAGATCGGGGACATCTTGTCGAGCAACGGGGTTCCCTATCCCACCCTGATCGGCAATACCCAGGTGCTAAAGGATTATCATGTTTCCGGCAGGCCTTTATATGTATTGATCGATCCAAACGGAAAGATCATTGCGTACGCTCCAGGGGACCTGGATAAAATCAAGGCGTTGCTGGAGCAACGGCTGGCATCCTCTCTACCGTGATGGAAGAAGGATGTTTTGCGTCATGATAGATGCGAATGGTTTCGGCTTTAAAATCGGACGCCTTGGCTGTGGGTATATTGACAAATGTTTGAGGGTTTAAATCCACCAGGGGAAACCAACTGCTCTGAATCTGTACAATAATGCGATGCCCCGCCTTGAAGGTATGTGCAACGGAATTGAGGGTAAGGGCCACTTCCTGTATTTTATCCGATTCAAATGGCTCCGGCCTTTCCCAGCTTTTACGAAACTTGCCGCGCAATATTTCGGCCCTCACCAGTTGCTCGTACCCGCCCAGGGCCTTTTCCTCGTCTGAGGGGGCGACAGCGCCTGCCGGCTCAGCAGGCAACACGTCAATTAATTTCACGACAAAATCGGCATCCGTTCCCGTAATCGACACGTATAACTTTGCCCCGATTTCACCGGTAAGGGTAAGGTCCTGGTCTAGTACATCACTGGTATAGGTGAGTACGTCTTTGCGTAAAGTGGCGAATCGCTGGTCCGCGCCCATATAATTGTTGTCCCTGGAGGCCTTCACTCCCTTGCAATAAGGGACGGGGTTCGTCGGATCGGACACATACTGGTCAAATGAGGCATTTCCAGCCCCTTTTGAGGTGGAAAGGCTTTTGCTTGCGCCCAAGTACCATGTTTCGGCCTCGGCTTCGGCAGGGGGCCAGGCAGAGAAGTGTTGCCATTTATTGCTGCCCGTGATGAAAACGGTAGCCTTAGCAGTATCAGGTACGCCTTTTCCTTTGAGATAATAATTGAAGAAATTAAATTCCAACTGTTGAAAATAATCACTGGTATTGCTGCCAAAGGAATAATCGGCGTATTTAGTCCAGTCTCCCCTGGCCCATGCACCATGGGTCCAGGGACCCATGACCAGCCTGGTATTATTTCCCGGGGATTGCTGGTCGATCGCTTCATATGTCTTTAAGGCCCCGAACATGTCCTCCGCATCAAACCATCCGCCGACCACGAGAACAGCGGGCCATACATTCTTTAAATGGGGCCGGATATTGCGGGCCCTCCAATAGCTGTCATAGGTGGGGTGATCCAGGTACTCATTCCAGATCTTGCTCTGATCTTTAAAATACAGATCATTTGCCGCCCTGATAGGTCCCATTTTTAGAAAGAAATCGTAGGCATCTGTGTATTTTACGTCGAACATCGATGGATACTTGGTCCAGGGCGAGGGACGAGGATGATCGAAGAAATTCATGAAGTCAAAATTGTCCAACAGGTAAAACGCCCCCCTGTGATTGGCGTCATCTCCGACGAACTCATCCGTAACGGGAGCCTGGGGAGAAACGGCCTTGATCGCAGGATGTGCATTTGGCAAAGCAGCGGAGGCATAAAATCCGGGGTACGAAATGCCATAGATGCCCACCTTCCCGTTGTTATGGGCGATGTTTTTGAGAAGCCAGTCTATCGTGTCGTAGGTATCGCTGCTTTCGTCCACGTCCTTGCTGCTCTTTTTATTGTCAATAGCAGGCGTCATTTCCTGGAAGTGGCCCCCGCTCATATACCGGCCCCTTACGTCCTGGATGATAAAGATATATGGCTCCTTCAAAAATAATTTGCTGGGCCCCAGCCTGCGGCTGTATTTGTCTTCGCCATAGGGAGAGCAGGAATAGGGGGTGCGCATCATCAGGAACGGATAGTCCTGGGTCGTATCCTTTGGGATGTAAATAGCGGTGAATAGGGTGACGCCGTCCCTCATGGGGATCTGCCTTTCTATTTTGATATAATTAGCCTGGATGGAAGGGTCCGCATCCTGTTTGTTTTGAGCGACACAGGAGAAGCAGCAAAGGGTGAGTACAAACCAGAGGATGCGGTGCATGAAACAGGAATTTATCGGCAATAATATTGTATTTCAAATCAATTCAAGGGAAGGGTCCCAAAATATCCGTTTAAAGTCGACGACTTTATGTTCTTTTACGACAACGCCTTCCGCTTCGAGTAATTGCTCCATTCGTTCCGGGGGCTTGAAGTGATGTCTCCCACTGAGCAAGCCGCTGCTGTTTACTACGCGATGCGCGGGCACTTTTGGCCTGGCCGATCCACACGCTGCCATTGCCCAGCCCACCATCCTGGCAGAGGAAGCGGCCCCCAGGAACTTCCCAATGGCTCCATAGGAGGTAACCCGCCCCTTTGGGATCAGGCGCGCCACCTGGAATACCTGGTCGAAAAAAGAATCATCCCTGATTCCACTGGGCTTTACGACGGGAAGTCGATCACGGCTTTTCGGCATCTGTTAATTCTTTTAGTTGAGCCTCCCTTTCTTCTGAATACAGGGTATCGCTGAGTCCGAACTTCAGGTAGTATACCCTTCCCGATCCCGCGATATCTAAACCCTCATAATGAGTGCGGATGCGCAGTTCCTCACTGACCTGTCCCAATGAATAGACGTCATCGAACGATTCGTACAAGGGTAATTCGAAAAGCCCGATGACCTTCAAGGTAAAGTCATAAAGAACCGGAGAGTCGGTTTTAAGATGGATAACTCCTTGGGGGGCGAGTATCTGCCTATAGAGACGAAGAAACCTTGGATGCGTCAACCGCTTTTTTGCCCTGGACAGATTTAGCTGAGGGTCGGGGAAGGTGATCCATATACCGGCCACTTCTCCCGGGTTAAAATAGGTGGGGAGTAATTCTATCTGGCTCCTTAAAAAGGCCGCGTTGGGCAGCTTTTCTTCCAGCACCTTGGTGGCGCCCACCCATATACGGTTCCCTTTTACGTCAATACCTACAAAATTCCTTTTCGGGTCTAACCTGGCGAGCCCAACCGTGTATTCACCCTTGCCGCAGGCCAGCTCAAGGGTGAGCGGATGTTCATTTTTAAAGAAATTGCCCCATTTGCCCGCCATATCCTGCGGGTATTCCAACACGTGAGGGAACGTTTTGATGGCTTCAAAACGGATCAGCTTTTTATGGCCCATAGCCGGCAAAGGTAGTAAGGTAGGCGCTAACAGCCATCAGAAATGCAGGTGATGCCGGAGCTTCTCGTAGTAGCTATGAATATAACAACCTGCGCAAAAACCCGCCAGTGATTCTAAAAGGGCAAAGGAGATCAACAGGACATCCAGCCCAAGGCTGCAATAGCTATACCCCAATATGTAAAAGGCTATAATCGCAAAATTCAACACAGCTCCTATCTTGGCGGCAAATAATTTGGGAGGAGCAAATACAGGCTTGTACCTGTTCTGAAAGAAGTAAAAATTAATCTTCATTGCCACCCAGCGCAACAGGCTGAATCTCTGCATCTCCCAGCCGCGCAAATAGAAGTCGAATAACAGGAAAAGGGGGATAACCAGGACCTGGGTAGTGGCAAAAACAATAGCCAGTATAGCTACTTCGAAGGCAATGATCCTGACAACAGGCTCATTCAACTGTACGGATGGATTGCTCATAGAACTGATGTTTAAATGACGAAAACCGATCAAGCCCCAGATATGCACCGAAGATACGATTTTTTTTTAATCTTTCCCCCGGATGGACCGCCAAATGGATAAGACGAACAGGAGGAGATTCCGCACCATGGCATGAACTGCCGCCCTGACAAACCCGGCGGCCCTCCGGCCCCGACCTTCGGTCCTGCCCTTGCGGGCACCCAGAAGGGCCATCATTAGACGGTTTGCGTGTGGATCGATAAATTCCTACGGTTATCGGTCCGCACGCAAACAAAAAGACCCTGTAAATCAAATGTTTACAAGGCCTTTTATCACCATTAAGAGAGAGAGCTGTAGAGGGAGGACTCGAACCTCCACGGAGCGGTTAGCCGTAGCGCAATGTTGTGGTGGTCAACCCCAGTCGTAACCGTCGTAAAACGGCCACGGCATTACACTATATTTATCCCGTTATCCCCACCCCCGAGACAAGAGGGTATGTCTGCCAAATTCCATCACTCCACAGTATCAAAAAGTTGTAATTTGCGAGGTTACAAACCTGACTGTCATTTATTGATGCTATCTCAGCTTTTTCTGAATCGACCATACAATATTAATGATATTATCCGGTTTCCTTTGATGAAATTCAATCAATTTTTTATAAAATTAGAAACTATTTATTTTAACCCCTATTATGTTAGAATTCATCAAATTTAAAATAGCAAAATGAGCGGTAAATTGAATTTGGACAAATTGGATTTGCAGATCATTCATGCCATGATGGAGAATGCGGAAATTTCCTACGCTGATCTTGGGAAACAGTTGTTTGTGTCGGGAGGCACCATCCATGTCCGCATCAAGAAATTGCAGGAATACGGAATTGTAAAAGGGACCCGCCTGACGGTTGACCTTAAGGCACTGGGGTACGACGTCATTGCATTCCTCGGGATCTACCTGGAGAAAAGTTCGCTATATGATTCCGTAGCCAAAGACCTGCAAAAGATTCCTGAAGTGGTGCGTCTGAACTACACAACAGGAAATTACAGCATGTTTGCAGAAGTGGTATGTAAAGACATCAACCAGCTCAGGTATGTATTGCATGATGTCGTTCAGAAGATTAAAGGGATAGAACGCACGGAAACATTTATTTCCCTGGAAGAAAGCATCAACAGGAACGTGAGGGTATCCCTGGATTAGGAGAGGGTGATAGCCAAAACTTTATTATTTTTAAATTCAAGATATTTCTAAACCGACTTGCATATGAGAACAACGATTTTGGGCGCAGTAACTGCATTACTATTGAGTACCGTATTTGTATCCTGTGGTGGAAAGGGTGGCGGAAGCACTACCCCCGAGGCTTCATTGGTCGTTACCACCACTCCCGCCAATGGCAAAAATCTGGCAGCTGCTCCCGGCCCCACTTTCCCGCTGATTGTGCAGATCACTTCTGTTATGCCCCCTAAAGGAGTGACCATCAGCATAAATGCAACGATAGACGGGTCAACTGCTGCGGCCTATTATACCTTTTCCGGGAGCAGCACGACGGCTATCAATAATTACGTCATTACTGATACACCGTCACAACAAACCTGTTTAGTAACCATTACGGTAACTTCCAATACTTTATCAACCAATGTATGGACAGGCAGTTACACGTATGCCATGAAATGAGTGTAGCGAATTCATCGAGACCGCTGAAATCCGCCAAATGAGGATTCAGGGCGTCCGGACATCCAAGGCATCCCTCAACCCGTTCCCGAGCAGGTTAAACGCCAGCACCAGGAGCATGATGGCGATACCGGGAATGATCGCCAAAAGCGGATTATGCGTAATAATAAAGCTGTAATTCTCTTTTATCATCAATCCCCAACTGGGGGCCGGCGGCTGTACGCCCACGCCTAAAAAGCTCAATCCTGCTTCTATCAAGATAGCGGTTGCGAAGTTGGCGGCCGCCACCACGAGGACGGGACCCAGCACATTTGGAAGGACATGCCTGGAAATGATCCTGATATCCCTGAACCCAAGGGCCCGGGTGGCTACTATATAGTCCAATTCCCGGATGGCGAGGATCTGACCGCGTAGGGTACGGGCTACGTTCACCCAAAGGGTTAGCCCCACGGCAATGAATACTTGCCAGAACCCTTTTCCAATAGCCAATGTAATGGCAAAAACAAGGAGCAGTGTGGGAATGCTCCATACAATATTCATAAACCATAGGATCATTTCATCCAGGCGGCCCCGGTAATATCCCCCCAGTGCTCCAAGGAAGATGCCCAGGCTCAGGGAAATAATAACAGCTACCAGTCCAACGCTCAAACTGATCCTGGTGCCTATGATGAGCCTGCTGAGTATGTCGCGCCCGAACCGGTCAGTTCCCAGCCAGAACCGCTGCAGGTGAATGTACCGGTCAAGGTCCAGTCGATAAGGATTTACCACCGCCAGGGAATAAGACCTGGGCTCAATGAGTCCTTCATCCACGTATTTGTAGACGGCCAGGGAATCTCCCTCCACCCGGTATCCTGTAATGGGAATATAGGTGCAGGAGTCGGGTATACCGGAAAGCATACGCTCAAGGAATCCGGGCCGGGAGGGGCCCTGGTCTTTGTGTCTCAACAGAAGATACATCTGGGTATATCCGGGATGTTTGCCTCCGATCTCTACCGTCATACGATTGGCAAAGGGGGAATGATCCGGGGCAATGACATAGGCAAGCAAGGCCACCATAAGGGAGATGATGATCATGATCCCCCCTGCGAAGGCGCCCGGGTTATGCCGTAAACGGGGCCAGATGGATACTACGTTACCTGTCTTCCTTTCCATTGATATGAGCCGAATTTTCCCAGCCATCCGGCAACGATAGTATAGGCTATGTGAAATGGCTGCGCCGGGGGAAAGTACCAAAGTAAGGCCTCTTTTTTGAAAAACTTTGCTACCGGCCAAAGATACCAGAGCTCAATGGCGGTCTTCGCAAGAATAAGACCGATCCACGCGGCCGCGAGGGAGTGGATGAAAAACGCGCCTATGCCGGCCGCCAGGAACCAGACGTTCCATCCGTACACCAACGCCAAAACCCAAAAGATGCGTTTGTCATCGTATTTGTCAGCCTTGCTGGCCCAGCGAATGCGTTGGTTAAAAAAGGTTTTCCAAGTGGGCATGGGCGCGGTACGTACGATGGCACCAGGAGATTTGAGGAAGGCAATCCTATCCGGATAGCGTTTGTACATTTTGTGCATCAGCAACATATCATCTCCTGAGGCGATAGAATCAATATTCCGGAATCCCCCCACTTCATAGAATGCTTTCTTATCGTAAGCAAGATTGGCTCCGTTACACATAGTGTGTGCTTTTCTATATACGGAGGCTCCGGTAATGCCCTGCAATGTCATGAAGTCCAGGGATTGGAAGATCTTCAGGAAAGAGGTCTCGTCAATGTACGCCACAGGCGCGGCTATAAATACGGGTTTTTTTTCCTCATAACAGGCATCCAGAAGCATCAACCAATCGGGGGATACCGTGCAATCGGCATCGGTGGTGACGATCAGGGAGCCGGCGCTGTGTGAGATCGCGATGTCAATGGCCTTTTTCTTGTAGGCATTCAAGCGTTCCCCGGGTTCAAGGTGTTCCTGCAGTGACAACAGCCGCACACGTGGATCGCTTACCTGGCGAACGACGGCGGCGGTATTATCGGTTGAATGGTCATCCACGACAATGATTTCAAACAAGCCCGCCGGGTAGCTCTGCCGGAGCAGTGAATCGAGGCAGGCACCTATATTGCCTTCTTCGTTCCTGGCAGGGATAATGATGCTTATAAAAGTCCGGGGCACAAAGGAAAGGGGCACCCTGAATTCGGGAAGGGCCAGCCATGCCTGCCTGTAGAAAACAAGACAGGCTCCGTAAACCATAAAAAGAAAGACACCGATCAGTATAAAGGCCATGCTTGAGAAAAGAAGAGCTAAAGTAACGAAACCTGCTTCAATTATCCTGTCACTATTTGCAGGCAGGTCTGGCTGAAGGCCGGAGCGAGGAGTTGGTGTCCGGTATGAAGTTCCTCTAAAAGGCAATGTCCGCCCGTGTTGTTTTGAAAACGAATGCCCTGTGAGGGTCGTATGATTTGATCATAATGTCCGAAAATCAGGCGAACGGGAACTCCCTGGGTCCGGATCATGGATTTAATCCGGTCAAGGTCCGGGCTAAATGTGCGCATACAGGTCCAAATGACATAGAGTCGTTGCCGGTTTCCGGCGTCACCAAGATAGCGCTGAACATATTTTACGATCCCCTTGTTCAGGAGATTGTATTTACCCGTCAAACGGACGCCTTTCAAAAACCACCCGGGATGCCCCACCGTGTAACGAAACAGGCGATTACCCAAAAGGGTCCGCGCGGAAAGCCAATACCAGAAGTTAACTTTCAGTCCATCTGGGGCGAGTAGCACCAGCCTGCTGACCAAGGGAGAAAATTGCTGATAGAACGAAAGGCTCAGGCGTCCCCCCATACTATACCCACAAAGGATAAATGGCGCCGCTCCATTTGTCATAATCTCAATCAGTTCCCGGAGATGATCAGCCGTAAATGCTTTTCCTGCAGGCCATGTGCTGCCCCCGTGCAAAGGGAGGTCCGGGGCATAAAGTGTATAACCATCGGGGAGAATGTCCCCCCAGGAAGAAAAGGACCTGCCGGATTCTCCAAAACCGTGTAAAGCGACAATAATCCCCGTTCCATTACCCCAACGATAGTAAGTAACAGAAGCGTCATGGAAAGGTATTTGGATAACAGTTGGAACCATAGAAAGGCGAATTTATGATTGTTATGTACAAGTTGTAGGTTTGTAAGTGTAAAGTCATTATGGTAAGAGCAAAACGAAAATATCGGGTCCGTAAATGGGTGCTTTGGTCGTTGGGAGTGGTTTTGGTGGGAATAGTAGGATATATCAATTATCAATTATGGCGTTCAAAGGAAGATCGGTTCATCCGCTATCAGGAGTTCGGAATTGAAATTCCGGTCAATTATTCGATGCACGGCATTGATGTCTCCTGGTACCAGGGCAGGATCAACTGGCAAATGGTGAAGGCAATGGATGTCAGGGGTGTGCAGTTGGATTTTGCCTTCATTAAGGCTACTGAAGGACTAGGCAGGGTGGATAACCAGTTCCGCCGGAACTGGGAAGAAGCTAAAGAGTCCGGGATGTGCCGGGGCGCCTATCATTTTTTTCTGGCGACCAAGAGCGGCCGGGCCCAGGCTGAGAATTTCCTGTCAACCATTTCCCTGGAGTCCGGAGATATCCTCCCCGTTCTGGATGTAGAAGAAACCTATGGAGTCAAGGATACCGTTCTTAAATCCCGTATACAGGAATGGTTGGATGTAGTACAGGCAAGTGTAGGCGTTAAACCGATGATCTATACGAATGTGGATTTCTACAACAGGCACCTAGGAAATACCTTTGATGCTTATCCCTTATGGGTAGCGCACTATTTACAGGAGGAAAACCCACGCATTGCGCGGGAATGGAATTTCTGGCAGCACAGCGAATCGGGGCATGTAAGCGGAATCAACAGAACAGTGGATTTTGATGTGTTTAAAGGAGATAGCCTGGCATTCAAGCAATTGTTGCTTCCGTAAATCGATTATTATGTCTTCCGAAATAGAACCAGATGTCCCTCGATTCCTATGGCGTATCGTACGTACGCTCACAGCCGGACTGGCCTGGATGTTGCTCCAGGTCATTGCGGGAATCATGCCCGGGTACGCCTTTACGGACAACGGGTTCAGCTGGAAAAACGTGCTTTACTATGCCTTGTTCCTACTCAGCCTGGGAGCATTGCTGTACTACTATTACAAGCTATGGAGGAAAGAGAAATAAGGAGATCAGCTCGTGTGGTCAACGACAATCCTCCATTCCCCCTTTATCTTTCTAAGGAGCAGCGTAAACTGCCCTCCCATATCACCTGACATCCTATGAAGGCGCCATTGTCCGGCCACAAAGTAATATTCTCCCGATAATCTTTTAAGGATCAGGCCGTTAAAAGTCAATTCCCCCATGGCTTCTACGTTGGGATAGCCCTTTTTGAAATGGTCCAGTACGGGTTGCCAACCATACTGGGGGCCATCCTTATTAATAAACAAGAGGGAGTCGTCATTCCAATAACCCTGCATAAAGCCGGCAACATCTCCTTGGTTCCAGTCCTGTACCTGTGTGGCCAGCAACTGGCGGACCCTGGATTCTTCCTTGCTCTGAGCGGCTGCAGGGCCGCAGAAATGGAATAGGATAAACAAGCAAATCGTTGATAAAAGGCATTTTTTGTTACACATCGCAGATTTGGATACATTTTTTAAGTGAAGCAATCTTATCCGGCCCGCTGGGGGTAAATTCCTGTGCGACGTGTCCTTTGAAACCGGTTTCCACGATGGCCTTCATAATGGCAGGGTAGTACAATTCCTGAGTTTCGTCGATTTCATGACGCCCCGGAACACCTCCTGTATGATAATGGGCAATATATTCGTGGTTTTCCCGGATGGTCCGGATAACATCGCCTTCGTCTATTTGCATATGATAGATGTCGTAAAGCAGTTTAAGGTGTTCGGAACCCATGCGCTTGCACAATTCCACACCCCATGCTGTGTGATCGCACTGGTAATCCTTGTGGTCAATTTTTGAATTCAATAGCTCCATCACCAGCGTTACGTTATACCTTTCCGCAAGGCCCATAATCCGGGACAGTCCTTCCGTACAGTTCCGCAGCCCCGTTAGGTCGTCTATGCCCTTGCGGGCCCCGCTGAAGCAAATCAGGTTTTTAAATCCCGCTTTTGCCACCAGGGGGATCATTGCGGAATAATTATCGACAAGGGTGTCATGATATTCCTTATGATTCCATCCCTCATATAAGCTGATTTCCGCTCCATTGCACATGGCACATGTAAATCCATGACTTTGGAGGATGGGCCAATCCTTGGGACCCAACAGGTCAATGGAATTCATTCCGATATCCTGCAAAGTAAGACAAAACTGGTCCAAGGGGATATCATGGTAAACCCAATAGCAAACGGAATGGTTTATATTGCCCTTGAGCGAGGCGTCGCGGGATCCGGCTAACCGTTCCATTGTATTATTGCCAAAAGCCTTGCTTCCCAGAGCGCCGATTCCTGCGGAAGCCATCAATATGTTTTTTATAACCTTTCTGCGAGATGAAGATGGTTCCATGGAAGAAAATTGCGTGAGGATAAATTTAGTAACTTGGGGTTCAAAAATCAAAATAATATAAAATGAAGCGATTGATGGGTATAGCGTCCCTGCTTGTGCTTGCTGCTTGCGGAAGCAACCAGGGCAATGGCAAAGCCACTACAGATACGACGGCCAGTCCTGCGGAGCACCAAATGACAGACACTGGCTCTGCATCGGCTAATGCAGGTACCGAACACACGACCTATCCGGGGTACGGCATTATGCTGCAGCAGGATTGCAAAACCTGCCATACGCCGGATAAAATTTCTACGGGACCTTCCTTCATGATGATAGCCGCCCGTTATGATTCGACAAAGGCCGGGACCGTCGAACACCTGGCGGAAAAGGTCATTTCAGGCGGTAAAGGTAGCTTTGGAGATGTCCCGATGACTCCTCATCCATCCCTTTCCAAAGCGGATGCGGAAGAATTGGTGAAGTACATCCTCTCTTATAAAAATTAAATAATTGAAATCGTGATTAAATCCTTAGCAATCTTACCAGCAGCTTTTCTTGCCTTGTCAGGGAATTTGTTGCCGTCCACATCCAGCCACCAGGAAAGCCGGACAATAACCATAGCCCGGGAAAAATCCGGTGATTGGAAGAGACTGTTTGACGGAACGACGACAAAGGGGTGGCATACTTACGGTAAATCTGAGGCGGGGAGCGCGTGGAAGGCGGAAGATAGTGTCCTTAAGCTGGATGCCTCTTCCCCGTCAGGCCGCGGTGACCTGATCACAGACAGTGAATACGCCAATTTTGACCTGAAATTGGAGTGGAAGGTATCCAAGGGCGCCAATAGCGGGATCATTTTCCTGGTGCACGAAGATGCCGCCAAATACGGTGCTACCTACGAAACAGGGCCGGAAATGCAAATCCTGGACAATGAAGGACATCCCGATGGCAAAATATTCAAACACAGGGCCGGAGATCTGTACGACCTTATTCCCTGCCGGCAGCAAACGGTTAAGGCCGTCGGAGAATGGAACCAGGCGGAGGTCCGTTTGAAAAACGGCCACCTGAAGTTCCTGCTGAATGGAGTTGAAGTGGTGGATACAAAAATGTGGGATGCGGATTGGGATAAAATGGTGGCAGGCAGCAAGTTCGCAAAGATGCCAGGCTTCGCCACGTTCCACCAGGGCCATATTGCCCTTCAGGATCATGGAGGCGACGAAAATGTATGGTTCAAAAATATCATGATCAAGGAGTTATAAGGGCGTCAGTCATCGCCCTGCCTTTTTTAAACAGCATCACCGGAGTCATTCTCCGGTGATGCTGTTTATGCCCATGACCCGCGTAGGAACGCTTTGGGTGAAGACAATCAATTGCAACCCGGTTGCGATTGTTAAAAAAAACCTTCCACCGTTAATTTCTGAAGGGAAACCCGGCAGGTTGGAGTGGCTGTCGTAATTTTGAGACTAAACTTTTGATGGGGATGCGCAAAAAACTGATTTTTTATGTGGGGTTCCCCATTGTTTTCCTGGTGGTATTTTATATCGCCTTATTTGGAGGAACAGACCAGTGGAAGGTGAAATTACCCGTATTGAATGATGTAAAGGCATTCCGCTTTGCCGACCAGGCGGGGGATACGGTCACTGAGCATAATGTGGAGGGAAAGGTATGTGTGGTTTCTTTTTTCTTCACCACCTGCAGGGGGATTTGTCCCAGGATGGAAGACAACCTGAAGACGCAGGTATATGAGCCATTTAAATCCGATTCGGATTTCATCGTTATTTCCCATACGGTTGACCCGGAAACGGATTCTGTGGCCCGGCTGAAGCACTATGCCGATTCACTGGGGGTGGATTCAAAGCACTGGCTGTTCCTGACGGGCACAAAAAAAGCCCTGTACGAAGCCGCCAGGACCAGCTACCTGCTGGATAATCAAAACGACAATAAGGTAAAGATCGAGGAGCAATTCATCCATACGCAATTGGTGGCCCTCGTAGATAAGAATGGCCGTGTGAGAGGAATATATGATGGCCTGAACCAGGAGGAATTGGGAAAGCTGAGGAAGGACATTGCGGAGCTACTGAAAGAAACCTCCTCCGCCTCCGGCAGCCATTTTGTAAATGGGATGTTCAATAATAATCCGTCTTAACCTTAAAGGATAGCTATGGAGAAGGAGACTCAGTCAGTATTAAAGAAACATAACCTGAGCGTTACACAGGTAAGGGTGAGGATTCTCGAAATATTCCTGAACGCAAACGGCGCCTTGTCCCATAGCGAAATTGAAAAAGCGGGCGGTACAACGTTTGACCGCGTGACGGTTTATCGTACGCTTCAGGTTTTTGAAGAAAAAGGAGTTATTCATGCCATTCCTACAGCCGATAACAGTGTTCGCTATGCGCTCTGCAAGGAAACCTGCACTGAACAGCACCACCATGATAATCACGTACACTTCGTCTGTAATATTTGCGGTAAGACCGTATGCCTTGACAATATCAGCATCCCTTCCGTCAAGTTACCCGAGGGCTTCCTCCCCGGCCAGGTCCAGATGATCGTCAATGGTACCTGCGACGTCTGCCAATCCCTCCCCGCCTCTTCCAAACGCCGCCTTTCAGAAGCTTCCTCCTCAAAAAAATAGTGCGTTAAAAATTGCACCATAAAATAGTACGATAAAATAGCACTCTAAAGTAGTACCAATACTACCTCGTATCTATCAACCACCCACTTCCGCCGAAGGCGGCTTGCCTTTTATTCCTAAAAGCTCTAATCATATGATTAGTAATCCCCCCTTACATGTGTCAACCGGATCTCCCCATGCATCATCTCCATCCAGGGACCTCCATTTCAATAAAAAAAACAGGCCTGAAAAAAAAGATAACGATATGAAGTAAATAGAGATAGCCTATTGCAAGAAGTGAATGATAGGATATAAAAAATCAATTCAAAAAATGGCAGGAATCCTATATGACTAATCCGTTGATCCCCGCAAGTGCCCTATATTAGGGCAATACAGCAAAATCCAGGGTTGCAAATCCATATACTTTACAGTCTTGTATCAGGGGTGGTCAGGGGCGCCCGCAAGGGCAGGACCGAAGGCCGGGCCCGCCCCCGGCAATGATGCGGTTTTTTGGTGCCGGCCTAAATTCTAGCCATTAGGCTGGCGCCAAAAAATTAGGCTGGCCCCCCAAAAAAATAGCCCCGGCGTGGAAACGCCGGGACTTTGGTTAAGGCTCTGATTAGTTTACAGATACAATTTTACTAATTCTTTTTGTATAAATTCAATTAAACTTTGTATATGTTTTGGAGAAAAGTCGAATTGGAGTCCTGCTGAGGCATATAACTCCGGTAAGGTACGGGTTCCCCCCAGGCTCAGTGCCTGAATGTAGTTGTCTAACGCCTTAGTAGGGTTTTCTTTGAATTGTTTCCACATTCCTATTGCTCCCAATTGTGCGATCCCGTATTCAATATAATAGAAAGGAACCTCGAATAGGTGCAACTGACGTTGCCAACTACCGGCGCGGTAGTTTTCCAAGCCGCTGAAATCAAGAGAGTCGACCGTAAATTCCGCTAGGATACTTAACCAGGCTTCTGTGCGTTGTGCTGCTGTGTGGGTGGGATTTTCGTATATCCAGTGCTGGAATTTATCGATCGTGGCGATCCATGGAAAGATCGTAATAACGCGTTCCAACTGATGAATTTTAGCTCTTTTCAGGTCTTCTTCATCGGGAAAGAAAACATCCCAGTGCTCCATGCTGAATAGTTCCATGGACATGCTCGCCACTTCCGCAATTTCCATGGGATAGTCCTTGAAAGCGGCAAGCGGTAATGGGTGGGATAGAAAAGAATGAATGGCGTGGCCGCCTTCGTGCACCATCGTCGTGACGTCATGCATCTGTCCCGCCGCATTCATGAAGATAAAGGGCGCCCCGCTTTCCGCCAGTGGGCAATTGTAACCACCAGGCGCTTTTCCCTTCCTGCTATCGAGATCCATATGTCCCATTGCATCCATCTTCCGGAGGCATTCCCCAAAGAAGGGATTCAGGTCGTCCAGGCAATGAACCGACTTATCAAGCAGTTCACGGCCTTCCCGAAAAGGATGCAGGGGTTGTTCTCCTTCAGGCACGGCCTCGGTATCCCAAGGTCTGAGCGCGTCCAGGCCGAGCTTTTCCCTTTGCTTTTCGTAAATCTGTTTAACTAAAGGAAGGACGTGTAGTTTGACTGCTTCATGAAATTGAAAACAGTCTTCCTTGGTATAATCAAAACGGCCGAGTTCGACAAACCGGTAGTCCCTGTAATTGAGAAAACCGGCGTTGACTGCTATTTTCTGCCTTTTTTCGACCAGGTTGGAATATAAGTTGTCCATTGCGTCCTGGTCTTCCAGGCGTCGGTCGTTAATCTTGCGATAAACTGTTTCACGCAAGGTGCGGTCGGACTTTTCCAGGAATTTGGCTGCCTGTTGAAGAGTATATTCCTGTTCGTCAAGGGTGATCGTCATCTTACCCGCAATGGCTCCGTATTGCTGCTGAAGCACATTTACTTCCGCCTGCAGGGTAACGTTGGACTCCCGGAAGAGGTCAATGCTTTTACGCACATTGCGGAGATAGGTAAAATAGGTCCTTTGATCCAGCTTTTCAGTGAGTGGGCATTCGATCAGTTTCCGGTTTAACTGGTCGGCGTAGGATTGCAGTTTGGGCTGGATCTCCATGCAGAAATAAACAAAGGCCTCTTCCAAGGCCTTGTTTTCTGTATCGCAGGTCATTTTGATCTGTCTCCAGCAAGCATCTTCGCTCACGACTGCTTCCATTTCACTCATGTCCTTTAACCACTGTTCCAGTTCCTTTGGAGAGGACAAAACTCGTTCCTCAAGGTTCCTGAAATAGGGCTCCAGACTGTCCCAGGTAACAACGGTAAAATCCTCCGGCAGGAAATGCCTGGGGATTTTATGAATATCTGCAGTATACGACATGATATTATTCTCCGGTTTTCTTCTTTTTTGCGTGCTTCTTGTCCTCTGCGGCGGCGGCTTTAGGGGCAGGAGTCGCTTTTTTCTTTGGAGCGGCAGGCGCTTCTTCCACTTCGGGTTTAGCGGCCTTTTTCTTGGGTTTTTCTGCGGCTTCTTCTTTTGCAGGAGCTTCCGCTTTTACAGCAGCAGCTTTTGCAGGAGCAGGCGCTTCGGCAGGTGCTGATGATGCCTTGGCCTTTGTTTTAGGGGCAGGCGCGGTGGCTACCGAATGATCCTCATCAGATCCCAATTCTGCTTCGTCTGCTTCTTCTTCCGTTGCGGCAGGTAAAGCGAATTCAATGTTATGGCTGCTTAAAAGAGCGTACCATTTTATCATTTTCTTCATATCGCTATTATAAATGCGATCGAAGTCCATGTCGGGGTACACTTTTGTAAAAAAAGCCTTTACCGCGCCGGCATCTTTATCCGAAGGAAGGGCCACCCCACTGGTTTGAATAGCCTTAAACAAGTCTACCAGGTTGATATTTTCCCGGACGGTATATACTTCTATGCTTTCCAGGTGAGAGAAATTGTGGACCCTGGAAGAGACAAACTTGGTTTGATTGTCTTCCAGAGAACGCACAATGGCGCCATCCGCTTTACTGCTCAACAACTCAAATAAGCCGCTTAATCCTGTAATGGCAATAATCCTGTTGTATTCCATGTTAGTGAAATTTTGGGCGTGCAATATAACCTACATTGGCCATAGCACCAGCGAATTTGCTAAAATAACGCGGAGTTATGTTTTTGGGAGTAAAAAATATTTCCTGTGCATATGTAATTCTTTCGATTCCTGCACCTTACCTGGACAATCAGGGTATGTATGCCAAAACTAACTTTTCTCCTTTGGATCGTTTTCCCCGTAATCCTGCGTGCCCAGTCCGGATTGAGCACCATGCCCAGGGACAGTTACCAGGTTTTTGCGTACAGGATCCCGGCCACCCAGGCTGAATGGTCTATTCGCCATGACAGCATTCCCTTAGACAACTTGTTGTCCGGGGCCCCCTTCCGGGCTTTCCCTGCCGATAGTGTGGAATCGGACAGCCTGCCGGTCGGGCATTATGTGTTGGTCAGCGTCCGGGATAACTGGGTGGAGGTAAGCCTTGCAAGCGTTTCCAGCCTGTTTGTTTACCCGGTTAATAATGGATACCGGGTACAATTGATGGTCCGTAGGAAGACAGGTGCCTTTATAAGCGATGCGAAGGTCATTGTGGACGGGAAGGAGGCCCAGTATCATCCCGATGCACAGAGCTATTGGGTCAAACGCAGGCACCCGGAAGGAGCCCTGGCCACGGTCTGCACGCCCGGGGATACGACGTTTATTTCTTTGGAGGAAAAGTCCCCTTCCGGCGCGTTAGCACGGGGACGGCGGTTGTCAATCCGGGGCTATCGGCCTTACAGGTATTATGCAGGAGACAAAGGGACGCTGATCTTTAACCAACCCAAATACAAGCTCACTGATACGGTCCGATTAAAGGCATACGTATTTAACCGGAAAGGAAAGCGGTATAATAAACCCGTGGAGATGTTCCTGCAATACTTCAGAGAGGGAGCGTATTTGCAGCAATTCCTGGGAACCCTCTCTCCCGCTTCAAAAGGGTCTTACGTATTCCAGTTTCCTTTGTCCGATACCCTGGAAACGGATAAAAATTATGTGGTGGTATTCAAGGACCGGCACGGACGAGAGATAACGCAGGGGGATTTCCATATGGAGGATTATGTCCTGGACGAAGTTACGGGCTATCATTTTCGTTCTGAAAAAGACACGTATTATTTGGGGGATACGCTGCACTTTTATGCTTCGGCGACGGACGCAAACGGACTAAGCATCCTGGATGGAAGGGTAAAGATGATATTAACCCGGGGCGTCGTTAACGAATTTGATAAAGACAGCCTGTACGTTCCCGATACTTTGCTCGTGCGGGAGAAGCCTTTGGAAACCCAGGGTGAAACAAAATTTGACCTCATCCCCCCCGGCCTGCCCGAGGCGGATCTTCAATTGGAGGCGCACCTGACTTTCACCAATGGAAATAACGAATTACACGAAGAATCCCAAACGGTCTATTACAGGCCGGGCAAAAGGGAATGTAAAGCCTGGCAGGATGGAGATTCTGTGAGGGTGGTCTGCCGGGTAAACGGAACGGAAGCGCCTGCAGATGGTTTTGTAGAAACAATAGGAGAGATCCATAGTTTGAGTCCTGTCCATTATCCGTTTTCCCGCAAGATTGATCCCTTTGCTACCGGCTATTATTTTTTCCTGGGCAAGCCTGGTCGGGCACTCGACTCCGGATATGTGGAAGTGGGTAAGGGGTATACGGTCGGGTTCTCCCATACCAGTCATGGAGATACCGCCGGATTTGTATTGAATAACCCCCGGAGGGTCCCGCTTTCCTATACCGTATTCTTTGGAAACCGCGTGTTGAGCGCGGGAGAGAGTGATGATAAAAGCGTAACCTGGGAAACACGGATGCCTGAAAAAAAACGGGCCTACCGGGTAAAATGGCAGTACATATGGGCTGGAAAGGAGCGGTCAGGTGAACAAACGATAGGATTGTTGTACAAAATGTTACGAATAAAAATGGATGCCCCCCTGACAGTATACCCCGGTGAGCAGGACAGTATCAGGATTGAGGTGAAAGATTATAAGGGCCGGCCGGCTGCGCATGTAAACCTGACGGCTTTCAGCTATAACGGGCAGTTCGAAAAGGATATACATGTTCCGGATCTTCCCTATACGGCCCGCTACAAAGGGCGGCCTTTCGTAACCAGGGATGCGTTTGAAAGGAGTGAGCTGTTTCCAGGTAAACCTTATCCCCTGGGAGAGCACCAGGGCTGGATCAAGGCATTTGGCCTGGATAGTATGACCTTTTACAAGATGTTATATCCCAAGGACTCCTTTTATTCTCAGACTACGCCCCTTCACGATTTTGCGCCGGAAGTAAGCCTCTTTGCGGTGAAAAAGGGAGAGCCCCAGGAAATATACCTGCTCTATATCAACCGCCGATTGGTCTATTACAATGGGGTAACGGACAGAATGCCTTATGTGTTTCCCGTGGAAGGAGGATATACGCAGATCGGAATGCGGTTGTATGACAGGTTCATTGAACTGGACAGCATTTATACGCAGCCTTACTACAGAAAGGATATAGTGATCGACCTGGATCACCTGCCCTCCAGGGCCAGTGTTACAAAATTCCCTGCTCATTATACAACCGAAGAAAGCCGTCTGCTGGAAAAGAGTATCTGGCAGTTATCTAATACCGCGTTCAACAGTTTCGCATACGTCTGGCAAGACGACAAGGTTGTCCGGTTGGAGGGGAGCAATAATCACCTGGCAGGACCCTTCAATGCTTTCGACAGCCTGCACTATTTTTCCCCCGGTAATTTTGATATCGGCTTCCTGTTTGAACCGGGATACCGGTATGACTTATCCCCGAAAATCCTTCGCCTGGAAAAGAACCCGCTGCTGACCCGGATAAAAGATACGGTGCCCCTCCCGAAAGTGAGCTATGCCACCTGGGCATTGGGGGATACCCTGGTTCCTGCTCCGCAAGTCTCTTATGAACGGCCGGTATATAAGCCCCAGCCTTTTATCAACGTTGATCTTAACAGCAATCACTATTCCAACAGGAGTGGTTATGGAGAATTGCTTATCAAAACAGCCAAAGACAGTATTCTCGGCTATTTTATACTGGCGCCTGAAGGAGGAACGATGCCCATGCTCAAATTGGCCGCAGGGTCCGGGCTTATCTGCAATATAGAGCCAGGGATGTATACTCTGCTGCTGGTGGACTATAAGTTCCGAACCGCTGAAATAAAGCATGTCCGCATACTCCCGGATATGACCCTTTGCCTTCATACGGAAAAGGTTCCCTATTTGCCTTTTCACCCGTTGGTGGCAGACCTTGCGGAGGAAGCCCGGAGAGAGGCCAACGGGGAAGACAGGATCAACATTGCGGTCAAAGAACACAAGGATGCAAGCGAGAGGATGTATCCCTATGCAAGGGGACGGGCAATGGTCACGGGAAGGGTGGTGGACGCCAAAGGAGGGCTGGGCATTCCGGGGGCTTCGGTTTTTATAAAAGGGTCCACAACGGGAACGCAGACCGATAAGGAGGGAAAATTCATCCTGAGAGATGTAAAGGAGGGTAAGCTGTTGCTGAATGTGGCTTCGGTGGGCTATGAATTCAAGGAGATGACCGTGTTTGCCCTGGAAGGAAACCTGGTAAAGATTGCCGTGGCTCTTGATATCAGCAGTCAAAGGCTGGATGAAGTGGTCGTCGTCGGCTATGGGGCGCCCAGGAAGAAAGAGATGACAGGCGCCGTCAGCGTGGTACAAAGCGAGGACTTAATGTCTTTAAGGCCGCTACAGGGAAGGGTCGCAGGAGTATCGATACAAGGTCAACGGATGGCGGAAGACAGCATCGGTATTTTGATCAGAGGGACCAGCGGTGCCGGAGTGAAAGAGATAAGAACAATATTCAGAGACTACGGATTCTGGAAACCGGAGGTGTTTACGGATCAGCATGGTTCAGCAACTATTTCGGTGGTGTATCCTGATAATATCACCGGCTGGGAAACCTTTGTTTTGGGCGTAGATAGAAAAGGGGACATAGGGAGGACGGCCGCCCTGGTAAGATCATTTAAGCCGTTGATGGCAGAATTGAGCATGCCAACCTTCCTCGTAGAAGGGGACAGTGCGGAAATGGTTGGGAAGGTCTTGAATTATACGAACGAGCCGTACACGATCAAAACCCGGTTCAGACTATACGGGGAAACCCGGGAGCGTCCGGATACGCTGCTCCGGGGAAATGCGTCCATTGTCTTGCACTATCCAACCCTGGCTCCGCAAAATAAGGATAGCCTTGATGCCGGATTTGAGATGAGCAGTTCCATAGGTTTCAAAGACGGGGAAGACCGGAAAATTCCGCTCTTCAAAAGGGGTACGGAAGAGACAGAAGGCAGGTTCTATATGCTGCACGGAGACACCGGTGTTTCCTTCATTCCTCGCAAGGGAGAAGGGACCGTCGCATTGTATGCTCAGAACAACACACTTGATATCCTGTTATCCGAGATGGATTACCTCAAAAAATACCCTTTCTTCTGTATGGAGCAAACATCCTCCAAGCTCCTGGGGCTGCTGGCGGAAAAACGTGTCAGGAGCGAGCTTGGACAGCCTTTTGACGGGGCAAAAGAAATCGACGCTTTTGTCAGGAAACTGGAGAAGGCACAGGGCTTTGACGGAGGATGGGCATGGTGGGAAGGAGGCAATCCGGACCTTTACATTACTTGTTACGTCATTCATGCGCTCCTGCCGTTAAGGCCGGATCCATTGGTGGGGTCAGCTATCCGCAATGGGTTATTGTATTTGCAGAACCGCCTGGGATCGATGAAAAGGGAGCCTTTGTTGTCCGCCCTCATGGCTATGAGCGAAGCGGGGCACTTAATGGATTACCGGCCATGGTTAGCCAAGATCCCTTTTGATTCCCTGACCCAGCAACAACAATGGCAGTTTGTCAGGACGAAACAGCTCCTGCGGGAAGAATACCAGGATCAATTGAAAGCCCTGGTGAACCGGGGTGTTCAGGGGATGCTGGGGGCACTGCATTGGGGAGACGATAATTTTTACTGGTATGCCAATGACATCGCCACTACGATCATCGCTTACCGGGTGCTTGCCCAGGAAGAGGGCTACAGGGCATTGTTACCCCGTATTATTCAATATTTCCTGGAGCAGCGCTCAGGGGGTTATTGGCGAAATACGGCGGAAAGTGCCTCCATCCTCAGCACGATCCTACCACAGGTCCTGGAAGGGCATAAGGACTTTGGGCAACACGCCAGGTTGCTGGTTTCGGGGGACAGCATTTTCACCATTAATCATTTTCCCTATTCGGTGACCCTGCAGGGGGGCTCTACTCCCTGGACGATTACAAAAAATGGAGGAGGGCTGATTTACCTGACCTTGTATCAGCAATATTGGAACGACCGGCCTTTACGGGTGGATTCGGTTTTCGGGGTGCATACCGGTTTCCGTAAGGAAGGGAAAGAAGTGTCTTTTTTCCATTCAGGGGAAAAGGTGGAACTCCTCGTCAATGTCAATGTCCGGAAGGACGCAGATTACGTGATGATAGAAGTCCCTGTGCCCGCCGGGTGTCTCTATGCGAAAAAAGATCAGGAGGGGGGAATGCACAAAGAGTTCCTGAAAAACAAGGTGGTTGTGTTTGCTGAAAGGCTGGATAAGGGAGTCCACGTTTTCCATATTCCCCTGGAATCCCGGTATAATGGGTCATATACCATGAATCCGGCAAAAGTCTCGCTGATGTATTTTCCGACCTTTTCCGGCAGGGAAGATATGAAGCGGGTGTTGATCCAGTCTCCCCAATAATTGAGGATCATGCGAGGATGCCTTCAATGGAGAAACTTTCCAGGTAGGTGGCGATATGGGCGGCCTTCTGTTTCAACTGGTATTGCATAATGTAGCGGGGATGGGCGAGGGGAATGATCTTTCCGAAGAAGCCGTATTTCGCGTTGAGCTTTTCCAGGTAGGCGAAATTCTTACCGCCGCCCAGGCAAAAGGCAACAGCCGTGTTCATACCCCAGGCTAACTGCCTCCGCAGGCAGTCTACTGCAAAGGGTTCCAGTGCGCCAAGCAGGTGAGTGTCGTCATAGTAATTTAGATTTTTCCCCTGTCGGGTGAACCCCAGGGGGCTAACGGATGTGATATATATCTTTTTGTAAAAGGCCTGGGGGCCGCCGAAGGCGCGGATCATTTCGTACATGAATACAGAAGACAGCTCCTGCTTCTTTGGCCACGGGTTGTCTATTCCGCATTCCACTTGCAGGCGTACAGGATCCGTGAAAGGAATGCCTGTCACCCCTCCTCCGAACCGCCCGGGATTGATGCCGATGAGCAAAGTGCGGGGCGCCTTATCGTGGTAAAATGCCCGGTAAAATGCCCGGCAGACAGCCATGGTTTCGGGGTTGGAGAAGGGGGAAAGTACCTCCACACCACCGGGAACCGGCCCCGTCCAGGCCAATGATTGAAGGAATGCAAGGATGGATGTGTCCAGCATAATCAAGAATTAGGATAGATCTATCAAGGATTAGGGTAGATCTGCCGGCTGACCTTTCGGGCATAGAAATCGTAACTGTCCTTTTCCACTTCTGTCAGAATAAGCCGGCCTTTTTTATGGGCATGAGGCTCGGGGACCGTGACGTAATATGTTTCCGCCCGATACGTGACCAGGGGCCGGACGCTTTCTCCCGATAACCGGCTGTTGGCAAGTTTTAATACCACGCTGTCAGCCCTGCATTCAATTACGCCGAAAGAGCTGTTGGGTAGTTCCAGCATGTGCCCGTTGACGCTTACCTTGATCTTTACAAGGGCGCCGGTATAAGCAGAGGGCCGGAGTACGTAGACCTTTCTCAGGGGCAAAGACGTATCGGAATTGGCTTGGGCTGTAGCCGTAAAAGCAAGTACACAGGCAAGTAAAAAGAGCATCCAGGTTTTCATAAAGCAAAAGTGTTGGTTTAATGGGCTTCCAGCCAGTTTTTACCCGATCCGATTTCTGCGTTGGCAGGAACTCCCTCCGGGAGCAACAAGGCCGTTTGCATGCAATGTGTAATGATGGGCTTAATAATGTCCAGCTCATCTTTATGTGCGTCAAAGACTAATTCATCATGTACCTGCAAAAGCATTTTTGACTTAAAGCCTTCTTTTTTGAATACTGAATGGATTTTGATCATGGCCAGTTTGATCATATCGGCAGCCGTACCCTGGATCGGTGAATTGATCGCATTTCTTTCGGCAAACCCGCGAACCGTAAAATTAGCAGAGTTGATATCCCGTAACCATCTTTTCCGGCCCATTAATGTTTGCACATATCCGTGCTCCCTGGCAAAATTGATGGTATCATCCATGTATTTCTGGATATTGACGAATTGCTTTTTATAGTTATCGATGATTTCCTTCGCCTCGGCCCGGCTAATGCCCAGATTGTCAGCTAACCCGAAAGCGCCCTGACCGTATATGATACCGAAATTGACGCTTTTAGCCTTATAACGCATTTCTTTTGTGACTTCTTTTTCTTCTACGCCGAATACTTTGGCGGCCGTTGCGGTATGGATGTCTTTCCCTTCCTTAAAAGCAGCGCACATATTAGGATCGGCGCTGATAGCCGCTACAATGCGCAATTCGATCTGGGAATAGTCTGCTGAAACAAGCACAAAATCTTCATTTCGGGGAATGAATGCCTTTCGGATCTCTCTACCCCGCTCCGTGCGGATGGGGATATTCTGCAGGTTAGGGTTATTGGAGCTTAGTCTCCCCGTGACCGCGACGGCCTGGGCATAGCTGGTGTGAACGCGCCCCGTTTTGTGGTTGATCATTTGCGGCAACGCGTCTACATAGGTTGATTTTAGTTTTGTCAGTTCCCGGAAGGTCAGAATATCGTCCACTATCTGGCTCTTATTGGCCAGCTTCAGGAGGACGTCCTCGCCCGTTGCATACTGTCCGGTCTTTGTTTTTTTTGCTTTGGGGTCCAGCTTTAACCGGTCGAACAGGACTTCACCCAGCTGTTTAGGGGAGGCAAGGTTGAATCTTTCGCCTGCCTGGGCGTAGACCTTTTCTTCTGCCTGTTTTGCCTCTATTTCCAGCTCTTTGGAATATTCACGGAGGAAGTCCATGTCTACTTTCATTCCTTCAAATTCCATGTCAGTCAGCACTTTTACAAGGGGGTTTTCCACTTCGTAAAATACCTTTTCGACTTCTTTTGTCTTCAGCAGCGGAAGGAAGACGTGTTTCAGTTGCAGCGTAATATCGGCGTCTTCTGCAGCATAGTCTGTGATTTTCTCCAATTCCACGTCCCGCATATTTCCCTGGGCTTTTCCTTTTTTCCCAATCAGTTCTTCGATGGGAACGGGCTCATAACCGAGGAACTGAGCGCTAAGCAAGTCCATGCTACGTTTGCCTTCAGGCTCTATTACATAATGGGCCAACATCGTATCGAACAGGACGCCTTTCAGCTCTATCCCATACCATTTCAAAACCAGGAGATCAAATTTGAGGTTCTGACCGATCCAGGTAATGTCGGGCTGCTCAAATAATGGTTGAAACGCCCGTAGGATTTTTTTAGTAGCCTCCTGGTCCGCGGGGCATGGAACGTACCAGGCTTCGCCGGTCCTGTAAGAAAAGCTCATTCCCACGAGTTCCGCCTGATTAGGATCTATCCCTGTTGTTTCGGTATCAAAACAGATCTCCGGTTGAGAACGCAATTTATCTATCAGCGTCGCGATGGCCTGATCGCCTACCACTCCTATATAATCGTGGGTTGTATTGCTGATGTTTTTATCGGTATGAAGCGCGTTTCCGGCTTCGGGATTGTCTTCAGGGCTTTCATCCCCCCTTTCTGCCGCGGCCGCCAGCCTGGCGCTTGCCTCTTCCAGTTTTTCCAGGTCTGTTTCCCCGGCGCCTGTTCCTGCCCCCAGTCCTGCCGCCGATCCTGCCGCCGCTGAATTTACAGCCGGTGTCCTGCCCCCCGGTTTAGCGGCTGCTGCTCCTTTGCGGCCAGAAGCGGGCGGGACGACGTCGTTTCCAAAGAGATCCTTTTGTACCGGTTCAAGGGGAGTATTGGAAGGGGCAAACGTTTCTCCCAGGATCCTTTTTCCCATGGACTTGAACTCAAGGCCGTTAAATATTTCGGTCAGCGCATCCTTATTCCATTCCTTCAGTTTGAAGTTTTCTTCGTGGAATTCCACGGGAACTTTTGTGATGATGGTTGCCAGCTTTTTGCTCATGATGGCCTGGTCTTTTCCGGCCCTGATCTTTTCTCCCAGGGCCCCTTTGATACTCTCCGCACTGGCTACCACATTTTCCAGGGTCCCGTATTCGGCCAGTAATTTAGCCGCCGTTTTTTCTCCTACCCCTTTGATGCCGGGAATATTATCTACGGCATCCCCCATCAGGCCCAGGATATCGATGACCTGAGCAACTTCTTTGATATTCCATTTTTCGCAAACTTCTTTGGGGCCCATGATCTCAATATTTCCGCCCTGGTAAGGGGGTTTGTAAATCTTTATCATGTCGGACACCAGCTGTCCGTAGTCTTTATCGGGAGTGACCATAAATACTTCGTATCCTGCGGCGGCAGCCTGCAAGCTGAGCGTGCCGATCACGTCGTCCGCCTCGTATCCATCCAATTCCACACAAGGAATATTGAAAGCCTTTACGATCGCTTTTATATCCGGTACTGCGGTCAATATGTCTTCCGGAGTCTCCTGACGGTTGGCCTTATACTCGGCAAAATCCGCATGGCGCTCCGTAGGGGCGTGCGTATCGAAACAGACCGCCATATGGGAGGGATGCTGATTCATGATCAAGTCGACCAGGGTATTGGTAAAGCCAAATTGCGCATTGGTGTTCTGGCCTTTGGACGTGAGACGAGGGCTGCTCATCAAGGCATAGTACGCGCGGAAAATGAGCGCCATGGCATCCAGGAGAAATAGCTTTTTTTCCATGGTGCTAAGTTAATGAAAGAAGCCGTACCCCAAGGGCACGGCTTCTTCAAAGTCCTTTATAGTTAATTGCCTTGGCTGGGACGACTGCCAGCGCTGGCGCGTCCTTCGTGAAGGCGGTAATTACCTCGGCAAAGGTCCCGGTGTGCAATGCGAAGTCAGGTAATTGATCCACAGGGTCATTAGGTGTAGTGAAGTCCCGGGACCTTCATAAATACCGTGAGACCGGTTGGGATAGGCCATGAATGAAAACTGTTTGTTGTACTTCACCAGTTCATTGATGAGGGCCTCTGCGTTCTGATAATGTACGTTGTCATCTCCTGTGCCATGGATGTAAAGCAAGTTCCCTTTCAGGTTCTTTGCGTACGTAATGGGGGACCCCTTGATATAGTCCGCCATGGCTTCCGATGGGATATCCATATAGCGCTCTTCGTAAATATTGTCGTAATAGAGCAGGTTGGTCACCGCGGCTACTGCAATCCCTGTCTTATAAATGTCGGGGAACTGGAACATCAGGTTAAGCGTCATGGAACCGCCCCCACTCCAGCCAAATACGGCGGTACGAGCGGAATCCAGGAAAGGCCATTTCAATACTTCTTTGGCAGCCATGGCTTGGTCGTGTGTATTGATATAACCTACATTCCGGTAGATAGATTTTCTCCAGGCGGCGCCTTTGGGGGCGGGGGTACCCCTGTTGTCCATGGTAATCACTACGTATCCCTTTCTCAGGGCGCTTAATAACATCCCGTTGCCAAATGGGGCGTCCTTGGCGGTTGCAGAGGCGGGTTCTCCGTATACATAAAACAGGACAGGGTATTTTTTGGTGGAGTCAAAGTCCGCTGGGAGGGCGAGGATCCCATCCATGGTGACATTATCTACTGTCGTCACTTTGAATTTACTCAGCCCGAAAGGAGAGTTCATGGGTTTCGGGGTATCGTCGTCCGGATAGAGTTTGCGGTGCCCGTTCAGTGCCACCAGGCGTTGATTATAGTTGGTGTGTAAACTGCTGTTGGAATGCACGGCATACTGGGCATCCGGTGAGATATTGTAGGAATTGGTTCCGGGGAAAGAGAGGGGAGTCACTCTTGCGGTATCGGAATTATTCAACCCGGTTTTGTACAGGTAATTTTGCGTCGCGTCATACGGGCTGGCGTAGAAATATACAGCGCCTTTCCGACCGGTTTGGTCCACGGCGGCAAAGTCCGCATCAAAATTCCCTTTGGTCAATAGTGTTTCCTTACTGCCATCACGGGTGATCCGGTAAATATGCCTCCAGCCGTCCTTTTCGCTGCTCCATAGGAATGATTTCCCATTTTCCAGCCAGGTCCAGGGTGAAGAATCGTATTCGAAAGGTCCGGAAACGTCAATCCAGGTATCTGAAGTTTCATGGTAAATGCTTTTGGCCGATCCGTCTGCAATATTGCATAGGAAGACATTGCATTCGTTTTGCTTCCTGTTTAACTGGGCTACGATCAGCTCACTGCTGTTCTCTGCCCAATCCATACGGGGAAGGTAGTGCTGAATATTGTCCCCAGGAATATCCATCCAGCGGGTGGCGCCCCCGTCGACTGCAATGACGCCAATACGGGCTGCTGAAGGATTCTGACCGGTTTTGGGATATTCTACCGGGACGACAAAAGAATAAAGGGAATCGGTATTGTCAATCATGTCAAAGAAACGGATATCGGAAGCATCCAGCCTCCAGTAGGCAATATGCTTGCTGTCCGGGCTCCAACGGAATCCATCCCTGCACGCCAACTCCTCTTCATATACCCAGTCAAAGGTTCCATTGATGATGCGGTCGGTTCCATCTGTGGTCAGCGGGGTGATCTTGCCGCTGGTCAGGTCTTCCAGATACAGGTTATGCTTGCTGACATAGGCGGCTTTGGTTCCGTCGGGAGAAATCTTGGCAAACATGAGGGATGCCGCCGGTAGCCCCTTGCCTAATTGGTATCCCTTTTTAGTGTTCAGGTCGTAAAACCAGTAATCGCCTTTGGTCCTGGCTCTCCATACCCTTTTGGTATTGGTAAAAAGCAGGAACTTGGTTTTATCGGAGGACCATACCAGCTCGTCAAAGCTATCCGGGACACCCGCCGATTTTAGGTCTGCATCTGCAAAAATGGTTTGTTGCTGCAGCTTTGCAGAAGGGTCAAGGGTCTTCAGTCCACTTTCGGGACTCCAGGTCCACAAAAGATGGGAATCGGGAAACCATTTTGCGCCCCTGAGAGAAAGGGAAGGGGCAGTCTGGGCACCGGCAGCCAGGACACATAGAACGGCCGGGATCAGTGCTTGGAATTTTCTTTTCAACATGTCTGGATGAGCTTGGTTTTGGATAAAACTAGGTAAAACGGCTGCACAGTGCCTTGTTTTTGTGATGAATGGAGCCAGGCATGGCGCCCGCGCCGTGGGTGGGCGACAGCGGCCGCCCCGGGGCTTGTGTGCGCGCCGTCACCGAGACTAATGTGCGATCCCGGTCTTCTTCTTGAATAGTCCAAACTTGTAATGGAGTGGCTCGGCGCCTGTATTGTAGGCGTGCACGTATATGCTGAGGCCATGTTTGGCGTCTACGCCTACGTTCTCCAGTTTATCCTTCCTCTTTTTGAGGTTGTTGAAAGGCACCTGGATGTCGGCGTTTGTGTACTGACCATCCAACTTGTAGACCCCTTCCACGAACATCTCCAGGACACTGGACTGGATTTCCATCTTGTTAAAGGATACCGTGTCCCTGGAAAACCCGAACGTATCATGCAACTGTGAGAAATAGACGTGGGAAAGGTCCCTGTTCTTAAGGGCAAAATTGCTGAGTTTCGTCAGGGGAGAAAAGTTCAGCAGAGCGCCCTGATCAATCGTAAAATGTAGTGAGCCTTCCAGGGTACCCGGTATTTTTCTCCCTTTATTTGTCAGGAGCAGGGAAAGGTCCGTCTGCGCATTCATGGTGCCGGATAGGTTCCTGGCTCCCAATGATGGCTGGCCGAAATCGTCAAAAGCATAAAATAAAGCAGGCAGGTCTATATGGGATAAGTCGGCGCTCAACTGCACCTTGTTTGATTCATCTCCATAAGGGCTCAGGCTTCCTGAAACTGAGACGACCCCGGAGGCCATGTGAAGTGACATGGCCGGTATCGTCACGAGACCCTTATCCAGGAATAGGATTGCACTTACCTGTGTGGCGGAAAAGTGCGCATAGGAGAGCCGGTCTATCTGCAACTGGGTTTTTATCTGGCAACGCTTAATAAACCTGTCCAATATCCTCCCGGGTGCAGCCCGGTTTTCTGTGATGTCTCCTCCCCTGTCCGCTCTGCCGACACCCGTTCGGGAAGAACTTTTCCCCAGAAAAGGGAGGAGCGCTTCAAGGTCCAATGAAGGAGAATATAGGCGCCAGTCCAGCGCCATTTTATTGGTATCTGCACCGGCAAATGCCAGCAGATGCCGGGCGCTTCCCGTAATCTCCACCGGACTTTTTCCGATCCTGCCACTAATCTTGGTAATAAGCAGATCCTGGTGGTCAAAGGCCAACTGGACCTGGCCATCCGCGATCTTTACGTGCCGGGGCACGTAAGTGATCTCTGCATCTTTTATCTTTACGGAGCCTGATATTTCCGGAAATATCCCGGTGCTGTCTGTTAAGGGAAAGCGGCAGGTAAGGTCCATGTCTACCGTCCCTTTATCAAAGGACAGGTCATCGCTTCTCAGCAGTTCCTGCCAGGTGGAGACGTCGTTGTGTACGCCCAGGTCGAATGCCATTACGGCGGTATCCAGTCGGATAATGGCCAGGCGACGGGTATGAAAGGCGATTTTGTTTTCGTACTTGCCCTCCAGGGAATCGGCGCATATCAATGAATTGGCATCGGATGTTGGAATGTCATCCCTTACGCTATTGTTAAAATATCCGGTAAAAGAGCAGTCATAAATTTTTCCTATATACCCCGAAAGAGTGTTGTTACGCACGGTCCATTTTACGAGCACCCTGGGATCATTTCCATGGGCGAGTACGCCCTCGATCCGGGCGTCAATGGCCAGGGGATGTTCAAAGCTCAGGGAGTCCAGTTTCCGTCCGATCTTATAAGGCAACCAGGACCTGGCCGTGGAGAAATCCAGGAAAGGCGCATTGATATGTAATTTGAATTGGGACGAAGAATCAAAATGAAAAGCGCCGTCCACCAAAAGGCCCTGTCGGTCGATGTCCAGCGCCAGGTTCTGAAAAGAGAGGAGCTTCTTTTCAATGTCGGCCTCCAAAATTCCTTTGCCCTTTATTTCCTGGTCCCTGAGAAAACTTCCTTTGCGGGTGCTAAAGGCAAGGGAACGGACGGTAACATCCAGGTTGGTTCGCCAACCACTATCTTCCCGGAGCATGGACAGTTGGTGTACATGGAAGCCATAGGACTTATGCCGGATGGAGTCGGCTATGGAAATATCAATGTCTTTGAGTTGGATCTGCAACGGCAGGGATGGCGTGGGTCCGTTAGAGACCGGCGTGAGCTTCTTCTGCCGGCTGGACCATACATATGAGTTGTCATAACCGCTGCTGTCCTTATAGAGATAAATTCCCCCGTTCACAAGAATGATTTTCCGGATGGACGGGCTTCCGCTCAACATCCCCTTGAAGCCGGGAATGATCCTGACCTTTTCCATATACAGGGTATGTTGCCCGCTTTTGCTGTACACAGAATCGTCGATAGTCAGGTTATTTACCTGGAGAGCCGGGTAAGGAAAGTCGTTCCAAAGGTTGATGCCGATATCACCGATATGGATGGTTCCCTGGAACCGGCTATTTAAAAAGGTATTGGTTTTATCGGTTAGCTGGGCTTTATGCGTTTTAAGATATATCCACGCGCCCGCCACGACGATGACCCAAAGCAAGAGGAAGCCGGCCAATATCCGTAAACCGTATCGGAGGAACTTTGACATAGGAATTGTGTACCAATTAACGAGCCAGTAGCAACCGTTTGGCGGGGCGGCGGGTCACTGGCCCACCGGCTGAAGGCCCTCACAGCACGCCCTCTTTGATCTCGGTCCATAAGTCACGGTAGCACTGGGCGGCATAGCTTGAATGCGCAAAAACTTCTACAGGTTCCCGGTGTATCCCCATTTTCTCAATGTCCGACAAATAGGGGATGTAACTGGCAAAAAAGCGTTTGTCCTTGTATAGGGTATCCATGATTTCATTGTGCATGTTCTTGCGCAGGTCTACCATGGTAAAAAAGCAGGTGAGCTTAGAAAGGTCTACGTCTTTTTCTTTGAAATAAGACTTTACCATTTCATATGTCCGCACGGACAATGTCGTCGGAATGGTGGGCATGAGGACGATATCCGCCGCATGAAAAATATTTTCAGCCAGTACGGAGAGACCAGGAGGGCAATCCAGGAAAACAAAGTCATAATCCTTCCTGAATTCATGCAACACGTTTTTCAACTTCTTCCTGGAGTGCTTCATTTCATCGATCATAATGTCCAGGCTTTTGGAGGACTGATCGGCGGGTATGATATCCAGGTTTTCATAGTCGGTATTCATGACCGACTCCTGCAGGTCGGAGACCTGGGTAATGAAGTTTTTAATGCCCCCCTTCAACTTGGGCTTCACCTGGTAATAAAATGTTGTAGATCCTTGAGGATCAAGGTCCCAAAGCAGGGTTTTAAATTTGTCTTTGGCCGATAGATAAGCAAAATTGACACAGCTGGCCGTTTTGCCTACTCCTCCCTTGAGATTGTACAAAGCGATCGTTGTCATGCATTGAATATAGGGTATTTAATTAACACTATATTCGGAATAACTGCCTTAAATTGCGGGGTATTTTTTAAATTATCTTATATGGAAAACAATATTAATCTTCCAGAAAACAGTTATCACACTGAGAAAGTGACGTACCTGAAACAGTCCGGCACCCAGACGATGGCCAAATCATTTATGGCGAATGTATTTATGCTGATGTCATTTGCGCTGGTGGTATCGGGGTTAGTGGCTTATCTTTTCTCTTCCAACGACGCGTTATTGCATACGTTAATCACGCCAACAGGCCTTAGCCCTTTGGGATACATTGTCGTATTTGCGCCCCTTGCATTCACACTGGTCATGCAGTTGGGATTTAACAAGATGTCTGCGCTTACCCTGGGAGCCTTGTTCGCTATCCTGGCAGTCGTCATGGGAATGAGCCTTAGCTTTATATTCTTGATTTACACATCTTCTTCTATATTCGTCTGTTTCTTTTCAGCGGCGGGTATGTTTGGAGTGATGGCCGTCATGGGGTATACCACGAACAAGGACCTGACGACCTTTGGGAATATCATGTACATGGGCGTAATTGGGATCGTCATCGCCTCTGTCATTAACTTCTTCATGCACAGTGAACAGATGAGCTATATCATCGGGGTTATTGGTACTTTGGTATTCACCGGGATCACTGCCTATTATGTGCAGAAGATCAAGGCAATGGGTGAAGGTTTAGATATGCAGGACCCTACTGCTGCCAAGCTGGCTATCTGGGGTGCGCTGATGCTTTACATTACTTTTATTAACCTGTTCCTGTCTTTGCTACGCGTTTTCGGCGGCAGACGCAGGTAGTTGGTTAAGTGCAATATTTAAAAGGCCCCGGACGGAAGTCTGGGGCCTTTTTTTGCGCCATATCGCCAGCCGGACCAGGCCGGCCGCCTTATTGCTTCAATTCTTCCAGTTGTTTCTGCAGGGTGAACATTTCATCCCTGAGCCGGGCGGCTTCCATGAAATCCAGATCCCTGGCCGCCTTTTCCATAGTCTTTTTGGTTTGGGCAATGACCTTTTGTAACTGTGGTATCGTCTTATAGGTTTCCTGCTCTTCCGTTACCACTGAGACCAGTTCCCCATCGGGAGCTAGTGCATAGGGGTCTCTTGGGTCATAGCCCCTGATGTCCAATACCGAAGTCTGGGCGAATACCTGGTCTTTGGATCGCTGTATCGTTTTGGGTTGAATGCCGTGTTTGAGGTTATATTCCACCTGCTTCTCCCGGCGCCGGTTGGTTTCATCGATCGTTTTTTGCATGCTTTCGGTCATACGGTCGGCGTAGAAAATGACGAGCCCATTCACATTCCGGGCGGCCCGTCCTGCGGTTTGGGTCAGGGACTTTTCATTACGCAGAAAACCCTCTTTGTCCGCATCCAGGATCGCGACAAGGGAGACTTCAGGAAGGTCCAGGCCTTCCCGGAGCAAGTTCACGCCTACCAATACATCTATCTCCCCCAGCCTTAGCTGCCGCAGGATCTCGACCCGGTCCAGGGTATGGACTTCGCTATGTATGTATTTCGACTTGACATTGATGCGGTGAAGATACTTATCTAGTTCTTCGGCCATCCTTTTAGTAAGCGTAGTGACCAACACCCTGTCTCCTTGCTGGATACGCAGGCTGATCTCGTGCAATAAATCGTCGATCTGATTAGCGCTGGGCCTTATTTCAATGGGAGGTTCCAAAAGGCCCGTCGGGCGGACGACCTGTTCCACCACTACCCCCTGCGTTATGTCCAGTTCATATTCGCCCGGTGTAGCAGAGACGAAGACCGATTGATTCAGGATAGATTCAAATTCATGGAAGTTGAGGGGGCGGTTGTCCAGCGCGGAGGGCAGTCTGAAACCGAAGTCTACCAGGGTCAGTTTCCTGCTTCGGTCGCCCCCGTACATCCCGCTCACCTGGGGAATCGTCTGGTGGCTTTCATCGATCATACAGAGGAAGTCCTTTGGGAAATAGTCCAGGAGACAAAATGGACGGGTTCCTGGTTTACGCCTGTCGAAGAACCGGGAATAGTTTTCAATCCCGTTGCAATACCCCAATTCCCGGATCATTTCCAGGTCGTAGTTGACCCGTTCGCTGAGCCGTTGGGCCTCTATGTATTTCCCGTTGCTTTTGAAATAATCGACCTGGGCCCCCAATTCATCCTGCACTTCGTACAGGATCTTGTGCAGCATGTCTTTTGGCGCCACGTAAAGGTTGGCGGGGAAGATGGCAGCGTGTTCCAGGGCGGCGATCCGCTTCCCGGTGGTGGTATCGAAGCTTTCGATCTCTTCAATCTCATCCCCGAAAAAGGTAATGCGATAGCTGTAATCCACGTAAGGAAGGTTGATGTCTACTGTGTCACCCTTCACCCTGAACTGCCCCCGGTTAAATTCGATTTGGGTGCGGCTGTACAAAGCATTGACGAGCGAATGCAGAAAGCCTTGCCTGCTGATCACCTGGTTCCTGGCAATCCGGATGATCCCATTTTCGTATTCCGTGGGGTTTCCCATACCATAAATGCAACTTACGCTGGCGACAACCAGGATATCCCTTCTGCCCGTGAGCAGGTTGGACGTTGCCCGCAGCCGGAGTTTATCCAGCTCTTCATTGATGGCCAGGTCTTTTTCGATATAGGTATCGCTTACAGGCATATAGGCTTCCGGCTGATAGTAGTCATAGTAGGATACGAAATACTCAATGGCGTTGTCCGGGAAGAACTGCCGGAATTCACCGTAGAGCTGGGCTACCAGCGTCTTATTATGGGTCAGAACGAGGGTCGGCCTTTGTACATTCTGGATCACATTGGCCATGGTAAAGGTCTTCCCCGAGCCGGTCACTCCCAGGAGGGTCTGGTAGCGTTCCCCGTTGAGGATCCCTTCTGTTAATTGGCGTATGGCGTCCGGCTGATCTCCGGAAGGAGTATATGGAGAAACTAATTGAAAAGGCATATTTAGCGCTTGATAGACTATAAAGTTACCGAAAGTTATGGGAAGGCCGCCGGGACGCTGAAAGTCAACCTGGGCAGGGTCATTTCTCAAATTCTGATTGAATTCTGAAGACATTTTGAGTTTATTATTACCTAAAGATTAAGAAAAGGTTACCGAACCTTTAAGTTTCCCCGAGGAGTATTATCAACGTTTTCGGGCATTTACCTTGCGCCCATAAACCAACTGATCAAAATGTCCAAGAAGCTGCTGTTTACAATGTCCCTTTTGGCGGGACTGGCCTGTTTCGGTACTCAACCGCTGCTGGCCGGAGCGATCAAGGGAAAGGTGATCGATAAGACCACCGGCGAACCCCTGATCGGCGCCACCGTCTATCTAGAGAATACCCGATATGCCACTTCGGTCAACCTGGATGGAACATTCTCCCTCAAACACATTCCTGCGGGGAAGTACGAGCTGGAAGTGAAATTTGTAGGGTACAAGAAATCCGAAGAGATTGAAGTCGTCGTCGGAACCGAAAGCGAGGAAAAGGTCGTTGACTTTTCCCTGGAGAGTTCAGTGACCGAAATGGGCGCTGTGACGGTTAACGGAACCAACAACGGGTCCAATGACCAGAGCGCCAGGGCTTTGGAGAAACATGCGGATAATGTGATGAACTTACTGTCTGCACGAAATATTGAGCTGTCTCCCGATGTGACGGTTGGAGCCGCGATGCAACGTGTCAGTGGGGTGACCATACAACGGGGTACCAGCGGAGAAGGGCGTTATGCCGTTATCCGAGGAATGGACCAGCGGTATAACAACGTGTTGGTCAATGGTGTTAAAATTGCCAGCCCGGATGACAAGTACCGCTTTGTTCCTATGGATCTTTTCCCTTCGGAATTATTGGAAAGGCTGGAAGTCATCAAGGGCCTTACCCCTAACATGGAAGGGGATGCAATCGGCGGTACGATGAACCTAGTGATGAAAGATGCGCCGAGCAGTTTCGTCTTTACGGCCAATGCCTCTGGCGGATATTCTACCCTATTTTCCCAAAGGCCTTTTACCGCTTTCTATCATGGAGGAATCAATCAAAAATCTCCAGCTGAACGGAATGGAAATGGCTATAGTGCTACGGCAGCGGATTTCCCGTTGTCCAATCTGCACTATTATAATATCAACAATCCGATCAATTCGACTGCAGGGGGCACTATCGGAGACCGGTTCCTGAACAAGAAACTGGGGGTTATTGTTTCTGCCGCTTATCAGAATTTCTATCGCGGGTCTAATTCCAATTTCATTCTCCCCGATGCCCAGCCGAATGCGGTATTACCTTCTTCTCCCAACTATGCTGCTCATCCCCAACAGCTAAGCATGTCGGATATCCTTGACCGTCAATACTCTACTCAAACAGACAGGGTTGCCATAAACAACAAGATCGACTATGTGTTCAACAGCCGAAACAAGATCTCCCTGTATAATTTTTATGTACACCAGAATGAGTACCAGACCAGACATACCAACGATACAACGCTAGGAGTTAATTCCTCAGCCACCAGCTATACCATGTCGTATGAGAACAGGAGCACCTGGACCATTCAGGACATTTACAATTCTACCTTACAAGGCGAACACACGCTCAGTGACAAGGTTAAATTAAACTGGACAGGGGCTTATTCTGATGCTCAGAAGAAGGTGCCGGACCAAGCATGGAATTCGTTTGATGGCCTCGTACAGTATAATGGGGGTAAGGTATTATCTTCCGATTCCACGGGAGGAGCTATGAGTAGGGTCTGGCAGCGCAACAAGGACCGGGATCTTTCCGGCTATGCCAACCTGGCTTATACACCCCATATTTTCGGTAGGGACGTGGAATTTCAAGGAGGTGGTATGTACAGGGATAAGCACAGGGATGCCTATTACAATAAATATGACCTGGTGACCAGTTTGCCCGCCAATCAGGTGGTCCATTCGCTCGATTCCATTCCTTTTTATTTTAGCAAAGCCTCCAACAGTCAGGGGAACAATACAGCGATCAACTACGATACGTATACTGTTACCGAACAAATATCAGCCGGTTTTCTTCAGGCGAAGTTCATGTTGACTAATGCTTTGCAGGTATTGGGCGGGGTTCGCGTTGAAAATACGAACCAACACTACGTTACCGATATGCCTTTTAATTCTGATCAGGGTTACGGCACGATTCATTATACGGACGTATTGCCCAGCCTTCACTTGAAGTATGCCCTGACCGATCAGCAAAACCTGCGTTTGTCTTATTTTAAATCAATCAGCCGTCCGGGATTCGGAGAAATCATTCCTTATAGTTATCCGGGAGAATTTTACACCGAGATCGGCAATCCGAATCTGAAGCATACCCGTGCCGACAACCTGGATTTGCGCTATGAATGGTTTCCGGGATTGGCAGATCAAATATTGCTTGGTGTCTTTTACAAAAACCTGCAAAACCCCATTGAATATTTTGTAACAGGGAACGGTCTTCCAAGTGCACTGTTCATTCAGCCCCAGAATGTGAGCAAGGCTACGAATTACGGATTGGAAGCTGTAGTCACCAAATATTTCGGCAAGTTCGGGATATCGGCCAATTACACCTACACTCATTCTAAGGTGACCACGAATAAGTTACTGTATCATTATGTAGGCAATACTATCAAAACGGATACGGTTTCTCAGAGCAGGCCACTTCAGGGGCAGGCAGATAATATAGGGAACATCTCTTTGATCTATAAGGATCCCAAAATCGGCCTGGATATCCAGATTGCTCTTGCCTATACAGGGGATAGGATAGCGCAGGTGGAACCTTACTACGAAGAAGATATCTGGCAGAAGGCATACGCTCAACTGGACTTCTCCGGCGAGAAAAGGATCGCCAGGCGGTTTTATTTCTTTGCCAAGATCAATAACCTGACAAATGCCCCCAACAAGCTATACATCAAATTCCCTCACGCCCAGGTAGCAGAGCAACCGTTGCCTTACCAGGCAGGCAATAACAACAATACAATTGTGGAAAGGGATTACTATAATGTTAGCTTCCTGGGGGGCATCCGTTTTAAATTTTAGTCATTGTAGGTTGATAAAATTAAAAAAAATGAATAAGATCATCATACCGGCTTTTTCCATTCTTTTGGCTGTCTCCATTGCAGGATGCAGTAAATGGGCAGAGGACAAGTCCAATATTTACCAGGCCACGGAACAAGCGGGAAAGACCGTCAGTGATTCAGTCCCATTGGCAGGTTCTGTAAAAGGGACCATGCTTGCAGGGAAGACCTATACCATTGATTCGGATATTGTCGTCAACCCATTAGATACCCTAATGATTCAATCCGGGGTTACACTTAATTTCAAGAATGGTTCGGGCCTGGTGGTCCTGGGCTCCCTGTTCAGTATCGGAACGAAAGCGGCCCCCATTTACATGACGGTACCGGGGGCTACCAAAAATACTACCCCTGGATTATCCCTCACACAAGATTCCGCTCATATTGGATTATGGAAGGGTATCATAGGTGGTACCACCTGTCCTATGATGGTTATCAAATGGACGCATATTGACTTTGCCGGTAATACGGAAGGCAATGCAGTGTCTGCTCTTCCTCAGGTTAATGAAAGTGCCGGCACTTCCTTTAATATCTTGTTCCAGAATGCCAATGGAGATTTCATATTGGAAGACTCCTGGGTTTGGGGAGGGACGGACGACTGTCTACGTATATCCAGAGGTAAGGTTCACGTGTTCCGGAACACTTTTGAGAAGTGTGGCGGATCAGGGGGAGACTGCGTAAATATGAAAGGAGGTACCGTAGGTACGGTTGCCTACAATTTCTTTATAGGCACAGCCTATAACGGGCAAAAAGCCTCCAATAAAGGCCAGGGCGTAGGCTCCCCCCAAACGGAGGTGGTTATGTACAATAGTACCTTTGTCAATGCCGGTTCTCAGGTAATTCCTGGCCAACGTGGCTCTACGATTGACTTTGAACAAGGAGCTTCGGGCGCCTTTTTTAACAACATCGCTGTTAACTGCGCGGTAGGGTACAGGGTGGTAAATAATCCTGCTGCAGATACTACCCATTTGACCTATGGGTACAATTATCAGTATGCAGATTCCATTGATGTGGCGGACCAATTCTTTACTTTTGGCCCTGTGTGCACCATACCTCAGAGTACTGACTTGCCACTTCCTTCGTCTTATTTACCAACTAGCTGGAGCTATGAAAGCCCTAGTGCAAATTCCTACGACGGAACCCCTGCTCTGCAGAAATTAGATCCCTTATTCGTTAACTTCTCCCTACCGGCGAACAACCATGGATTTTACCCTTGGCAGAACGATGCCATAGGTAGTTATGATTTTCACCTGCAGCCAAACTCTCCTCTGATCGGTAAGGGGTCTACCACTGCCATTCAGCCCTTGCTCGTAGTACCTATAGACCCGGTGTATGGCGCAACAGAAGTTACGCTTCCAGGCGCTGACCTGGGTTGTTATCAGTCTAATGGTAAAGGGAACCAACATTAAGATCCATTCTCCTTATATGAACCGTTCCTTATTTTTTTTGAAAGGGGGGCTTCCGGCCCTCCTTTTTTTTACTTTGTCCTGCGCGAAGCCTTCTTCTCATCCGGCGCCGGGGGGATCTTCGGTGGCCGCAGACACCCTCCCTCTACCCAATACCGTGATCAAAACGGATACCCTCAAAGTAATGGCGTATAACGTATTGAGTTACGGGGACGATTGCCAGGGCCTCCCAGGTAACCTGGACGGATATTTTAAGACCATTATCCAATACGCAGCGCCTGATCTGCTGAGCTGTGAAAAGATGGATGCCTTTCCGACAACTCCAGGCGCGGCCTATAACCTGGCGGATGAGATAACGGACAGCGTATTGAATGCCGTTTTTACAGGTCGGTATGCTTATTGCACGCCTACCGATGTCAGCAATGCCGATAACATGTCTACCTTGTTTTATGACAAGCAAAAGCTGACCTATGTGAGAACAGAAACATTGGTCGCCGATATTACCGATTTTGACCTCTACAAACTCTACTATAACGACATTAATTTATCCATCACCCATGACACCACCTTTTTATACGTGGTGGTCAATCATACACAATCGGGTTCGTCCAGTACGAGCCGAGATCAGCAAGTAACCCAGGAGATGCAGACGCTCAGGAGTAAATTCGGGTATTTTCCCAACCTGATCGATATGGGTGATTTTAATACGGCCAGCAGCCTTGAAGCGGGCTATCAGGCCGTGATCACTTCTACTGATTCTGCTACTGTCATGAATGATCCTCCCTATTACCCGGACAAGGCGATTCAATATCCGGGCAACTGGGATGTAAGCCCTTACCAGGTGCTGCCCTACCTGACTACCTCGACCAGGCTGTCCGCCAGTATCCCCAATTCCTGTGGTACCAGCGGGGGAGCAAAGGGATGGTATGATCATATTTTTATTTCCCCCTGGCTGGTAAATGGAAATAATTATATCCAATATATACCCCATTCTTACCAGACAATCGGCAACGACGGAAATCGCTTAGGTGTTGATATCAACAGTCCGACGCCGGTGGTGAATGCATCCGCCCCTGCTGCTGTGATCAACGCGCTATTTCAGTTTTCCAATAAGTACCCGGTAAGTATTCAGCTTTCTGTGAAGGCGAACAGAAATGCCAATAGTCCGGTGGACCCGGTGGAGGAGAATTAAGTGGACAGGTATGTTACGCTTCATATTTTATTACAAAGTTAATTTAATATTAAGAAGTCCTTACATCAATAAAATGTGCCCTATAGCAGATATATTCGCCCTGATTATTTGATTTTCTATCGTTGCCTTACTCACTGGGTATAATTTTTTATGCTTCCAAAATGCCTTTTGCTTATCTATCTATCTGCTTTCTTGTTAAGCGGTTCGTTATACGCACAAAAATTAGTTGACTCAACATTTGGACATCTTCCGGAAATTCCTTCAAAATATGCCGCCAAGGTCCAGGTTAAAGCCCAGTCCATAGATGAAGCCCTGACCAAAGAGACCGATAAATACCTCAATAAGCTTTCCCAGTTAGAGAACAAGATTTTGGGCAAATTACAGCGCCTGGATCCCTCAAAACTTCAGACTCTAGCCCCTTCCAGCTACGATAAATGGTTAGGACAAACGCC
>Ga0302312_10000271_pt1 | contig 45800 bp, 42 predicted proteins | sample III_Palsa_N2_1_FD_200529 | JGI IMG/M metagenome (GOLD analysis project Ga0302312, IMG submission 200529) | Peat permafrost microbial communities from Stordalen Mire near Abisko, Sweden - III_Palsa_N2_1 | ecosystem: Environmental > Terrestrial > Soil > Palsa > Peat permafrost | place: Sweden... | reverse complement strand
GGCCCAGGCGGAAAACCTGCTGGAGACCATGGAAGATCTCTTATCCTGGAGTAAGGGCCAGATGAAGAACTTCCTGCCCCAATGGAAAACCGTTTCAGTAGGTAATCTCTTCACGGACATCGAAAATCATTTCTCCGGCACTCCGCAGGTGGAGCTCCTGTTTACGGCTCCCGAAGGAATGGTATTGAATACCGACGAATACTTTCTGAAGACCATTATGCGGAACCTGACCAGCAATGCCGTCAAAAGCTTGAGAGGCCGGCCCGGAGGGATCATTCAGTGGACAGCCCAGGAAGAGGACGGAAAACAGGTGCTTTCGATCACCGACAACGGCCCCGGAATTACGGAAAGTCAGCTCCAGCCCCTCTATAATGAATCCCTGCCCTCCAGCTTAAAAGCAGGCCTGGGATTGCATTTGGTCCGGGATCTGTCCAAAGCCATCGCCTGCGTGATAACCGTGTCGTCCAATCCGGGAAAGGGCACGGAATTCCGCCTCTTCGTATAACGCCTTTCTATTAAAAACATGATAAGCTATTCCCTGGCAGTGGCAGGTGTTGTGGCCGGTAGCGACACGTCATTTCAGGGTTTTGACCATATCTTTATAACTGCGCCCGATAGGCAGCTCGAAATTATTGATGACAACGGTATTCGAGGTGATCCTTTGGATGAAATTCTGCTGGACGGCATAACTGCGGTGGATACGCAAAAAAGTGTTGAAAGCTTTCCCTTTCAGGAGTGTGCCTATGTTGGAAACAACGCAATAGTTTTTATTGACCGTTACGATCTTTGTGTAGTCTTTCAGGGCCTCAAGGTAGAGTATCTCGTGTAGTTTCAACTTGATCTGATCGTACCCATCTTTTATATAGAGGATATCGCCACCGAGACTTATCTCAAACAGCGAGGCTTTTTGCCGGATATCCATATATTCTTCCAACCGGTGCATGGAAAGGGTGAAACGGTCGTTGGTCAGGGGTTTTTCCAGGAAATCGAATGCCGCCAGTTCAAAACTTTTTATCGCATGCTCGGTATAGGCTGTAATGAAGATACAAACCGGAACGTCCATCATGAGGCGGCGGAATTCCAGTCCGCTAAGGCCCGGCAGGTCGATATCCAGCAACATGACCTGCACGTGGCTCGCGTTGACATTTTTGAGGGCTTCTTCGGTGGAAGCATAAATGCCCGATATATCCAGGAAAGGGAATTTTCGGGCGAAGGAGAGCGTGGTCAGCCTGTCAATTTCGTCATCGTCAACGATGATACAGCTATATGGAGGATTGAATGTATCCATTTCAGAAACGAATATAACAAAGAAACCTCCTATACGAACAGGTGAAATTCCGTCCCCTTTCCCGGAGTGACGGACACGGTTATCAAACAGGCGATGGCTTTGGACAGATCCCGGACCAAATGCAATCCCAGGCCTGCTTTTAAACTGGAAGGAAGGGATTCATCGTAGAGGGGCTGGAGCTGGGTTTCCGTGATTCCCGGACCGTTGTCGGTGATCGAAAGCACCTGTTTTCCGTCCTCTTCCCGCGCCGTCCATTCAATGGTCCCTCCAGGCCGTCCTGCGAAGCTCTTGATTGCATTGCTGGTCAGGTTCCGCATAATGGTCTTCAGAAAGTATTCGTCGGTATTCAATACCATTCCTTCGGGAGCCGTAAACAGGAGCTCCACCTGCGGAGTGCCGGAGAAATGATTTTTGATGTCTGTGAAGAGGTCGCTGACGGAAACATTCTTCCATTGCGGCTGGAAATTCTTCATTTGCCCCTTGCTCCAGGATAAGAGATCTTCCATGGTCTCCAGCAGGTTTTCCGCCTGGGCCTTGATCCTTTCCGCGTGCGCGGCAGCCCTGGATTCATCGATGATTCCGGCTCCTTCTTTCTGCAGGTGCAGGATATTGACCAGATTGGCTACAGGGGCTTTCAGATCGTGATTGAGGATACCGACAAAACGGGTTTTTACCTCATTGGCCTCATCCAGCTGGCTGTTCAGGGTCAACAAAGTAGTGTTGACCCTTTTACGCGTGCGATTCTGCCAGTATAGCAATCCGCCTATTACGGTCAGCAGCCCAACGACGCCAATCAGATAATATTTCTGCCGGGCCTGGATGGCCAGCGTTTTGCGATTGGCGGTTAGCTGGTCCTCCCGCAGCTGCACCTGGTATTTCTCATCCAGTGAGGCGATCTTATTTTTTTCATCCTGGGAATAAAGGGAGTCATTAAGGTCATATGCTTTGACCGAGTTGTCATAGGCCAGTTTGTATTCGTGCAGCAGATTCTGCACACCCCCCAGCTGATTATAGAAGACGATCAACTCCTGGACACGGCGGGTTTTGCGGGCGAAGTCAAGCGCGATAGAAAAGTATTGCTCTGCTTTCTGCAACAGGGCCGTTTTATTTTCTTTGGCAGGGTGCAGGGAGTCTGTCGCCATAGAGTAGTAGGCAGCCGCGATATTGCCAATATTTTCTCCCGCCATGAAGTAGTCCGGATTGATCCTGTCCCAGATGGCCTTGGCTTTGAAGGCAAAATAGAGCATGGAATCGGGCTTATTAAGGTAAAAGCCGGCCAGATGCGAGTAAATCGTCGCCATCCCCTGGTCATTCTTCTGCTTGGCATAAAGCCTGAGACTGTTTCGATAGTACTGCCACGCCAGTGCGAACTTGTTCTCCTTGAAATAGACAATTCCCAACAGTTCCATCGCCTTCGGTGCCTGCTGGGGATCGCCCCGGGTGGAATCGATCAGGGGTAAGACCGGCAGCGTGTATTCTTCCGCCTTGGCGTAATTAGCCTCGCTCAGATAGACCGTGCCAATGTTAATACTGCTCATATTCATCATGGGGGTGTCCCTTATCGCTTTGGCGATGCGAAGCGCACGAAGGTAATAGTCCAATGTGGCGGTTTGGTCGGACGCCGCCTGGCTGACCGTACCCAGGTTCAGCAGCGCCCGGACCATGAGCGCGCTGTCTTTTTGCTTTTCCGCCAGCGCATAACCTCTTTCCAGCCAGGTTTTGGCATCGGGGATATCGTTTTTATAAAGGGCTGGGCGGCTCATGCCGATATAGGCAGACGCCTGTACATGCAGATTATTGAGCTTCTCCGCGATGGCCAGGCGTTGTTTATCATATTCCAGGCTTTTGGTGGGATTACTGCTGATATAGGCCTGATCCAGGAAGAAGAGCAATTTCAATTTGACTGAATCCGGGGCGGTCGCCAGGGCCCTCTCCAGGGAATCTTCGTATAGCTGGTCCTTGATCTCGTCCGGAGATAAAGTCGTCCTCTTATTACCGCGCTCAGTCGATCCCAATACTTTTGTTTGTGCCGGAGAGGAAAGATAAAAGAGGATCATTAAGGCCAGATAAATGCCTGTTAGCGGCACAGATCGCTTCATAGTTCTTTGCAGCTGTTGTCTTCAAAGATAAGAACTAATGCAGGACTTTAAAAATGAAAACCGGCGGCTTGTGTTAGGCGGCGGCCCGGGTGATTGATCCGCGACGTACACTCATCTATTTAAACGGTCGTTTGTCGATCCGTACCACACCGCCTTGTCCAGATGAGTAGGTTTACGTAAACATTACAACATCATGCGAAAACCACTCCTTTTCCCGATCCTGTTTCTACTTGCAGCTATCACAGGCTGTAATAAAATTATCGTTATCTCCAAGCCTGGTAAGCCTGGTATTGCTATTGACACGGTCCAGGGGATCGCAGGGTGGACTACTTCGTCCTTTGTACTGAAGGGTGACAGCCTTTTTGGCATTGGCGAGAATTTGAACGGTGAACTCGGTATAGGCAGCGCCAACAGCGTCTCCAAGTTTACTTTGTCTACGACGGGAGTTACGGCCGTCAGCACTGGCTTCGAATATACGCTGATCCTCAAAAAAGACGGCAGCGCCTGGGCCACGGGGCTGAATGACCAGGGGCAGCTGGGAGATGGAACAACCAATAATTCCAACACTTGGATCGAAGTCGCGACCGGTGTCAAAGCCATTTCGGCAGGCATTGGCGTTTCGTTGTTCATCAAAAATGACAACACGCTATGGGGCGTAAGCGATACCTTGCCTTGGGCCGGTCCAACCCTCCATAAACTCATGGACAGCGTGCTATCCGTCGCAGCCGGCCCTGCCGCCGCCATGATCGTCAAAACGGACAATACGCTCTGGAGCGTTGGCGCCAATTTCGATGGTCAGCTTGGTGACGGCACCATAACGGCAAGGCCTGAACCCGTGCAGATCACGACCGGTGTTTTAAGTGCCTCCATGAATACATACCATTCCCTATTCCTCAAAACCGATCATACACTTTGGGCGACGGGCGATGCAGGCGCCGGACAGCTGGGTACCGGCAGCCAGGATGGGATCTTAACGCCTGTGCAGGTGCTTACCGATGTCGTCTCCTTTACTTCGGCGTATACTAATGCCGTCGCCATCAAAAGCGATAGCACGGTCTGGATGACGGGCAACAATTTTGCAGGGGAATTGGGTGATGGCGGGGCGGAACAGGGTATCTATTCTTTCCGACAGGTGCAGACAGGTGCCAGGAGCGTCAGTATGAAGCTCCAATATGTCTTTGTCAATAAGGGTGATAATACGATCTGGGGCACAGGCGATGACGCTTACGGGGTGCTGGGTGTGCCTCCACAAACAGGAGGTGATGTCATGACGTGGACTCAAATGCCAGTGAATTTCTAAATTCACGGGTGACGGTATCCCCAATTGGATGCCGTTCTGTCTAATAACTGTCCAACAAGCCTTCCGGTGCTTTCCATCGGATGGCTGCGGCAAGCTTCCAACCCGAGTCTCTTCTGTTAATCCGCTTCACGGTAATCCACTTTGTGCCTTGCCAACTCCTGATCAGGTGTTTTTAGCGCCACGCAGACAGAATTAAAAAGCCCTCGCTTACGCGAGAGCTTTGCATCACAGCGATTAGTACATCCCCGTTTGCCTAATTCAATTTCCTATGCATAACAGGGGGATTACCCGCGTCTCCATAATAATCGTCCGTCTGGCCATAAATTGGCACGCGCGCCACTGTAAAAGCCTCCGTATCGGCATAGATGGTATTGCCATCATCCGAGATGATGCCCCAATAAGGGATGCCCTCCGGGCGTATTTCATTGTAACCATAAAAATAGACCCGGGAACCATACTGAAAATATTCAAAGGTAACAGCAGTTTGGTTAGGCACCACCCCGGTCTCTGCCTGACCCCCATTACGAAAATAAGTGCAGAAACTATTGGAACCGAATTGCGTGCCATTTATGTCCGGGTACCACGGCGACCCCTTTGTTGCATTATTCTCCGTGCTCGAATCGCAGGTCCAAAAGCTACCCGCCAGCGAAGCCGCGGGTTTGGTGATCTTGGTGAGGCCCGAGAAATAGAACTGGTTAGCCGCCAGCCCGTTTGACCCGCCGGTAAGGCCCGAAAGATCAGGAGAAAAATTGTACACCTGTGTGTCGGCAATGTCTTTGAAATAGACCGTAACACTCGGGCCACCCCCAGTCCCTGTCCCCATCTGGATGATCTTGCCTATAAGGCTGTCCTGGAGGGTGTATTGATAGCCAATAACCGCTAAATAAAAGAAAGAATAGTCGATCACCGTGCTGTCGGCATTGAAATGGACCAGGATCGGCTTCTGCCACTGCCTGCTAAGCTCCGTCATAGAACCTTCATATTCAAAGCCGGCAAAGGCAAGACTGCCGGAAGTGCCGGTGGTGCCGCTACTCCCTCCTTTCGACGAATTCGATTTTGAACAGCCGATGGCAAAACCCACCATCACCATGGCGAAAAGTATAACAAGATACCGCATAAAGAATGTTTTAGGATGCAAGGTTACTTCCATAAAAGAAGGGCTGGCTCTGCCATTGGACAAACGACGGTATAAATCGACGAACGATATGGCTCAGCAAATGGCATAGTGTCCCCTGCCTATAACTTCTAGTGGAAAAACTGTCGATGCAGAAAGAATGCGTCGTTTTCATGACATTTTCTTTTGACGGGATGACAGGATTACCCGGTAATGGACATCCCTTGTGAGGAATTGCCCGGGCATATTACATATTGAAATACTATATTTGATCCTCTTAAAACATACCGATGACCATGAAAAAAGTAATTCTTGTTACGGGGGCCTCATCCGGCCTGGGTTTGGCTTGTGCAAATGCGCTCCAGGCGGAAGGCCATATTGTGTATGGCACGACCCGCAGCCTGGCCCGGCTCCAATCGGTGGCCTTTAAGCCCATTGAACTGGACGTCACGGATGATCATTCGGTTCAGGCGGCCATAGCGGGAATTATGAAGGCGGAAGGGAAGCTGGATGTGCTGATTAATAACGCCGGTAACGGGATTGCGGGACCTGCCTATGCCATGCCCGTGGATGCCGCCAAGAAGCAATTCGAAGTCAATTTTTTCGGCGTGGTCCGTATGTGCGGGGCCGTCATACCTGATATGATTGCTAAAGGACAGGGTTTGGTCCTCAATGTAGGTTCCCTGGCCGGCCTTTTTGGCCTTCCCTACCAGAGTATGTATAGCGCCTCCAAGTTTGCCATTGAAGGCTATTCCGAAAGCCTGCGGATGGAGCTTCGTAATACGGGCGTCAGGGTGGTGGTCGTAAACCCGGGTGATTTTAAAACGAATTTCACGGGCAGCCGGGAAAAACTGCCCTTTCCCCTGAAAAATGATCGCCTTAACAAGGAATATAACGACGCCGTGGCCAGCATGGAAAAGGATGAAAGTATAGGTCAGGCCCCAGAAACCCTGGCCAGGAAAATATGCAAAATTGTGGGTCAATCCAAGCCTTCACATAGTTACCTGATCGGTGGGATAGGTCAGACAATCGTTCCTACATTAAAACTGGTATTGCCCCGTCCGCTTTTTGACAAGCTGATGAACGATCACTATGGAATTAAATAATAAAAGGACTATCTGGGGTTGGGCGATGTTTGACTGGGCCAACTCGTCCTACAACCTGGTTATTACGTCCACCATTTTCCCGGCTTACTATGTGGCCATTACGACCAATCCACAAAACGGGGATAAGGTGACCTTCTTCGGCCGCCAATACGTAAATACGGTCCTTTCCAATTATGTCCTGGCGGTTTCCTATATGATAGTGGCCTTGCTCCTGCCTATATTAACATCCATAGCCGATTACCGGGGGAGCAAGAAGACCTACCTGCAATGTTTTACCTGGCTGGGCAGCCTGGCCTGCTGCGGGCTCTATTTCTTTAACCTGAGTACACTGGAGACAGGGATGATCTGTTTCGGGTTGGCGACGATCGGGTACTGCGGGGGCTTTGTATTCTACAATTCCTACCTGCCCCAGATTGCCACGGTCGATCAGCAGGACGCAGTCAGCGCCAAGGGATTCATATACGGGTATATAGGAAGTGTCGTATTACAGGTCATTTGTTTTGTTTTTGTGCTGTCCCCGTCAACGTTTGGTATTACCGATGAAACCTTTCCGGCCCGGTTATCTTTTTTGCTGGTGGGTGTCTGGTGGATAGGGTTTGCCCTAATAGCCTTTCACATATTGCCCAAAGGAACGCCCAATGCAGGCGCCCACAATTATAATGTGATCACCGGGGGATTTAAAGAATTGGCCAAGGTGTCGCGCAATGTGAGCAAAATGCCTTTGTTGAAACGTTTTCTGGTGGCGTTCTTTTTTTACTCCGTCGGTGTCCAGACCATTATGCTGGTGGCCGCCAATTTTGCGGCCAAGGAGCTGCATATGTCGGAGGAAAGCCTGATCGCTATTATTTTAACCATACAATTGGTGGCAGTCGGAGGAGCGATAGCCGCCTCCAAGTTGTCCCAAAAATATGGGAACGTACGGGTGCTTATTGTGATTGTGTTCATATGGGCATTATCATGCGCTATGGAATACCTCATCCAAACGCCGCAACAATTTTATGTAGTGGCGGGTATTGTGGGTTTGGCGATGGGCGGCATTCAATCATTGTCCCGTTCCACTTATTCAAAATATCTTCCCCCCAATATCCCTGATACGGCCTCTTATTTCAGTTTTTACGATGTAACCGAAAAGGTATCTATCGTCATTGGCCTGTTCAGCTTTGGGTTTGTGGAGTCCATCACCAACAATATGCGTAATTCCGCCCTTGTCCTGGATGTGTTTTTCGTCGCAGGGCTGGCGCTGTTGATCTCTTTATTTGTCACCGAGCGGAAAATGGCGCGGCCTTACCAGGCGTAGGGTCATTGGTTTCACATAAAGAATTGCTCTGAAACAACCTTGCCGTCTTCTACTCCATAAACACATAATTCGGCCATATTTGAGCGTTCCTGCCCCTTCATGGTAATGTCCGCATCCATAGAAAAAGCGATGACATTACCTGTAATCAGGGGATCGGATACCTTAACGCCATGGACCGCTTCCACCATCGAATTGAATTTGTGCCCTTTTTCAATGATGGCGTCGAGTCCTTTTGTTTCTTTCTCAAATGCGGGAGAGGCATGAGGCTCCGTGCTGGTGGCATTTTCAGCAAACAGCTCCTTTTGCGCCTTTTCAAATTCGCCCTGGCGGCATAACTCCGCGAGGCGTGCAGCAATCTGTTGGGTAGTCATTTTTTTTATAAAATTAATAACAAAAAGAATGCCTGGTATATTAAATGTGTTTAATTAATTCACCCCTTTTTATATACGATGGATTTAATAAACCTTCCATACCGGTACGTCTCAAATACCTTTCGGTAGGCGTTTGCTTCAAAGAATGGTTCCATGTCAATCAGCGCCCCGGCCTCTACGTGACAGATCTTTTTGAAAAACCAATACATGGTGTCAAGCATGAGGCGCTGCCAGTATTTTCCCGAACTTTTACGGAGGGAGAAATCGGTGAACAGCCATAACCCGTTCTGTTTGAGCCCCGTGTTTAATTGTTTGAATACCGCTGACGCCCGCTCTTCCGAAAAATTATCAAAAAGAAAAGCGGTGATGATACATTCATGTTGAGCGATCAAGTCATAATCTTCAATCGCTTGATTGACATAAAATACCTTGTTGTTTTTGACATCCCTTTTTTCCGAGAGCGCCAGCATCTTTTGGGAGATTTCTACATAGGTAATGGTCAGGCCGGAGGGGTGGAGATGAGCGAGGTCTTCGAGTATCCAGCCGGTCCCTCCGCCCACAATCAATATCCGGCTATTTTCGGAAATGTACGGCAACAGGCTGCGCTGTGCGGAAACCTGGGCGTTAAAAAAGAACAATCGGCTGAGCGGATCATAGATGCCGGCGATCGGGTCGTAATTGTTTTGCATATTATCTGACAATAAACTGCATAGCTATCATTCCACATAATGCCTTTACCAATAGCATGCCATCGATGACGATCAGGTAAAACAGGATGTTTTTCCGGGTATGCATCGAATAGGCGACGACCAATAACAGCAGGTAAGGCAATAAATTGATTAGAAAGGGGATCAGGCCGAAATGCATGAAATGGACAAAAATAGCGAGGGCCAGGACCCCTGCGAGCAGCAGGGGAAATAATACGTAGAAGATAGTTCTACGGATGCCGAATTGGACCACAAACGTTTTTAGCTGTTTGTTGGCGTCTTCGTCGTAGTCTTTCATGTCAAACATTATGGCGTTGACGGTACAAAACATCCAGTTTTTTATAAAAAGCCATACAATAAAGACCGGATCAACGGTATAGGCGGCCCCTTCGATCTTCAGCATGACCAAGGGCAATAAATTGACACAGCAGGCCCACACGAATCCGATCACAAAGGCCTTTAACCATCCGGTATTGCGCAAGTTAAGCCGGTGCAGGAATGGAGGGACCAGGCCGTAATACAACAACCCGGCGATGCCTGCCATGCCTATGATCAGCCAGTACTCCAGGGGCAGTACCCCAACGGCTGAATGGTATTTCGTTATTAAATAAGTGCCCAGCACGAGGCAGACCAGGAATGACATCCCCAGATTCCACTGGGCAAACCGGTGGTGCCGGGTATACCATTCCGTCCGTGTATTAGTCGTAATGGCGCTCGCTGCCGCCCCCCTGTAGGCGTAAGAATAATACATGACGGTGGCAGAAAACAGCAGTCCGTAATAGGCGATTGAGTTAAAGGGGAGCCTGAGTTGAATGCAGGATTCTATGGATAGCGCTATAGCTAATATGCCTATGAAATAATTACCGAAGAAGATGACTTTGATGATCCTGTCAAACATCACTAAATGTATTGAAATTCCTTCTACGTAATCACCGCCCGTCGCTTCTCCGGCGGACAATACGTTCGATATCGACCGTTTTTATCCCCTGAATGGCATTTAATTGATTGATTTTCATTTTTTTATGTTTGGTATACTCCTTGAAATTAAGGTAGGCATGGATACAGAAATCAGTGCCGACGTTTTATCCCGAAACAGGAACAGGTCCATATTAATCGCAATAGGGATCGTATGCGCTATCGGAGTAGCCGTTTGGGCGCTCAGGTACTATATCAAGCCGTCATTGAAGAAAGCGGAGATCACCATAGCGATGGTGGAAACGGGAGACATAGAAAATACGATCAACGCCTCGGGAGAAGTCTTGCCGGAATTTGAGGAAGTGCTCACCAGCCCCATCAATGCCTCCATTAAAAATGTGCTCCTGGATGCAGGCAGCAAGGCAAGCGCCGGACAATCCGTGCTTACCCTGGATAAGGCATCCACCCAGACGGACTACGAAAGACTGAAATTTCAGTTAGAATCAAAACAAAACGAGATTGACAAGCTGAAGCTGGACCTGGATAAAAGTTTTTACGACATACAATCCAACAATGACATTAAACAACTGCATATCAGTAACCTTTCAGACGCCGTTGAAAATGCGAAGCGCCTATTCAATGCGGGAGGCGGCACCCGGGAAGGGATTGAACAGGCCGAGTTGAACCTCAAGGTGGCGCAACTGGAAAAACAGCAGCTCGAAAATGAGATCAGGAACAAGCAGAAGACCATGCAGATCGAGATCAAAGAAGCCCAGATCGCCTTTGCCATACAAAAGAACGACCTGGAGGAACTGAACCGGAAACTTCAATTGGCCAATATCATTGCTACCAGGAGCGGAGTCGTTACCTGGGTCAACAAAAATATAGGAGCGACGGTGAGAGAGGGAGAGTCCCTGGCTAGGATCGCCGACCTGGGAAGTTTTAAGGTGGTAGGAAGTATTTCAGATAATTACCTGGGTCAGTTACACAGTGACATGCCGGCCATTATCCGGATAGACGACAGCCTGCTAAGGGGACATATCGTCAATGTACATCCTTCTATTGAAAATAGCATCGTCACTTTCGATATTCAATTGGATTCCCTTCATAACAAGGCGCTTCGACCGAATATGAAAGTGGACGTCTTCCTGGTGACAAAAACGCACAGCCATGTTCTCCGGGTGGCCAATGGCCCTGCCTTTAAGGGAGCCAGCCCCCAGGAAATCTTTGTACTCTCTGACGGGAAGGCGGAAAGGAGAACGGTACATACGGGCTTAAGCAATTTTGATTATATGGAATTGCTGGACGGCGTTAAACCGGGGGATCAGGTGATCACTTCCGATCTGAGCGACTACAAGAATTCGAGAACCATTACGATTGAAAACTAGGCGATCAATGAAACGGGCAATCCTTTTTTTTATGCTTTACATCTGCGCGGCTGCCACAGCCAGCACGGCCTGCACCTCCGCCGGGGCCGCCGCAGTCCGCGCCGCCGCAGACTGCGCTGTCGCCGCTCCCGCCGCCGGCGATACCCTCCGGGTCTCCCTGCAACAAGTGGTGGAAATGGCCAAAGGCAATTCCATAGCTTCCAAGCAGGCAGTCACCCAAAAGGAAACCAAATACTGGCAATGGAGGGCCTATAAATCCAATTACCAGCCCCAGCTTGCTTTAACCGGAGACTTGCCCGCTTACAGCAAGACCTTTTCCCAGGTCGTGCAGCCCAATGGTACGATCTTGTTCCAGAGCATACACAATGACAATTCTTCCGTACAGCTCAATTTTAGCCAAAGCATTACTGCCACAGGGGGAAGTATCTATGGCACGACCAGTTTGCAGCGGTATGATGATTTTGATGGTAAAAATGTATTGTATAATGGCGTGCCATATGGGATAGGCTACAGTCAACCTCTGTTCCAGTATAACCAGTTGAAATGGGATAACCGGATCGAGCCCCTGAAGTTCAGGGAGAGTAAACAGGCCTATATAGAGTCCCAGGAACTCATTTCGATCACCGTGGAAGGGTATTTTTTCGATTTGCTATTGGGGCAGGTGAATCTGAGAATAGCGGAAAATAACCTGGCCAATACGGAGAGTATCCTGAAGATCGCCAATATGAAATTCGACATGGGTAAAATATCAAAGAACGAGATTCTGCAACTGCAGTTGGAGAGGCTGAATGCCAGGAAGGCGGTGGGAATCGCTAAACGCGACGTGGAAATAGCCACCCTGAACTTGAGGAGTTATACGGGTATTGAAGGGGACGGATACATTGAACTGAGCTTACCGGAAACCGTTTCGTCTATGGCCGTATCTTCGGATAAAGTGCTGTCCGAAGCCTACGCGAACAGGTCGGACGCCATTGCCTTTGTGCGGCGCATCGCGGAAGCCCGGAGAGATGTGGCAGTGGCCAGGGGGCAAAACGGGCTGACCGCCAACCTGACGGCTAATCTGGGATATTCCAAAAGTGCGGCTACCATCCCGGACGTATACCAATCGCCTCAGGACCAGCAACTCTTGCAACTCCAGTTTACGATACCGATCCTTGACTGGGGCCGTTCAAAATCGAGGGTTAAGACGGCGGAGGCCAATGAGAAATTGGTGGAGTATACGGTGGAACAGGATGAGCAGACTTTTAAACAGCAGATCGTCACCCAGGTGACCCTGTTCAACGTCATGAAGGACCAGATTGGCCTTACGGCGGAGGCGGACAGCATCGCGGGGGAGAAATACCGGATCGCCAGGGACCGCTACGTACTAGGCGACCTGAGTATCACCGATCTGAGCATTGCCTTCCAGGAGAACGACCAGGCCAAGCGGGACTATATAGGCGCTTTGCGGGACTTTTGGGGAGCTTATTACCAGTTGCGCTATTTGTCCTTGTATGACTTTGAAAAGGACCAGAAGATCACTTACGCTAAATCATAAAATTCATATATGATCCACTTACATAACATTGAAAAAGTATATCGGACCAGCACTATTGAGACCCTGGCCCTTAACCGTATCAGCCTGGACATCGATAAAGGAGAATTCCTGTCCGTCATGGGACCTTCCGGTTGTGGAAAAAGTACCCTTTTGAATATTATGGGGTTACTGGATGCCCCCACAAAGGGGGAAATAAAGATTGATGACCAGAAGACGGACCATTTGTCAGACCAGAAGCTGGCCCATTTCAGGAATCAGAAGATCGGGTTCATCTTCCAGAGCTATCACCTGATCAACGACCTGCAGGTACTGGACAACGTCGAGTTGCCTTTGTTGTACCGCAGCAGTACGGCTAAGGAAAGGAAGCGCCTGGCGACCGAAGCCCTGGATAAGGTAGGGTTGAGCAACCGGGTAAAACATTTTCCCACCCAGCTTTCGGGAGGCCAGAAGCAGCGCGTCGCCATTGCCCGGGCCATCATAGGGCAGCCGGAGATCATCCTGGCCGATGAACCCACCGGAAACCTGGATAGCGCCATGGGCAGCGAGATCATGGAGATATTGTTGCACCTCAATAAAGCCGAAGGAACGACCATTATTATGGTGACCCACGACGAGCATATGGCCAGAAAGACGCATCGGCTGGTACGATTGTTCGACGGAAGCCAGGTCCAATAAAATCACCCTTACAATTCGCTGATATGCTTAAAAATTATTTCAAGATAGCGATTGCCGTATTAAGGAGAAAGAAGTTCTTCACCCTCATCAGCCTCTTTGGCATCAGTTTCACACTGACCATCCTGATGGTTTTAACGGCCTTTGTAGATAAGTTGGTTAACGATCCTTATCCGGACAAGAAGAGGGACCGCTCTTTGTACATCACTTCTATAGAAGAGACAGGCTCCAAAAGCGGTTCGATGAATGGGGGCATGATGTCGTTTTACTTTCTAAACCATTACATCGGAGGGATGAAGACCCCGGTGGAAATAGGCCTTTCTTCCATGTCCAATACGACCAATACCTATGTGAATAATAAGAAGATAGCGGTCGATTATAAATATACTAATGCCGCATACTGGGACATCCTGGAGTATGATTTCCTGGAAGGCAAGCCCTATTCCGCACAGCAGGTAGCGAATGGTAACTATGTGGCCGTCATATCCGAAGACGCCCGGACGGAATATTTTGGGGACAGTAAGCAGGTGGTAGGCAGATATATTGAAGCGGACAATGTGAGCTACCGGGTGATTGGTGTGGTGAAAAATATACCAAAGACGACCTACTCAATGTTCAGCGATATCTACCTTCCTTACACTGTTTCAAAGATGGATTACAACGACAGGTCATACATGGGGAACTATAGCGCTATACTCCTGGCCCGGTCGAAAGCGGACGTGTCGAAAATGAGAGATGAATATGATCAAATCATAAGGAGGGTCCCCATGGAAAGGGACGAGTTTGATAAAATATATAGCCACGCAGAATCATATTTCGATGGGTACATAAACACCAATAATAATAAGGTGTCCGGCAGGACATTGGTAACCCTCGCGATCACCCTTTTCGTTTTCCTGCTCATGTTGCTACCCACCCTCAACCTGATTAATATCAACATCACCCGCATTATGGAGCGGTCCTCGGAAATAGGCGTACGCAAGGCATTTGGCGCATCGGCCAGGACATTGGTGTACCAGTTCCTGGTGGAGAATATCATTCTTACCCTGCTGGGCGGCCTGGTCGGGGTCATATTGTCTTTTGTCGTTATTCAGGTCCTGAACAATGCCGCCCTGATTGCCAATTTTGAACTCTCATTGAACTTTACCGTATTGTGTTACGGCCTCCTGGCCTGCTTGGTCTTTGGCTTGCTTTCGGGCGTATATCCCGCCTGGCGGATGTCAAGGTTAAATGTGGTGAACGCTTTAAAGGGATAGTAAGGGATCAATTCATCTTTTAATCATATTCAGTATGTTCAAGCACTTATTTAAATTGATCTGGAATAAAAAGAAGCAAAATGCGCTCCTGATCACGGAAATGCTGGTCTCTTTCCTGGTCATATTTGCCGTTTTTTCTATGATCGTAAATTATTATAGGAGTTACAGGAAGCCCATGGGATTTGAATACGAGCACGTTTGGATTATTAATTATAAGGATGCCTTGCAGACCAAAAATGCGGACTCCCTCTTCCAGTATTATGAGTCGGTACGACGGATGTTAAAGTCTATGCCAGAAGTCGGGGAAGTTAGTTTTACCGGGGCGGACGTGATCTTTACCGCTAATACAAATGAGACGGGGATGAGCTATAATCATAAACAGCTTTTTCATGTGGCTGATTTTATGACGGAAGACAGCTATAAGGATGTCCTGGGAATGAAAGTAGTGGAAGGCCGATGGTTTAATAAAAGCGATGCCTTGTCGAAAGAGAGTCCTGTGGTGATCAATGAGACTTTGAAAGAAGACTTTTTCGGAAAGGACAATGCCGTGGGAAAACGGCTCAATGATTATGGAGGAGATAACCCTCAGTTGGTAATAGGCGTCGTGGAGGATATGAAGACCAAAGGAGACTATACCGCACTCGGGAGGGCCATTTTTAGACGCCTGGATACCTCTTCTTACCAGTATACCAATAATATCCTGGTAAAGGTTTCACCCGATGCCGATGCTTCATTTGAGAACCGTTTGTTTAAAGCCATGACGGGCGCTATGAAAACGGCAGATGTGGAGATCCTGCACCTTTCCGACCAACGGAAGTCTTACAACAAGGTCTTCCTCATTCCGATGATCGTTGTCCTGATTGTGGCGGGTTTCCTGATCATCAATGTGGCGTTGGGCTTATACGGGGTACTTTGGTACAATATTAATAAAAGAAAGGGAGAGATCGGACTCCGCAGGGCGATAGGAGCCAGCGGCCAGGATGTTTCCTCCCAATTTGTATCTGAAGGTCTTGTGCTGGCCACATTCTCCCTGATCATCGGTGTGTTTTTCGGCATACAATTCCCTTTGCTGAATGTGTTCAATATTCCTACGGGGGTATATTTAATAGCATTGGCACTGTCCGTTATATTTATATACGTCCTGGTGCTTGTCTGTTCCCTGTATCCGGCAAGGCAAGCATCCGCTATTTACCCCGCTGTTGCCCTGCATGAAGATTAATGTATTAAATTGCCGGTCATTATATGATATTGATTATTGACGACGATAAGGCGGTGAGGACTTCGCTCCTGCTATTGCTGGAACACGAAGGCTATGCTGCAAAGGAGTGTGGTTCGCCCAATGAGGCAATGGCATGGCTAAATCATAATACACCCACGCTGATCATACTGGACCTTAACTTTTCCATGGAGACTTCAGGCGTGGAAGGGATGCGCCTGCTTAAACAGATTAGAAAACTCTATCCGGCCGTACCCGTTATCCTGATCACCGGCTGGGCTTCCATCGAACTCGCGGTCAATGGCATGAAGGCCGGGGCCAATGATTTTGTCAATAAGCCCTGGAATAACGATCACTTACTGCAATCCATCCGCACTTTGTTGAACCTGCAGGGAAAAAAGCCCGAAAACCTGAGCCGGGCAAAATTGGATGAGCGTTACCAGTTTCAAGACATCATCGGGGAAGACAAGGGCATGCTGGATGTTCTGGCGACCATCGGACGCATTGCTTCTACGGACGCCTCTGTCCTGATCATTGGCGAGAGCGGAACAGGCAAGGAACTGGTGGCTGAAGCGATCCATCAGAACAGCCTCCGCAATAACCGGCCTTTTGTCAAGGTCAATTTAGGAGGCATTTCGACGACCCTTTTTGAAAGTGAGATGTTCGGACACGTACGCGGTGCGTTCACAGACGCTAAGATCGATAGGGTAGGGCGCTTTGAGATGGCCCATAAAGGAACCATTTTTTTGGATGAGATAGGAGACCTGGACCAGGGCAGCCAGGTTAAATTACTCCGGGTATTGCAGGACAGGACCTACGAAGTCCTGGGCAGCAGCCGGACGAAAACGGTGGACGCCAGGGTAATCTGCGCTACCAACAGGAACCTGGAAGAAATGGTGGCGGACAAGACATTCAGGGAAGACCTGATGTACCGGATCAACCTGATCACGATCCGCCTGCCCGCGCTCAGAGAAAGGGCGGGAGACATCCCTGTGCTGGTGAACTCCTTCGTGAATAACCTGGGAGAGATCTATAACCGGCCTCGCCTGTCGGTGACGCCTGACGCCATAAAATGGTTACAGCGCCTGGAACTGCCAGGTAATATCCGCCAACTGAAAAACCTGGTGGAGCGCACCATCCTCGTGACGAAGAGGGACCGCCTGGAGGAAAGCGATTTTCAATCCCAGGTGGATACCAAGACTCGTAAGAACAAGGCGGTTCCGTTGCCGGAAGTAGGCAGCCTGACGCTGGAAGAAATGGAAATACAGATGATCCGGCAGGCGATGGACTTTCACAAAGGCAGGATCACCAAGGTGGCCAAAGCCCTGGGAATTACCCGGAGCGCCTTGTACAGGCGGTTAGAGAAATATAATATCCCCTTCGATGAAGCGTCGGATCAAATATAAACTTGTTCGGCCATGATGCTTCAGACCAGATATAAACACCCCCGGCTATGAGGCTCCGCACCAAGTATATCCTCTTTGTGGCGATTTTGCACGGGCTGGCGCTCCTGCTTTCATATTGTGTTTTCCGGGAAAATATGGTCTTCTTCATTGTCTCCGAAGCAGTCATTCTCATCTCAGTGGGGATATCCTGGCAGTTATACAGGGAACTGATACAACCTTTAAAGATGCTGGCGGAAGGAGCTGAAGCCATTAAAGACAGGGACTTTAACGTGAAATTCATATTGACCGGGAAATATGAGATGGACGAGCTCATCCGGATATACAATAAGATGATGGATGAATTGCGAATGGAAAGGACCAAGCAGGAAGAGCAGCATCTATTCCTGGAGAAGCTGATCTATACTTCCCCCACAGGCATTTTAATATTGGATTACGACGGATGCATCCAGCAGGTAAATCCCAAGGCGTTGGAATTATTGGGCTGCACTGAAAAGGAATTGGCGGGGAAGGATATTGATGCTTTGCCCAACCCTATCCTCCGGCAGGTCATGCAACTGGAGTCGGGTCATGCCAGAACGTTCACGCTGAATGGAGCGGTGACGTATAAATTACAGAAGTCCCACTTCATTGACCGGGGCTTCGCCCGGCATTTTATCATGATTGAAGAACTGACGGCGGAAATACTGGCTGCAGAGAAAAAAACATATGGGAAAGTCATCCGTATGATGGCCCATGAAGTGAACAATACCATCGGCCCGGTAAATTCCATCCTGCAGTTCACCTTGCAGGCGCAGGAGCACAGTGAAATGCTGACCAATGCGCTGAAAGTGGCCATGGAACGGAATCAGAGCCTGAACGGCTTTATGCGTAACTTCGCGGACCTGGTCCGTATTCCGGTGCCTGAAAAAAGGCCGGTAGACATAATGCTGCTGGTGCGGAAGACGATCGACTTGTGGCAGCTAAGGGCCATAGAAAAAGAAGTCGTGTTTGAACTTGAAGTGGGGGCTCCCGGCGCTGTAATGGTCAACGCCGATGTTCAGTTAATGGAGCAGGTCCTGATCAATATTATAAAGAACGCCATAGAAGCCATCGACCGCAAGGGAACCATCACTATTATCAGTCATTCCTTTCCGGCCCAATTGATTATACGGGATACAGGCAAAGGCATACCGCCCGAATTGGAAGAATACCTGTTTTCTCCCTTCTATAGCACTAAAAAGGATGGACAGGGTATAGGGTTAATGTTGGTGAGAGAAATACTGACCAGCCATGGATTTGAATTCTCCCTGAAAACCGTGGCTGACCGACGGACGGAGTTCAGGGTTTTGTTTTAGTGCTTCGCCGCCGCCACAGAATCGGCTTTCGCCTTTGCCGCCGCGTCCTTTTTCGCCTTCTCTTTGTCCTTCTTTTTAAAGAAACCCTTTAATAGGAAATTATGGTGCAGGGCATCGGAATTCTCTTTAATGGAAGACATGGTGGAGTGAGCTGATTGGATGGTTCCTTCCAGGCTCCGTTCCAATGTATCGCTGTTAAGCATACGACCCAGGCTCCCCTTTCCATTGTTGATCTTTGTGACGATCCCTGCAAAGGCAGTGGTGATGATTTCCGCATTGTCCGCCACCTTGGTAAGCTTAGCAATGATCCTGTCCACGTCCACCGGGTCCACCGTTTTGATTTTGCCGCCTTCCCTGAGACTTGCCGGATTCGCATTGTTGGTATCGGGAATAGCGGATATGATGATCAGCTTGTCGCCCATCAAGCCGTCGGATCCTATACTGGCCACCGCATTGTCTCTCAGAAAGGGCTGCGATTTTGTTTCCAGCTTCATGTCTACCCTGGCCATCGTATCGGATACGATTTGTATATCCTGTACCGTTCCTATGTTGATGCCCACAAAGCGGACATTGTTCCCGATCTGTAATCCCCCGACATTGCGGAAAGTGCCATAGACCGTAAAGGTCCTGGTAAACATATTGGTATTATTTCCGATCAGGTAAATGGCTGCACCCAGTATCAAGATACCCAACAGGGAAAAAAGACCGATTTTCGTTTTTTGTGCGCTACTCATTTGCATGTGCTCCATTTTTACAGCGTTGGTACGCTATATAAAAAAATCATGTATTTGCTCATCTGTCGACTTCTCCAGGTCATCATAGGTGCCTTCGGCTATAAACGCCCCTTCATGAAGTACGATCACCCTGTCGGAAGTGATTTTTGCACAGGACATATCGTGGGTAATGATGATGGAAGACGTTTCATATTTCTTCTGCAGGTTCACGATCAATTCACTGATCTCTCTTGAGGAGATGGGGTCCAGCCCGGTGGTGGGCTCGTCATAGAGCATGATACTAGGTTTCAGGATCAGGGTGCGCGCCAGCCCGATGCGCTTGCGCATGCCCCCGGATAATTCCCCCGTCATTTTGTCGATAGCGTCTTCCAGCCCCACGGCCGCCAGCATTTCCCTTACCTTTTGGTCCAGTTCGGAGGGGTCCTTGATCTTTCGCACCCGCTTCAGGGGGAATTCCAGGTTTTCCCTTACCGACATGGAATCATACAGGGCCCCGCTTTGGAAGAGGAAACCCACCTTGGTCCTCATTTCCTGGAGTTCCTCTTCAGTAAGATCCTTTATTTCCTTCCCGAATACCTTTAAGGACCCGCCATCATATTCCAGCAATCCGACAATGCATTGGATCGTTACCGATTTCCCTTCACCCGAGCGGCCCAGGATGACCAGGTTTTCTCCCTTGTGTAAATCCAGGGTAACGTCTTTCAATACTTCATGGTCCCCGAATTCTTTTTTCAGGTCCCTGATCTCGATCATGGTTTCCCGATCCGCCGCCTTATCGTTGATCGTCCCTTTATCATCGGTCGCCTCCTGATTGTTGGCCGCCGCCTTATCTTCCCTATCGTTGCTGCTGTTCATATGTTAGTTATACGCGAATACACTGGTTAATTGCACGGCAATAGCGTCCAGGACGATCACCCAGAGCGAAGCGCTGACGACAGCCGTATTGGCCGCCAGGCCGACGCTTTCAGTCCCCCGCTCCGCGTGATAGCCCTTATAGCAACCAATGAACCCTATGGCAAATCCGAAAAATATGGTTTTGGTGACTGCCGGCAGCAGGTCCGTGAACATCAATGCACCGGTCGCCTTATTGAAATACAACACAAAGCTCACATGACCACCGATATTATTACCCACAAATCCTCCGATCAGGGAAATAGCGTCGGCCATGAGCGTTAATACCGGTATCATGAGCGTACAGGCCAGTATCCGGGTCACCACCAGGTATTGCATAGGATTGGCCGCGGATACCAGCATGGCATCAATCTGTTCTGTCACCTTCATACTCCCCAGTTCAGCCCCTATACTGGAAGCGATCTTCCCTGAGCAGATGAGCGCAATGATCACGGGACCTATTTCCCTGACCACGGAAATAGAGACCATGCTGGGAATGAATGACTGGGCCCCAAAAGTTTTGAGCGTAGGCAGCGATTGGAGGGTCAACACGAATCCCAGGATGAAGCCCGTGATGAGGACAAGCGGGAATGACTTGTATCCTATCAGGTAACACTGCCGGACGAATTCATTCCATTCAAATCCTCTTCTGAACGTATTGCGGAAAAAAGACCCAAGGAAGGAAACCTGGTCGCCTATCGAGGCTAATTGCCGGTCGATAAAAGAAGCGTTTTGTACTACCATAGACCATGGAATGAACAAATGGAGTGCCTTGATTGTTAAGGCCTCCAGCAGGCGGTGATGAGGGTGGGGAACGGGTGCAAGGTGCCGGGAATGTGGATAAACTTGCACACTTGCCCTGAATAATAGTATCTTCCCGGAAGTTACTATGCTACTACATGCCTCCTGTATATTAGAGATGAATTCGGTATGGGCCGTGCCTACTACCTTGATGCTGAGACCTAAATCGGGCATAGGCCAGTTCGTACTGCAGCAGACCTTTCGGATGTACCCCTATACGGCCATGACAGAATTTACCGATGCATACGGCAACCTCTGCCAGCGGCTGACGATCCCGGCAGGCGATTTCCGGCTGGAAAGTACGGTGACCGTTGACTGCGCGGATTATATCGATGTGAATATCTATGCCCCCTATACGACGCCCGAATTAATTCCGGATGAGGTTTTGCAATTTCTGCTGCCCAGCCGGTACTGTGAATCTGATAAATGCAATGAACTGGCGACCCGGATCGTGGCCGGCGCTTTACCGGGGTACCCCCAGGTGCAGGCGATCACCCGGTGGATCCACACAGAGTTCCGTTATGAATACAATACCACCGACGCTTCCACTTCCGCCTGCGACGTGATAACGACTAAGGTGGGCGTCTGCAGGGACTTTGCCCATGCCGCTATTGCCCTTTGCCGCAGCCTGGACATTCCCGCCCGGATGGTGGTGGGTTACCTCTATCAATTGGATCCCATGGATCTGCACGCCTGGTTTGAAGCATACGTAGGAGACAGGTGGTACATTTTTGATGCTACCCAGGCTTTGCCCATGGGCAAACGCATTGCTTTGGGTTACGGAAGGGATGCCGCAGATGTCGCTTTTGCCACTCATTTCGGACAGGTGACGCTGGAAAAAATGACGGTATCTGTGGAAGCGGCACAGGATTAAAAAAATGTCCTCAGGACTAAGGGTAAGGAGGGGGGAAGGTGTTATATAGTCATAAGTCTTTACTCGCACCCAAAAATTGGAAGGTATCAGCAACGAAGACCACCCGGCCTTATTCAAACAGCTTTTCGATACTTATTATGAAAGGCTGCATCATTATGCCTATACCATCCTGAAGGACCGGGAGGCGGCCAATGATATTGTGCAACAGGTTTTTATGAGGTTGTGGGAAAGAAGGGATCTGCTGACAATGGAGCAGGCCATAGCGGGATATCTGTATACCACAACGCGCAATCTATCCCTGAATTATATCCGGCATAAGAAGGCAGGGGAAAGGTACGTGAAACATGCCGTCAAAGATGAGGGTCACTTTGTCGTCAATGATTCGAAGAGTTGGGTCGTCGCTTCTGAGCTGACCCGACAGATCAGCAAAGTCATGGAAACTTTGCCGGAGCAGTGCAGATTGGTTTTTACAAAAAGCAGGATGGATAAGAAGACATACGCTGAAATATCCGAGGAACTCGGCATCTCCGTGAAAACGGTGGAAGCACATATGAGCAAGGCCTTGAAAATATTCAGAGCAAAATTGACGGACTATCTAATTATGTAACCCTTTTATCATTGAAAGATTATTCACACATACCGGTTGACACCTTATTGATAGGTAAATATCTCGCAGGGGAGGCCAGTCCTGAAGAGGCCATGGCCATTCATGCCTGGAGGGAGAAAAGTCAAGCAAACCTGGAGGCTTATGATCATATAGCTGTATTGTGGAATATGTCTGATCCCCAGGATCAATATCAACCGCCTTTGGTATCGCAGGCGTGGGAGCAATGGAGTCACCGACGGGATACGGCGACCTGGCAGCCCATCGACGTAGCGTCACCCATCGTTACCCCGCAGCCCACTAACGTTACCCCTCCCGTCACGGCCTTGCGTCCCGTTGCCGCCCCGAGCTTATCTTTATTTTCCGGCGCCCGGTTGGGCATAGCCGCCGCGGTCTTATTGCTGATTGCTGGTATCTCTGCCTTTCTATTGTTTTCGGACCGGACCGGTAGTAAGTCCCAGGATAATATCGTCCTGGCGGCCGGAGGTAAAATCACCACCGATACGCTGCCTGACCAATCCGCCGTTGTCCTGACGAAAGGGAGCAGGCTAACCTGTTCCCGGAAGTTTTCAGGAAATCAGCGAGTGGTGTTATTGGATGGAGAGGGTTATTTTTCGATAAAACCGAAACCGCTGAGACCTTTCGTCGTAAAAACCGGGGACGTGAACATTATTGTCCTCGGCACGGAGTTTAATGTGAAAGTAGATTCCGCCAGCGTCAAAGTGCAAGTAAACGTTGGCAAAGTCATGATGTATAACGCCAAAGACAGCTTGATTCTCAAAGCGGGATTGACGGGCATATACGATACGAAAAGCCGGACATTCCAACAGGTGGACACCGTTCACAAAAATGACTTTGCATACGCCACAAAAGCACTATATTTTAGCGACCTGTCCATGAGTGAAGTGGCAAAACAAATAGAAACCGCATACGATATCCGGATCGTGTTTGAGAATAACTCAATCATGCAATGCAGGTTGAATACGCAATTCAAAGACCAGCCGTTGAAGGATGTGCTGGAAATCATTTCCGCCTCCCTTAACATTCAATACAGACAGAAAAAGGATACCGTATATTTTTACGGACATGGATGCAATGATTAGAACTTGTGCAGTTTGTACGCTATGGATAGTGTTATGGCTAGAGACCTTTGCCGCTACAGCACAGCAAAGGAGTTATTCATTAGATCAAAAGATAGTCTTCCCTTCCTTTGCCATACGCATGGATTCCCTGAATGCCTGGATCGTAAAAAAAACCGGTGTCGTTTTTTCATTCAATTCCGCAGAGATTAAACCTTATGGGCGTATTGTAATACCGCCTGGCGTTTCCACACTACATGCGTTATTAATTTTCTTGAAGAGGGTAAAGGATATAGACAATTCCTTACACGGGCAATATATTGTCCTGCATTACATCCGCCCGCGGCCGACAAGCGCGGCGAATGTGCCCAAGACCGCGAATACCCCTAACGCGGCGAACGTGCCAAAGACCGCGAATACCGCCAACGCTGCGAACGCGCCCAAGACCGCGAACCTGCCCAACACAACGAACCCACCCAAGACTGCGAACCCGTCAAAGGCGGCCGCCAATAGCATCGATACCAATTCCGGGGTGGATTCCATGGTCACCCCAAAAGAGCCGGTGATTCCGGATGCCCAGGTTACACCGGATACCACTGCCGGATCTGCGCCTACCAGGTTAATTCCGGACACCGGATTCAAGCAACCAGCCTCCGGGCGTCCCTCCTCCGCCCGACGCCGGACCAGGAGGAAGAGTGCTTCCGGCGGAAATGGCCTGGGGCTCTTCGGAGAAGTAGGAACCGGTGTGAGCGATATATTTTATCTGAACCCTACAGTACACTTTGGCCTTCCTTACCTATATGGAACCTTTTCCTGGAGTGCTACCGCTCACGTTTCTTCACTGAGGTATGGAGCAGGCTCGTCTCTCCCGCTGCGAAACGGATGGGCGCTGGGAGTCAGCGGTTCCACCGGCAAACTCATGCGGCAATACACCCTATCTCCGACGGACTCATTCCGGGTTGCCTCTATTCTGGTAAGGGGGTCATTGACCAGTCTGTCTCTCCAGGTAGAGAAAAAAATAACGGGAAACCTGTACATACAACTCGGGCCGGACTTTAATATATTAAAAAGCAGGTATTACAATGACGATACGTTGATCAAACCCTATGAAATCATCCGTACCTATGCTCCTTCGCTGACCTCGTCCCTTGTCGAGACCCATTTCGATAAGTCTTTCATCTCGGTCAAAGCCCCCTATTTGATCAGCAACACTTACCAGGCTAATGCTTCCCGGAACAGCAAGGCTTGGATTGGATTTCACATAGCTCTTTTTTTTCGCCTGAATTTTTTTGTCAAACACTAAGGGTCAGGAACGGCATGAGTGTTATAGTGTAATGAACTACATCAATCCGTCTATCGGAGATCTGAATGCATTAGGTCTCAAGAATGCTCAAAACTATGCGGGAGCGGATCCTTATCCGAATGCGTGCTTCGACGATTTTTTCGACCCGGCCATTTTGCAGACCGTGCTGCAGGAGTTTCCGGACATGTCCAGGAAAACGGACTCCCATTTCAACGACCTCAATCAAAACAAACTGGCCAGCCGTGGAGAGGGCCGCTTCGGTCCCGTCACAAGGGAATTCATGCGATACCTCAACTCCCAGCCCTTCTTGGAGTTCCTGAGCGTGTTGACCGGGATCAAAGACCTGATCCCAGACCCCTTCTTCGTCGGAGGCGGATGCCACCAGATCAGGCCGGGCGGCATGCTCAAGCTTCACGCGGACTTCAACAAACATCCCAACAACCGGCTGGATCGACGGCTCAATGTTCTGATCTATCTTAACCAGGGCTGGGAAGAGTCCTACGGGGGACACTTCCAGCTATGGGACAAGGACATGACCAGGTGCGCCCGGAAGGTACTTCCGGTCTTCAATCGGATGGCCTTGTTTTCCACGACCAGCGATTCCTATCATGGACACCCGGACCCGCTAACGTGCCCTCCCGATCGGTCCAGGAAGTCGCTGGCTTTATACTATTACACCAATGGCAGGCCAACCAGTGAGATCCATGCCGGTAAGGTCTCCCACAGCACCATATTCCGGCTGCGACCCCAGGACCATAGCAGTGCCGGGGCCAGGTTCAAGGATGCGGCCAGGCAGTGGATCCCGCCAATCATAATGAAAATGCTTGTCAGGTAAGGGAAGAAGGTCATATATTTACTACCATGAAATCATTTGTCAGACGCAGGCCCCTGCTCCTATCGCCCCTGTTCGTCTCTTTGTGCCTGCTGTGTTTTTGCTTTTCGAACGCCGGGGCCCGTCCCGGGCCTGTCAAGTTCAAGGTGATCGGCTTTTATACGGAAAGGCCGGATGCCGGGCACATCAGTTTTGTGCACGAAGCCAATAAATGGTTGTATGAAATGGGGAAGAAGTATCACTTCGAATATGACTCAACCAACGACTGGAGTAATCTGAACGCGACTTTCCTTTCGGGTTATCAGGTAGTCTTGTTCCTGGATACCCGGGCAAACGATCCCGCCCAAAGGGCCGCTTTCCAGCAATATATGGAGAATGGAGGAGCCTGGATGGGCTTTCATTTTGCCGGATTTGCCTTGACGCCTTCGGATTTCCCCCAGGATTGGGATTGGTACCACAATACCTTCCTGGGCTCAGGTTCTTATGTCAGCAACACCTGGAGGCCAACGAAAGCGGTATTGCGGGTAGAAGATCCGAACCATCCTGTGACGAAGAACCTGCCCAAGACATTTGTGTCTGCACCCAACGAATGGTACCGGTGGTCGAATGACTTGAGGGCCAACCCGGATATAGACATACTCCTGGCCATAGACTCCACCAGCTTTCCCCTGGGGACTGGGCCCAAACTGTTTGAAATATGGCACAGCGGTTATTATCCGGTCGTCTGGACGAACAGGAAATTCCGGATGGTCTATGTGAATATGGGACATGACGACCTAGACGACAAAACCAGAAAAGAGACCGCCTTTACTTTTGCCAATCCTATCCAGGACCAGATGATCATCAACAGCTTGTTATGGCTGGGAAGCAGGAAATAAATGCAGGCTTTCTCGGTTTCATCGGTTCTTCACTGTACTTTGTCGAAATATTTCGGTGTTTTTCTCCGTAATGAGGAATTTTACCAGCATGGAATTCGACAACGATAGAGCAAGGAAGCGCCCCCTTAAAATTGAACTGTTTTATTGGGTGGTGTTTGTTTTCATCAGTCCCCTGGTGAATGGTCTGACGTTATTTTTTACTGACATTAAGATGGGGTTGGTGTTATTCAACATCAACCTGGCCCTTCTTCCCGCCTACCTGTGGTATGCAAGTGAATGGGTGCCCGCGTTGCTGTTCCGGAAACGGATTGTCCGTTTCATTGCCGTCACTGCAGGATTCTTTGCCGCCATCCTGTTATTTTTGTGGGCCTCCTATTCGTTTGCCTTGCAGTTTTCCCTGACGCCGGCAGAACGGCTTTATTTCACCTGGCAAGGGGCAACCGTTGTCAGGGAAAGTGTTTGGATCATTATTCAACTCCTCCTGGCCACGGCTATCGCGGGCCTGAAATTAGCCACGGAAGAAAGGGCCCTCGTGGACAGTGTCCGGAAGGATAACCTTTTCTTTAAATTACGCTATCTGCGGGCCCAGTTAAACCCGCATTTTCTGTTCAATACCCTCAATAGTATCTATTCTCTGAGCCTGAAAAAGTCCGATAAAGCCCCGGAAATGGTGGTAAAGCTGGCTGACCTGATGCGTTACCTGATCTATGAATGCAATGAGGAAAAGATCTCACTGGACAAGGAGATCGCATTTATCCGGAATTATATAGAAATCGAAAAAGTGCGCTACAAGGCCGATATCAGGTTTACGGTGGAAGGGGAGACCAAAGGCGTGATGCTGGAGCCGTTCTTATTTATCGCCTTTATTGAAAATGGCTTCAAACATGCCATGGACAATGCCTTTGCCGATCCGTTCATCTATATCACCCTGAAGGTCGAAGAAGCAGGGATCACATTGAACGTGATCAACAGTACCAATGCCGACCTCGAAACGCAGGCTAAAAGGATTAATGGGAAAGGGATCTCCAACAGTAAAAGCCTTCTGGAATTATTATACCCCGGCTCCTACAAGCTCGATATCATCCAGACCGAGAGGGAAGAGGCCAGGAAAAGCGATTTGAGGATACTTCATGCCAAGGAACGTCTGGAGAAACTATACCCTGATTCCTTCGCCCTGGATGTACTCCTCAGCAGCAATACTTTCACGGTATCTTTAATCTTGAAATACAAGATGGCTTGATTAAGTGTATTATAATAGAAGATGAAGAACTGGCCCAGGATGTCATCAAGACTCATTTAGCGGGTAGCCCCGCCCTGGAATTGGTGGGCGTTTACCGGAGTGCGCCGGAAGCCGCAAGGGCGCTAAACGCGCAATCGGTGGATGTCATGTTCCTTGATATACGGTTACCCGGGATGAGCGGATTGAACTTTCTAGAATCCTTGTCCGCCCCGCCCCTGGTCGTATTGACGACAGCCTATGCCGAATATGCCCTGGAAAGCTACGAGTTTAACGTCATCGACTACTTGCTGAAGCCCATTTCATTCGACCGGTTTTCCAAAGCCGTCAACAAGATAACGGACAAGCTGGCCGAAGAAAATGAAGCCGCCGGTGCTGACCATATTTTTATAAAGGCAAACGGTAAATTCTGCAAAGTCAATTTTTCCGAAATCTTGTATATTGAAGGCATGAGGGACTATCTGAAGATCCATATGCCGCAGCAGACCTTGATGACGCTTCTGACGATGAATGAATTCGAACGTTCATTGCCCAAAGGGCGGTTTATCAGGATACATAAATCCTATATAGCGGCTGTGGGACATATCAGCGCCGTCTACGGAAATTCTGTGGAGCTGGGAAAAGAAACAATACCCATAGGATTGAACTACAGGGAAATGGTCATGAATTTTATAGGCAAAAAGACCAGGTAGGGGTCAATTACCCTGCTACCCGGATCAGAAGATCATTTATCAACTACCCCTGCTGCCCCCCGTTTTCACGATCTTTTTATTGGTATTGGCGCCTGAAGTAGATGCTTTGCCGGGCTTGGTAATAAATTTAGATCCACCGGCAGCCGAAGGGGCCGCTTTCCCGGACTGTTTGTCCTTTCCCTTGTTATTGGTTGGTAATGACATAGTTATTATATTTTAAACGGGTATAAAGATACGGGTTCCCCGGCTTCTGGCCTTATTCTCCCCCTAAAGATTTTTTTAACTGGTTTTCAATCTGGCCGCAGGAGATAAAGAAAGGCTTATCGTCTATCGTGACCCGGAGGGCGCTATCATTCACCGTATAGGACCCGGCGATCTTTCCGACGGGGGTGGATATGGAGAAGGCCCCGGCCGTTTCATCGCCTGTAAAGGAGCCGCCGGCGCCGGTGATGGCGGTCTTTGCTTTGTCCGTAAGGTCGATGGCGCTACCGGTGAAGGGTATGGCAAACTGGCACATGAAGTGTATTTTTAGGTGTATGATGCATTAGGCAGCAAAAATAAGGGATAATCCAAATTTCAGGCCACCGCAACCTTTGGAGGATCTATTTCGTATAAATTGTGGGTATGCCCAGGTTCATCCGCCGTATTTCAGACAGTGCTTTGCAGTTCCTGATCAACCAAGCCTTTGGGCTGGGGCTTTTTTACGTGCTTTCAAGGGGGCTAGACAAGGAGCAATTCGGAGAGTTGAACTGGACCCTGGCGGTTTTTCTCACCGCATTCAACATCCTGGCCCTGGGACTGGACCAGATGTCGGTCAGGAAAATTGCGGCGGGAGATGCTCCAGAGAAGGTACTTTCCCTCTACAGAACCCATGTCCTGTTAACGGGTGGAGTATTTTATACATCGCTACTGGTCTCGCGGTATTTGTTCCCGGGTTTCTTTGCGCAGCATTCCCTGTTGTTATGGATAGGCCTGGCAAAAACGGGGCTCTTTTTTTCCACCCCCTACAAGCAATTGGCTTCAGGAAGGGAGCAGTTCGGAGTCCTGCTTAGAATGTCCATTTGCTCCAGTATCTTCAAAGGCATTGTTCTGATCAGTTGCTTCCTTTTGCACGTATTGACGCTACCCGTATTATTGGTTGTTTTTATTGCCGGAGACTTGGCAGAATGGCAGATCAGCGCCTACCTGGGTCGTAAAATATTGCAAAACCCTTTATCATCTGCCATTGACCGGAAAGGCTGGTTTTTATTGATACGCGAGTCTCTTCCGCAGGTAGGAGTGGTGTTATTTAGCTCCGCCATGGCCCGGTTTGACTGGATATTCATCGGGCTGTTTTCATCAGCGCCAAGGCTGGCCGAATATAGCTTTGCTTACAAGGCATTTGAAGTGTCTTCTGTACCATTGTTAATCATAGCACCTTTGCTCATCCCCTTTTTTACGCGGCTCTTTAAACAAGATCAGGGCCGCGCAGAAGGCCAGGACCGCACTCAGGGCCACGCTCAGGGCCAGGGCGATTTACCCCTTCTTTTAAGAGGGGAACTGATCCTTGGCTGTTGGACGGCCATGCTACTCAATGTCGGATGGAGCCCCCTAATAGACAGCGTCACAGCCGGGAGGTATGGAGCGGTGAACGCCCCTACGGTATTTATATTATCCCTTTGTCTACCCCTGTTATACCTGAATAATTTTTTATGGACCGTGCATTTTGCCCGGGGCCGTTTCAAGATGATCTTCTGGGTGTTTGCCCTCAGCTTTGTTTGCAATGTAGGGGGCGACATATGGTTAATTCCATTGTACGGAAATATAGGCGCCGCCGCCGCCTATTTCCTGGCCATCGGCCTGCAAACCATCCTGTATGGCTGGAATGTCCGGGAATCTTCCCTCAAATGGTCATGGATTACGTTACTAATCTCCGCATCCGGCGCGGCATTGAGTGGATATTTCTCCCGCCGCCTGCTGAGCGGCGTATTTCCTCAACTACTTTGCGCGTCCCTGTTTTATGTGATAATACTCCTGCTGGCCGGACAACTCAGACCGGCAGATTACAGGTATCTGAGAAGTAAAATTTCCTGAGACAATTCCCCGGGTCACCCGCAACCTTAATCGTATGCCTATCGTATTCTCTAATTAGATATGAAGACGATTAGGTCAGTGAACATGCGATTTTTGTTGTTCCTGGTGTTATTCCTGGATGTAAAGCTGATTGTCAAGGTGGGCGCCCTGGTTATCTGTTGTTTATTACAACCGGATTTCAAGTGGGGTATACGTTTCAGGAATTCCAGGCTGCCCCTGTTTTATCCTTTCATTGCAGGGATTGCCTGTCTTAACTGGATATTGTTTAAGGGGTGGAGGGATATGGATTATAACCTGGTGGCCATCACTGGCATGCTATTTTGGGCCTTATGTTTTTTGGGCGTTCATCAGGTGCGGTTGTTTACCGAAAAGACAGACACCGAATTATTGCACCGCACCCTATTGGTATTTTTTCTGCTCAATGCGCTCATCTCCGTGGCGCAGGTGGCGCATATTATATGGGAGACAAAAGCGCTGAATCCATACCTTTACCAGGGGGATTTTCAGAGGTATTTTATCTCCACGGGAGACTATATAAAAGGACTCAGTTTTGACACGTCTACGACCAATGCTTTGATCAATGCCTTTGGAGTAGTCTATTTCCTGGCCAGGAAACAAGGTTGGATGCTGGTTTGCTGTATGGCTTGCCTGCTGGCTACGGGCAGTAATTTTACCAATCTCCTTTTGCTGGCCGTGTTCGGGTATTTATTTATATTTGATTCTGATAAAGAACAAAAGGGGGGAATCATTCTTTGCTTACTGATGGGCGTTATTTTTTTGGGAAAAGTTTCGCCCCAAAATAATCATTATACGGAAGAGACATTCGCCAGCCGGGTTCATAGGACGGCTCCGGGGGCGGTGTCCCCGATAGCGGCAGACCAGGGGGAAGCAAAGAAGGCGGCATTCGCCCAGTCTTACCTGGACAGCCTCAGTAATGAAAGGGTGAAACTGCATCCGCCCGAAGCCAGGACGCAGGTTCCTGTCGTCGCACCCCGCGTAATACCCGTGGAAGACATCAATTCCGCTCCTTATCAGCGCAGGTCAGATACCAACACTATTCAGCGTAAACTGTTGCAGTTTATTGAAACGAATAGAGAGGCGTTACCTCTGGCCTCACAACCGGAGGCGCCCGATGAGGCGCGTCCCTTGGGAAAAGGATTGGCTTTCAGCCAGATCTTTTCCTTCCTGGGAGAACACCCTGCTAAGATATTAACAGGTGACGGGATGGGTAATTTTTCGTCAAAGCTGGCTTTCAGAACGACGGGCCTGGACATCGCGGGCGGCTATCCTTCGCGGTATGCTTACATCAGCCCGGATTTCCTGGGTCATCACCTGGACATTTATCTGGCCTACTTTTCACGACCCAAACAATGGCATTCCCTGACGAACAGTCCCGATTCTGTGTATGGGCAGTTGCTGGGAGAATATGGGGTTTTAGGGCTGGCGGCATTCGTGCTCCTCTATATCGGTTTCTTTGGTAAACGGCTCAAAAAGCATGGCTATAGTATTCCTTTATTGCTGCTCCTGACAGGGTCATTTTGGATGGGGTATTGGTTCGAGCAACTATCCGTTGTCCTGCTCTTTGAAGCGATGATATTCATCGATTGTAAAACGGTCCTTAAACCTGCAATATCTTGATGACTCCGGCAAAGCTCACGGTTCTGATGCCCGCTTATAATGCGGAGCGCTATATTGCCCTCGCAATAGAGTCCGTCCTCACTCAGACCTTTACAGAATTCCAATTGCTGATTGTGGATGATGGGTCTACGGATGGGACTAGTGCGGTGATCAGGTCCTTTAATGACCGGCGGATCACACTCATCGGACAGGAGAATCAAGGCGTCGCCAAGGCATTGAATACCGGTCTGCAGGCAGCCCGGGCAGATTTGATCGTGCGATTCGACGCTGATGACATCTGTTACCCGGAGAGGCTGGACATCCAGTATCGATTCATGATAGATCATCCTGAATACGTACTCGCAGGCTCCATGGTGGACTATACGGATATGGAAGGGCGATATGTCTTTACACACAGGCCTGTGGCCCTCACGGACGAAACCATTCGTCAGTTGCCGTACAGCATTTGCCCTTTTATACATTCCAGTGTGATCTATCGCAAAATGCCGGTATTATCGCTGGGGGGATATAACATCCACGCCCATGGATTTGAGGACCACTTGTTATGGCATTCCCTGGTGAAGGCGGGTAAGTTGTGTAACCTTGCCCAGGTTTTGATGATGGTCCGGTTTAACCCGGGATCCGTGACGATGGATGAAACCTGCCGCTCCGGGACATTCCTTTCCATAAAATATGCCGCCTTGCAAAAGGGATACATCGACGAAGCCGAAGGAGATCAATTGATGGGAATTATCAGGAGGGAGGATAGCGGCAAGGCAAAGGAGAGTGCCTACCACGTACTACTGGCAAAAAAATACCTGTGGAATAATTCCCAGCCTTTGAAGGCAAGGGCGCATGCCAGGCAGGTGGTGGAAGGAAGGTACTATACGCGCAAAGGATATTATTTGCTTTTACTGTCCTATTTGCCGGGGAATTTATTGGTCAGATTATATAGAATGTTTAATGCTTCCAGGATATGAAGGATAAAAGGACGAAGATATTTGTAGACGCGCATATCCTGGATAAGGGATATCATGGGACCCACACGTTTGTGCGGGAACTGTACACGGAATTGCTCGAAGGTTATCCTGACCTGGATATCTATTTCGGAACGTATGATACCGCACTGGTTCAGTCCATCTTTCCCCAGGTAGAGGCCTCGCACCTGCTCCCTTATAAAAAGAGAAGGCCGGTCGTACTGAGGTTTTTATTAGACATACCTGCGTATATCCGCCAATACAAATTTGATTTTGCACACTATCAATACCTGAGCGTACAGTGGCCGAATTCCTGTATCTCCATCGTGACGCTGCACGACGTATTATACAATGATTACCCGGATGATTTCCCCTTTGCCTACCGGATGATACGGAAGACCTTGTTTGGGAACAGCATCCGGAGGGCCGGGATCAAAACGACGGTCTCCGGCTATTCAAAGGATAGGATATCCCTGCACTACCGGATACCGGGAAAGGATATCCATATCATTCCGAATGCGGTGGCGATCGGCGCCGAATGCTCCCCCTTATCCAGGGAGGCTGCGGTGGACCATATCAGTGAAAAGTACGGGATCGAAAACTTCCTCCTGTATGTATCGAGGATTGAGCCCCGGAAAAATCACCTCCTGTTGCTGGAAACCTACTTTTCCCTGGAATTGTACAAAGAAGGCATTCCCATTGTATTTATAGGAATGGAATCTATACGCATACCGGGCATGGATAAATTGCTCCGGAGCCTTACCCCTGAACAGCGGATGGCCTTTCATTGGTTCCGTCAGGTAAGCCCGGAGGACCTGGCCGCTTTTTATACGGCCTGCCGCCTGTTTGTATACCCGTCCAGGGCGGAAGGATTTGGCATCCCCCCACTGGAGGCCGCCATGTACAAGGCCCCGGTCTTGTGTTCCCGGCAAACAGCCATGGAGAGCTATCATTTCTTTGATCCTTACACCTTTGATTCTTCCAGTGGACCTGAATTATCGGCGAAGCTCCTGGAAATGATCCGGAAACCCCCGGATACGGACTTCCTCAATAGCGTGTCAGAAAAGGTGATGCGATTGTATTCGCGCGAGAACTGCGCACAGGCTTTTTATTCCCTCATCAGGAAAAAAGAACAGGTATGGGACTGAACATCGGCATAGTGGGAACCAGGGGCATCCCTAATTATTACGGGGGATTTGAGCAGGTCGCTTCTTACCTGTCCGCCCAATTGGTGGATAGAGGGAACGCTGTAACGGTGTACAGCCCGCACAACCATCCTTATCGGGAAGATACCTGGAAGGGGGTCCGCATCATCCGTTGTTATGATCCACCGCTGGGAACGGCGGGGCAATTCGTGTATGACTTGATTTGCCTGCTGGACGCGCGGAAAAGGAACTTTGACGTGCTCCTCTTGTTAGGATACACCAGCAGTTCGGTCTGGGGCCGGTGGTATCCCAAGGGGCCGGTGATCATCAATAATATGGATGGACTTGAATGGAAGAGGAGCAAATATTCCCTTCCCGTCCGCTCTTTCCTGAAATATGCAGAACGGTTGGCTGTGCGCTTTAGTGACTATTATATCGCCGACTCTACGGCCATCAGGGATTACCTGCAGTGGCAGTATGGCATAGAGAGTACCTATATACCTTATGGGGCAGAGATAATATCGGAAGAAGATAATAAGATATTGAAAACATGGGGGCTTTCCCGGGACCAATACTATATGATCGTGGCCCGAATGGAGCCGGAGAATAATATTGAAATGGTGATAGAAGGATTTTTGCTCAGTGGGACCGGGAAAAAAATGTTGGTCGTCGGGGACACGGGTAACGAATACGGTAAACATTTACAGGAGCGTTTTGCGGGTCAGGCCCACGTTGTCTTTACCGGGCCTATCTTTGACCGGGTGGGTTTACATACCCTTAAAACCTGTGCAAGCCTTTATTTTCACGGACACAGCGTAGGGGGGACCAACCCCTCATTGCTGGAGGCCATGGCTTCCAGGGCGCTCATCGCCGCCCACAATAACCCATTCAACAAGGCCATCCTGGGCAAGGACGCTTTGTATTTCACGACCAAGGAAGGCGTCTCCGGGTTGTTGCTACGGGATATCCAGGCAGGGCAGGACGCCGCTATGGTACGCCGCAATTTCGAAAAGATCAGCTCCCACTATAATTGGGAAATGGTCGCCGATGAATACGAACAATTCATGTATGAATGTTATGCTGAAAAACGTCAGCTACTATCTTATCCTGCTTTTCCTGGTTTGTCTACCGCTAGACCGGTTTTACAGTGAATGTATCCTGATCGGTCTGACCGTGCATACAGTGATCATTAGCAAGAAAGAAGAGTGGCGGAAATTATTGGATAAAAGGGTGCTGGCCCTGCAGGCGATCTTCGCGGTTACCCTGCTGGCCACTACGTATACGCATTTCAGGGACGAGGCGTTCACGGATTGGGTGCAACAGCTCCCCCTTTTCTTATGCCCCTGGCTGGCCATCGTACTGCAACCGGTGTTGCAATCCCGGAAGGATCAGTTGCTGACTGCATTTGCCCTTTCCAACACCGCAGTGATCCTGTATTTGTTTTGGAATGCAGCGAGGACCATCCTCTATTTTCACCTGCCCATGACGGCGTTGTTTTCGGAGACCTTCGTCAATCAGCACTTTTCAGAGCCCCTTGATCTGCATGCCACCTACTTGTCCCTCTATGTCTGCCTGTCCCTGGTCTATTGTGTCACGCGGGGCTGGGAGCAACGTAATGCCGCTTTTTTTTCCATGGCGGCCATCCTTCTGGCGGGACTGGTGCAACTCAGTTCCAAATCGGCGTGGATGGGGCTGGTTATCATTTTGCTGGTGGGCGTGCCCCTTTTATTATTCCCGGCCCGCCGTAGGATAGCAGCGATGGGGCTGGCCCTTTCAATGACGGTCGTACTGGCCTCCGCCGTCCTCCTGTTGCAGGCCTCGGCATTCCACAAACGGATGGTGACCGATTTTAAGAAGGATATGATCGCGAATAAGGCAACGGATCCCTGGAACCAGCCCAGGATGGTACGCTGGGAAGTCGCCTGGGACCTGATCAAGGCCCGGCCCGTGCTGGGCTACGGAAGCGGTTCTGAAATGACTGTGCTGAAAGACGCCTATTTCAATGAAAAGCTATATGGCCCCTACCTGTATGCATTGAATACCCATAATCAATTCCTGCGTTGCTGGCTGACCACCGGATTGCTGGGTTTAACGGCCTACATGTTCATGCTGGGGCTAGGTTTTGCCGCAGCATGGAAACAAAAGGACCTGGTATGGATGACCTTTCTGGTACTGGTGACGGTCACTTCTTTTGCGGAGAACATCCTGGACGTACAAAAGGGCATTTTTTATTTCAGTTTCTTCTTTGCCTTTTTCTTTTTTTCCAACAAACCCTCTTCTTTGACCCATGGACAGTAAAACGGACATATTATCCACCATCGCCTATTTTGACCTGTTTCATTATCCCGTCATGGAGAAGGAAATTTATTTCTTTCTCCCGCACCCGGTGTCTCCCGCTTTGTTTGAAAGTGCCTTAGAGGAATTGGTGGCCGAAGAATTGATTTTTGCCTTTGAAGGATATTATACCATCCGCAACGATAAGGGGCTGGTGCAAAGGCGCAAGAAAGGGAATCACCTCGCTGCCGAAATGCTCGGTACCGCCCGAAAGGTGGCTGCATTATTGGTGCGTTTCCCCTTTGTCAGGGGAGTGGGTATCTCCGGATCTCTTTCCAAACACTACGCTGACGAAGGATCCGATATAGACCTGTTTATCATAACGGCCAGGAACAGGCTGTGGATTGCACGGACCATTTTGCATATGGTGAAGAAGTTGAGTTTCCTTATCCACCGGGAGCATTGGTTTTGCATGAATTATTTTGTAGATGAGGAGGCCCTTGAAATACCTGAAAAGAATATCTATACAGCCATTGAGATCGTCACCCTTATCCCCATGCAGGGGATCCAGGCATTTTCTGACTTTGAGTCAGCGAATGCCTGGACGGAGGGGATGCTCCCCAATAGTTACGGGAGGTTGATTTTATCCGGCAATGAAAGGACCTCCATTCTTAAAAGAGTTGCAGAGAAGTTGTTGGCGGGGGTTTCCGGAATGCGGCTGGAGGACTGGTTAATGAGACTCACAGCCGAACGCTGGCTAAAGATGACAGAGAGTGGGAAAAAGAACAACAGGGGCGTCATTATGAGCCTGGAGGCCAAATCCCATAGTGCCAGGCCTGCTCCGGGAGATTACCAGGAGGGATTGCTGCAGGCGTATGAACAAAAGGTTACCGAGGTATTGGGAAAATTGAGGCAGCCCTTTTAAGCCTTCTTCCGAAGGGAAATGATATAATAATCTCCTACGTATTTCCAGGGCCAGCTTCTTCTGTACCTGTCTTCCGCCTTTTTCAGAAAGGTATAGGCCGAAGGATGTTTTTCCGCAAATCCTTCCATGTAGGAGGGAGGCACGAGGCTGCACAACCCTTCCAGGTCCAGCAATTCGAATGCCTGCCCCAAGGCATTAATGGCGGTTGACGGAGCGTAATACCAGCACCTGAAACGCTGCCCTTCCACCCTGGCGGTCCTTCCATTTTTGCTGAACCAGCGTCGGGTCGCTGTTTTAAATTTCCCTTTTCCCGCGAGCAGGGACTCCCACAGGCAGAACGGAGGTAGTAGGACCAGGGTGAGCGTGCCTCCGGGTTTCAGCAACGGAACTAAAGAGTGGAGGACATCCGGTAGTTGTGAGGAGCAATTGAGGCCGGCAAAATTAGAAAAGATCATATCATAAGGTCCTCTGTGCCGTAGTTCCGAAAGGGCGGTGAAAGAACACAATTCAGAACTGATCATATTCTGGAGGTCTCTTGCCTGCACCTTTTTCTGTAGTTGATCCAGCATGCCGGTGGACAGGTCGGTGGCATGCACCCGATGTCCCTGTCCGGCAAAGAATATGGCGTCTTCCCCCGTCCCGCTGTTCAATTCCAGTATGGAACTGCCGGGAGACAGGAATTGGGATGCATGATTCCGCACCCGTTCTCTTTTATAATGTACGATCGTATTCCCCGCATAGATCTCGTCGAATACAGCGGATTGTTTTGAGAAGGCTGATTCGGCGAGGAGTTCATCAAATGAAGTGGATTGCATGGCTAGACAGGTTGTTCGAGTTGGTGTAATTTTATTTTAGCCAGGTGGGCTGCCGGTAAATAATAACAGAAGAGGGCTACCTTCTTCAGTATACCAATCGTCGCCTTAGTGGGGTGGCGCCAAAAGGAATGCAGGTAGTCCAGGGCCATGTGCTGCCGGTGGGTCTTGTGTACATACCGGTGCAATTGCTTGTAATACGCTGGCGGATAGGTATTGCCGAACATAAGGGCCAGTTCATCCGAATCGGTCCAATTGGATTTGGGTCCCAGCGAGGCCTTTACATTTTCGTAAAAACGGGTGCCGGGCAATGGATAAGAAACCGAAATGCCAATATCATGAGGCAATAGTTCCCGGATCATTAAAATGGTCAGGTCAATATCCGTTTTCGTCTCACCGGGGTAGCCAAACTGTATAAAGAAGCAGGCTTTAATGCCGTTTTCCTTGAGCAGGCGGGTGGCCTGGCCGATCTGTTCTACGGTGGTGCCCTTTTCCATGGCGTCCAGTATTTTTTGAGAGCCGCTTTCCGCCCCCATCCATACGCTCTCGCAGCCGGCCCTGGCCAGGTCACGGATATTGTTTTCCTCCAGCAAAAGGTCGGCCCTGGATTGGATCTTGAAGGTGAATGATAATCCTTCCCTGGCGACCGCCTCTGCGAAATCATGCACCCAACCCGGTTTCAGTCCGAATATGTCGTCGCAGAACCAAAGATGGTCAAAATGATATTGCTCCTGGAGTTGTTTTAGTTCGCGCACCACATGCGCCACGGAGCGCGCGGTATACCGGTTCCCGTAGATGGGTTTTGCACACCAGTTGCAGTGGAACGGGCAGCCCCTCGTTGTAGCGATATTCAGTGAGAAATACCCCGCGTTTTTTAGCCATGTACTGCGGTAACTCTCCATATTGATCAGGTCATACGCAGGGAAGGGCAGTTCCTCCCAATTTTTCATCACGGGCCGGGGAGGGGTCGTATGAACGCCTTCGTTCCTGTAGGCCAACCCTTTGATCCCTTCAAACCTGGTATTTCCATCCTTTAGGGCATCCACCAGTTCCAGAAGGGTCAATTCTGCTTCTCCGTTGATGATAAAATCAGCCCCGGCTGACAGGTATTTATCTGTGTGATCGGTGGAGTCTGAACTGGACACAATCACGGTACACCCCTGTTCTTTAGCGATCTGTATCATCCGGAAGGTGGCATCCCGCATATTGGTCAGGCACATCTTTGTCAAGTAATTAAACCCGTCGGCGTATACCACAAAATAATCCGGGTGCCCGGATTCCAGCAAAGGCGACAATTCATCAGCGCTCCGGGCAAACATGGCGTCAAAAAGGGACACTTTGTACCCGTGTTCCCTTACAAGGGAGGCCGCGTAAAGGGTTCCCAGGGGAGGGTAGGGCAAGCCCGCTCCGGCTTGCTTTGGGTCTAATTCCAGGAAATAAGGATGTGTGAATAGGATATGTTTCATGATCGCTGGGGTTAAAATCCGCCTCATAGGCTATATACGGCAGGGTGAATGAAAGGTTGCGCTGGAGACCGGTGGCACCCACACCGGCCTGGCGCCTGGTCAGCGCCACCTGGTTGTGACGCGCAGCCCTCACCTGAAGAGTTGCATGACCGCCTCGGCATTATTATCCACCGCATAGGGAAAGACCGGGCTATAATCCGTATAAGGGTCTTCCAGCAAGTCCAGGGCCTTTTCCGCCATTTCCTCCGGTGTATAAACAATATGCCAGTGTTCGATAGCGTGCCGGCTGGGATTGCAGAAACTGATCACGTGCGCTCCCGCGTATAAGGCTTCCAGGCAGGTCGTGCTGGACCCTTCATAGGAAGAAGGATGCAAGAAGACCTTACAACGCTGCATTAAACCCAGCAATTCCGTATGAGGTAACTCCCCGGATAAGGAGAGGCTCCTTTGCCATCCCATTTCTTTCACCATTTTTTCCAATTTTCCGGATTCCTGGCCCTTCCCGCAGAGGACGGCCTTGATCCCGGGTCTTTTGTGGGAAATCTCCCCTGCAATTTTCACCCAGAGGGAATACTGCTTTTGAGGAACTAAGTTCCCGGCGCCTAAGATATCAATATCCCGGCATATTCCGTTGTAGGGAAAGGCGTCAGGGTCAACGCCATTGTGAATAATACGTCCGGGCTTGACGGAATGATGGATATAGAAAGATTCCGCAACAGATTCGGAAATGGCCAGTAGTTCATCCGGACGAGGGCGGGTAAGGGAAACATATTTATTGCCTTCCCTGGCGTCCTGTCCCAATACCCAGTTATAGTGTTTGAGGCGGTGCAAACGCCCAAAATATTTGCCTACCAGTGCGCATTCTCCATGTGAAAAGCTAAACAGGCCGATCAATTCATTGTCCTTGCGAAGGGCGCTCATCGTTCTCCAGACATGAAACCACATCTGGAGCCTGTACCATTTGCCCCTGTTCCTGCCGTCAAAGGGGATCACCTGGTTGCCGCCCCAGCGATAGGGTGTTTTAGTCGAAGGGTATTCAAAAGTGAGGATAATGAATTGTACAAAGGGGAACCTCCTTTTCAGTGCCCTGACCATGACTTGCTGAGCCGGCAAACAAGTACTGTCTTGCTCGTCGCCGGGAAATACCGGCGTCAGGATAAGCAATGTGTTTTTCTTATGCACCATCTAGGGAAACGATTTTATTACAATAAAAGAAATTGGCTTTGTGGTGGGTGATGATGAGTATCGTTTTGCCTTCTTTGGACAATTGTTGCAGGTATTCAAGCATCCCGGTTTCAGATGCAGGATCCAGTTCACTGAAAGGTTCATCCAGGATCAGCAGGTCAAAGTCCTTATACAGCGCCCTGGCAAATGCAATCCTTTGCCGTTGTCCCCCGCTGATGTTCTTCCCGTTTTCCCGGATCAGCCGTTTCAATCCCAGCGATCCGCCTTCCGTACCCGTCAGGCCCGCCGCCTTTGCAGCCATACGTAACCGGGCCTTATTTTGCGTTTCCTCTTCTAAGGTGATATTTTTCAGGACCGTATCATTGATCAGGAAAGGTCTTTGCTGTACGTAGGAGATCCGGTGCCAGAATAGTTTTCTTCCGGGAGCATCCGTAGGCAGGTAGTTTAGGACAATCGTCCCTTTATCAGGCGATATAAACCCCATTAATAAATGGGCGATCGTGGTTTTACCCCTTCCGGAAACGCCGCTGATGGCCACACAATCGCCTGCATCTACCTGTAGGTTAAAATCCTGAAGGATAGTATCGGCCCCGTATCCGAAATGGACGCCGTCAAAGTGGACGGAATGGAGTTTATCGGGAGGAACCTGAATCGGTTTATGGGCTGTTTCATCAGGTTCCGGAAGATCGTCGGTTGTAAAGGAATAGGTTTTCATCATCCCTATGTTATTGAGGATGTTCACTATGCCCGGAATGATCTTATAGGCGGCAGCCATGAAGGCTCCTATGGTGATGACGGGTGTGGCATTGCTCCCCGTCAGGAGGCGATTGAATACGATGAGGATAACAAGGCCCGCTACCGCAAGGACTTCTATGGTCCTGGCGGGCATTCCCTGGACAACCTGCTGGCGGGTCAGGTATTGGGCCAGTCGTTGTTGGTCTTTGGTATACCTGCGAAGGAAAAAATCCGATTTATGGTAAATATTGCTTTCTATGAAGCCGGAAAGGGCTTCTGAAAGGTGTTGTATGGACTTTTCAGCGATTTGCTTGCCATGCAGCCGTATGGATTGCAATTGGGTCTTCATTAACCGGCCTATCAGCAAGGACACCGGCAACAGGAGGGCCAGCAGGAGCAGGAATAATCTGGGATTGTATAGCAGCAGGGCAGCAACGGTGACGGCAATGAGCAGGCCCTGGCTAATGACCTGCTGCAGGCCCCTGAGTACATGCGAGACGAATTCGATAGGCTGATGATTGATTTTTCGTATGTGGACGGAAGAGTCCGTAAGGACGTAACGGCTATAATCCGACGCCAGGTATCCCTGGAGGTTGGCCGTGGAAAGCCTGCAGGCAACCTGGTAGATAAAACTGTATTGCGCGCCGAATATGACATATCCCAGGGCATTCTTGCATCCAAAAACGACTAGGAACAGGAAGGCGGGAAACAGGGGGTAGCTTTTGAAGAGGGATTGCCAGTGCAGGGGCATTTTTTGTATATAACCAGGGTCTGTATACAGGTTGATGACCACCAGCAATAGCCCCAGAAAGGCGATATCCAGGAGGCTGATACCGGCGTCCGACAACGTCAGGAGGACCATTCGCTTTCGCTCACTACGTGTCAGTTTGCACCAGATATTCCGGAGATAAGAGTTCACAGTCATTCAATACGTGCCTGCTTTCCAGACGGTTGCTTGTGGTTTTTTGAGAAATTGCCGACACGGATGCAACCTTTTTAACATTCCTGCGTACATTATACCAAATATAAGACCAAGCAAGGACATTTGGAGAATATAGATCATATAATAGAGGGCTGTAAAAGAAAAGAGCACAAATATCAGCGATTGATATATGAGCAGTTTTATGGCTATGCGCTAAAGACCGTGTTTAGATATATCTATAGGTATGAAAAAGCGGTGGATGTGGTCAATGACGGGTTTGTGAAGCTGTTTTCCCATTTCGATCAGTTTAAGTGTGAAGACGGTGTCCACATAGAAAGGATGCTAATGGGATGGATCCGGAGGATTATGATCAATACCGCTATTGATGAGCTGAGGAAAAATAGCCTTACCCCTGAGATCGGGGGAATACCGGACCATGTGTGGGATATACCCGATAACAGCCAGCATGCAGACCAATTGATTATGTACAAAGAGCTGGTTTCCTATGTGAAGGAACTTCCGCCGGCGTACAGGGCTGTATTTAACCTGTTTGTTATTGACGGGTATTCACATTATGAGATTGCAGATGTTTTAGGCATCTCTGTGGGTACTTCGAAGTCAAACCTGTCAAGAGCAAGAGTACTCCTTCAAAAATTTCTAAAAAAGAGTGAAGAGATAGAAGCATGAAGCAATCTGAGGACCATATGGATGAACTGTTCCGCAAAGTCGGTGAGAACTATCCGTTAAAGACGGATACGGCCGACTGGGATAAAGTGCTGGCCGGACTTCAGCAAGCTCCTCAAGGAGAACCTGTCACTCTTTTGGGGATGGGAAAGAAAAGCACTTATAGGAAATTGTGGTGGCTGACCTTATTGCTACCGCTGGTATTTGTGTGCAATAATTATACCGGAAACTTTTATAATCGTTGGATAGGTCAGGCGAAGACGACTTCACCGGCAGCGGCCACAGGTGCAAACGCAGGTAGTGCGGCCGGTGCTGCTACGGCCACCGCACAGCCTGCCACCAAACCTTCCGCCGCGCGCTCCGCTGGCCCGGCCACGCCGTCGGTCGCCACGCCCTCTGCCGGCCTCACCACGCTACCAATCGCCACGCGGTCGGTCGCCACGCCTTCCGTCGCCGCCCATTCCGCCGCGCGGTCGGTCACCACACCTTCCGCTGCCACCCATTCCGCCGCGCCTGCCACTCCGCTGGTCACCGCGTCTTCCGCCAGCTCCGCCGGACCGGTTTCCTCCGCCATCGTTGGTACGGCATCGGTTAATACGGGCGCTATTCGTAAGGATTCCTTAGAGACCCCCAATACGCCCACGGTTAATACGTCCACAGCCAATACGCCCACCGCCAATACGCCCATTGCCGATGCGCCTGCTGCCAATGTGCCTGCTGCTGATACATCTGCTTCCAGCGCCGCTTCAGCAGCCAAGACTACAACCCCTGATACTGCCGTCGCCATTGCCAGGAATAAGCTTGCCGACAGCAGCGCATCCAAGAAGCATCCGTCGATCACAAAAGCGAAGCAACATGGTTTATACGGAGGCTTTCTGTTGGGGCCGGATATCAGTACCATAAAGGGTCAGAAAATCCAAGACCCTGGTTATAGCGTAGGTATTGTAGTGGGCTTTAGGTTTAACCGGCATATTGCCGTTGAAACCGGTGCCCTTTGGGATCACAAAAATTATTACACCTCGGGGGAATACTTCGATACAAAGAGGACCAATATCCCTTCGGGCACAGAAATAAATTACCTGAATGGATACTGCAATATGATAGAACTGCCACTTAGTTTTCGATGGGATTTCCTGCAATTCAATAATAGTGGCCTTTACATAACAGGCGGCCTCTCCTCTTACTTAATGAAAAAAGAATATTACAACTATAATGCGACCAACGCCGGCTATACCTGGTCCGGAGCAAGTAGCTACCTGAATTCGGGAAATAGCTTCTTCTCCATGGTTCACTTTAGCGCAGGATATACCTTCAAATGGGATCATATAGGAGACGTACGGCTTGAGCCGTACTGGAATATACCGATGACGGGCGTGGGTATAGGTCGTATGTCGATCATGAGTACAGGTTTGTACTTAGGCATTACGCACCCTTTCCGATAGAGATCTTTCTGATTTTAAAAAAAATAACGAAATGCGGAAAAAAGACATTTTTATCGCTGGGATTACTTTGCTATTACTGGGTATGGGCTATGGGTGGTACTGGTATCATAAACCCCATACCGGCGTAGAAGGAGTAAAGGCGATGGCTCACCTGGATGCAGTGACCCTTTACGGTGGGTTTCAAAAGGATGAAACAAAAGCGGACCAGCAATTTGTAGGTCAGGTATTGTCTGTTGAAGGCAAGGTTTCCCAGGTATCCCGCACAGATAGTTCCATGAGTCTCCTGTTGGACTGCGGCAACGGGTCGCCCGGAGGCATCAATTGCAGTATGGCCAGAGGGGAAAGCAACAAAATGCCCGAACCTGAAAAAGGGGCGAAGATTACGATAAAAGGAAGGTGCACCGGCTTTCTTATGGATGTGAACATGGTAGATTGTGTCATTGAACAAATTGAACGATAAAACAATATATATGAAGACCCGATTGTCATTAGGAATTACTTTGATGCTGATCATTCTGGTGGGAGCGTATGCCTGTACCAAAAACAGTGAAGACAAGCTGACCGCTTCAAGCGGCAGCACGACCACCTGCGATACCACTAATATGACCTATA
>Ga0302312_10000267_pt1 | contig 46449 bp, 40 predicted proteins | sample III_Palsa_N2_1_FD_200529 | JGI IMG/M metagenome (GOLD analysis project Ga0302312, IMG submission 200529) | Peat permafrost microbial communities from Stordalen Mire near Abisko, Sweden - III_Palsa_N2_1 | ecosystem: Environmental > Terrestrial > Soil > Palsa > Peat permafrost | place: Sweden... | reverse complement strand
GTGCGGGAGGGCGAACTGCCGATGAGCGGAAAGCTCATCCTGGGTTCAAGATGGAGGGAGCGGGTCCTGTTTGGAAAGGAACAACGTCCCCGCTTTGGTCCGGATTTTCCTGCCCAACTTCTTACCACGCGCATGGAGTGGGAAGACGTAGTCCTCAATCCCCATACCCGTGCCCAGATCGACCATATGCAGATCTGGATCAATCATAACGAAAGGCTGATGCAAGATTGGAACATGGGCAGGAAGATCAAACGCGGATACCGGGCGTTGTTTTTTGGGCCGCCCGGCACGGGCAAAACCCTCGTCGCCTCCCTTTTGGGAAAGCAGTTTCATAAAGACGTTTACCGCATCGATATTTCCCAGGTCGTCTCCAAATACATTGGGGAAACCGAAAAGAACCTGGAAAAGATCTTTACACAGGCAGAGCACAAAGACTGGATCATCTTTTGCGATGAGTGCGACGCGATTTTCGGCAAACGAATGAGTGTCTCCAATGCGCACGACAAATTTGCCAACCAGGAAGTGTCCTACCTCCTGCAGCGCATAGAGGATCATCCCGCCCTTATTATCCTGGCCTCTAATTTCAAGAACAACATAGACACCGCCTTTTTGCGGCGCTTCAATGCCACCATATCTTTCCCCTTGCCCAACGAAGAAGAACGATTGCTGCTTTGGCAAAAATCCGTGCCCCAAAAGATGGAAGTACACTTTGGTTTTGAAGACATTGCCCGCAAATATGAATTGAGCGGGGCCTCCATTCTGAATGTCATTCATTTCGCTGCGCTCCGGTCCCTTTCACAAAACAGCCAGGAACTCAGCAAAGATGATATTATCGACGGAATCCGGGGAGAATTCAGCAAGGAGGATAAGTTTTTTTAACAAATAAGACCGGAATAAGTCCCATCTTTAGTACATGCGACCTGCTTCCATACGAATATCCTGTCTGCTGTTTTCCCTGCTTTGTTTTTCTGCCACCGTCAAGTCCCAGGCGCCGCCTGCGGATGCAGTGGCCCCTGAAGAGGCCGCGTTCAATGGAGTGTATGCCCATCTTAGCATTCCCAGGGTCACCGGTAAGCTGTTGAACCTGTCGGTGGAAGAACTAAAAAATCTCACCATCAGTTACACAGTGGTCACTCCTTTTTCAGAAAGTCAGGAGAGAAAGACCGTATTCGCCCAGCCGGATGGTAGTTTCAGCCTCGACCTCGATTATGCATTTCCTTACCAGCAAATATGGTTCGGCGTCGGAGATTTCTTCTATGCCGGGCTTTACGCCAATAAGGATTTGTACCTGGAACTGGATATGAAAAAAATCAAAGCGGCAAAGGAAGTGAATTTCAATGGCGAGGGTGTACACTATCTGGGCACGGATGGCCCCCTGAACGTTTACATGAACAACTATGTGCTCTATAAAAGGGATGACCAGCTGCGACTGTATGGCAATATAAACACGTTACTCCATTCATCCCAGACGCCCGTGGGCGACTGGCTCTCAGACTATAATAGACTGTCCGATTCCCTCAAAAAAATACAAGACGACTATGTCTCGGCAAACCCTTCTCCCTACGGTTGGATATTAGAAAACGAAAGGATGTCAGATTACTATGCACAGATTTGTCCGAATTACTGGGGAAAGACCATGGATGATACCCTTTGGCAAAAAATGAAAATGCAGAAGAGCTACCTGGTGTCAAACAGCAGTTCCCAACTCTATAACTATATGACGACGTACATCAGTAACCTGCCTGGGGATAAGCGTCCCAGCATGCAGAAATTTTTATTGATGCAGTCACTTGATAAAAGCATTCAAAGGATAGACAGCCTATTTTCTCCCGCCAAGGCCGACTTTTTAAAGCTTCGATTGAGCACGAGCAAGGATGTCAATGAACAAAAGACATCGCTGGAACACATCCTTCGCAGTATGCATACCGACTGGTGCGTGGCCGTGGAAAAAAGGGAATACCAGCGCACCGTTGACAAGGTCGATGAGATCAATAAAACACTGGCCCGATCAGTGGGCGGCACACAGCATACTTCCTTTGGAAAGCCGTTGATCGAAACGTCATTTGGCGCCAGCATGTATGAAGTATCGGGCATGAAAGCCGTTGATTTTCTCGCAAAGCTGAAGCAAAGCTTCCCGGACAAGGCCATTGTGATCGACCTATGGGCTACCTGGTGCGGACCCTGCCTCGGTGAAATGCAACATACCAGGGAATTGCAGGAAGCGTCAAAAGACCTGCCCGTTGTTTTCGTTTACCTATGTACCATCCATGGCTCTTCCGAAGATAAGTGGAAATCAAAAGTCGTGGAGCTGAAACAACCGGGCATCCACTTTCTGATTGATGAGACACTGGATGCAGAACTGGCACACTATTTTTCGTTCAGCGGGTATCCGGGCCATGCTTTCATAGACAAGACCGGTACCTACAAACCCGGCGCCATCAAATGGATGTCAGAGATAGAAAACAGGGAAGCGCTGGCCGCCCTGATCAACAAGTAACCGGTTACTCCAATAAATCCCATTTCAATGTCTTTCCAAAAAGGGGCATGCCCTTAAACACACGCATACTCATCACCCTTCCGTTGATCTCGATCATAACTTCGTAGCTGTTGCCATCCTGGTAATTATAGATCTTTCCTCCCGTCCACTTTCCGTCCTGGTACGTCAATCCCGAGATTAGGATATAATCCTTCAACTCCCTGGACCTGAGCGCAGTGTCAGGGTTGTTGACATCCTTTTTGTAGGTCTTGCCATCCGCCTCAAAAAGCTGTTTACCATACAGCATCTTTGCATAATAAGTGTTGCCGGATTTCAGCATTTGCATTTTGCCGTCCTTCTCCCTGGTTTCCCAGACATGCAGAATGCTGTCGCCGGACGCCTGGAAAGGGTTTCCGAATGTCAAAAGGAATGCTAGGTGCAATAACGTTACCATATAAAAGGGAGTAGTTTTTTTCTGTCCGGGGGATAATCAAGGAAATGTCGTTTATACCAGCGGTGATTAGATAAGGCGCGGGGTAGGAGATTGGCGCAGGTCCAGACAAAGAACGCCAGCGCCGGAAGGCTCCAGGTGAGCAGGGCGTAACCGCCCCATTCCACGATTTCCCCCAACAGGTTGGGCGAAGATACGTATTTGAACAGCCCGGGCCGCGGGATCGAGTAACCCGTCTCTCCCTTCTTCCTCATGTGAATCAGGATATAATCAGAGCGCCAGTTGATAGCCATACCGCCAATAAAAAGGGCCGACCCGGCCACAAAAAACGGTGACCCGAGCCAATCCCTGGGGTAGTTCGCCCATCGGGCAAACCAGATGCCCAGCAGTGAGCCGTTCACCGTATTGAATAGCATCGCAGACAACATAATGACGATAGGCATCCGTTTATTCCTCGTCCGGATCATCAGGGGGTAGACCAGACTCCGGTGAACATAATGGAGAATGAACAGGGCGATCATCCAGGTCGCAGGGTTCCTCCAGTCAGGTTGCCGGAGGGGGAGCCAGGAGCCAAATGAGATCAATACCGTCGCTTCCATGAGAAACCATCCCCACCGGTTGCTGATCATCGGCCCCCACTTCTCATTACTGAATCGCCCGTACGGCGCTTCCCGACGAAGCAGGTAGATGCCGGCGCCTACGCCGACCAGTACCCAGCAAATGATGAAAATGATATACCATTCTGGTGGAACCATGAGGTCCTATGTTTTAATGTTTCCCGGAAGAGCAGGGGCTTTTCGGTAACCACTCGCCCATTTTACAATACCAATATATCGCTAAAATGCCGATCCAAAATATTTGAATCTACACCTTCGTGATCACAAACACCCCTCCCTTAAAGGACCCCTCTTCTTTTACCATTTGGTGGGTGCTCTTATCTACCCAGATATAGCCGGAACCGGCCCCATGTACAAAATGGATAACGCTACAGCTTAATTTGTAACCTCCGGCCAGATCCCACACATCATCAAAGGCATATTCTATGTGATAGGGGTCAGAAGGAGTATCTGTATCCTTATTAAAATTATCCAGCACATATGTAACCCCTTTTTTTAGCACCAGGTAGCCGAAAATGTACTCGATCATATTATTTTCAAAATACCCGCTTTTCATGGGGTGGTTTTTGACGGACGCTTCCCCTTTCCTTATCGTTTTTACACTTGCCAGCGTATCGCCAAAAGACATCTCAAAGCTTACATTGCGTTGCTGATATATCTCATGCATACGTATAGGCCTGAAGACCAAGTCAGTAAAAGAAGTGTCAGTAGAAAAACTTCCAATCGGCACTTGACGAGACCTTGCGAACGTAATGCGCTTATTTATCAAGTCTACGGAAGTCACATCCTCCATCATAAATTCATATAGGCTGTTCCCCGCAGTATCGGTTATAACAGCCTTATAAAAGTCGTGCGACGGCTTTATGAGGTCATACCGGATAATGTCATCACCGGGTTTGATGATATTTTGTGCGTTCCCCCAAAGGGTGACTATTACCAGCAGGAGTGATAGCGTAAAGATTTTCATAAAGATTGTGTTAAGCGGGCAACGTACAATCGATGCAGTCATTTAAATAACCAATTCAATCATTGTGCGTAGATATTCAATGCATTTGTACAGAAAAGGTCAAAGGCCTCAGTCAATCAAATCATCCTACCGTAGGAAATAATTTTTAGCTTTACTATATCAATCCCAACTAAACTTTTTTTTATGATTACAGGAGCGCATACAATTTTGTACAGTTCCAACCCGGAAGCCGACAGAAACTTCCTTTTAAAAGTTCTTAATCTGACAAACGTGGACGTTGGACACGGATGGCTCATCTTTGGTTTACCACCATCAGAAATAGCAGTTCACCCTTCAGAAGCCAATAGGCCAAGCGAGTTATTCTTAATGTGTGACGATATCCAACATTTCATTCAGCAAATGACTGACGCAAAGACTCATTGCGATCCGGTTCAAAATCAAAGATGGGGGTATCTAACTTATTTAACTCTACCTGGTGGAGGAAAACTTGGAGTCTATGAGCCTCTTCACCCAAGGCCAGTTTCAATACCATAAATGCGCCCCAAAAGCATCTTATTTTAAGATGCTGCTTCATCCACTTGAAGAACCTTTGGGCCGGATCCGAGCAACCCTTCAAAAAATAATTTACCCGATTTGTCCAATTTCAGCCATTTCGATCCCTACTATGGTAGATAAACCAAAAATCTACCCATTATGACCAATAAAAAGGAAGATCAAGTAGCTTACGAACCAAGCAAACAAGTGGATGAAGTGCGCAAATATTGGATGGAAGCCGCCGAAGCCGGACGTAATCATGCATCAATGGACGCCGCGCGGGACTATGGTGAAAACTGGCAGGCGCTGACTGCGGAGCCGCGCGGGGTGGACTACATCGAAACCGATGCGGATGGGGTCCTGGCTATGTGGGCGGCTCCGAAAGGATGCGCAGCCGATCGGGTGATCCTGTGCTTTCATGGGGGAGGGTTTTTCGGTGGTTCGATGTATACGCACAGGAAGCTTTATGGCCATTTTGCCAAAAAAATTGGCTGCCGGACATTAATTGTAGATTATAGCCGTACGCCTGAACGCATACATCCGACCCAGGTCAATGAAGGACTCACTGCCTATAAATGGCTGCTCGACCAGGGGATCAAGGCAAACCATATTGCGCTTGCTGGAGATTCTGCCGGCGGCAACCTTGCTGTAACTACATTACTACTCATCCGGGACAAAGGGCTGCCCATGGCGGCTGCGACGATGCCTTTTTCCGCGTGGTTTGACATGGTAGGGACCGGGGAGTCCATGATCACCAATAGCGATAACGATGCGCTTTTTAACGAACAATGGATACACTATATGGCAGGCCTTTTCGTCGGGGATAAGGGCAATCTAAAAGACCCGTACGCAAGTCCGGTCTATGCCGACCTGAAAGGTCTTCCCCCCATCTATTTACAGGCAGGCGGTTACGAGATGTTGTTGGATGACAGCACTATGCTGGCCGAACTTGCCAGGAAGGCCGGCCTTGAATTGCGCTTCGACGTCTTTCCCTTTATGCAGCATAGTTGGCACATGGCGGCTGGCCGGGCTCCGGAAGCAGACGATGCCATTTCAAGATACGCTGACTGGGTAAAGCCTAAACTGGGACTCTCTTAAACGCTTTTAAAATTGATACTATATGGAAGAATTTGCACTTATTTTCAGGCACCTCACTGGGGAGGGCATGCCTACGCTCGAACAAGTAAATTCAACGGTTCCTCAATGGGAAAATTGGATCGGCGGTATTGCCGCTCAGGGAAAACTCGTGTCCAGTAGGCAGCTTGGATATAGCGGAAAGGTTTTAAAAGTCAGTGGAGTAATTACAGATGGCCCCTTCGTGGAAGTTAAAGAGCAATTGGGTGGGTTCGCGATCGTTAAAGCCGAAAATATAGACGGCGCTATCACGCTTGCACATGGCTGCCCCATTTTCGACCTCGGTGGTACCGTGGAGATACGGCCATTTATTCCGAATAGAACGTGACCTTATTTACCGCCGGCGCCGCCCGTACCCGGGAATATCTCAGATGAATTGTATAAATTCGTAATAATTATAGATGATATGGAAGAATTTGCACTCATTTTCAGACATCTGTCAGGAAGCAGCATGCCGACACAGGAACAAATAAATGCAACGTTGCCGCATTGGGAAAATTGGGAGGCCGGCATCACAGCCCAGGGGAAATTCGTCACTATCAAACGCCTTGGATATAATGGCAAGGTTTTAAGGGTCAGCGGCGTCATAACAGATGGACCATTTGTCGAAATCAAAGAACAATTAGGGGGATTCATGATCGTTAAAGCTGAAAATATGGACGAAGCAATAGCGCTTGCCTACGGCTGCCCCATTTTCGACCTCGGGGGGAATGTAGAGATTAGACCTTTCATTACGAGGAACTAAGCAATTTCGGGCATGTAGCATGGAAAAGGACCCTGATATCATACCACGATTATTCAGAAATGAGTTTTCAAAAATGGTTGCTGTAATAAGCAACCTTTTTGGCTTACAGCATATTGGGATCGCCGAAGACATAGTCAGCGAGACATTTCTACTGGCCACCGAAACGTGGGCGGCAAAAGGAATACCGGAAAACCCTCCGGCATGGTTGTATACGGTAGCCAAACACAAAACGTCTCATTATTTCATAAGGGACAAGATTTTTAACAGGACGGCAGTCCCAAGACTGATATCTGAGCAAGCCGATTATTCCCAATCACCGGACCCGGATTTTTCAAACGAGAATATCATGGATAGCCAGCTAAAGATGATGTTCGCCATTTGTAATCCGGTGATTGCAAGCGAAGCACAGATCGGGTTGGCTTTACGCATCCTTTGTGGTTTCGGGATCGACGAGATTGCCGAAGCCTTTTTAACGAATAAAGAAACGATCAACAAAAGACTGTTCAGGGCGAAAGAAAAGCTGAGGAGTGAAAAGGTGTCCATGGAAATGCCGGAAGGGCATGAGGTCAATAATCGCCTTGATAATGTCCTGCACATCATTTACCTCCTTTTCAATGAAGGGTATTATTCAACGACGAAAACCGAAACCCTCAGAAAGGATTTGTGCCTGGAGGCTTTGCATTTGGGAGTTTTACTCACCGCATTCGAAAAAACAAACCTTCCCCAAACGAATGCATTAATTGCGCTGATGTGCTATCACTCTTCACGGTTTATGGCCAGGCAAACAAGCGATAATTTGCTGATTTTATACGAGAACCAGGATAAAGAACGATGGGATAATGACCTGATAAACAAAGGCCATTACTTTTTAACCCATTCGGCACGGGGAGAGGAAATCACCTCTTATCACCTGGAAGCCAGGATTGCCTATTGGCATTCCCAAAAAGAGGATGCACCGGAAAAGTGGAACAAGATCCTGCACCTGTATAATCAGCTTTTACAAATTAACTATTCCCCCAGCGTTGCCCTGAACAGAACGTATGCCTTATACAAGGCCAAGGGCGCGAAAGTGGCCATCATTGAAGCTGAAAAGCTACAATTGGATAACAACCATTTCTATTTTACGCTTCTCGGAGAATTGTACAAGGGTATTGATCCCCCAAATGCCAGGGCCAACTTTCAAAAAGCTTTCGACCTGGCTACGACCCAAAGTGACAAGCAAATTCTGTTAGCAAAAATGGCGGCTTGCTGATTTATTATATATATTTTAGCATGGCCCTTCTGCCATCCCGATTTGAGCGCCCGTTAACATTTGAATCTTTATAAATGTCCTGGTTACGACTTATGGAAGAAAGCATAAAAGAGAATGAACCTGTTGCCGATGCGCCGGAAACGGTGCCGGTTCCTCCACCTGTCCCTCAAAAAAAGTATAAATTAATACACCTTGTCAAAGAGATGTGGCCTGCTTACCTGATGGAGATCCTCGTGATCATTTTAGGTATTTCCATTACGCTGGCCCTGGAAGAATGGAGAGATACCGTAAAAGAAAAACGGCTGGAACAAATTTATCTGAAAAATCTATTGACAGACGTCAATTGGGATCTGCAATCATTGGAGCAGACAGCGATTGCCACGCAAAAGATACTCGATAGGGGAAATGAACTTTTGGCTCACGTCAAAAGGCCGGCCGATGACAGCATTTCTTTCAATCAGGCTGAATCAGATGTGCTTGCCATTTTAGGACGCCCAAAATTCGTTTCGAATGATGCCACATTTTCCGATTTGAAGAGTTCAGGGAACCTCCATTTGATAAAGGATATTCAGCTAAAAAAATGGTTATTTGCTTACTATAACCTGACGCAAAATATCAAGGACGACCAGGATGCAGAACAACAGGCAACGATTATTCTTTCCGGCGCTTATTTCCTTAAAACGTTTCCTATGGTCGATCTCGAAAATAAACCGGATCGCTCCCCATCTAAGGCCTTGAATGATTTATCCAAAAATATTGAATTTGGCAATAATGTCCTGTTGAGGGTCACAACCCGAAAGGAATTGTTGGACATTTATCAACGGGCAGACTCCTCTGCCATTCGGTTGAAAACGGCGCTGGTCGAAGCGATCGACAAGCCATAAAGCAGAAAGATGCCCATTCTTGAGATACAGTCATACATCGAAGCAATAGAGAAGGACCCTTTGCTCTATGAAGAGAAGAACTTTGATAAGCGTATGGAAGTCATCGACTTTATCGGGTTTCAGTGGATGGATCAGATGGAGGAACTCTTGCGAAAAACCGCTCAACCGGATGATTTGGTTGGGCTGAGATATCGTGCCGAAAAGCTAAAGGCTGCACTGGAAGAAATTGATGTGAAGCTATTTCAAAGACTTCAGGCAAATATCCGGACAGAGGGATATACAGGAAAAGAATTCAGGGACCTGATCAATGAATACATCGATTTCAATCTAGACCATAACGAACACCTGGAAGAAATGGGCTACGACAACCTTGATGTCTTTATCAATGGGTTGTCCCTTTTTCAGGCTATGCCGGAACAAACTAAAGTCTTAGAGCCGGAAATGGTGTATTATCAAAAAACGCCGGCAAGGATCATTTTCGAACTTGTGGAGAAATCTCATTTCAAGGAAGGAGACGTTTTTTTTGATTTGGGCTCAGGCTTGGGCCAGGTAGCCATCCTGGTAAATCTGCTCGCGGGGATTAGGGTCAAAGGGGTTGAGTTCGAACCCGCTTTTTGCGATTATGCAACAGATTGCGCTACAGAACTTAATTTATCCGACGTGACATTTATCCATGTGGATGCGCGAAGGGCGGACTATTCCGAAGGGACAATATTTTTTATGTTCACCCCTTTCAAGGGTGAAATACTCCAGGAGGTGCTAGACATTTTGAGAAAAGAATCCCTACTGAGAAAAATCAAGGTCATTACCTATGGGCCTTGTACCGCTCAAGTCGCTTTACAAAGCTGGCTGGAATTTGCCACTCCCGGCGATAATAATATATATGAGCTGGGGATTTTTACCAGCTTTTAAAAAAGCAATCCACCGCTTCCGCGATGGATTGCTCCTGTCAATTTTCTATTCGGGCAACAGGCTATCGCCCTCTTTATTGTTTTACTATCTTTTTAACGGCGCTCCATTTCCCTATCTGGACCCGGATAAAATAAATTCCCGGGGCAAGGTCAGCCGCGGTCATATTAACCGTCACCGATGGCTGGTCCTTATAGGAAGCCAGCACATGGACCATAGCGCCCGATACATCAATAACCTGTATAATCATATTGCCGGTATACCCATTGCTGACACCTACCGTAAAGAGGCTCCTAACCGGATTTGGAAAGAGGACGAAGGAGGCCGTCGTGTCAAGTATGTATAGTTGTTCGCTCGCTAACGATTGGTCCGTCTGCGTCTCCGTAGTGTCAGTAGCAAATTGCATCCAATTGAAATTCCAGTTGGGAGCGGCAGAAGAATAGATCTGCAGTGTCTGACCGCCTGCAGGCAGGGTAATCGGCGTACTGACAGTGGTCCAGGTCTGAAAGCCGCCGGTAGAAGGTACGGCGATCGTTGCCAGTACCGAATCACTTGAAGATCTTACCTGGAAAGAGGCGCCCCTGTTAAGTGCGGCAACCCTGAAGCTGGCCGTGTATGTTCCGGCGGCCGTTACATTAACCGCATAGTCCATCCAATCCCCAAGATCTATGGACCCCACATCCTCGCCACCGCCCGTATCGAGGGTAGTCTCCTTTTGTACGCCGCTCATAGAGCTATAGCTCTCCCCTTCGATCTTCCCCGGAATAGCCTGGCCTGTCACCGAATCACCGCTGGCAAATTGCATCCAATTGAAATTCCAGTTCACGGCGGCAGAGGAATAGATCTGCAAGGTTTGGCTGCCTGCTGGTAAGGTAATCGGTGTGCTGACCGTGGTCCAGGTCTGAAAGCCGCCCGTAGCAGGCATCGTGATGGTGGCGAGTACGGAATCACTGGCCGATCTTACCTGGAAGGACGCACCCCTGTTAAGTGCGGCGACCCTGAAGCTGGCCGTGTATGTTCCTGCAGCCGTTACATTAACCGAATAGTCCATCCAGTCCCCAATATTTATCGCCCCTACATTCTCTCCGCCGCCACTATCGAGGGTAACTTCTTTCTGCACGCCGCCGCTCATAGAGTCGTAATTTTCCGCCTCTATTTTCCCTGGAATACTATCCTTCGCCGCTACCGTTGCGTTTACCGTCACCTGCGTCGTGGCCGTACTGGTGTTGCCCATATTGTCCGTGATCTGTAGTGCAAAGACGTGTACCCCGGGGTCCGTCAGTCCCGTAACTGGCGTAACGGCTGCTGCCGAATCAGTAATAACCGCTTTCGAGGGACCCGACTTTTGAGACCATAAATATTTCAGGATTTTGCCATTCGTCACAGTCGAACTATCTCCATTAAGCGTGGTTTGACTGGTAGGCAACTGGATCGTCTGAGGGGCGCCGCCGTTAGCCTCCGGCACCGTAGTTAATGTGGTGGCTCCGGGGCTTGTATATTGCAGCGCCCATTGATAAATACTCATTCCGTTTTGGGTAAACGTCGGGTTGTAAAACTGCCCCCAGCAGCAGTGGCCGCCTACATACGAGGTCGTAATCATCCATCCGGGTTTTATTTGGTTACAATACCATGCCAATTGGAGGGTATTTTGCCCTTGCTCGTCCGTCGATCCGAATCCCCAGGCGCCGATACTGTCGGTCACTATCGTATCCGCCTGTGCTGGAATAAAATTGGCCACACCATTCTCTGACATTGGAATGATGGCCGCCACATGATGCGTCTTTGTAAAACTCAAAAAATTGCCTCCGTTCGACATGATACCCCCTAGGTACTCATCACATGTTTCACCCCCATCCGATAGCCCGGTAAAATATACGCGGGTCGTATCAACGCGGTAGTGCGCATATAGATAAGTAAGGATATAGTCGGCCTCCAGCGCCGTAGTTGATCCCTGGACGCCCTCCGGGTTTGCTTGTGGCGAAACAACAATATACTTGTATGTTTTCCCGTCTTTTGGATTGACAAAGCTGGATGGAAAAGTTCCCTGAGCGATGAAATATGCAGGTCCGCCTGCGGTCGAACTAGTGTAAATAGAGGCGGGATTAGCGCCCCCTTCCCCTAGGCCATGAAAAAACATCATCAGCGGGTAGACGGTAGACGTAGTTGCGTAATCGTCGGGAAGATGCAAAATGGCTTGAAAAGTCGTCCCTCCTGCATTAATGGGAACATTGATGATGGTTTGATCGCCCTGACCATAGGATAGGAAGGGGAGCAAAAAAATAATGAGTACTAGATTTTTCATATCAACTGGATTAAAATTTTTCAAGTCTTATGCGTTTAGGCATAGATATATCTATCTATTGCTGATCATCCCGGTATCCACTCAAACGTGTCAACCGTCAATGAAAGCAATCGAATAAAAATTGTAAAATCAAATAGGTATGTTAGGAAGCTGTCTTAGAGGATGAAAATCAATACCTCAAGTAAAAGGTTGTAGTAAAATAACGATGCCGGACCCCGATTAAACGAGTTTTATAGAAGCTAGTCATGAGCAATAACATTAAACAGTCTTAGTAATTATGAAGCGGTCCATGAGTTGCAAAAACCGTGCTAAAGTCTGGCGTCAAGCGCCCGTTTTTTTCAAGGGCTCCTCTTAGTTAATATTCTACAAACAAAAAAAGAATATTCTACAAAACTTCAAAGCCCCCCACTTGTAGGGAGGCTTTGAAGTTTTACATGAGTCGGCATTTCTTGCCTTCCATATTAAAATAATATCTCTTGTAAGAGAAGGGACAGCCTGGTGTATGCGAGCAAGTCCCATTTCCTGACCCTGCCCATACACCGTAACATCAATAGTATCAGCAAGGTGGAAATTCAACAATAAAGGCCGGTCCAACAACTTTATATCAAAACAGCTTTCTTATTATACTTCGCTTTATAATCCAAGGGCGATAAGCCTGTTATTTTTTTAAAAACTTCCCTGAAAGCCTTATCATCTGAATAGCCCACTTCACTCATGACTTCAAAAATAGTCTTCCTGCCTTTTTCTAACGTTTTTTTCGCCACTTCCACTTTTACCCGCTGTAAATACTCCACTGGCGTATTACCCACCGCTTTGATAAAACGCCTGTCAAAATTTCGCCTGCTGATCGCAAGTTTTGAGGCCAGTTCCTCGAAAGAAATTTTTTCACTCAAATTCTCTTCGATATACGTTTGTGCTTTGCCAACCAATTCGTCGCCATGGTTCTTCTGCGTCTCGAAAATGACAAAAGGGGATTGCGATGTTCTGTCAATATCTATCTGAAACATCTTTGAGCAGAAAATGGCTGTTGGCCTGTCAAAATACTTTTCAACAAAGAACAATATCAGGTTCAAAAAGGAGTATGATCCACCATTGGTGTATATCCCCTGTTCAGCAGTAATCACTTTGTCAATTTGAAGATCGACGTTTGGAAACAGCCGTCTGAAGTCGTTAGCCGCACCCCAATGGGTGGAACAGCTCTTTCCATCCAGCAAGCCGGTGGCGGCCAGCAAAAAAGCGCCTGTACAAATACTCGCTATTTCCGCCCCACTTCTATATTGCTCTCTAATCCAGGTAATCAGGTCTTTATTCCCTTTAATGATCGCCTCATAATAATGAGAAACGGAAGGGATGATCAACAGATCGGTTTGGTTTATTTCCTTAATGTCCACAGGATTCACCGAAAAGAAACCGGCATCCAATTTTTGCTCTGTCACAAAACCGGCTATACTGACTTCAATTAATGGTTTGTTTCCCATTGTTTGCCAATAATCGTTAGCCATGGTCAGGATTTCAAAGGATCCCGTTATACTGCTCATGTCGGCGTAGCCTTCCGGGACAACAATAGTAACTTGGGTCATTGAAAATTTTTAGACAAGGTACATGATTATTTTGTCCAAATCAACCCTATAGAATGTCCATTTCGCACCCAGCTACTCCCCAATTAAGACTGTAGTTTTACATAACTAATTTAAAAAACATGGAAAAGAAAGTCATTTTAATTACAGGAACAAACAGCGGTTTTGGTTGGCTTACGGCTAAAAGTTGCGCGGCTTTAGGGCACAGCGTATATGCTACCATGCGCGATACAAAAGGGCGCAATGCCGATAAAGCAAAGGACTTGGTTCACCAGGCAAACATAGAAGTATTGGATGTGGAAGTCACAAATGGGAAGGCGGTAACCGATGCGGTAGCGGATATCATTAAAAAAGAAGGCAGGATCGATGTGGTGGTAAATAATGCCGGAATCTACGCTACCGGCATTGCAGAAACGTTTACGGAAGAAGATCTGGATAAGGTGATGGATGTGAACGTAAAAGGATATTGGAGGACCATTAGGGCGGCCTTACCTCAAATGCGCAAGCAGGGGGAGGGATTAATTATAAATATGTCAAGCGCAGCGGGTCGATTTTCTGTACCTTTTATGACAGTTTACGGGAGTGCCAAGTTTGCGCTGGAAGGGTTAACAGAAGGCCTGCATTATGAAGTAAGACCCTTGGGGGTGGATGTGGTCATGATACAGCCTGGCGCGTTTCCGACTGATATTTTTGGAAAGATCGTAGGAGGCTCAGATGCTTCTGTAATCGCCGGCTATGGTGACCTGGCAAAAGTTCCCGAGCAAATGGGGGCAGGCGTGATACAAATGTTTGAAGCCTTAAAACCTAACCCTCAATTGGTAGCCGACGCCATTATAAAATTGATTAATACACCCAGTGGAAAAAGGCCTTTAAGGACAGTGGTGGATCCGGCAACCGGGAACATCATTGAAATGGCCAATGAACAAGTAAAAGAACAATACGGTAATTTTTTAACCGCCTTTGGAATGCAGGGCATGTTAAGTTGATTTCCCCGCAAAAATTAAAATTAAAAAAATGACTACAGCCAATTTTACCACCACGCTGTTGGTAGACCAAACAGCGGAAGAAGCCTTCAATGCCATTACTAACATTCGCGGATGGTGGTCAGCAGGAGTGGAAGGAGGTACGGACAAACTGAACGATGAATGTATCTATCACTATAAAGATATTCACTACTGTAAACTGAAGTTGGTTGAACTAGTTCCAGGTCGAAAGGCGGTTTGGCTGCTATTGGACAATTATTTCAAATTCACAAAAGACAAAAGCGAATGGATAGGCACAAAACTCGTCTTTGATATTTCTAAAAAAGGCAATCAAACCGAGATCAGATTCACGCATGACGGGTTGGTCCCTCAATATGAATGTTACGAGATCTGCAGAGAAGCGTGGACCTTTTATATAACCGACAGTTTAAGCAACCTGATCACCACCGGGAAAGGGCAACCCAGCTCCAAAGAGGATGATGGCTTCGATGTGCAGTTGGTGGAAAAATGGAAACTGGAGCAATAGAACCCCAAAAAACACTTTCTCGCGAGCTTAGATTATGCAAGGAAGACTACTCTTATCAATTAAACGACTGTCTGAATTCCATAGGCGAAAAATTGGTTTTCGCCTTGAATAGCTTACTGAACGACTGTGGGTGCTCAAATCCTAATTCGTAGGCGATTTCACTGACAGACAAGTCGGTGGTCGATAATTTCTCTTTTGCTTTTTCAATCAATTTGTCGTGGATGTGGTGCATCGTGCTTTGTCCCGTCAGTTGCTTGAGGAGTTCGCTTAAATAATTGGGCGACACGTGTAACTTGTCGGCCACGTATTGAACGGTAGGCAATCCTTTGTGGGATAAAACATCGCCGTTGAAATAGGCGGTAAGAATATCCTCCAAACCGTCGAGGATTTTATGGTTGGTGATTTTTCGGGTGATGAATTGGCGGTGATAAAATCTTTCTGAATAAGTGAGCAATAACTCTAATTGGGCAACAATCAGGTCCTGACTGAATTTATCAATGTTTGAATGATACTCCTGCTCAATGTGCTGCATGAGGCCCAAAATCGTCGTTTCTTCTTTCTCCGAAAGGAACAAGGCTTCATTTACCGAGTAGTCAAAATATTCGTATTTCTTAACTGTTTTGGCTAATGGGGTATTCCATAAAAAATCGGGATGGATGAGTAACAGCCATCCCGAATGCGTTAATACTTCACCTTTCTCTATCTCAATGCCAAAAACCTGACCGGGTGACATAAAAAACATAATGCCTTCATCAAAGTCATATTCCTGTTGTCCGTATTTCATCTTGCCATTGAAATTCCTTTTAAGCGAAATGGAATAAAAATTGAATACCAAGCTTATTGATTCAGTATACGGCAACTGCGTGATGGATTCAAAATTTATGACACTGATTAATGGATGCTCCGGTTTAGGAAGCCCCATAACCTGGTGATATTCGCTTATCGTTTTAATCCGATGAGGTTGAATGCTGGCCATATCACAAAATTATCATTATTGTTTGTAAGCGACCGCAAATTCCTTTGCAAAATCCCTCAGCTTTACTTTGCCCATCACCTGTGGTCTATGTCGGTAATAGTCCTCCATTAACGCCCCGGTATGCTGGCTGGCGAACATTTCCACTAATCCTTCAGCGATCTGTGCACTCAATCCGGCTGCTTTTAAAATGCTCAGCCTTTCTTCGTTGGAGATCAATACCCATTTCAGATCCGGTTTCCCGATAGCTGCACCCAGGATGCTGGCAGTTTCGTTGCCTGTCAGTTCATCACTTGCCACATACCGTACTTTCCGGCCGGCAAGTGGCGTTTCTAGTTCTTCAGCCACTGCAGCGGCAATATCTATGGGAGAGACCCATACCAGGTCGTCGTCAGCCCCGTAATTTGCCGTAATAACGCCCTGGCTTTTTATCATAGGTATAAAGCCCAACAAATTATAATAGAAACCAACCGGCCGCATGAACGTGATGGCAACGTCGGACAGCTTGTTCAGGATACATTCTACCCCACGATGGGCGAGAATGAGCCCTGAGTCCTTATCTAAATGAGCGCCAATGCTGCTCAGGTGAACCAGGCGTTGTACGCCCGAATGCGCGATCGCATATGCATAGTTATTCCCAATGCCACTACAATATGCCATTAAGTCAAGATCGGGATGGAAGAAGTGGGCGGGTGGCACCATAGTATACACTGCATCAGCACCGGTAAATGCTGCCGCAAGAAAGTCAGCATCTTCTACCGAGCCAATGGCAGCAATAGCTCCCAAAGCTTCAATCTCTTTTTGCTTTTCGGGATTGCTGCTGATCACCGTGACCGTATGTCCTTTTTGCACTAACGCTTCTGTCAGTGGCTTGCTAATGTGTCCCAGGGAACCCGTTACTATAATTTTCATTTCTTTGTTTTTTTGATATTACAAAGATCTGCATCAGCAAAGAAACAAACGTAGCCAGATCTACTCTTGTCGTAGTTAAATCCACTTATATAGGTACATGGACCCCGAGTGTGAAGCATTATTGACAAAATATAAAGGCTGTTTTAGTTAACCTTGATGACGACCTTTCCTTTTGCCCGCCCGCTCTCGACATAGGTCAATGCCTCTTCTGTCTTCTCGAATGGAAAAACCTTATCGACAACGGGGCGTATGATACCTGAATCAATAAGAGTAGTGATCTTGCTTAACTGGCTACCTTCCGCCCGCATAAAAAGGAAAGAATAGTCGATGCGCCGGCGTTTTGCTTTCCTGCGTACGCCAAAGCTCAGAAGCCCCATGACCATTTTCAGCGGCCAGCCCAGTCCTATTTCTTTTGCAAAACGAGGGTCCGGAGGGCCGGATATCGAGATAAGCTTTCCACCCGGCTTTAGCACCCGGAGCGACTTTTCCAGCGTCTTGGTATCCTGGCTGTTTAATACTACATCATAATCACGCAGGATGGTTTCAAAATCTTCCTTTTTATAATCAATTACAACATCTGCGCCAAGTGCTTTCACCCATTCTACGTTTGCCGTACTGGTGGTGGTTGCTACGGTGGCACCGATGTATTTGGCGCCGCTTCTTCCATGGTGAGCTTTTGGGGCTTAAGCGCCACATCGGCTTGATTCACTGCAATCAGCTCGGCAAAAGTACCGATGCGATGATCTGCTGGTCGTGCGTACACTTCATCGCCTACTTTAAAGCGACTGACCCTAGCACCTGTTTTTGTGATCACACCTGCGACATCGTGTCCTAGAACAAGAGGTGTTTTGTAGGGTAGAATGAGCTTAAATTCGCCATTTTTAATTTTTGAATCCAATAAGTTAACACCGGCGGAATATACCCGGACCAATACGTCATTTTCCTTTACAAGGGGATCCGCGATTTCTTGCAGATGCAATTTTTCTTTCTTACCGCAGCGGTCTATAATAAATGCTTTCATTTTGTGACGTTTGTTTTATGTTTACAATTATTGTACACTATTCACTCTTTTCAAGATTGAATTCTCAAACACACTATACGCAAAACGTTGTAGCGTAAGAATAACAGATGAGCCTTTGCCTACAGGAGAGCTGAACTTCGGGGCTTCTTCATGCACAATTTTCAGCACGGTATTTACAACTGGTTCAGGCCCGGCTGCTTTATCAAATTCGTTTTTTGCGAACGCAGCAATTTTTTGCCGGAATATATCGTAATCACTAATTTTCCCATTTGATATAACTGCATTTTCTCCAATACTGGTTTTGAATCCCATTGGCTCAATCATACTTACTTTGATGTTAAATTGATTCAATTCAAATCGCAGTGATTTGAAATACCCTTCCAGGGCATGTTTAGAAGCTGAGTAGTAAGCAACATTTGGAAGCCCGATTAAACCAAGAATAGACCCGATTGTAATGATTTTTCCCTGCTTTTGCTTTCTGAAATAGGGCAATAACTCATTGGTGAGTTTAACAGTTCCCCAAAAGTTTGTTTCCAATTGCAGTCTTCCCAGTTCAACAGAAGTTTCTTCGGCAAGCCCCGTTACCAAATACCCGGCATTATTTATCAATACATCTAATTGATTGATTTGACCGAACAATTGCCTGGCAAAAGATGCGATTGAATAATCGTCAGCAATATCCAATGCCAATAATGTAAAAGGCAGCTTGGCTTTATATTTATCCGGATTGCGGCTGGTACCAATCACATTGTGGCCACTTTCGTGAAGCTTGTTGGCGATAAGGAGGCCAAAACCGGAAGAAGCCCCTGTCACTAAAATTGTTTGTTTCATTTTGTGTTGTTTTGTACCTTTACTTGCATTTTGCAAGTTCAAATATATAATTTACTTGCAAAACGCAAGTAGTTTTTAAGATATTTTTTATGACTAAAGCAGGAAAGAGGTCGGATTGCCCGGTTAGTTGTTCCCTTGACATATGGGGAGACAGGTGGTCGCTGTTGATTGTCAGGGACTTGCTCTCCGCAAAAGAATGTACATATGGGGACTTCTTAAAGTCAGCGGAAGGAATAGCCACCAATATTTTAGCCGCCAGGTTACTGGCGCTGGAAGAAAACAAGATTATTGAAAAATTAGCCCACCCGGATAGTAAAGCCAAAGGGCTATATAGGTTAACCCGAAAAGGGATTGACTTACTTCCCGTAATGATTGAAATAAATCTATGGGCTGAAAAATATTTTTCTATTCCGGATGATAGGAAGGCACTGTTGAAAGAGGTGAAAAAGGATAAGGCCGGGTTTATTAAATCAATGACTAAGGAATTGGAGAGTAAAACAACAATCCACCGCTAGGCGGTGGATTGTGCTGAATCCCGGCACGGTTTATTTAGGACGCGCATTTCCCACAACAACCGGCGGAACTCCTGCGGCGCTTAGCTCTACCTGGTAGACGCCGCCTGGAACCTTTGTATGTACAAACACAAGCAGCCTGCCGTTCACCAGTTTCCTTTCGTCCGACAGATAATCACCCACGTCCGATAAATCGCCATTTTCTATTCCTATCAAGCGGGCGGCTCCCGTCACTTTTACCTTTATCTTCTGGTTAGCCATATAAAGGGGGTGGCCTTCTATATCTGTCATGGTGACTTCAATTTGTTGCAACCTGTCCCTATCATTGATCAATGGGGCTTTGTATATAGCCGCCTGTATTGCCGATGCCTTCCCCGGGGTGTGCAAGACATAGGCGCACGATTCTTTGCCGTCCTTATACCCTTTCACGGTCAATTCTCCCGGTTGATATACCGTATGAAAAAACAACACCCGGCCGTTTGCAGCGGTACGCGGTTGTTTTCCAAGGGAACGGTGATTCAAAAATAGTTCTGCTTCGTCACAGTTGGTAAAGCAACTGACCAGCAATGAATCTCCTGGATTCCCTTCCCATAGAGGATTCCCTGGTATTTCTTTCACTTTATGGCGTTGCGTGGTGACGGGAGAAACCACCATATAGACCATGGGGCTATCCCCCCATAGGCTTTGCCTGAAATAATAGGCCGGCTTGGCAAACCCGGCCAGGGTCAGCAATCCCTCACTATTGCCCCGCTCAGGCCAGGCGCCGGCTTCACCCAGGTAATCGATTCCAGTCCAGAGGAACTGTCCTGCTATATACCGGTTGCTGTCCACCGCATCCCAGGCGGCCACGGACATACCATTTTCACTCCCATAGATCACCCGATGGGGGTACTTTTTATGGTCCTCCCGGTAACGGTATTCCTGGTAGTTATATCCCACCACGTCCAGGTTGTCCGGGTAGGTCGTGTTGTTGGACATAGCCACCCCCGCAAGCGCGGCAGTGACAGGCCGGCTGGTATCCGCCCGCCTGACAGCCAGGGCCAGGCGCGCCGAGATTTCTCCGAGGCGGGATGCCAGCGGATGGTCCGGTAGGTATCCTTTTCCATAGATCTGTGGATTACGTCCGCTGTCCAACACCTTGTCCGTATAGGGGTCGTTGGGATAATCAATTTCATTTCCGATACTCCAAAGGAAAATCGAAGGATGATTCCGGTCCCGCTTAACCATATCCCCCAGGTCACGTTCTCCCCATTGGGCAAAATAGGTATGCGCGCCGTCGTTACCGGGTGTGCCCTGGTTCCATCCTTTTATCCATTTATTCTTTCCCGACTCCCACTCGTCGAAGGCCTCATCCATGACCAGGAAGCCCATCTCGTCGCATAAATCGTATAAGTAGTCTGCGTGGGGATTATGACTCATTCTGAGCGCATTACATCCACCTTCCTTAAGGATCCCGAGCCTGCGAACCCAGACCTCCCTGGGCACGGCCACGCCCAATACACCGGCATCATCATGTAGGCAAACCCCTTTGATTTTAATATTGTCACCGTTCAGGAAGAACCCTTCATCAGGATCAAACCGGAAACTGCGTATGCCGACACGCTGAGACCATCTGTCCAGGATCTTCTCTCCATTACTTACCGTTACATCCAACCGATATAGGGAGGGATGCCTGATGGACCAAAGGCGGGGATGATCGATGGAAAAGGAAAGCGCGGCAGGCGTGGTCTTCTTGGCCGCCGCTACTGTGGTGAATATCGCCTTTGCGGCAGGCTTTCCCGTTTCATCTACTAATACGGCTTGCACGGATACGGGCAAGTCCGATGTCTGACTATTGACCACCTCCACATTTACCTTGCCAATGGCCAGGCTGGGGGAGGAGGAATCCGTCTGGAATACTACGCCCCATAGGCCGATATGTACCGGATCTGCGAGGGTAAGATACACATTGCGGTAAATACCCGAACCCGTGTACCACCTGGAATCCGTAAACCCGGAATGGTCTGCTTTCACCGAGAGGATATTCAGCCCCCCGGCGTTCAGATAAGGCGTCAGCTCATATTCAAAGGAAGCAAAGCCGCTGGGCCGTTTTCCCAGGTAGTGCCCATTGATCCAGACTTCACTGTTTTTGTAAATGCCATCAAAATAGATGAAGCACTGTTTGCCCTTCCAGGCTGCCGGAATATGGAATGATTTACGATACCAGCCAATTCCTCCCGGAAGGAAGGCGGTAGCGCTGGCCCACTGATTGCTGAAAGGGCCTTTAACGCTCCAATCGTGCGGCAGCGTTATGGCAGTCCAACCGGAATCAGGAAAAGAAGGGGAAGCCGCTTCCGGTATGTCCCCCTTATGAAATCTCCATCCTTCATTGAATAATATCCTGCCTTCCTGTTGTTGTGATCGTACCGTCACCGGTAATGTCAAAGACAGCAGGGCTGAAAATAGGGCTGTAGTCAAACGCATAGTTGCTTTAATTGTATGATCTGTTAGACTTAAATCTATAATCCGGGCTTTTAGTACCCCACGTTTTGTTGCAACTGATTGTTCGAGGCTTGTATCTCAGCCAGTGGAATCGGCAGCCAATAGTGCTGAGGCAGAAACGAACGGCCGGCAAGTGCTATTTTCTTCGTGTAGGTATACCCCGATGGATTGGAAGGGTTTACGATCACACTCATCCCATAAGCGGGCACATTTTCCGTCGAATCTGCAATTTTCCATCTGCGCACATCGTAAAAACGGTGTTCTTCAAAAGCAAGTTCAATCTGCCTTTCATTTTGAATGGCTGTCCGCATAGCGCTTTGCGATAAGCCGACGGGTAACGCCGGCATATTCACGGATGCTCTTGACCTGATACTGTTAATGGCCTGATAAACGGTTGCGTCTGGGCCTACCGCTTCATTCTGCGCCTCTGCATAATTGAGCAGTATTTCGGCATAGCGAAAATAAATCCATGGCTGTGCACCAGCAACGCTCCAGGGGTTATCAATAGGATAGCTGTCATTCATATACTTCTTCAAATAATATCCTGTCTGGCTGGCGTTCCAGTTCGATGGCCCCTGGTTGCTATCCTTGCCGCCGGGGATATATACCTGTACCGTGTCGCCCCTGTATGGCGCCCCATTGTAAAGAATCGTAGCATAAAAACGCGGATCACGGTTTATATAAGGGTTTTGCGGATCGTATCCGGAGGTCGGGTCCGTGATTGATTTTCCATTATTCATTTCGTAGGCGTCCACCACATTTTGAAACGGGGTATTTCCCGCCCAACCATCATATCCATTAGGGCCATTGGCTATTTCCATACAAACATGCGGGGCTATATTGGGTATAAACAACCGTTCGAAGATAATCTCATTGTCATTAGGAGATAAAAACAGTTGCCCATAGCCGTTCTGGGATAAGGTGTATTTCCCTAGATCCATGACCGCTTTCGCCGCTGTAGCGGCATCCTGCCAGGTACCGGCGTTATATAAAGGACTCGCTGCATATAACAACAACCTCGATTTAAGCGCCAATGCGGCTCCTTCGGTAGCCCTGCCCAGCGCCCATGTAGCATCATTGTTTAGGGGTAATCGCTGGGCGGCGTCGTCCAACTGGGCAGTGGCATAAGCAATGGACGCCTGGATGGTAGCCCTGGCAAAAAGGGCGGGGTTCTGGAGGTTATCCGTTAACTGGGTCACGGTATCACCGATCAGCACCACTCCGCCATAATTACGGATCAGGTCCTGGTACCGGAAGGCGCGTATAAATTCAAGTTCCCCTATGATCCTGCTCTTATGTCCCGCGCTTAAGTTCAGACCGTTAATGATGCTCAGCGCATAATTAACAGAACGGATGCCGGCATAGCTGCGTGCCCATAAAGTGCCTAAAAACCCTGTATTGTTGGGCGCCATTTGCCCTTGCTCAATCAACCACGAACCATTATCAGTGTTATACATGGATTCGTCCGTAACCGAACTGGCCATGGCATATTCAAATGCCCTTCCAAACCCCGGAGCCGATCCTGCCCCTTCATTAGCCCCGATTACTTCACCTATGTACGTGTTTATTACATACGCCTCAAACAGCGACGTATCGGTTAAGATGGCCGCATTGGTTAACCGGTCCGTAGGTGTTATGTCAAGATAATTCTTTTTGCAGGCGGAGAACAAAAGCCCCAGAAGCAATAAACAGCCGGATATATATTTTATAGATTTCATTTTAGCAGTTTTTAGAGTTTAACAGTTACGCCAATATTGATAATTTTCTGCTCGGGGTAGAACTGCCCGGTGCCACTGGTTCCTTCCGGATCATAGTCTTTCACCTTCGTAAGGGTGAACAGGTTAAAGGCGCTTGCGTATACTCTAAGGCCTTGAATATGCAGCCTTGAGACGACCCGCGGTGAAAGTGTATAACCCAACTGCACATTTTTTAGCCTTAAAAATGCAGCGTTATTCAGCCAAAAAGTGCTGGGGTACTCCCCGCCGCTTATCGCATCCGAAGCCCTGTCTGAGACACGGGGATAACTTCCGTTTGGATTGGTTGGGCTCCATGCGTTGTCTGACCAGGAACGGTAATAATTGCCGATTGTTCCGGATTCTGGCAACACATACTGGCTCACTTCTGCCTGACCGGCGAACAGAACCGAGAGATCAAAATCCTTGTATCCGGCGTTTACATTAAAGCCATAAACGATCTGCGGTATGTTCCCGTATTTGGTTCGAATCTGGTCGGCTGCCGTGATCTGGCCATCGTGGTTATAATCCTGGTAGATCAAATCGCCCAGCTGTGCACCCGGAACATGCGGGGTACTGTTTAGTTGTGTCTCGGTCCTGAAAATCCCGGTTGCTTTATATAACAGATAGTTATTTAAAGGCCCTCCGGTTTCTGCCTGGTAAGGCAAAATACCAGGCGCTTCATCTACATACACTATTTTGTTTTTTGCGTAGGTGAAGTTTCCCGACACGCCCCAGCTAAACTTACCACGATGATTATAGCCCAATGTGCCTTCAAAACCATCGTTGTTTACCTTGTCAATATTTTCCGCAGGAACTAAATCGCCGCCATAGGGGTTAACGATACCGGATGTCGCCGGAACCGATGCGTTTTTGTAACCCAGGATATTCGACCTGATCTGCTTAAAATAAATGGCTTCCAACGTAAAGTTTTTCAGAAAAACGGCGTTGATGCCGATATCTGTCTTCTTAGCTGTTTCCCAGGTGATATTGGGGTTGGCCAGCTTGGTCAGGTCAATGCCCGGCTGAAGCGCTGGGCCTGATCCGTTATCTAATACGGTAACATTATTAAAGGAAAAATTGTCAAAGTATTGGAAAGGTCCAATGATGTCATCCCCCAATACTCCGTAAGAGGCCCTTATCTTTAAATCATTGATGAAATTGACATGCTCCGCAAACCAATTTTCTTTGGAAATGCGATAACCCGCGGAGATGGAGGGGAAATAGCCCCATTGATGACCGGGTGCAAACAAGGAAGAGCCATCCGCGCGAAACTGCCCTTCCAGCAAATACTTTTCTTCATAATTGTAGGCCAACCGGCTGATCACACTCCGGCGGTTATAATCGAAATTCCCGTTATTATCGCTGCTGCTGCCGCCATTGGTGGCATCGGAGGCGGCCGTTCCGCCTTCTGACAGCTCTGGCGTCGTAGCGGTGGGAAAATCATTTTTTTGCGCCCAAAAGAAATCATAGGTCGTTTTGCTTTGCTCATACGCTACAAAAGCATTTACATTGTGTTTGCCAAACTGTTTTACATAGTTCAATTTTATGTTTGAAGTGGTCAGTGCCTGGTTAAGCTGCGATTCATAAAGGGATGCCAGGCCGTTGGGGCCTCCTCCTTCAATGCTGGGCGTATAGGTCTCACTCGTGCTGTTGTAGGTATATACAGAATAAGGGGTATAGAAAATTTTACTGAAGCCTCCCGATTTATCCACTGAATAAAAACCGTCTATTGAAAGGCCGTTGATACCCGGAATATCATAACTGGCCCTCAAAATTCCATTAAAGGTCAGCGTTGGGCTGACATTGGTTCCTCCAATGCTGGTCCCTACAAGGGCGGGGTTGACCTGATCAATGCCCGCAGTGGGCAAGCCATTCGGATAAAAGCCGGCCGAAGTTGGGTAGGACCTGTAAATGGAGCGGAAAATATTGTCGGCACTGGTGGTCGGATACTGCCTGTCTTCTTCCCTTCCGGAAAGGTATAACCCGATTTTAAATCGTTTGGTGACATTGGCATCTAAATTCGACCTGAAATTATATTGATGATAGTTGGTCGCTCCGTTTTTATAAAGCCCATCCTGGTAGATGGTACCTAGCGAGGCAAAATACTTTACGTCTTCAGATCCCCCTGACACCGTGAGGCTATTCCGGTTTTGAAGGGCGACATTTTTTAAGGTTAGTTTTTCCCAGTTGGTATTCGGATAATTAACCAGGTCCGAACCATCTTTAAATTTCTGTATCTGTGCACTGCTGTAGACCTGGTTGGTTCCTCCGGTAGGTGCATCATAGTAGCTGATATCATTCACGATCTGCGCATACGTGGCTGCATCAGCCAATTTGGGCAAGCGGGTGGGGGAGTTGAATCCCTGGTTAAAACTATATGAAACCATTGGCTTGCCTGTTTTGCCACGCTTTGTCGTAATTAGGATCACCCCGTTTGCGGCCCTGCTGCCATAAACCGCCGCGGAGCCATCCTTTAATACAGAGATGCTTTCGATGTCGTTGGGATCAAGGCGTTCCAAACCGCCGATCTGCCCAGGTACTCCATCCACGACCACCAGCACATTGTTACTCCCGGTCGTAGCCAGTCCTCTTATCAGAATACTGGACCCGTCGTAACCAGGTTCTCCGGACGTGTTGTTGGCGATCAGACCGGAGAAGCGGCCGGCAAAAGAATTAGACAAATCGGGCTGGGGGCTTTTGACCAGCTCCGCTCCCTGTACGACGGACACGGAACCGGTCAGCGTCGCTTTTTTCTGGGTGCCATAGCCCACGACGACAATTTCCCCCAGGCTTTTGTCTATAGGCTCCATGGAAAGGTCGATGGCCTTGCGGCCTTTTATAGGTACTTCTAAGTTCCCATAATTCACGTGAGACAGGATTAGCGTCCCATTCAGGGGCGCCTGGAGCGAGAAATAGCCCGTGGTATCGCTCATAGTTGCCACAGAAGTGCCTTTTACTGAAATGGTTACACCTGACAGGGGGGTACCTCCGGAAAATATCCTTCCATGAACCAAAGTCTGCTGGGCAAGCAATGATCCCGGGAACTGGGCAAACATCCATAGAAATAACGTAAGGGGAATAAAACGCCGGAATAGGGGCATGTGAGGGCAAGCCATAGCATTTACCTGTTTCATAATAGCAATGTTTTAGTGAAATTGAATCGTTAGCGTCTGCAGTTTACAGGATGCAAGGTATAGGCCTGCCAAAGAATGACAGGGGGTAAATCACGAAAATGAGGGGGGTGAAATCACAATTTCCGGCCTTCTTCCGGCTTTATGACGTTTAGATCCCGGTTAAACGACGGGCGGTATTTTTTGATATATTCGGAAGGCACCATCCCGAATAACCGTACAAATTGTTCCCTGAAATACCGGGCGTCTCCTATCCCTACCTGGAAGGCCGCCTGGTTGACAGGCATTCCTTCGTGTAGCATCAGTACAGCCGCCCGTCTGAGCCGGATAGACCGGATGAACGCTATCGTAGACTGCCCGGAAATGGATTTTATCTTTTGATACAGGCTTGAATGACTCATGCCCATCGCCTTGGAAAATTTTTTAATGGTGAAATCCTCGGTATCTATATTGCTTTCCACCACCTCAATACACTTCCTCAAAAAATCCCTATATTCGGCCGGGACTTTGATTCGCGTCTCCTTCAGCGTAATACTGTCGAAGAAATACTTTTGCAATATATTCCGGTTCCGGAGGATCGCCTCCACCTTTGCCAGCAGGAAAGTGCTGTCAAATGGCTTGGTGATATAGTCATCGGCCCCCTTTTCAATACCTTTTAACTTCAATTCGTCGCCCGAGGAGGCCGTCAATAAGATAACAGGGATATGATTCAGGGTGGCTGAGTTTTTTACCCTGGAACACAGTTCAACGCCATCTATTCCGCTCATTTGAATGTCGCTGATGATCAGGTCCGGTATCTTTTTTGTAGCCTGGAAGAAGCCATCGTCCCCATTGGCTGCCTCAAACAGCAGGTATTTGCCGGCAAAAATGTGTCTTAGATATTGCCTGATATCCGCATCGTCGTCAATAAATAGGATTGACTTTTTTTCCGTGACCAACTCATCTGCCACTAACCCAAGGGTTGGGGCATCCATTGCAGACAGGTCCGCCGGTTCCGATTCAAGGACCAGTTCTTCCAATAAAGTGTGCCGTCCATCTGCATCTCGAAGAACATGGTTGGCAGGCAGGTGCCCCTCGCCTTTTTTCAGGGTAATAGTAAAAGTAGTGCCCTCTTGCAAGACACTTTTGCAATTCACCGTACCGATATGATCCTCTACGAAACGTTTCACCAGGTACAGCCCTATGCCAAAGCCGGTTTCTTTATGTTTTCCCTGTACATCCCCCTGCCGGAATTTATCAAAGATGGTCAGCCGCTCTTTCACGTCTACGCCACATCCACTGTCTTCCACACTGATCTGTACTTCGTCCTCGCCGTCACTCAGCGTCAACAGGATCGTTCCTCCGGCCGGGGTAAATTTGAAGGCATTAGACAATAAATTGAACAAGGCGATTTCGATCTTCTCATAATCCATATAGAGCTCAATAGGATGGGCAGGGGGCAAAATCCGGTAGTCCATGTTTTTCATTCTGGCCTGTTGGATAAAACACTGGTAGACTTCCCTGCATAGTTCTACTATGTCTATTCTCGAGATTTTCAGGATATCCTCTCCGCTGTCCGCCTTTCGGAACAACAGTAACTGGTCGACGAGACTCAGTAGCCGCCTGGCATTCCGGTAAGCGGTAGTCAGGCTGTCCGCCCCTTCTCCCTTTTCGATCCGGGCTATTTGCTCCTTTAAAGGATTGATAATCAGCGTCAGAGGGGTTCTGAATTCATGTGAGACGTGAGTGAAAAAAGACAACTTTCGTTCATTGACCTCTTTTTCCTTTTCCGAATTGAGCGTGGCTAGGGCGACTTGGTGCTCTAACCTGGTCTGCCTGGTCTTGTAGTATGTGTAGGCATACAACATAACTACTGCCAGGGATAGGTAACAGAAATAAGCCCACCATGTACGATACCATGGCGGGAGAACAGTTATTTGCCACATTGTTTTTACGGCTCCCCACTTACCTTCCGCGTCTGTATTTTTCATTTCTAACGTATAATGTCCCTCCTGTAATCGTAAATAATAGGCTGTACGGGATTTAAAATCCGCATAATTCCAGTTCTTATCCCAACCACTTAAATAGAAGGCGTAGGTGATTTTATCAGGATGAGAATATTCCAGGGCAGTAAAATCAAAAGCGAGATTAGCCTTATCAAAAGGGATCGTAAGGGGAGTGTCGTCCTTCATTTTAACAGCCTTATTATTAACCCGTATACCCGTCAGGAAGATGGGCGGCATGTTATATTGGGTATGTACGCTATCCGGATAAAAGATATTAAAGCCCCTGATCCCCCCAAACAGAAATTCGCCCGATCTCAGCGCCAGAGCCGCATTATAGGCAAACTGGTTGCTTTGCAAGCCGTCCGATTGGACAAAATTCTGAAACACCCTGTCTTGCGGCCTGAACTTGGACAGCCCATTGAAGGTACTGAGCCACAAATTCCCTTTCCCATCTTCCAATATCCTGAGTACACTGTTATTAGGTAATCCCTGTCTCGTAGAATATTGTACATAGCGACCTGTTTTCCGATCCAGGAGCAGGAGGCCTCCTCCGTCCGTACCTACCCAGAAATGACCGGCATGATCTTCACAGATGGAGCGCACGGTATAGCCGATATGATAGAAAACATGTCTTTTATTTACCCTGTCGATCTTTATCAGGGAATTGTAATTCCCACCCCACAAATTGCCTTCCCTGTCTTCCGTCAGGCATTGCACATCGGCAATAGTGGGGTCGAAAACCTCAAATTGCCGGGTAATCCTATTGAAGGTATATAGGGTACCTGAATTCACCGTACTTGCCCAAAGCGTTTTATAGGCGTCTTCATACACCAGCCACGCATTTTTTTCTTCAAGATGGGTGTAGGGATTAAAGCAGGTAAAGTGTTCAAATGTACCTGTTGCTTTATTAAAACAGTCAATCCCTCCAAACCAGGTGGAAAGCCAGGTACGTCCTTCAAAATCAGTCGTAATATTTGTAATAAAGTTGCTGCTAAGGCCCGTTTTAACCGAGGGCCGGGCGGTGAATTCAAAAAAACGATTTTCGCTCCTGTTCCAATAGCGCAGTCCGCTACCATCCGTGCCGATCCATACATTATGATCAGGTGTTTCGCCAAAAGACAGGATAAAATCTTTCATGCCTTCGCCAGCCTGCTGAGGGTCTGCCACCATTTTTCTAAAAGGCGATTGCATTTTCTCAATGATGTTGATCCCATCCCTCAGTGTGCCTATCCACTTTCTTCCTTCCCTGTCATCATAGATGGCGTACACCGCATTGCTCCCGATCCCTTCCTCCTTCTCTACCATTCCGGTTTTCTCCGGATGACCCGGCACAGGGGACATGACAAACAACCCAGCACCGTCCGTAGCTATCCAAAGTGAATTCAGTTTATCCAGACATAGCGCAACAACCTTCACATTATCCAGATAGCGCGGACCGGTGTACTTGCCTGCCTTTGTATCGTAGTAGTACAATCCATTATTACTTCCCACCCAGAGATTACCGTATGGATCTAATTGTAAGGAGTTGCCATTTTTAATATCCTTATTTACGAGGCGAATCGTTCCTTTTTTGGCGTCATATAGACCTAGGCCTTCATTTTGTATAAACACCCAGGCCAATGCCCGGGTAGAATCCCATGCAATGGCCCTTGAATCGTATTCACGTTTTAGTGCCTGACCCGATTCCAGGGGAACCCGCCAGCCCGAATGGCTATCAGCTTGAACTACTATGACAGAATAGGAAGTAGCCACAAGCGTATTTGTTCCACACTGTTTAATGAAACTGACAAATCCATCAATCCTGTTGCGCCCTTTTACATTGGAGCCGGTATAAGAAACACCGGAAAAAGTCTGGGTACCGGCATCGTAAACGGACAACCCATTATGGGTACCGACTAATACATTATGGGCGGCGTCCGTCATAATGCAGTTAATGCTGTTGTCGCAAAGCGAAGTCGAGTCACCTATAACATGCCGGTATGTCGTAAAATTATATCCGTCATACCTGTTTAACCCATCGTAGGTTCCAAACCACATAAAGCCCTTCTCATCCTGGTAAATACTGGTCACATGATTATTCGAAAGCCCATTTTCGATGCCCAGGTATTTGATCGCTTTACCCTGAGAAATACAGAAATCCGGGAATAGCAGCAGGAAGACATTGAATATAAACAGGAGGCTATAATTAGTAATGTTCTTTTTCATTTGTTAAATTGCATGTGTCAAAACAATATTACGAATAGAGTCGTAATAAAATTAAATATTGACAAGTGAAAAACTCAGACATCACTGATCCCCTGTTTCGCGAGGCTGTGGAAGCAATCGATGCCGGCAATTTACCTGTATTACAACAGTTGCTGGAAACCAACCCGCAATTGGTCAGGAAACGGCTGGATTACCCTGCAGAAGGGTATTTCAAAAACCCATACCTGTTATGGTTTATAGCAGACAATCCAATCAGGCAGGAGAAACTACCGCCAAATATTGGGGAAATTACAGGTTTACTGATAAAATTGGTAAGACAAAATGCCAAGGAGAGCTTTCAGGAACAAATGGACTATGCACTTGCCCTTGTTGAAACAGGACGAATTCCACGTGAATGCGGTGTACAGATTGATTTAATTGATTTGCTGATTGACAACGGCGCCACACCCGGTAATGCTCAAGGTGCATTGGCTAACGGAAATATGGAGGCGGCAAAGCATATTATTGACAGAAGCGGCAACCTAACATTGACAGCCGCCGTTTGTCTGGATTGGACGGATGATGTGAAGAGATTATTGCCTGAAACACTCATTGACGACAAGCAGGTGGCTTTGATAGCAGCTGCTTTTTACGGAAAACCGAAAACAATAGCATTATTAATGGCGTCAGGCGTTGATGTAAATGCGTACATCAAAAATGGATTTCATACCCATGCATCCCCTTTACATCAAGCGGTATCTTCAGGCTCGCTGGATGCTGTAAAAATTCTTGTAGAAGCCGGAGCCAATCTTGATGCAACAGACAAAATATATAATGGTACGCCATTGGGCTGGGCCATCTATATGCGGACTGAAAACAACGATGAAAATATAAGAAAAAAATACGCCGATATAGAAACGTATTTGCTGAGTAAACAATAAAATGCAGCTTCCGGCTTTTTGCACTACATGCATGGCCTAAATCCCACTGGGTTCTACTACCTGTCTAATACGGCGCCTTTGGATCAGAGAAATCGGTACCAAAATTTTATAATTCCTGGCTGGTAAAGCTACTGACATAGGGTTGTCACTCCTCCCATGCATCTTCGTACCGTTAAAATTAACGTTTAAAAAAACATTTATGACAACACAGGAAGTCGCAAACCGGTATTACGAACTCGCATGCGTCAGTAAATGGACTGAAATCCAAGATGAGCTTTATGACGATAACGTCATATGCCAGGAACCGGAACATGCCGCATTAAGGGGGGTGCAAGTAATGACAATAGGGCGAGACGCTGTCAAGGCTAAAAGCATAGCGAACCGTGAGATGATTGAAACACTTCATAGCCAGTATTGCAGCGAGCCAATAGTAGCAGGTAATTTTTTCAGTCTCGCGCTAAAAAGAGAAGTCACGTTTAGGAACAAACCACGTATGAAAACCGAAGAGATTTGCGTATTCCAGGTGGGGGAAGGTAAAATCGTGTCGGAACAGTTTTTCTATTAATCTAACAAGCCTTCCATTACCGCCGTGGCTCGGGTATGCCCGTCCCTTCCTCCGGCGAAATATGCCCTGGAGTGCCTTCTTTTTGAGCATTCCAGGGCCTTTGGAAAGACGAAATCACTGTATCAGGGGTGCCATGCTTTACAGAACGCGCCCCATGAACTCCTCATGCCTCCCTCAAACTCCCCTAATATTTCTGCCCTACCTATGCGGTTCAGTATAAATTCACGTCCATGCGCCCCCGTTTCATTCCCGCTGCCATCATCGCCGTCGTCCTGCTCTTTCCCCTTCACCTATTAGCCCAAACCACTCCCGCGGATATCGTCCTCCTCAATGGAAACGTCATTACGCTACGCGTCAATGGCGACCGTGCACAAGCCTTAGCCATCGCCGGATCCCGAATCCTCGCTACCGGCGACACCGGTTTCATCCGGCAATATATCGGCCCGGATACGAAGGTCATCGACCTGCACGGCGCAACGGTAGTGCCAGGTTTCAACGACGTTCATCAACACCCTTTTCCGGTGTATGCCTGGGACAAGCCCTATGCCACGCTGGAACTCGATACCGTAAGTTCCATGGGAAGCCTTATCGATCTCCTGAAAAGAAAAGCCGCGATTACTCCCAAGGGAATGCTCATCCGCGGTACGGCCTATAATGAAGTCCGGCTAGGCCACCAGCCCACCCGCGAATACCTGGATATGGCTTCTACAGATCATCCCATCCTCATTACCCACGCCAGCGGCCACCTTTCCGCCGCCAATTCCTATATGCTCCGGATCAGTGGCATCAATAGGAATTCCAAAGATCCTCCCGGCGGGGCCCTTGAGCGGGATAAACAGGGTGACCCCGACGGCATCATCAAGGAGTCGGCCCGCGGCCTGCTCACGCATGATAAATCCATTAACCCACCTTCACCGGCGCCGGAGGACGAACTGGAAGGGTACCGCATCTACTTCCGCCAGCAACTTGCCGGTGGGCTCACCAGCATCGGGGACTGCTGGACTACCCCGGCCAAGGTGAAGATCTACCAGGCCCTGGTAGCCGAGAATTTCCCCATGCGCTTCAACCTGTATATCGGCTATGACTATCTTGACCAGGTACTGTCAGGAAAAATTCCAAGGATCAAGAGCGATTATCTCCGCATCGACGGCATCAAGATCTTTCATGGCAACTCATTGAGCGGGAAGACCTGCTGGTTGTATGAACCGTATGACACCATCAATCCGGTGAGTGGGCAAAAAGATTATTATGGAATTCCACCCGCCCGCACCCAGGCTTCGCTCGATAGCCTGGTGCTGAAGATCCACCGCGCCGGCCTCCAGATCGCCTGCCATTCCAACGGCGACCGTGAAATCGACATGGTCATCCGGGCCTATGAATATGCACAGCAGCAAGACTATATACCCGACATCAGGGATCGTATTGAACACTGCAGCATCACTAACCAGGACATCCTGGATAGGATCAAAAAAGACAGCATTCTTCCGGTCTTTCATTCCTACGCCAACGAGCTGGGTGATCAGTTGCTCGTGTACGGCCCCAAAAGACTTTCCATGATCATGCCGACCAGAACGGCAACGGACATGGGCATCATTTGGGCCATGCATTCCGACTATCCCATCTCCCGCTTCGAACCGATGAAAAGGTTGGATGGCGCCGTGAATCGTAAGGCCCGCAGCGGCGCGGTCATCGGTAATAATCAGCGGATTGGGGTGGAGGAGGCCATCAGGGCCTATACGGTTGGCGGAGCCTATACCTCCCACGAAGAGGGCAAGAAAGGCCAACTCATTGTCGGCCAATGGGCCGACCTGGTGGTGCTGGACCAGGATCCGACCACCATTGATCCAACGGGATTGTCGGCCATTAGGACGATCATGACGGTAGTGGGAGGGAAAATAGCTTACCAGCATTGACGGCCCCGTTAATGTAGCCGGCCGCATGATCCGCTTTCGCCTTCTGCTGACAGGCGTTAGGTTTTCTGCACACACCATGTAGTCATGCACCGCAGGTGCTGCACGTTGGTGGTTTTTATGGGTTCATATAATGCACCTAACCCGGCGGTATAGTTTAACAGTGTTTGTTCATTAACCAGGAAGCGTTCAGAACCATCGGGCAGTAAAAAGCGGCCATTGCCTGATGGTTTTACCAATGACTCTATCCCGATATCCGATGCCAATCTCGCAAGAAAGTACCCCTCCGGTTTTAAAACCCGGAACATAGACCGTAGCATGGCGTCAAAATGCTGCTCACTCTTTGCAAAGTGCAATACCGCGCTGCAAACGATCAGGTCAAATGTGGCATCGTCATGCGGCAAATTTTCCGCAGGGCAAACCACAAAGTTTTCCCGGGAATTATGAGGGGCAAGCTCCGCTGATAATGCTTTTACTTCTTCAATGGCCCGTGGATTAGGGTCAATACCAAATACCTCGTAGCCGTTACGTAAAAAGTAAACCAGGTTTCGTCCACTGCCGCAACCCACATCCAACACTTTTTTTGAATGATCATAACGGCCCTTCAGCAGTTGGTCAAACAGGTAGATGTCAATATTGCCGTAGGTCTCTTGGAGTGTGTTTTGCATAATCTATCTGATAAGTGTTACCTGTCCCTTTTTAAAGGGGCTCGCCACACATGGATCCGACGTTTGAACTTGCCAAACATACGTCCCGGCAGGCTGAGCCACTCCGTTGAAAGTCCCGTCCCACCCCTTTGCAATATCATCGGTTGAAAACACCATTTGTCCCCAACGGTTGAAAATAGAAAAGTGTTTTATTTTGGCGGCGCCGAGTGCTTCAACCATGAAAATGTCATTGTGTCCGTCACCATTGGGTGTAAACGCGTTCGGCAAATAAATATTGGAAACGCCCGTTTTGGTAAAGTAAATGGTCAGGGAGTCGATCGTATTACACCCCAGTGAATTAAAAGCTTCAACCGTGTAGGTCGTTGTTTCTGTCGGATTGGCAATGGGATTGGGGATGTTCGGATTATTTAAGGAGGTGGCGGGGGACCATTGATAAGTATTCCCTCCCGCAGCCGTTAAGTGGGCGGTGGCGATTGTACAATCAATGTCATTAGATTTAGATAGGCTAACGATAGGAAGAGGATCTATGGTAATTTTTACCTGGAGATCTTGGCTTATATTACAAACCGTGTCGGTAATTTTCAACTGATATACGATGGAAGAGTCTGGAAGGGCTGTGGGGTTACTGATTTGCGCGTTACTGAGATAAGTGGCGGGGCTCCAATTATAAATATCCCCTCCTGTGGCCGTAAAAGGGACCGGTGCAGGAATACAAAATGAAGTATCTGCAGGTGCCACCAGAAATGGGGATAAACGCCTGAAATTAAGGTTTACCGTATCTGACAATGTTTGAGCACAGTAATTAGTGGTAGTCACATAGTAAACACCTGATCGGGTAGCTGAATAGGTTTCACTGCTGTTGCCATCCTGCCATAAGTAGCTTTGAAAACCTGATCCAGCATTGAGTAGGACAGATGCATTATAACAGAGCGTACTGTCATTTCCCAAAAACACCGACGTTGGAGATAGCTTTACAAACACCTGAACGGAATCTTTTTGCGGAGCGCAAATGTTGCTGCTCGCTGCCAGGACCGTATATGATCCCGATACAGGGAACTGGACTTGTATCGTGGTATCAGTACTGACTTTTGAGTAAACGCCCTGTGGAAGGGACCAAAGGATATTGCCTCCGCAATCTCCATTTCTTATGGCGGTATACGTGATGGTATCCGTCGCACCGCAAACGGAGTCTTTCCCCAGCAGTTGTATGCTGCAGGTGGGAGCAAAACACAGGGAATCGATGATAAAGGAAAAACCAGTGGAAGTGGGTGTAATGGCAGGACTTTGAAAGTTAAACGTGGTTATAGCCGCCCAGTTGAATACTGCATTTGACAACGATGGCTGCAAAATATCACTTTGAACCGGTTGGTTTGCACAATTTTCAAATTGCCCCTGCGTATTCAACTTAATGACGATCGCATGGCCATTTTCGCTGCCAACTACCCAAATGGAAAGATCACTTGCCTGAATGGCGGAATAGACTAACAAAGAGCCAGTCGAGGAAAACTCGTTGGTAAAAACCAAATTTCCAGCCTGATCAAATTTATAAAGGTAGCCCTGGTTCGAACCTGAAGGGCTGCCCGTTGTAATAAAACCTCCGTCACTCGTTTGAAAAAACCCGGTAAAATAATTATTGGTGTAGGGGGACGCATTTATTTTAAAGGTTTTGAGCGGATTCAGCATGGGGTCCATCATTATAAATCCTTCCTGCATTTGCGCATACGAAGCGCCATCTATGATATGTACGCTAAGCCGGTATTGATTAGACGAGTATTCAATTTTGCTGCTAAAAGCTCCTCTACCATCTATTATATAAGAACGTGAATTATAGACCGTTCCATCAACAAGTGCCATTTTCACTATAACGTTTGAATAGTCACTGGAAGTCAGGCAGTCGCCCGACACCAAAAGGGTATCATTTTTTTGAATGACAGAAAATGCATCCTCGCTGAAGTTGTTGGTGAGCCGTTTCGTCCATAGAATATTCCCTGATGCATCCACTTTCGTAATCAACCAGTCCCCGGTACCAACAGGTGCGTAATCTGTCCCCACAATGACGAATCCATTATCTGTGGTGCTGATGATATCGAGCCCCAGGCTATATCCGATATTCTCCCCCAATTGTATAGACCATAAGACAATGCCATTTAGATCGATCTTCATCGCCAGTACATTGCCGCTTGGATTTCCATAAGACATTGTTTGACCGGTTATGAGGATGTTGCCGTCAGCGGCTAGTTTTATTTTTCTAATCTGTTCATCGTTGGCGCCGCCGTATGTTTTGCTCCACACGATGTTGCCGTCCTTCGTCATCCTGGTCAGAAAAATATCATTGCCGCCCGCACCAAAGCTCGTCGTCTGCCCTGCGATGATCATGTCGCCTCCGGCTATTTCCACAATATCATAGGCAAATTCAGTCCCATTCCCATTTAAAGAGAGCTTGAACGTACTATTACATTGCGAACGGGAATATATGGCCGACGTCATGAGGAGGGCAAAAAAGAGGAATCGCTGAACAAAAACACGAGTCATAAGGTTGTACAATTGGGAATCCTGGCTACCAGCTATGGCGAAACGGATTGTATGGATATATTTTTTCGACGTCAATATATCACAAAAAGGTGGTCCTTGCAAGACCACCTTTTAAAACTAGCGTAATATAACAATGAAATCAGGACAGGTCGAAGCGATCCAGGTTCATTACCTTGGTCCACGCTGCCACAAAGTCCTTTACCAACTTCTCTTGTGAATCTTCACAAGCGTACACTTCAGCAAGGGCCCTAAGCTCTGAGTTGGAACCGAGGATGAGATCCACACGGGTACCGATCCACTTGATCTCACCTGTCTTACGATCACGACCCTCAAAAACGTTTTGTGCGTCTGACTTAGCTTCCCACTTTGTGCCGAAGTCGATCAGGTTCACAAAGAAATCATTAGTGAGCGCCTCCGGACGTGTGGTGAAGACACCGTGATGAGACTGATCGAAGTTTGTATTCAGTACGCGCATGCCACCAATGAGAACAGTCATCTCAGGAGCAGTCAGCGTCAACAATTGCGCCTTGTCGACCAGCATTTCCTCTGCCGATACCGTGAAATTGCTATTTATGTAGTTGCGGAAGCCATCTGCATTCGGCTTGAGGGCGGTGAATGATTCAACATCCGTTTGCTCTTGTGATGCATCGGTACGTCCTGCCGTGAAAGGCACCTTCACCTCCTGGCCGGCGTTTTTCGCCGCCTGTTCAACGCCTGCAGATCCGCCCAAGACGATCAAATCGGCCAGCGAAACCCTCTTATCATCCGCCTGGCCGCCGTTGAATTCCTTTTGAAGGCCTTCCAGCGTCTCTAACACTTTAGCCAGTTGTGCCGGCTGGTTGACTTCCCAATCCTTCTGCGGGGCCAGGCGAATCCGTCCACCATTGGCGCCGCCCCGTTTATCGGAGCCACGGAAGGTGGATGCGGAGGCCCAGGCAGTGGATACCAGTTGGGACACAGAAAGACCAGAAGCAATGATCTTTCCCTTGAGTGCAGCAATATCCTGATCATTAATCAGTGGGTGAGTAACGGTTGGAATGGGATCTTGCCAAATCAGTTCTTCCGTGGGCACTTCAGGGCCCAGATAGCGGGGACGCGGCCCCATATCACGGTGCGTCAGCTTGAACCACGCCTTCGCAAAAGCGTCTGCTAATTGGTCAGGATGCTCATAAAAGCGCCTTGAAATGGGCTCGTAAATAGGGTCCACCCGCAAGGCAATATCAGTTGTAAGCATAAAGGGAGCATGACGCTTTGCCGGATCGTGCGCATCGGGTACGGTGCCGGCGCCCGCGCCGTCTTTCGGTTTCCATTGAAACGCACCGGCCGGGCTTTTGGTCAGTTCCCATTCGTAGCCGAACAAGTTCTCAAAATAGTTATTGCTCCACTTCGTAGGCGTTGTCGTCCATGCGCCTTCCAGGCCGCTGGTGATCGTGTCGCCTGCATTACCGCTGCCGAAAGTGTTTTTCCAGCCAAGGCTTTGCTCCTCAATGCTCGCACCTGCCGGCTGCGGGCCCACATACTTACTGGGATCCGCTGCACCGTGCGTTTTGCCAAAGGTGTGGCCGCCGGCAATCAACGCCACCGTTTCTTCATCATTCATCGCCATGCGACCAAAGGTCTCACGGATGTCGCGGGCTGAAGCAAGCGGATCAGGTTTTCCATTGGGGCCTTCCGGATTCACATAAATCAGGCCCATCTGAACAGCCCCCAGTGGATTCTCCAGTTCACGGTCGCCGGTATAGCGGTTGTCTCCTAACCATTCCTTTTCAGAACCCCAATAAATGTCCTCCGCAGGTTCCCAAACATCCGCACGTCCGCCGGCGAAGCCGAAGGTTTTCAAGCCCATCGACTCTAAGGCGCAGTTGCCGGCCAGGATCATTAGATCTGCCCACGAAATTTTCTTACCATATTTCTTTTTGATTGGCCAGAGCAACAAGCGTGCTTTGTCCAGGTTCGCATTATCAGGCCAGCTATTGAGCGGAGCAAAGCGCTGAGTACCGAAGCCGGCGCCCCCGCGTCCGTCACCGATGCGGTAAGTACCGGCGCTGTGCCAGGCCATCCGAATGATGAACGGTCCATAGTGACCGTAATCCGCCGGCCACCAGTCCTGGGACGTAGTCAGCAGCGCGAACAAGTCTTTTTTAACGGCATTTAAATCGAGTGTTTTGAACTCCTCAGCATAGTTGAACGCCTGATCCATCGGATTGGATAGCGAAGAGTGTTGACGGAGGATGTTCAATTTTAACTGATTAGGCCACCAGTCACGGTTTCTCGTACCATTGCCAGCGGTTTGCTTTAGCGCTCCACCCATAAACGGGCATTTGCCTACGCCGTAGTCGTGATGAGGCGCATCCAAAACATTATCTTTTTCCATAATGCAATTGTTTGATTGTATTAACTTTAGGTAGGTGAAGTTATCAAAGAGTTTACCAATAGTCTTATCTATTTAATCGATTTTCTTATAGACAAAAACTATAACGTTCATGGTACTTTTACAGGCTTTATCTGGAACAGTGGCATTGTGCTACGTTATTTTATGGGTCGTTTTTGCCGTTTATTTTTTAATTGGGGTACCAAAACTGACCGGGTTTTTGATGAAAATTATTTGGAAAACGAGGGGCAAAGAGGAGTACCTGAAAAATAAAACCCCTTATTATAAAGACCCTCTATGGTTTTTCCCCTGCCTGATACTTTCGATTACTGTACTCTGCTATATCTTTTATCTTTTGGCGTCACTTTTGGCACTTTAAAGTTTCCGCTCTTGGCCCAAGGCCTATCCTGGGGGAAAGCCGATCCTATATCCGTCCCTGTAATTGCCTGATGGCCGCCAGATTCGAAAAGAGCGCCATGGGTACCAGGCAGGAGGGTAACAATACAAATGGATAATATCCGAGGGCAATATTAGGTTGTTCAAAGCCAAATTGCTGGAATCTTGCAGGTAATGATAAGAAAGCATTTATTCCTACATTCAAGAGCAATAAAATACAGGCAATATTCCAGGCGAGTAATACAGGCTTGCCTATTTTCTTTTTTACAAAGCCAAAGTAATAAATGAATGGTGCGGAAAGGCCCGATAATATATCAAAGTTCCTACCTTCAAAAGTCATGGCTTTGGGAACGGAATGATGGACAAATAACAAGAATAAGCAAATCTCCACCGGTATTCTTATTATATGGAAAATAGTCAGCGCCCTGATGTTCAAGCCATCTATGAAGGCCTTTCCTCTTGTGGTAATAAATAGGGATATCAGAAGGATCAATGGAGGAAGGAGGAGCAGGGGGAATCTCTTGCTCATCGTTTGGATATCGCTGTAAAACCGGGAGAGGCCCAGTACAGATTGAAACAATATCCATAGCGCCATTATGACTAAAAGAGGCCTTGAATAGTGGGCGGCTTTAGTGAATAACCAGGCAGCCAGGAGAAAGTTGGCACCAAAGAGGATGTAAACAAACGGTGATAGATTTTCCATTTTGGTATGTATTAACGTTATTTAATCGTTTCGAAGACCAGGGCTTGCATAGAGGATTGCAAAGGATAATCACCCAATTGGTTGACTAGCTCGACTTCCAAAGCTTCTTGTATCCTTGCGGGGAGGGCCGGGTCCTTTTGCCTGATGGCCGTAAAGAGGGGAAGACCCTCAATAAACCCTTTGGCGGCCATAGCAGCGTTTTCTATTTTGCCTGTTTTGTCTACAGCGGTTACTTTGGCATCCTGGAAGCCTGCTTTTTTCAACAAATCAAGTCCGGTATTTTCATCAGCCAACGAAAATGGGCCTGGGTCCAGAAGCATTGGATTGCCGCCCAAGAACGATTGGATGACGGTACCTGCAATGTTCCATATTTGATTGTACCGGCTACTTCCCCACACATTGAGGAGTAAATGGCCTCCGGGCCTTAGTACCCGGCGCATTTCGGCCAGCGCTTTTAGCTTTTCCGGAACCAGCATTAGTCCAAATTGACAGATGATTAGGTCGAAGCGATTATCTTCATAAGGGATGTTGGTCATGTCAACAACATCCCAGGTCACATTAGGAAACGATATGCTGCGCTTTGCTATATCGAGCATGTCCGGCTGTAGATCGGTGGCAACTAATTGTGCGGTGGAAGGCAGATGCGCCAGCAGTTTTTTCGTTACAGCGCCGGTACCACACGCCACCTCCAACACATTATCGAGGCCGATCACTTCAATCCGGGCAACGAGATCTTCTGCATAAGGATCAAATAAGAACGGTGTTAAGTAATCCTCATACTTCTGCGGGATTGATTCATTGAATAGGAGTGGGGTGCTCATAAGTTTCGTGTTTTGTGTATACTAAATGATGTAGATTATGCGGCGCTCATAAAATAGACCGTTTGGTCGCTTAGTGATCAAAAAAATCAGCGCAATTGGTCCTCTATTTCTTTTTTAAGTATATTGATAATAACGGTCATTTGACTGTTGGTATTTAACACCCGGCCCATCAGCGTACCGCCCTCCATAAGCGCCAGCATCTTGATGGAAAATTCTTTGGCGTTGAACGTCTCTTTGAATTCTCCATTTTCAATTCCATACTGGATGAGGGAAGTGGTTTTTTTCAGAGAACCCTCGATCATGTTTTTTACCTTTTTCCTTACAATCAGGTTTGTATCATCAGATTCAACTCCAAAGTTAAGCATGGGGCATCCACCTTCCACCGGGAACTGCAGTGGGTTTTTAAAGACATCCAGGTAGGCAAACAATTTCTCTTTCACGGTATTAGCCCTTCCAATGGCCTGTTCTACTTTTTCAACGAGCTTTTTCAGATTATAATCGACTACCACGTATGACAGCTCATCCTTACTCTCAAAATGCCCGTAAAGTCCGCCCTTGGCCATTTTCGTCGCCTCCATCACATCACTCATGGTGGTGCCCGACATGCCTTTCGCATTAAAAATAGGGGCCGACTTTTCGATAATAAACTGCCTGGTTCTCTCCGCTTTCGTCATATCTGCATATTTGACAGGAGATAAAAATAGACCGATCGGTCGATAATTCAAAATTTATTTCCCACGAAGATCTTCTGCACCCCGGGGACTCGCCGAAGGCAAGGATCCTTTATACCCTAAACTCAGCTACACTTTCATGGGATAAGGCGGAAACTTCCCCTGCAACCTAAGATCGGTGCCGGGCTCCCCAGGCATGCAAGTCAGCACATATGGGCACCAGTTCCCGGCCTATATCAGTTAACGTATATTCGACTCTTGGCGGCACTTCCGCGAACACTTGCCGGGCAATTAGTCCATCCGCCTCCAACTCGCGTAGCTGTATCGTCAACATACGCTCAGTTATATTGGTTATCTTTTTGTTCAGCTCGCCGTATCGCTGAGTTCCGGAGTTTAGCCGCATTAATATTAACAGCTTCCACCTACCGCCCATCAATTGCACGGCATACGAAATGCTGTCGATCAAGGGATACAATATGGGTGACTTGCTTATGGATTATGCTAAACAGCAAGCAGCTATCGCGTTCGTGAAGGCCGGCGTCGTGAGCGGAAAGCTTCAACCGGTGGTGGGGCCTAAATTCCCGTTAGACGATGTAATCGATGCACACCGTAGCCTGGAATCCAACCAGCATACGGGTAAAATCATACTCACCGTTTAACCATGAATAGTCCTGTAACTGCCATTGATATTACAAACGGGAATAGCTATTAAGTGCCTTTCTTTGCATTTAGATATGGATATGACATGCGAATAGTAACACTCGAAGAACACATTTCCTTCCCGGAAATGACTGACAAGATACCCAAGGAGGCTTTGGGAGGCTTTGGTCAGTCAGCAGCCATGCAGCGGATAGCTCCGAAGCTGGCAGACATCACCAATGATCGTTTAAAATCAATGGACGCCAATGGCGTTACGATGCAGGTATTGTCCGTGGATAGTTCAGGCGCTAACCTGTTGAGCGCAGAGCAGGGTCCGGCTTTTGCTATGCAATATAATGATCTGATCGCGGAACGGATGGCAGGTTTTGAGGATCGGTTTACGGCTTTTGCCCACCTACCGATGACTGCTCCCGATGCCGCAGCCGACGAATTAGAACGGGCGGTAAAAGAATACCATTTTCGGGGAGCAATGATCCGGGGGCTGACGCAGGATCAGTTTTTAGATCAACCTCAATTTGCACCGATATTTGAACGTGCTGAAAAACTGGACGTGCCCATTTATCTTCACCCCGGCCTACCTCCCAAGGGCGTAGCCGACATTTACTACAGTGGACTGCCCAATTATTCGGGGATGGCAGAAGCTTTAGCCTGTTACGGCTGGGGATGGCATTCTGAAACCGCCCTGCATGTCTTACGCCTGCTCTTCTCCGGTGTTTTCGATAGGTATCCAAAACTAAAACTAATTATTGGCCATATGGGAGAGATGCTGCCAATGATGATGGCAAGATCGGAGAGAGCATTTAAGCCTGGAAACGGAGGCGCCAACCAACGTACACTTACTGATACTTTCCACCAACAGGTTCATATCACCACCAGTGGTTTCTTCACGCAGCCTCCGCTCAAGATTGCTTTAGATACTTTCGGTATTGACAATATCATGTTTTCTGTTGACTATCCCTTTAGTACAAATGAAATGGGTATTGAATTTTTGAATGCGATTGAGCTTTCTAATGAACAGGTGGAGAAGATTGCTCATGGCAATGCCGACAGGTTACTGAATTTAAAAATATAAAGGTATTTTTGTACGGATGAAAAAAATTCCGGTACACCAGTTACGGGACACGACAAGCACAGGTCTACAAATCAAGGTTTTCCGCCCCAACGGTAAACCGCAAAACGAGGCTCGAACGTCTGACGCTCACAGGGATGATCATTATATTTTTTTCCTGCTTACCAACGGTCTCGGAACATTAAAGGTAGACTTGCAGGACATCGTTCTTACTGCCGGTCAGCTTTACTACATACTACCTTCACAAGTACATTACCACATAAATTCCAATGACGCTGAAGGGTGGTTTCTGGCCATAGACACTTCATTAATTCCACGGGGTTTCAGGGATGTCTTTGAGCGCCATTTGAATTTACAAACACCCTACAGCCTAACGCCTTACGAATTAAAGCAATATTCAGCGCTGCTAGGTTTGTTAAGCGAAGAATTTGTTGAACGGAAAAGCAATAAGTATTATTTACAAATTATCCATACCCTTGCTCAATCATTTTTGGCGATGGCAGCCAGTACCTATAACACGGTAGAACCAGTTACGGAAAATAAAGTCACCCGTTCTTCTGAACTCCTCCGTGAATTCAAAAACTTGCTTACAGCATACAGCCATACAATCAAGAGCCCGTCCGATTATGCCTCAAAACTTAATGTTTCATTGGGTTATCTAAACGAGTCCATAAAAAAAGAAACCGGCTCGCCGGTAAGTTATTGGATTCAGCAGGAAATACTAAGCGAAGCTAAGCGCTTACTCTATCATAGTGATTTCGGGGTACAACAGATTGCTTGTGAACTGGGATATACAGACTATGCTTATTTCAGTCACTTTTTTCGCAAGGCCTCCGGGATGTCCCCTTCAGCATTTAGACTAAACAGCCGGAAACAGTCCTCCCAATGACTTCACGCGATGGGCTGAACCCATTGACTTCGCCAGGCCGGGGCCTCGAAGGGATCTGCGAAATACTGAGTCTCGTGCACGACCTTTCCGTTGCGGAACTCCATAATGCTCACTGTGAATGCGGGTCGCCCCTGGTAAGTGATGATGTATTCCGTGATCCAGAGATCGCCATTTCCAAGAATTCGCCTGACATTGAAGCCTGACGGCTTACCTGGATGGTGACTCCGCAAGGCCTGCAAGTTGCTTCGTCCAAGGATTCGCTCGCCCGACTGGGGATAATCACAGATAGCCTCGTCATCGTAAATATCTTGTTCCGCGTCTGCATCGCCGACTGCCGACGCTTGCCAGTGCGCATTTAAGGCTTCACGTGTTTGGGCTTCACTATTTGCTGTCTCCATTTATCTATGTTTTAACACCGCATATTTGTTGCAAAGTGTTCCATTGGATAGCTTCTTTGAAGTGATCAACTCCAACTTGATGACCTTCTGCATTTCTTCAAATAATAGTATGCCACTGCCGAATATGACCGGATGAACGATGATCCAGATACTGTCCAGTAAATCTAAGGCTAAAAGACTATGAACAAGGGAAGGACTACCAAACACCAAAATGCCTTTGCCTTCTTGTTGCTTAATTTTTGATATTTCGGACAAAAGGTGGTCGTTAATAACAATCGTATTCTCCGCCCCGTTTAGCAATAGCGTTTTAGAGACAATAATTTTAGTAGCGGAGTTATACCAATTTGAGTACTTGATCATGCTTTTCGTGGCATCAGGCTTATTTGCAGCATCCGGCCAGTCAGTATTCAGGAGTTCATAGGAAATGCGTCCAAGTAATGCAGCATCCGCATCGTCTATAATGCTGCAAACAAATGCTAGATTCTCTTCACCTCCTATAAAATTGTCAAATTCGCCTTTTAGTCCTGCAACAAAACCGTCTAGAGAAGTTTGCGCAACTAAGGTTAACTGCCTCATATAAAATGGTCGTTATGTGCAAAAATCGCTGCTAACACTTAAATTTACGATATAACAGGTAGTCAACGGAATTTTCGAACCACATTATTAATGTTTCGTCACATTTTTGGATAAACCTGCCCTTACATCCGATAACATTGTACGGATTGACACCCC
>Ga0302312_10000265_pt1 | contig 46536 bp, 34 predicted proteins | sample III_Palsa_N2_1_FD_200529 | JGI IMG/M metagenome (GOLD analysis project Ga0302312, IMG submission 200529) | Peat permafrost microbial communities from Stordalen Mire near Abisko, Sweden - III_Palsa_N2_1 | ecosystem: Environmental > Terrestrial > Soil > Palsa > Peat permafrost | place: Sweden... | reverse complement strand
CGGATTGGAAGTCTGCTCTGCCGGGGGATAATATAAGCGCAAGGGGAATTGACTGACCGCCGCTACCGGAGGGCTTACCGCATTAATGTCCGGATAACCCAGTCTTCTGATTTCTGTCCATGAATCCCAATTGCGGTTGGCAAAGGCAATCCATTTCTGATAGCCGATCTTTTGCTTCCACGTACCGGCCGCTGTGGCATAGGCAACCGCAGGTTGAGACAGGTAACTGATGGCGTCTGCCTGACTCCCGCCCCAATAACGAATGGATGCGGCCACAGCGCTATCATAATAAACGGCCGCGGTTCCCCCCGTATTAATGCCTCTTTCGGTAGCCTCCGCCAGCAGGAAGGATGTCTCCGAATAGTCCAGCAGGTCGCCGGGGAAAGAGGCCCCCAGCCATTGGGCTGAAAAGGACGAAAGGGTAGTAGATGTATTTCCTCCTCCCGCTATGCCGCCTGAATAATTTCCGTTGGGATCTTTAGTGAACAGCAAAGGTAGCCGGGGGTCATTCCACCCCAGCAAGGTATTGATAAAATAGGCTGCCGGGCTATAATAGTGCAGGTTCTCCCCATTGACCAGGTCCTGCCAGATGGGATTGGAATTCACTACTGCACTGGCGTCGTAGGTGAACACGGCATTGTCGCCGTTGGACTGGAGCACGCCTGCGGTAATGGCTTCCTGTGCCTTAGTGGCGGCCGTAGTGGGGTCGGTATCGGCAATGAGCAAGGCCAGCTTCAGCTTAAGGGTGGCGGCGAATTTCTTCCACTGGATAGTATTCCCATTATAGATCTGGTCGGCAGCTCCAAGGGAGCCGTAGCCGGTGTTCAATCCTGCGATGGCGCTATCCAGCCTGGTCAGCAGATCATATTCGACGGTTTTTGCATCATCATATGCTGGGAAAGGGATGGTCCGGTTGAGCGCCTGACTATAGGGTATATTTCCGTAGGTATTCACCAGGAGGCTATAGGCATAGACTTCCAGGATATCGGTGACGATCAGGTCGTTCCTGAGTACGTTCGGGTCCTGCACGTCGTTGGCATACAATGATTTTGCCTGCGCCAGGTTACTCAAAGCGGTAGTATAGATGCTCGTCCACCAACCACCGGGCGCATTATTGGTAGAAAATTGATAATTAGATTCAACGGCGAAAGTATTCTCCGACCATACCTGGGCGACTAACCTGAATGGCGCGGAGCTCCAATTGTCGGTGGTATAGAGATCCACCAGGCTTTTTTCCCCGGCAATAAACACGGAAGCGGAAGGGGCGGACAAGGAGCTTTTCGGATTATTGTTCAGGCTGGTAATATCCTTTGTGCAGGAAAAGGCCAGCACGGGGAACAGTATATAAATAAGGGATATTTTTTTCATGTTCATTTCAGTTTAGAATTTCAGCTTGACATTGAAGGCAAATGACCTGACATTGGGATAAACGCCCGTCTGGTATCCGATAGAAGCATTGGGATTATATACGATGGGGGCACTGGATGAAGTAGTGGTGGAAGCAGCGCCTTGTTCGGGGTCTGCGTAGGGCAGGTCTTTATGAATGATCCAAAGGTTCCTTCCCGTCAGGGACAGATCTATTCCTTTAATGACGCCTGTTGTTCCGAGGATCCTGTTGGGAATTGACCAGGTCAGCGCCACTTCCCTTAGTTTAACATAACTGGCGTCGTAGACATAAGATTTTGCCGCTATACTATTGATGGAGCCGAACGGGAACTGATTGGCTGTATTAATATCAGAGATATCGACCCTGGTTGTGTTCGCTTTGCCATCTGCCGTCACGCCTTGCAAAACAAGACCTCCTCCCTGGCTCACCGGGCTTCTGACCGGGTTGCCCAGGCTGTTCTTTCCGGCAGTTTCCGGGATCACGCCGGACCACGAACCATAATCCATGTCCAGGGAATATACATCTCCACCCTGCCTGACATCCAGGAGGAAGCTGAAGGAAACATTCTTATACCGGAAGCTATTGGTAATACCGCCTAACCAATTCGGGTTGATATTACCGATATCGGATTTGGTATTGGTTGCTTTAATGGGGTAGCCATTAGCATCTATCTCTCTCTGCCCATTGACGTACTGATAATCCGTTCCTCTCAGGATGCCGCTGGATTTGCCTGTTTCAGCTACCAGTTGGATGGAGTTCTGATAGGAGGCAATCGTATAGGATGGCTGGCCGCCATAGAGGGATAATACTTTGTTGTTGTTCTTGCTCCAGTTCAAAAGAACGCTCCAGGTGAAGTCTTTTGTTTTGATAGGAACGGCGTTAAAGGAGAATTCCACGCCCCGGTTCTGGATTGTTCCGCCATTGACATAAAACAGTGTGAAGCCGGAGGCGGCAGAAGGAGTGATCGGCGTGATCTGGTTGATTAGCCTCGACTGATACACGGTGAGATCAAACCCCAGGCGGTTGTGCAGGAAACCCGCTTCGATACCGGCTTCATAAGTGCGGTTCCTTTCGGGAAGGAGGTCGGGGTTATTGTTGGTAGTTGTATAGGTGAATAGTGTCTGGCTGTTAAAAGGAGTGCCTGCCGCATAGGTATTTTGCGTGCTGTATACGGGTGCGTCACCGCCGACTTCTGCATAGTTTGCCCTCAGCTTACCGTAAGAAAGCCACGGTAGACCGGGTAACAAACGGGAGAACAAGAAATTGCCTGACACGGCTGGATAATAGTAAGCGTTGTTGCCCTTGGGCAGCGTAGAAGATACATCCCTGCGGAGGGTCGCGTCCAGGGTCAGTAATTCCCTATATCCGAGGGTAAACCCGGCAAAGACCCCGTCCACTTCTTTTTCAGCATCGTATTCCGTTGGTGCAGCCGGGGTTTTCACGGAGTTGGACAAGGAATAAAAATGGGGGACGACGAGTCCTCCGCTCGTGGCGGCTGAAGTAGAAGAATTGACGTCCTGCCTGACATTCCCTCCCGCAATCGCCTTCAGGTTGAAGTCTTTGCCGAGGTCCTGGTCATAATTCAACAAAAGGTCATAATTGGTCTCCGAAAAAGACCCCAGGTACTTGCTATAAGAAGGAGTTTGGAAAGACCCTACGGCTATGCGTGTCTCGAAAAGCTGATCGTAGCTATCTTTTGAGACACGGCCCAGGAGGTTCAAGTGATCATTGATCTTATAGTTCAGGCTGATGTTACCGAAATACCGCTGACGGGAATCATTGTTATAGTTCTCGTATTGCGTCCAATAAGCATTGTTATGGTAGGCTGCCGGGGGAAGGTTACCCGGACCGGCCGTGGCATATCCTCCAAGCCAGTTCCAGGTATTATTGGTGCGTGTCCGGAAGTAATCGGCCTTTTGTTCATTCAGGTCAACATTGGTAGGCCACCATTGACGGAAATCACGTAAGGCGGTATTGGTGGCGCGAAAATCATAGCTGTTCCTGTTAAGCCCGTCCTCATCTGAGTAGTTGATCTGTCCGCCCAGGGTGAGTCTGGAATTTAGGTTATAGGTAAGTCCCAGGTTCAGTGCGTTCTTTTTGATATGGCTGTTGGGCAAAATCCCTCCATCATAGCTGTTGGAATAACCGGCCTTGACGGTGGAATTCTCGTTCGCTGCGTTTATGTATACACTGGTGATACTGGTGACGGGTGTCACTAGAAAATCGGTGGGGTCATGGTGAGCGGCGGCGACCCATGGGGTAGCCTTGCCGAAGTTCGGATTGCCGGGAGAGAAGGCGTCCCATTGGTATACCTTCAGGTTAGGGTTGTATGCGGATCCCCACACCTGATCTTCATCCGTCTCCACGATGCTGACGGGTTGGCCCCCGCTGCCGGCGATAGGTTGATAATAAAAATAGCCATCGGGTGAACTGGCGCCGGCGCTGCCATATCCCTGCCCATACTGGGTCTGGTATTTCGGCAACGTGCTCTTATCGATAAGACCGGCCTGGATTGTCTGGCTGAGGGTGATGCCTACCGTTTTATCTTTAGGATTGCCTTTTTTAGTAGTGATGACGATCACTCCATTAGAGGCCCTGGAGCCATAGAGTGCCGAAGCGGCAGCTCCCTTCAGCACAGTGATCGATTCGATATCATCCGGATTGATATCGGAAGCAGGGTTTCCCAGGTCATAGCCGCCCAGGTTCTGGGTACTGTTGTCATAGGGAACTCCGTCTACAACGAATAGGGCCTGGTTGGATTGGGTCAGGGATTTGGAACCCCTTAGAATAACGTTGGAACTACCGCCCAAAGCATTGCTGGCGGTGATTTGCAATCCCGCTACCTTACCGGACAGGTTATTAATGAAATTGGTATTGGGTGTTCTGTTCAATTCCACAGCGGATACCTGCTGAGTGGCATAAGGCAGAGAACTCCTGGTTCTTTTGATACCCAGGGCAGTCACCACTACTTCTTTAAGACTGTTTGCGTCTTTTAACCCGATGGAAAGGGATTCTGCGCTTCCAATAAGTATTTCCTGGCTCTCATAGCTGGTGGCGCTGATGATCAGCGTGCCTCCGACCGGGGCCTCGATGCTGAAATTCCCTTTTTCATCTGCGGCCGTCCCTTTCCCCGAACCTTTCAGTTGGACGGAGGCAAAAGGGATGGCTTTCCCTTTACTGTCCGTAATACTTCCGCGAATGAAGGAATTTTGTGCTAAAGAAATGCCTGTGCTAAACAGGAGAAGGAGCAGTACTATCAATGATTTGTTCTTACCCATATGAGTCAGGTTTAGTAATGGTGAATAAATTGATCTTTAAATGACAAAGCCTTTGCGCAGCAACCGGGTAGTGACAATTAGTCTACTAAATTGGTGGACAAAATTATACTATAATGAAACATCAAACAAATAAATTGTTTGCTCCGGAGCCAGGGGCTATTTTTTTCATTAGTGTTACCATCCGTCGGTGCATATCTGCCAATTGGATTTACTTTTAACTAACTTTAAGGGGCAATCTTATGCGCATATGATATGATCTCCGTAACAGAGGCAAGACAAATCATCCGGGAACATACCAGCCCGCTTCCCCCCGTTCAATGGCCCCTGTCAAAGGCGGCGGGGTTGGTCCTTGCAGAAGATGTATTTGCCGCCCTGGATATGCCTTCATTCCGGCAATCTTCGATGGATGGATACGCGCTCTCATTCAGGGATTGGAAGGAGCACGGAAGATTAAAAATAGCCGGTGTCATTGCCGCCGGCAATAAAGATGATATTCCCCTGGCCCCTGGAACAGCCGTTCGCATCTTTACGGGAGCGGCTGTTCCTTCGGGGGCCGATACGGTAGTGATGCAAGAAAAGGTGAGGGTGGAGAATGGAGAATTGCTCATTGATGATCTCTCTCTTGAACGGGAAGCAAACGTAAGGCCTATAGGGGTTGAAATCCGGTCCGGTGACCTGGCGCTCGGGAAAGGATCCTTTTTAAATCCTGCGGCTATTGGCTTTTTGACCGGCTTGGGTACCCGGGAAGTGTTTGTTTATCCCAAACCGGTTGTAAGCATTGTTGTGACCGGGAATGAACTCCAGGATGCCGGTAGCCCTTTGGAATATGGACAGGTGTATGAATCCAATTCGTATGGCTTAAAGGCGGCATTGCAGGAGTGGCATATAAATGAAGTCACCGTATTCAGGGTGGCAGACACGTTGGATGAATTGACTGCTGTGCTTGCGCAAGCCCTGGAGCAAAGTGACGTCGTACTCCTGACGGGAGGAATCAGTGTAGGTGATTTTGATTTTGTACTGCAAGCCACCATCAATAATGGGGTGCATCAGCATTTTCATAGGATCAAACAAAGGCCGGCAAAACCCTTGTTCTTTGGAAAATGGGAGAACAAATATGTTTTCGGACTGCCGGGGAACCCGGCGTCGGGATTAACCGCCTTTTATGAGTATGCCCTCCCTGCGCTGGGTATCATGAGCCGGCGGAATTATACGTTGCAGACCCTGAACGTTCCATTGTCAAAGGCATTTAAAAAACCGGCGGGGCTGACCCATTTTTTGAAAGGGCATTATGATGGTCATACGGCTACACCGTTAAATGCACAGGAATCATTCCGGCTGAGTTCCTTTGCCCATTCCAATTGCCTGATCCAAATAAATGAAGAAGTCACTGATTGCCCGGAAGGAAGTTTAGTGGAGGTGCATTTGTTGCCAGGATAAAAAAAGAAGCCACGCATAATATAAGCAAAACCCTTTTAAAACACTTGAATCATGGAATACAGACAATTAGGAGCTTCCCGGCCGCGCGTGCCCGATTTTTATAAAACGGCACACCCATGAGCAGACTATGGGTACCTGGTCTTATGGCCCTCTTCCTTTTCAGCCAATCTGCCAAAGGTCAGGTAGAGGTAGAGCCATGGGGTAATATAACCGGGATCAGGGTGGAGGGGCAACTCATGGAATTTGAATCTACCCTGAATGTGGTGGGAAATAACTGGTCCAATATTAAGGCGACGGCTAAAGAACGACAACGGCCGCACTATTCCCGGGAGGGAAATAAGCAGATCATCACTACCCAGATAGATAGTGTTTACTTCAAGGAAGTGGTGGAAGATTCATCCGAAGGCGTCGCTAACGTCAGCATTACCGTCACTGCACACTCCGCAGTCAATATGAGGGGGATATTTTTTGGCATCAAAGTCCCAGGCATGAAGGGATTGGCGCTCTCTGCGAGCGGGATAAAATTTACGGCGGCACACAGGCAATTGGAATTGACTTTTGACAGAGACGATATGGTAACCGGGCCATCCGGAGGTAGTATTGACAGTTGGCTTTATGTCCCCATTCAACAGGACTCCATGCAAACGGGCCAGGTTGTTCAGCGGTCTTTTATCATCAAAGCGACCGGGGACATAGACCGGACACCGATTCACCTTTCTCTGAATACGACCCGGACGGGGCGCGCTTTTGCCGGGCTGGGGGGGAATTTTCGCATCCAGAATCCTACAACTGACCCGGGTGTGATTGATTACAATCTTGAACACCTGCGCGTCGCATGGGCGCGCGTAGAATTTCCCTGGCGCTTCTGGCAGCCCGGATTGACCGACCAGCCGGTGGATTCTGCAATGGCTGGAAAAATTCATCCGGCCGTGCAAAGGGCCATCAATATGGCCAGCCGCCTGAGCAAGAAGGGTATTCCACTGATCCTATCTGCCTGGTTTCCCCCGGACTGGGCCATAGAAGGACCTTATAAAAGCAAGCCCGGCCCGGATGGGGTTTGGGGCAACCCGCTGAGCGCTTCCCACATGGAAGACATCTATGCCTCTATTACCGGTTATATTTTATACCTGAAGAAGGCTTACGGGGTAGAGATCAAACTGTTCTCCTTTAATGAATCGGACCTGGGTATTAATGTCCGCATGACTGCGCAGCAGCACAACGTACTTATCAAAGCATTGGGCGCATATTTTATCGCCCATGGTCTGGGAACCAAGATGTTGTTGGGAGATAATTCAGATGCAACAACGTATGCATTTATTGACCCCGCCATGAACGACGCTGGGGCTCTTCCTTATATAGGAGCGGTTTCCTTTCATTCGTGGAGGGGATGGGATACTGCCACCCTGCAAAAATGGGCGGATGCGGCCAGCCGGCTAAAGCTACCCCTGATTGTCGCGGAAGGCAGTATTGACGCGGCTGCGTGGAATTACCCCGCTATTTTCCGTGAACAGACTTACGCCCTGAAAGAGATAAGCTTGTATACGCGCCTGTTAGCCATTTGCCAGCCTGTAAGCATTTTGCAATGGCAACTGACGACCGACTACTCTTTGCTGACGGGCGGGGGTGTATGGGGGGATAACGGGCCGCTCACTCCTACCCAGCGATTCTGGAATCTGAAACAGCTGGCGGATACGCCCCCCGGATTAATGGCTATGCCGCTCACCTGCGACAGGCCTGAAGTCGTTTGTGCTGCGCTTGGAGATAATGTCAAAGGAGTATATGTCTTGCACCTGGTGAATAACGGGGCTTCCCGGGCAGTTGTGCTGTCAGGACTTCCCACCAGGGTGAAACAACTCCGCGTTTACATAACCAATAAAAACAAGGCGGTCGAGGAAGAACAGCGCGTGGCCGTATCGAAAGGAATGGCCCGGTTTACCCTGGAAGCCATGAGTTACGTGAGCCTGATCAGTGAGTGAAGGGAGTGCTGCAGACTTACTGACACCCTTTGGTCCTCCTGGTATCAATAATGTACTGTATTTTCCATACACCTCCCAGCCGGACCAGTTGAAACGAATCAACTCCGCAGTGGTGCAGGGTTCCCTTATAGAAGAACTGATAAGGTGCCCAGACCATAGCCAGGGCTCCGTCAATACGAATGACGTCAATATGAATCCTTTCATTGGCAGCGCCGGTAGGGAAGGCAGAAACGACATTGGCAAAATCACGGATAGGAGTAGTCTTTACTTCAATAACGCCGGTCCGGTCGTCTACCGATTGCAGGCGGGCGCTATCCGTGAAGCAGTTGATCAGGCCGGGTCCGTTGCTTTTTTTCAATGCTTCTAATAGTGCATTGACGGCCGACCGGACCGAATCCTCTGTAGACATTACAGTCTGCGCCCTTGCCATGGAGCCGGCACACAGAAGCAGGAGCAGCCATACTCCAAAGCGAATCAATCCCATGAGAGTGGTTTTTTATAAAGATAATACCCTTTGGCTCAACCTTCTGAATTTGAAGTAACTTTCAAAAAATTGCTAGTATGAAGGGGAAATTACTGGTATTCTGTATCCTATTTTCATTGGAGGGATTTGCTCAGACCATTCAAAGGAACACAAAGCCGGACCCCGCCGTCGATTATACCCGGCTCGCACGGATAGATTCACTGGTGAACCGTTACGTAAAAAACGGATGGGTAAAAGGCGTAGTCACGATCGTTGTGAAAGATGATCAGGTAATCCAGTACAAGGGATATGGATATCTGGATGCAGAGAGCAAACAGCGTATGCCGGATGATGCATTGTTTCGAATTGCTTCACAGACAAAGGCAATTGTCAGCGTAGGTTTAATGACCTTGTACGAGGAAGGCAGGTTTACCCTGGACGAACCCATATCGGATTTTATTCCTGCCTTTGCACACGCCAGGGTACTAGATAAATTTAATGCGACGGACACTACTTATACCACCATACCGGCCAAGCGGGAGATCACTTTTAGGGATTTGCTAACGCATACTTCCGGATTGGATTACCCGGGGATAGGAAGTCCACAGATGAAGGCTATCTATGCGAAGGCCGGCATTTCCTCCGGCTTAGGCAACATTGATCAGGACCTTATGGAACGGGTAGTCGCCCTGGCTGCATTACCGTTGGTACACCAGCCGGGGGAGAAATGGACCTATGGGTTGAGTGTGGATGTAGCCGGCTGCCTTGTGCAGATCCTGAGTGGTCAAAACCTGGAAGCGTTCCTGACCCAGCGCATATTCCGGCCCCTGGGCATGAAGGATACCTATTTCAATGTGCCTTCTTCCAAAGCAGGTCGCCTCAGCGCTGTATATACTGAGGACTCGCTGCACCACGTGATCCTTTGGGACAAGGACAAGACAGGAATAGACCCGGCCTATCCTCTCGCGCAAAAACGATATTTTTCCGGTGGGGCAGGGTTGACTTCAACGGCATATGATTATGCCATTTTCCTTCAGATGATGCTCAATCACGGCAAATATAACGGAGTGCAGGTGCTCTCACCCCGCACGGTAGAGTTGATGACCAGCGGGCAGTTGGATTTTATGTTCAACGGGATGGATAATTTCGGATTGGGATTTGAAATTACCAGTGAACGTTCCGCCGCCAGGCAGCCCAGGAATGTGGGCTCGTTCTCCTGGGGTGGTTTCTTCGGAACGACTTATTGGGCTGATCCGAAAGCGAAATTGATTTGTCTGATCATGACTCAGCAAGTCCCCAATAGCCATGGAGACCTGGCGGGAAAGTTTGAACAATTGGTGTACCAGAGCCTTCAATGACGACCATATCCTACAGCGGATTCAACACAAATTGCGCCTCGTACAGGTTAAGTATATCCGATTTGCGGAGCAATGTGCCAGGCGCATTGTCCTGAAGAGATAACAGTAGAATGCTTTGAGGATCATCTGATACAGGCTGAATGTATTTGATGGTCTCTATTCCGTTTTTTGTTTGAATAATGTAGATCTCCCCGAAAACAATGACCGAGGCGTCGGTTAATTTTTTGCCTCCTACAATGGCATTATTCTGAATGACCGGGTGCATGCTGTTGCCCTTGGCCTTCGTGGAAAAATCACAATGCCGGTATTCCGGAATACCAGCCCAGAAATCATAAGAAGAAGGGGAATAAGGAGCCGGGGATTCCGCCACCCGGTTATGGGATTCTTGCGTCAGCATATCGTAATAGCGCTTCAAGGCATTGTAAAATCGAACATTACCCCCTTTGGACAATAGCTGGTCAATATAGAAGATGGAATATTTCAGCTCTTTTTCAATGGTTCGCCGCTCCTTCCCCAACGACTTGAGCTCATCCAGAAGTTGTTCAATCTTTGATTTTACATCCATACGGTTGTTTTTGGCAATATAATGTGCAAAACTTAGTTGACAAAAACTATTGTTTTTTATTGCAATAAATTATATAAAGCAATATATTTGCAATATCGAAATTCACCTGAAAAAATTCCGTCGTATGGAAAAGTTAATGAAGAAGAATGACGTAGCCGAGGCCTTCGGGGTCACCGTAAAGGCAGTTGACAAATGGGTATGTCAGAAGAAAATACCGTATATCAAGATTTCCGGAAAATGCGTACGTTTTCGCCCCTCTGTAATCCGGGGTTTCCTCGAAAAACGCACGGTCAAGCCGGAAGTCAGGCCGTCCTTGAAAACAAAATGAAATTTTCCAGGCCTTTCAACTTTGCAGATATTTGCTCCTGCCGGACGAAAGGCATAATATGGAAAAGACAATTTTATCCGTGGTATTCCTTTTAGCGGGTGGTACCCTTCTCCCTGTCAGTACCCTGGGGCAGGATACTACCGTCGTCATTTCTTCTTTTGATGCTTTATGGGGCCAGGTGCTCAAAAACAATCCTACGGAAAGGGTATACGAGCTGAACATCAGGAAAGCCGGCGAAGACCGCGCTGCTTCCCGCAGTTTCCTGTATCCTAACGTCAGCGGGAGTTTCAACGGGCAGGACAACCTGTCGCTGGCCATCACGCCTGTACCGGGAGAATTAGTAGGCCGGCCGGGAACTACTTACAATGTGCAATTTGGGAAGCACTATACTTATGGGACTGGGTTCGGGGCATCCGAATCAATATTTGACTGGACTTCGGTTTTCCAATCCCGCATAGCAGGGAACGGAATTTTATTGAACCAGGCCCAGGCGGCGGTGTATGAGCAGACCCTAAAAGAGCAGACGGCCCGTTATTATTATGCGGTCCTGGTGGCGTCTTCCTCCTTAAAGGTGGCCAAGTCGGATCAGGGCCTTGCGGACTCCCTTGTACAGGTGGCCCAAAAGCGATTGAATGAAGGGGTGACGGATGCGATTGCCCTCAATCAGGCGAAGATCAACTATAATGATGTCACCCAGAACCTGGCCCAGAGTCGACAGTTGTACGACCAGGGAATGGCAAACCTGAAGATATTATTGGGAAAGCCGGCAGGCGCCTCTATCGTTTTGGCCGATAGCCTGGATATCCGGTTGGAGCAAAATGGGATTGCCTTGAGCATAGCACCGGATAGGAACCTGGAGGTCTACCGTCGCCAGTTGACGGCGGCTGTCCTGGACCGGAAGCAAAAATTGGCGGCCTTTTATCCCAGCCTCTCTCTGGATGGCTATTATGGGGTGCAGCAATATCAGAATGATTTTGGTCTCTCTTTCAAATCGGGCGCGTGGAGCAATTATTCCTATATCGGAATGAGCCTGAACGTGCCCCTGTTCACCGGCTTTGCCAACCAGCAAAGATTGAAGAGCTCGGCTACTTCCCTGCATATAGCGGAGATCCAGTATGAGAGCGCGAGCCTCCAGAGCCAGGTGAACGATGACCTGCTTTTGAAGCAGTATGGGAATTACCTTCAGATGACCCACGCCAGCCGGGAGAACTTTGTTCTGTACGGGGATAACCTGGAACTGGCCAGGCAAAAGTTTGCTGAAGGACTGCTGGCCACGGATGCTTACCTTAAGGTATTTGAAGATTACCTGGGAGCCGAAAATACTTACCTGAATAATCTATCCAATGTATATTCCACCCAGGCTACTATCCTGGCGAGGAATTAAAACAGTAAAAGACATGATCCATTTGAACAGACCGGGATACGCCCACCTGAGACCAACAATGGTGGCCTGCCTGGGATTGATCCTCGTGCTCGCTTCCTGTAAGGAAAAAACGGACACGTCGCCCCGGCATAAGGATATTGTGGACGCGGTATTTGCCAGTGGTAATATCATGACCAAGGACCAGTACAAGGTGATCGCCAATGCGGACGGATACCTGGAGCACGCCTATGTATCCGAAGGGGATACGGTGAACCGGGATGCGCTGTTGTTCCGGCTGGCGGGACAGGTACAGCAGACCCAGGTACAGAATGCAAAGGATAATTACCGGTATGCCCTGACTAATGCGGCTCCGCAGTCTCCCCAGGTAGAACAGCTTGGCTTGCAGATCCGGCAGGCCCGGGAAAAATATGAAGTGGATTCCACCAATTACCGGAGGTATGAGAGGCTCCTGCCGACCAGGGCTGTGGCCCAGGTGGATTACGACAATGCAAGGCTGAATATGCAGGCTTCTTCCAATAACCTGGCAGTGCTGGAAAAGAACCTGGCGGACCTGCAGCATACCCTGACCCTGAATACCGATAATGCCCGGGCGCAACTGAAAATACAAAGCCAGAACAATGACTACTTTCTGCTCGCCGCCGTCGCCCCCGGAGTCGTGATGAATGTATACAAACGCAAGGGTGAACTGGTAAGAAAAGGAGACGTTGTGGCAGATCTGTCGGCGGGCAAGATATATGCGAAACTGCTCATTGCCGAAGATGATATAGGAAAGGTTCAACTGAACCAAACGGTGCTGATCGCATTGAATACGGATAAGGATACGGTATACAAGGCTTCTGTGACCAAAATCTATCCATCCTTTGATGACAGTGACCAGTCATTTGTCGCCGAAGCTTTTTTTACAGGGGGGGTGCCTGCTGCGCTGAAAGATGGCACTCAATTGCAGGCGAACATCGTCATAGGGGAGCATAAGAATGCGCTGGTCATACCGACCATTTACCTGGAAAACGGTGACAAGGTGGTGCTCAAGGATGGGCATAAAGAAGTTCCGGTCAGGACAGGTATCCGGAACCTGGATTATACGGAGATCCTGGATGGCCTTTCAGAAAACCAGATCATTGTTTTGCCAAAACGGAACTAGCGCATGTTTGCATCCATTAATTACGAAATCGCCTTTGTTTACCTGACGTCCAAACTAAAACAGACGATGGTCGCTGTACTGGGAGTCACCTTTGGGATCTCCATGTATGTCTTCATGAATAGCTTTATGACAGGCGTGAATGACATCCAGACAGACCTGGCTTTCAGTGCGCTGGCGCACATCCGGGTCTACAACGACGGCCCGGGGAATAACACGGATCTCGTCAGCAAGGTGTATCCGAAAGGGACCTTATCCAATATCCGGAGCGCACGCGTCATCCAATATACCGAAGGGATCAAACACTCCGGGGAGATATTGTCCTTTCTAAGGAAACAGCCGGAATTGGAAGCCATCGCACCTGAAGTTAATGTGAACGTGTTTTTTCGCAACGGCGCAAATAAGGTGAACGGAACGCTCTCGGGGGTGGACGTAGAAAATGAGAATCGGGTATTCAAAAGTGCTACGTATGTGCTACAGGGTGATTGGAATGCATTAAAATATCGGTCTGACGGCGTAATAATAGGCAGCGGCCTGGCTCGGACCCTAAGCCTGAACCTGGAGGACAACGTAAATGTCCTGACTTCAGACGGGGCGAGCAAAAATTATAAGGTCATCGGCATTTTTGAGACCAATATCGTCAATGTAGACAAGACCAAGGCGTACCTGTCCATTGGCGCCACCCGTCAATTGCTGTCAAAAAATGCGGACTACGTAACGGATATCCAGGTCAATATCGGGGATTATAACCAGGCGGAAATTGTGGCCCGGCGTATCGCCCCCGTGATACCGTATAAGACAGAGTCCTGGCTGGCGGCCAATCAACAACTGGAAGCGGGCTCCAGGTTGAGGGATATCATTGCCGTGGCCGTATCTCTGACCATTCTTATCGTAGCGGGATTTGGTATTTATAATATCATGAACATGACCATTAATGAAAAGATCCGGGAGATTGCTATTTTGAAGGCGATGGGGTTTGCAGGAAAGGACATTACCCGGATATTCCTGACCCAGGCCCTGGTCATCGGGTTGATTGGAGGAGTGGTTGGGATGCTGTTCGGGTATGTCGTGTCACTAACGGTCGAACATATTCCATTCAAGCTGGCTTTCATGACGCATTTGCCCATGGCCTACCGGTGGAGTGATTACGCACTGGCCTTTTGCTTCGGGTTGATCACCACTTTCGTCGCGGGCTACTTACCGGCGCGGAAGGCATCTAAAATTGATCCTGTAAATATTATAAGGGGGTAATGCATGCAACAGGAGATTGCGCTCAGCGCGTCCAATATTGTCAAATATTTTTATCAACCGGAGTCCTTCCAGGTATTGAAGGATATCAGTTTCCAGGTGCGCAAGGGCGAGTTCCTGTCTTTGGTGGGCAAATCGGGATCGGGTAAGTCCACCTTGCTGTACGTATTGTCTACTATGGATACGGATTATAAAGGGAGCCTGGTGGTCAATGGAGAGACCTTGACGGGAAAGACGCAAAATGAGCTGGCAGCTTTCCGTAATGCCCATATAGGATTTGTATTCCAGTTCCATTACTTGCTACCCGAGTTCACCGCTTTGCAGAATGTGATGCTGCCTGCACTCAAACTGGCCAGGAAAAGCAAGGCCGAAATAGAGGCAGATGCCTATGAACACCTGTCCATGCTCGACTTAAAGGAGCAAGCAAAAAAGTCCACGGCAAAACTCTCAGGGGGACAACAGCAGCGGGTGGCGATTGCCAGGGCATTAATCAATGAACCCTCCATCATCATGGGGGACGAGCCAACGGGCAACCTAGACTCAAAGAACGCACAGATTGTATTCGATATTTTCCGGCAGTTGGCAGGGGAGCGGGGACAAACCATTATCACCGTTACCCACGACGAGGATTTTGCCAAAAGAAGCGACCGCATAATAGAGTTAAGCGACGGGAACCTGGTGGCCTCGTAAGATCGGAATTATGCGGTTCCCGATGGGGCTGGCCGCCCGTGCAAAGCCTTTGTTAAAATAGTATCGGCCCTGCCATAAAAGGCATTGTATATTCGCTGTCGGTTGGAATGATTGCCTCCCTCCTTTTAGCATATGAAAAAAATAGCGATTGCCATACTCCTGTTTGCCGCACTGAACTCGCAGGCCCAGAAATTCGAAGGCCTTGCCCTTACCCCTCCGATGGGCTGGAACAGTTGGAATACGTTTCAAACGAATATCAATGAAAAGCTGGTGGAAGACATGGCCGATGCCATGGTGAATTCGGGCATGAAGGATGCCGGATATATTTACCTTGTACTTGACGATGGCTGGATGGCCAAGGAAAGGGACAGTGCGGGGAACTTGGTGCCTGATCCGGAAAAATTTCCCCATGGCATCAAGGTGGTGGCTGATTATATTCATTCCAAAGGACTGAAGTTCGGCCTCTATAATTGTGCAGGCACCATGACTTGTGCGGGTTATCCCGGCACCAGGGGATACGAATACCAGGATGCACGCAACTACGCCGCCTGGACTATTGATTACCTGAAATTCGATTGGTGTAATACGGCCGGCATCAATGCAAAGGAAGCCTATACAACGATGAGTCTGGCGCTTCGTAAGGCGGGCCGTCCCATCGTTTTCAGTTTGTGCGAATGGGGAGACAACCGGCCCTGGGAATGGGCGGCGCCCGTAGGCGAATTGTGGCGCACCACAGGCGACATCACCGCTTGTTTCGATTGCGAGAAAAAATTCACGGGCTATTCCCAATGGGGTGTGATGCGGATTGCGGATAAACAAAGAGGGATGGCGAAATACGCAGGTCCCGGGCATTGGAACGACCCTGATATGCTGGAAGTCGGGAATGGAATGAGCTCTTCCGAAGACAGGGCGCATTTTTCCCTGTGGTGTATGCTGGCCGCTCCCCTGATTGCAGGTGATGACCTCCGTAAAATGGCCCCACAGCCGGCAGCCATATTGACCCAAAAGTCAGTGATTGCCATCGACCAGGATCCCCTGGGCGCCGAAGGCTTTCGGTATTCCGTACAGGATAGCCTCGAAACCTGGGTAAAACCCTTACAGGGAAACGACTGGGCCGTTTGTTTCCTGAATCGGTCGGCCACCCCTAAGACCATTCACTTCGACTGGAAGGATCAGCACATAGTGGATACCCTCCTGGTGCGTACCCTGGATGCCGGTTCACACAGATACGCATTGCAGGACCTTTGGTCGTCTAAAATGCTAGGTGATACGGAGAAGCCATTTACCGGTGAAGTAGCGCCGCATGATGTGATTTTGCTGAGACTGCATTAAATCACGGCACGCCCCGTACGCCGCCTGTCTTATCCGAAAAGGTTATTTGTAAACGCCACCTTGATCTTCGCCTGGAAGTTTTCAATCGTTTTGAAGATCTCCCTTAAAGTAAGCTGCTCGATGCGGGTGAGGCTGTGAAGGTCTATGAAATTATCAGGCTCGGCCTTGTCCCGGATGATCATGGAGGCTTGCTTCCTGAGACGCATGCCCATCAGGTGGTAATAGGATTGCACCAGTTCATTGTAATCCTTTTCGGTGAATACTCCCTGATCTTTAAGCGCCTTGAGCCGGTCTCCCGTATTGACTTCGAAGATCCTGCTCTTTAGCGCATAGACCCGGACCAGGTCAACGATGGGCGTCATCGCTTTCTTGATATCGAACACTTCGTGTTTCCCCTTGGTAAAGGTCCGGATATTTTTGAAGAAGGTCAGGGGCGGTTCATACTGCAATGCATTTTTGGCCATTTGGAAGAACAGCTTTTCCTGGGGCTTCTTTAATTCATCGTCCAGGAAGGCCTGCAGTTCTAGCAGGATATCGGCATTTCCATAGAGGTACCGGCAATCAAAAAAGGTGGAAAAAGAGACCACCGTCTCCGGGACGGACTCCTGCATCCATTGCTCATAGTTGCGTTTCCAATGAGAAAGGGAATGGGTCCACTTGGGGTTTTGGGCCATGAAGCCGCCGGTGCAATAGCTGAATCCAATATGATTGAGTCGTTCGGATACAGTATGGGCAAACTGCAGGAAGTATTCCCTGACTGCTTCCCGGTGTTCATTCGCCTTGTCCTCGTAAATGATGGCATTGTCCTGGTCTGTTTTCAGGGTTTGCTCTTTCCTCCCTTCGCTGCCCAGGACCATGAATACAAAACGGGCCGGGGGTGGCCCCATCAATTCAATAACGCCTTCAATGACTTTCAATGCAATGGTATCTGCCACAGTGGTGATCACCTGGTTCGCGATCTCTGCGTGTACGCCCCGCCCCAACAGTTGGGTGACCATCGTAGGCACGATCTCCCATTTGCGTTTGAGTTCATCCGCAGATACAGCCAGTTTTACAGACTGGATAAATACGAGGGGAGACTGGGCCTGTTCGCTAAGCAGTTTGTTGCGGCTCAGGAAACCGACGTATTGACCGTATCGTTCCACCAGTAAATAACGTGTCTTGGTGCGAAACATCATCAACAAGGCTTCGTAAACGAAGGCTCGGGAGGAAATGGTTACGATGGGCGTATCCATAATGGCAGATACGGACTGGGCGGTATCTCCCTGTGTGGCCACCACATTATCACGGAGGGTTATATCGGTGACATACCCCAATATCCGGCCGTCTGTCCCTTTTACGAAGAGGCAGCTCACCTTGTGTTCAGCCATAATGCGCGCTGCGGCATATACCGGCGTATTGGCAGGACAGGAAACGATCTCCCTTTGCTCAATGCTTTCGATCCTCCTGGAATAGAGCTGATCGGAAGCCGTATAACTAGACTCAAAGGTTAGGGGGCCCCTGAAGAAATGGGCAAATTCATCATCGAGCATCCTTTGACCGAAGTCATTGGTGAAATATTGGAAGAAGGCCTCGTAGGATTTACAGAGCGCCCTGAAATCCTTGCGGGGCAAAAAATAGATCAGCGTGTCTTCTTCTGCAATGACCGTGAACAAGGACTGTTTCCTATTCAGGAGCAGGGAAATGCCTCCGTAACAAAAGCCTTTTCCATGGAATTCCACCAATCTTTTATGATGGCTGCCGTCGTAAAAAAAGGATTCGTAGCCGCCACCGGCAATAATATCCACTCCTTTCATGCGGGTCGCGCCCTGTTGATAGATCAGGGAACCTTTTTTATATTTCACTTCCTGCAATTGCTCGGCGGTCCGCTGCAGTTCTTCTTTGGGGAGTATATTGAAAGGGATGACACCTCTTAGGAATTCCGCTTTTTGATTCATAGTCGGGTAGCAATTGAGATGTTTTCAGGTTTGATCTGTCCCCTTTTCCTCAATTCAAAAAAGCAGGCGGCAGTCGCTGTTGCGTCGGCCAGGGCGTCGTGCGGATGTTCCAGGGAAGCACCGAACAAAAGATGGTACAGGTCTCCCAGGCGCAGGTAGCGCAGGTTGGGATTGGGTTGTAAGTGACTGGTGCCCTTCATCGTACAATACCCCGCGAGACCCGTCGAAGGGTCTTGTAGATCCGCCCTGAAATATTCCGCCCCGATGATACGACGGTCCAGGTCCAGGAAATGACCTACCAGCATGGGTTGATATAGGTGAATGTCTTCAGTCAGCAGACGCAGGATGGTTTTTCGGCGCTTGCCATTGATCCCCAGGAAATCAGGGCGTAAATGGTGTACGTTCGATGCTTCCCGACTGATGGTGAAATCATTGTCATTGATATAATGGTCTTCCTCCTTTACCTTTATCCCTTCCTTGTCGAATATCAGCCAGGAAATCTGCACTGCATAAGGCCAGTTGCCGGCAGCCGAATAAGGCAGCTCCCAGTTTTTGGGTAAGCCGGAGGCTTCCGTATCTATGAAAAGCAAATAATCATGCACGCTTAAAATTAATGATATTTTATGCAAATGGGATCCAACACTGTGAGAGGAGCGATGATGGCTGGTGTCCTGCTGTTGGGAATGCTGTGGAATAGCCCGCTGGCGGCTCAGCGCAATCAAGCCGCCACTCCGGACGATCAGGTCGTATCGAAGGTCAATCAAGCCGTCCGCCTGGGCCCGGGTCCGGACAGCAACAGCCGGACCGTCCCCTTATCACCCTTGTCCGTCGTGTCATTTAATGCCCGTGTCCGTTCGAACCTGCCAGGTGTGAAAGGGTACTCCTACGTCAATTTTTATGACATACAGGGGCGCCTGCTCCTTCGCTACATGGGAGGCCCGGTTTCAGATACGGATTTCCAAAATACGGGATATTATACGGAGGCCCCTGCGCTTGCCCGGTCTATGACGTTTGGTGTCGTTAAGGATACGGCAGCCGGATATGTGTACGTAGACAGCCTCATTGAAAATCTACATGCGGCGGGGCCGTTAAAAACGCACGCTCCTTTGTGCGACCTGGACCAATATATGAAACCGTTCTGGAAAGGGGACACCGTCTACAATGAAACCGTACTGATGTATGCCAGTGAAGGTGGACCTGCAGACGGCCGGTTGTTATATGCCCCGGACCATATCCTGTCGGTCCAAAGCTTTGACGGGAAAACGGTTTACTCGGCGGGTACCGACTATAGCGTCAGTGGAAGGATGATCACCCGGGCTCCGGGATCGGGAATGCCTTTCCGGGCGGATACTTCTTTTGAGATGAAGAAGGACTTTGCCTGGTTTACTCTTCAGTCCGAATGGGTGGTTGTCACCTACACGCATAAGGATGCTTTTAAGGGCCCCATTCCCTTCTACAAGGGAGACAGGTTGCCCCGCGCAACGGCGAAATTGCGCGCCCGCCTGCCGCTGAGAATAGTAGCCTATGGCATGAGTATCACCCGTGGCATGGACGTCAGCGGTTATGACAGTGTGGCTCCCTTTATGCCTACGTACGTTGACCTGTTCGCCCGCGGCCTTCGCCAGGCATACGGAGACACACACATTACCCTTTTGAACGCGGGCCTCCCCGGTTCAGCCGTTGATTGGGGAGCGCAATATGCAGATGACTACGTCAGCCCCTTGCATCCGGATGTAGTGATCCTTGATTTCGGAATGAACGATTTTTGGCGAATGACGCCTCCGGAGTTCCGGGATCACATTAAAACAATCATGGACCGGATCAGGCGTATGAACCCTCCGGTGGAATTTATCCTTTTGTCCAATATGCAATTTGATCCCGGGTACCTGAAAAACTCAGATGGAAGGGCAGATTGGTATAAGTCGAATTTGCTGGGTTATAATACCGTCTTACAGCAGTTGGAAGGCGCCGGCGTCGTCAACCTCGATATGACCACCCTGAGCGGCTATATTTACGGGCAAAAAAAGGCGAAGGATTGCATTGTGAACCCATTACATCCGAATGACTACCTGGCTCGATGGTATGCGCAAGGGTTGACGGCCCTGTTAGTGCAGCCGCGCTAACTCGTTTTCCAGTATGCCCAGGGCCCGGTTCAATTCCTCCCGGGCGATGATCAGCGGGGGCGATAGCTGCAATACATTTCCCTGGGACACCTTAAAACTGAGCCCCGCTTCCAGGCAGCCATACATGACCTGCTCGGCTTCGTGCAATGCCTTCTCCCTGGTGATCCGGTCTTTCACCAATTCCACACCCCAGAGCAGCCCTTTGCCGCGCACGTCCCCGATAATGGAATACTTTTGCATCAGTGCTCCGAGCCTTTCCCGCATAAAACCTTCGTCGTCCTGCACCTTTGCCAGGATATTGTTTTTTTCCAGGTATTCCAACATGGCCAGGGCCGCCACACTGCCCAAAGGATTCTTTTCAAAGGTGTAGTGACCCAGGGAGACGTCTGCGGCAATATTATATTTGTCCCTGGTCACCATGGCCGCCATAGGGATGATGCCCGCACCCAGGCCCTTTCCCAGGCAAACAATGTCAGGCTCAATGTCGTAGTGTTCAAAGGAAAACATACGTCCGGTGCGGCCGAAGGCGATGGGTATTTCGTCCAGGATGAGTAACACGTTATGGCGGGTGCAGATCTCCCGTACTTTTTTCCAGTAGGCTGATGAAGGGATCTGAACATCCGTATTGCGCACCGTCTCCGCGATGAACGCCCCGACTTCCCCTTCCTTTTCAATCACATATTCCAGGTATTCTGCGTAAGCCATATCGGAACCGCCTTCCCCTTTCAGTATTCCTCTGTAGGTTTCCGGGGGTGGTATCCTTTCCACTCCCGGCATCAGAGGCCCCATACCCTTGCGGAATTCCCGCTCTCCGCCGGCAGAGATGGCGTCTAGGGAGGCGCCATGAAAAGAGTCCCAGTAGGAAATAACCTTGTGCTTGCCGGTGACCAGCCTGGCCAGCTTTAGGGCCATTCCAACGGCGCTGGTTCCCCCCGGTGCAAATAGTACGCGGTTCAGGTCCCCCGGCATCAGGCTGCCGAGTTTGGCGGCCAGGGCTATGGCCGGTTCATTGGTATATCGCCTCGGGCTGAAGGGGAGCTCGTCCATTTGGGCTTTGACGCGCCCGATGACAAAGGGGTTCCTGTATCCGACCTGGTGTACATTGTTCCCGTGAAAATCCATATAGGTTTTTCCCTGCTTGTCCGTCAGGTAGATCCCTTCGCAGGATTGGAGTACGTCCAGGCAGGGGGTAGACATGGATTGGTGCAGAAAATATCGCTCGTCTTCGTCCAGGTAACGGGCGGTTTCTCCCTGACGGATAACAGTATACCACTGCTTGCGGGCGGCGGATGAATTGATATCCCCTTCAGTGCGGTAGAATGCGTCTTGCATAAGCGGCCAAATTACTGCACTTTTGTTACATGAATGTTACGTTTACTCAAATCGACACCGCTTGTATACGGATTGACATTAATGGTTTTGTAATATTAACAGACCCCACTTTTGACAAGGCAGGAGGAAGCTATGCTTCGGGCTCCGGCAGAACTTTGATCAAGACAGGCTCCCCGGCTATCGATGCAGCGTCTATAGGCCCTGTGGACCTGGTGCTGCTGAGCCACGACCAGCATCAGGATAACCTGGACGATGGAGGTAGGGAATTCATCAGGACCGTTCCCAGGGTCATCACTACCAAAGAAGCCAGGGGTCGGCTGGACCAGCCAAACGTCACGGGCATCGACGAATGGGAGCCGGTGTTCATAAAGACGGACAAGGTACCGGGACTGAGGATAACCGGAACGCCTTGCCAGCACGCTACTACACAAGAGCTTCACCTGATGGCCGGACATGTGTTGGGCTTTGTCATAGAATGGGACGGGCAGAAAAAGGGAGCTTTATATATTTCGGGGGATACGGTATTGTTTGAAGGGATATACGACGTAGCGCGCCGCTTCAGGGTGGACACAGCCATATTACACTTGGGTAAGGCCGGCTTTCCCGCATTGATAGGAGACGAATATTTAACTTTTACTGTGGAAGAAGCCATTAAGGTAGCCAGGTTAATGAGCATAAACAGACTTATTCCAACCCACATGGAAGGTTGGGAGCATTTCCTGGAAACGCCCGCAGAGACCCACCAGCGGATTTCGGGATCAGACCTGGCGAAGAAGCTCGTTTGGCTGACGCCCGGAGAACCCAGCAGCCTGGAGATGTAGGGCAAAAGTGCTACATTGGGCCAAATTTATCTCATGCGCTGGATCGTTTTGATCGCCTTCATTTGTCCGCTTGCGTTACAGGCCCAGGAAAAAAAGGAATTCACTGATTTAAAGGACGCTATTTTTTCTTCCTTTCAATTTGGAGAGACCCAGGGGCCGAAAAGTGTTAACTGGATCGATGGAGGTAAACGGTTTTCCTATATATCCACTATAGAACAGACAGGGAAGGATCAGATCCGTACCATGGATCCGGCTTCCCTGGAAGACACCCTGATTTTCGGAGATAAGGCCCTGAAATTCCCGGGAACACAGAACGCCTTCTCTTACGAATCCTTCCAGTGGTCACACGATTCCAAACATTTGGTGTTCAAATCAAATGCGAAAAAAATATTCCGCCGCTCTGAGGTATCGGACTTCTATGTCTATTCCCTGGCGGCGGGGGACCTGAAACTGGCTGCCAAAGAAGCCCGCAGTGCGGAATTGTCCCCGGATGGTTCCATGGTAGGTATTGTCCGCAATGGGAACATGTTTACTTATGATTTTTCAACGGGCAAGGAGCTCGCCCTCACCCATGATACGGTCAAAGACGTATTTAACGGATATTATGATTGGGTATATGAAGAGGAGTTTGGTAAAGCACAGGCATGGAACTGGTCTCCTGACAGCAAGTATATTGCCTATTGGCAGTTTAACGAACGCAAGGTGCCCATTTTCCAGATGACCAACTTCGAAGGGCTCCACCCGGAATATGAGCAGATCCCCATTCCTGATCCGGGGGACCCGAATCCTTCCGTCAGGATAGGCGTCCTGGACGTGCATACGCACAAGAACGTATGGCTTACGCCCGATGAAACCGGCGACTTTTATATTCCCCGTATTTACTGGACCAGTGACCCCGACGTCGTAGCGCTCATGACCCTGAACCGGGCCCAGAATCACATGAAATTGTATTTTTTCAATGTGCGCACGGGTGAACATCACGTAGTGCTTGAAGAAAAGAACAATACATGGATGGCGATATTCAATTTCTATACCGCTGTGGATGACATGATGTATTTCCCCTCTACGTCCAGGGAGTTCTTCTGGGTATCCGATCGGTCAGGGTATTACCATATCTACCGGTACGGATACGATGGAAAGCTCCTGAATCCCGTCACACAGGGAAATTGGGATTTGATCAAGGTGACCGGCATCGATGCTTCGGACAAAACCATCTATTACTTGTCGGCGGAAGCCTCTCCCCTGGAGCAGCAGTTATACTCCGTGAAATTCGATGGTTCGGGCAAGCAACGCCTGACCCAGACCCCAGGTTATCACAGCATTAATATGTCCCCCAGCACCCAATATTACCTGGATAGCTATTCCGACATACATACACCGGAGCAGGTGGCCCTTTGTGATAACCAAGGGAAAACATTGAAGGTTCTGGCAGACGGGAGTGGCACAAAATCGTTTTTGGAATCGCATGCCTATGCTCCAACCGGATTGTTTCATTTTACGACTTCAGACGGGGTAGGGCTCGATGGCTCCATGATCAAACCCTTGCATTTTGATTCTACCAGGCGTTACCCTTTGGTGATGAATGTTTACGGAGGTCCCGAATCCCATGAAGTTTTCAATCAGTTTAACTTTGACGGTTGGGGTCAATGGCTGGCGCAGAACGGATATATCGTGGTGAACGTGAACAACAGGGGATCGGCCAACTACGGGCGTGATTTTATGAAGGCTGTTTACAAGCAGTTGGGTAAATGGGAAAGTAACGACTTTGCAGAAACAGCCCGTTATCTGGGCAGTCTGCCTTACGTGGACAGCACGAAGACGGCCATCATGGGAACCAGCTATGGGGGATACAGCACCACGTATACCATGCTGACTCATCCGGGTGTATTTGCGGTGGGCATAGCCAATTCACCGGTAACGGACTGGAGATTGTACGATGACATCTATACGGAGCGTTACATGGCGCCCCTGCATGAGAATGAAGAAGGATACAGGAATAGTTCGGACATGACACATGCTGCCGGCCTGAAAGGGCACCTCCTCCTGATCCATTCCATGAGCGACGACAATGTACATCCCGCCCATACCATGCAATTACTGACGGCGCTTACCAATGCCGGCAAGGACGTGGATCTGAGGATCTATCCCCCCGGCGCCCACGGCGCCGCCTACAACCTGGAAAGCTATTTGTTGATACAAAACGTTTCTTATCAGTACCTGGAAAGGTATTTGAAAGGAAATAACAACCTCCCCGCATTGAATGGAAATTAGCTCCACAGGTGCGATGAGAATTAAACCCAGGCATTAAATGGAAACCACACGCGAAGTCTGGATGCGCGGACCGGTGGCGGGGATACCTCCCCTCCTGCAGCCGGTTGCTCATGCCCTGCTCCAGGCCCGTGAAGAAGTCGATGCAATGATGCCGGGCTTTCCGGATGAATTGCTTTGGGAAAAACCGGAAGGAGTGGCATCTGTGGGATTTCATCTCCAGCACCTGTCAGGTGTGCTGGACCGGTTGTTTACGTATGCCCGGGGTGAAGCCCTTGACGAAGGACAACTTTTTGCACTTTCCATGGAAGGTCGTCCCTCTTCGTCGGTCTCCCAACTAGTCGCCCGTTTTGACCGGCAGGTGGACCTGGCGCTCTCCCAACTCCGGGCCACAGATTCGGCTACACTACTGGAGCCCAGGGGCATCGGCCGCGCCCAAATTCCCACGAACGTGATCGGCCTGCTCGTGCATGCGGCCGAACACACGCAGCGTCATTTGGGCCAATTATTGGTGACGGTAAAGTTTTTGAAAACGTTGTAGTAAATAAAGAATGGTCAATTTGACACATCAATGAAGGCAGCCTTTACTTTTATACGATGAATGTGTTACGGTTGTTTGATCTCACAGGCAAAACGGCGTTGGTCACCGGATGCAACAAAGGTATTGGGAAATCAATCTCCCTGGCGCTGGCGGAGGCCGGTGCAGACATTATAGGCGCCGCCGCTTCCCTGGAAACAGAAGGCAGTGACATAGGCAAAGCGGTCGAAGCATTAGGGAGAAAATTCACGGCGTATAAAACCGACCTCTCGGAAAGGGATTCCGTATATGACCTTGTCCGCTCGGTCCGGACACATCACACCCCTATAGAGATCCTCGTCAACAATGCGGGTACGATCATGCGCAAACCTGCTGCCGAGCATCCCGACGAGTATTGGGACAGGGTCATGTCCGTTAACCTGGACGCCCCCTTCATTCTGGCCAGGGAGTTTGGAAAAGATATGTTGGAAAAAGGAGGAGGTAAGATCATCTTTACGTGTTCCCTGCTGAGCTTTCAGGGAGGGGTAAACGTCCCCGGGTATGCAGCCAGTAAGGGCGCATTAGCCAGCCTGGTCAAGGCGCTGGCCAACGAATGGGCCTCCCGCGGAGTTAATGTAAATGGCATAGCCCCTGGTTACATAGCCACAGATAATACGGAAGCATTAAGGAATGATCCGGATCGCAGCCAGGCGATCCTTTCCAGGATCCCTGCCGGCAGGTGGGGTTCACCGGATGACCTGAAAGGAGCGGCCGTATATTTAGCCTCGGCCGCCTCAGATTACGTACATGGAACGATACTGACCGTGGATGGCGGTTGGATGGGGAGATAATCAAAAAAAAATAACGGATATGGAAATAAGATTTCAAAATAGCCCGGCAGAGACGAGCCGCATGGATACCGAAAGTCTGCGCCGTCAATTCCTGGTGCAGCAGTTGATGCAGGACGATCAGCTCAAGCTGGTGTATTCACATTTTGACAGGGTCATCGTCGGTGGCGTAAAACCTGTAAAGGACAAAATCCCTTTACAAAACGAAGCGGAATTAAAGGCCGGATATTTTTTGGAACGAAGGGAATTAGGCATCATCAATGTGGGAGGCTCCGGGGTCGTAGAGGCAGATGGTATTTCATACCCCGCAAACAAACTGGATTGCATTTATCTCGGGAAAGGCACCGGGGAAGTCGTATTCAGTAGTAAGGATTCAGGTGATCCGGCCGTCTTTTATCTTTTATCTTCTCCCGCGCACCAAACGTATCCGAATACTCGGTATACCAAAGAGCAAACGTCTCCAGTCCAGACCGGGGACGCCTTTACGGCCAACAAACGGACCATTTACAAATACATCCATGATAAGGGGATACAGAGCGCCCAACTGGTCATGGGACTGACGATCCTTGAGCAAGGGAGTGTTTGGAATACAATGCCGGCGCATACCCATACACGCAGGATGGAAGCATACTTCTATTTTGATATCCCGCAGGATCACCGCGTTTTTCATTTGATGGGAGAGCCTGCAGAGACCAGGCATCTTGTGGTAAACAATCACGAGGCCATTATTTCTCCGCCCTGGTCTATTCATTCCGGTTGCGGAACGGCAAATTATGCGTTTATTTGGGGTATGGCGGGTGAAAATTATACCTACACGGATATGGATGCCGTGGATATTGCCACACTAAGGTAGCGGCCTATCAGGACGTAGCCGATCATAAAAATTCAGACGATGCCCGGAAATGCAATAGGGAAATACAGGTGGACCATTGTGACCCTGCTGTTTTTTGCCACCACGATCAATTACCTTGACCGGCAGGTGATCGGCTTGCTTAAGGATACGTTGGGCCGCGAATTTAACTGGTCCGAGGAAGACTACAGTCATATTGTGATCGCTTTTACCACCGCCTACGCGGTGGGGCTTTTCCTATTCGGTAAGTTCATAGATATCATCGGCACCAAGCTGGGCTATGTATTATCCATTATCGTCTGGAGCCTTTCTGCCATGGCGCATTCCATTGTACGGAGCACACTGGGTTTCGGGATCGCGCGTTCGGCGCTTGGGCTGGGCGAGTCCGGGAATTTTCCTGCCGCCATCAAAGGAGTGGCAGAGTGGTTCCCCAAGAAGGAAAGGGCGCTCGCCACAGGCATTTTCAACAGCGGCTCCAACGTAGCCGCCATGATAGGTCCTCCTGCCGTAGCGTGGCTGCTCATTCGTTTTGGATGGAGGTCTGCTTTTATCTGGACCGGGGCGATTGGCTTTATATGGCTGATATTCTGGTACCGTTATTATGATACGCCAGCCCGGGCCCGGGCAAAGGGCCTCAGCGAAGCGGAATTTGACTATATCCACAGCGACGAAGGAGAAGAAGCGCTAACGGAAAAGCCGACACCCATCTCGTGGGGAAAGGTACTCGGAGTGAAACAGACCTGGGCTTTTGTATTGGGCAAGTTCCTGACAGACCCGGTCTGGTGGTTTTACCTGTTTTGGATTCCTTCCTATTTCAATACCACTTTTGGGATGAACCTCAGCAAATCCTGGATCGACGTGTCCATCTTATACACGGTGTCCAGTTTCGGGAGCATCATGGGAGGGCATCTGTCCGGTTGGTTCATTAAAAGGGGGATGCCTGTCTATAAGGCCAGGAAGACGGCCATGTTCCTTTTCGCCCTTTGCGTTCTCCCAATCATGTTCATTCGTTTTACGGATAACGTATGGGTGGCAGTGGGCTTGTTAAGCCTTGCCGCCGCGGCTCACCAGGCATGGAGCGCCAACATCTTCACGACCGCATCGGATATGTTTCCCAAGCACGCAGTCGGTTCCGTAGTGGGTATCGGTGGCATGGCCGGTTCCGTAGGCGGGATCTTATTTCCCTTTTTTATCGGGCGGTTACTCGATCATTTTAAGTTATTGGGACACCTTTCGGCGGGCTACAACATCATCTTTGTAATTTGCGGATTTGCCTACCTGGTTGCCTGGGTAGTCATGCATTTCCTGTGTCGTCAAATGACACGCGTCACGAACCTGAACTGAGGGCCGGTCAAATAATCCTTACCGGCTGTTTGTTCTCTCCCACCGCCACAAACGTGAACTGGCCCGTGATAGCTTTTTCCCTGCTGAAGGAATACATTTCTTCCACATAAATGTCGACCTGAACCTTTAGGCTGGTATTGCCCACATGACTTACCTTGCCAATGAGTTCTATAATGGTGCCTCCTGGTATAGGATGCTTGAAGTCGATCTTCTCCGAAGACACGGTGACCACCCTTTTTTTAGAGAACCGGGTAGCCGTAATGAAGGCCACTTCGTCCATCAATTGCATGGCCGTACCGCCGAAAAGGGTGTCGTAGTGATTGGTCGTATTGGGAAAAACGGCTTTGAAAATCCGCGATTCGGATCGGGCAATTCTATCTGCTATGTCTTCTTCCTGGTATTTGTCTGGCATCCAATAAAAGTAGTCCTTTCCTATTTTAATTCCAGCACCACCACCGAAGCCGGAGGCAGGGTCACCGATAATTGGCCTCCACTTGCGCTGAAGTCCTTAAAAGATACCAGATGAACCTTGTCTGGTTGTTCGAACGTATTGATGTCGGTGAATTTGCCGGATGTCAACACAAGCCCGGAAGCTGTATGGCCGGTAATGCCCTCAATGGCGGCAGAAACCGTGATCTTTTTAGCAGGGTCCAGGTTCACGAGGGAAATATGGATAAGTCCCTGTTTGTCCTTGGAAGCCGATGCATTTACCGCGGGGATGGACTGTCCCTGGAAAGTATACAGGGGGCTGCTCAATTGGAGGGGCAGCCATTCTGCGTCCTGGTGTACTTTATACAGGTCGAACACATGGTAGGTCGGTGTTAGCAGCATCTGGCTTCCCTTAGTAAGGATCAGGGACTGCAGGACGTTGACAACCTGGGCAAGGTTAGCCATGCGGACCCTGTCCGAATGGTTGTTGAAGATATTGAGCGTGGTCGCCGCAATCAGGGCATCTCTGAGGCTGTTTTGCTGGTACAGAAAGGAAGAGTTGGTGCCCGGTTCAGGGTCCGTCCAGATGCCCCATTCGTCTACGCAAAGGGATACTTGCTTCTTCGGGTCGTATTTATCCATGATGACACTGTGCTTTTCAATCAGCGTATCCATGAAAAGGCATTTTTTCAGCCCCATAAAATATTCGTCCTCCCCGAAGGCGGTTGCGGATCCCTTGTGGCTCCAGTTATTTACTACGGTGTAATAATGAAGAGACAATCCCCACATATCCGAGCCGATCTCTTTCATACAGACTTCAGTCCAATTATAATCATCCCCATTAGGGCCTGAAGCGATTCTTTTCAGGGGTGCCCCTGGGTAATCCTTGCAAAATTCCGCATATCGCTTGAACTGATTGCTGTAAAACTCCGGGGTCATGTTTCCTCCGCATCCCCAGCTCTCATTGCCTACTCCCCAGATAGAAACTTTGTAGGGCGCTTCGTGCCCGTTTGCCTTACGCTGATCGGTAAGGGTGCTTTTTCCGTTGTAGTTGAGGTATTCCAGCCAGTTTTCCATCTCCTGGGGAGTGCCGGTGCCTACATTGCCGGCAATATAGGGTTCGCAACCGATCAGGTCGCAGAGTTCAAGGAATTCGTGGGTGCCGAAGCTGTTGTCTTCGGGTATCATTCCCCAACTGGTATTAACACGGGTGGGGCGTGCTGTCCGGGGACCGATCCCGTCGCTCCAATGGTATTGATCCGCAAAGCATCCCCCGGGCCAGCGCAGGTCGGGGATTCTGATTTTCTTAAGGGCCTCCACCACATCCAGCCGGATCCTGTCTTTTTTTGCCACCTGAACGGAATCATTTACCCAGAAACCGTCATAAATGCACCTTCCCAGGTGTTCGGCAAACTGGCCGTAAATATACCGGCTGATCGTATGGGAATCGGTTGGGGAAGGGACCTTAACACTGACGGTGGCCTGGCCCAGGCAGAGGGTGGCATTTCCCAACAGGAGCAGCAAAAGGCTGGATTTAATTTTGTGCATAGCAGTGGTATAAAATTATAAAGTGTAATTATAACAATTATTTTCCAATATCCTATGCAGCACGTCCTGCTTAATTCCAGGACAGAATTACATCGTTTTCGTAAATAAAAAATGCAATCCCCTGCTTTAATGCAAATGGTACGTTTATTTTTAAGGGACGGAAAGCAAAAGATCTACCTGCCAAATGAATAAATTGATTCAATACCTGATTTTAGGAAGCCTGGCGACCGGCGCATTTAACGAATGCAGATCTCAGACATTTAACCCTGTCTCCTCCCTTGACTATTGCGTCAGCAAAGTGGCGCTCGATACGGCTATGATCAAAGAAATGGACGGGATGCCCCGCACCATAGACGGCAATAAGACTGACTGGCAGTTTGCGAGGATAGGTGATTGGACCAACGGCTTTTTCCCAGGTATCCTGTGGTTCGCCTATGAATATACGGGCGACCCAGTATGGAAACGGGAAGCGGATCGTGTTACATGGGCCCTGGCGCCCATTGCCTTCCGTAACAACTTTGACCACGACCTGGGATTTATCCTGTATAATAGTTTTGGGAAAGGATATCGGTTGACGGGGGATACAGCTTACAAACGCATCCTGTTGGCCTCCGCCGACTCCCTGGCTACCTTGTTTAATCCCAGGGTAGGGACCATCCTGTCCTGGCCGGGCATGAGGCAGAGAATGGGTTGGCCGCATAATACCATTGTAGACAATATGATGAACCTGGAATTACTCTTCTGGGCCGCCAGGAACGGGGGAAGTCGTCGATTATATGATATCGCGATGAAACACGCGGAGACAACCATGCAGAATCACTTCCGCCCGGACTATTCGGCTTACCATGTGGTGGTATATGATACGGTGACGGGTAAAAGAATAAAGGGGGTTACGGTACAGGGTTATTCAGATTCTTCCATGTGGGCCAGGGGACAATCCTGGGCGATCTATGGATTTACGATGTGTTACAGGGAAACAAGGGACGCTCGCTTTCTGAACTTTGCCCAAAAAGTAGCCGGCATTTACTTGAAAAGGCTTCCTGTAGACAGGATACCTTTTTGGGACTTTGATGATCCCTCTATTCCCAAAGCACCCAGGGATGCTTCGGCGGCGGCCATTGCTGCGTCTGCACTGCTGGAATTGTCCGGCTATGTGAAAGATCCTTCCCTCGCGCGATACTACAGGTCACAGGCAGAGGCCATGTTGTCTTCCCTGTCGGCCGCCCCTTACAGGAGCGGAAATCAGAATAGGGCCTTTCTTCTGCATTCCACCGGCAATAAGCCTTCCGGTGGAGAAATTGACGCTTCGATCATTTATGCCGATTATTATTATATGGAAGCCCTGCTCCGGCTGAAACACCTCCAGTTAGGGCCGTAAGCTGGATGCCCGGATCTTGATTTCGTTGTCCAATACCCTTTTCTCAAATTTCGTAACCGGCCTTTTGCTTTCAATAAGTTGTATCAGCAACTCCGTGGATTGTTTGCCCATTTCGAAAGCCGGTTGAACGATGACGGACAATGGAGGGTTGAATATATGCGCGGAGACCGAATTAGTGAAACCGATTAAAGCAATGTGACGGGGAATATCGACCTCCATTTCTTTCATGAGGCTGAAAGTAGTGGTACTTAACCGGTCCGATGCCGTAAAGATCGCTTCCGGAGGAGGGTCTTCCTGGAAAAGTTCCCAGATGGCCTGCTGCGTTTCTTCGTCGATCATACCTCCATGGCTGCAATATTTGACATAGTTTTCATCAATGGGTAATCCGTGATCCAGGAGCGCCTGTTTATACCCGTGGAGCCGTTCCATTGTGATTGAAAGGCTATTAGAGCTTGTGATGGTTGCGATGCGCCTGTACCCCTGTCCGATCAGATGCTCCGTGGCCTGGTAGGCGCCCTTGAAGTTATTGGAGATAATAGTATGCGTATCAATCTCCCTGGTGATCCTGTCAAAAAAGACGATGGGTAATCCCTTCCGGTGCAATTCTTTAAAATGATCCACTTCCGTTGTTTCGGCGGAAAGGGATACGATGAGCCCGTCAATTGATCGGGAAGATAAATGATCGACGTTCACGCACTCCCTCACATAGGATTCATGGCTCTGGGTAATGATGACATTATACCCCTTATCACACGCTACAGATTCAATCCCATTGATGACCTGGGAGAAAAAGTTATTGTCAATATTGCAAACAATAACTCCTATGGACATACTGAGTCCTTTTTTCAGGCTTTGTGCAATGGGGTTTGGCTTGTAGTTGTTGGCCTCTGCATAATCTACGACTAACTTCTTTGTCAATTCGCTGATCTCATGGCTGTCTCTCAGGGCCTTGGAAACAGTTGAAATGGAAATATTGAGCGCTTTGGCAATATCTTTTATCGTTAGAGCTTCATATCGCATAGTTTATTCTTCCCTCCACAGCAAGTTCGTTAAAAAATACGGCTTCCTCCCTTTTTCCCTATTCGGCCGGCAGTTTCATGGTCATATCCGAGAAATGGAGTTTCAGGCAGTTTAGGAAGTTCCTGATATTGGGGGTTTGCTTGCAGGTAGCAGCGAACCATGTCCGGTTGGCAACTTCCGGCGGCAGGGGGATCTTTACAATATCCTTTGTTTTTAGGTATGGCTCTACGATCCAATCTGCCAGGGTGGCTATACCCAGGTTGGCATCCACCATTTCAATGATGGCATCCGTATAGTGGATCCGATGAATATGCCTTGGCGTTATTTGATGGGCCCTCAGCATGTTTTCCACTACTGGAACGTTCCCGGACGCCGGGTCATTATAAGGGATGAACAGTTCCTGGTCCTGGAAGTCAGCCGGGGTCACCAATTTTTTTTCGGCGATAGGGTGTTGTTTGGACACCAATGCATATACCTGGTCCTCAAAGATGGGTTCATAATGTATCCGGGGATTATCCAGTTTATTACGTACAATGGCTATATCCAGGTCTCCTTTCAGGAGATATTCCAAAGGGACGTAGGTGGCTTCGGAAACCACATGGATGATCATGCCGGGAGATGTCTTCTTATAATATTTGATGATGCGGGGAAGCCAATGGTAGGCCGTATAACATTGAGTGGTTACACGCAGGGTGCCGGTATCCCCGTCTTTGATATGCCGGATATCCGCTTCCAGTGAAGTCAGTTCAGACAAGATCTTTTCCGCGGTGTTTAAAAAGCGGGTGCCATGGTCCGATAATTCCAGCCGTTTTCCCTTTCTGTAAAATATGGGTATCTCCAGTTCCAGTTCCAATTCCTTCAACTGGTGGCTGAGGGCTGACTGGGTAAGGTGCAAGGTCTCCGCGGCCCGGGTAAGTGTGCCTTCTTTAACGATGGTGTCCACCAGCCTGAAATGATGTAGTCCAATATTCATGACAATGGCCTCAGGTTTTGTGTGCTAACTAATCTAATTATTAGAATAATTAATGGATCCCACAAAGTTAATTCATTTTGCTCATGATAAAAGCAACGTACCTTTGCCCTGCCTGCCACACCACTGTTAAGACTTTGACTATTTCTTTAATCTACTTAGCATAATGTTTAAACATCGGATCTTCATTTTATTGATCGTATGGGCCGGAAATTCATTGAATCTTTGTGAGGCACAGGTTCTTACACTCAAGCAGGCCATCCAGACCGCCATGGTCAACTATCCTACGCTGAAAGCGAAAGCCAATTATGTCCGTTCTTCCCAGGCCTCCGTAAAGGAGGCTTCCAGGGAATATCTACCGGATTTCACTCTTTCGGGACAGCAGGATTACGGCACGGTGAATGGGCAGAATGGCCCCCTTTATAGTTACAGGGGTCTGACGGTATCCTCTTCCGGCCCGGTCTTACCAGACCAGAGTGGAAATGCGGCATTTGGGTCCTTGTATCTGGCGAATATCAACTGGGATTTCTTTTCCTTTGGCAGGGCCAAAGAAAAAGTGAAAGTAGCCAGGCGCATATTAGCGCAGGATTCCAGTGATCTGTCCCAGGAAACATTTGAGCAACAGATCCGCGTGGCAGGGGCCTACCTGAATCTGCTGGCGGCCCAGCAGTTGATCCTCGCCCAGCAGAGTAACCTGGAAAGGGCGATGGCGGTACAGAAGGTGGTGATGGCCAGAGTAAAAGGGCAATTGAATCCGGGAGTAGATTCCTCCCAGGCCAATGCCGAAGTATCCAGCGCAAAGATCGCGCTGACAAATTCTATCGACTTTGAACAGGAACGGGAAAATGACCTGGCGCAATTGATGGGCGTCCCGGCGCAGCCGTTTACCCTCGATACCCAGTTTATTACTAGGATCCCTTCTTCCCTGGGAAGTGCGGCTACCGTCAATCCACAGGACCACCCGTTATTGAAGTTTTACCGGAGCCGTATCAATGTGAGCGAAGAAGAGACCAAGTATCTCAGGACATACAATTATCCTACGTTCTCCCTATTCGGGGTAGGCCAGGGGAGGGGTTCGGGATTTGATTATAATTATAGCGCGCAATTTCCCGACGCATACACCCATTCGTATGGACAGGGAGTAGGCATACAAAGGACTAATTACCTGGTAGGGATAGGCGTGACATGGAACCTGACCACGCCGCTGCGCATCCACGAACAGGTAGCCGCCCAGCGCTTCAATTCATTGGGACTGGCCGACGAATACGAATTGATCGGCCAACGCTTGGCGGCGCAGCGGGTGCTGGCGGAGACCAAGATCAAAAACGCCTTAGACAATTACCAGGAAGCGCCCATACAGGTAAAGGCCGCTTCGGACGCCTATTTGCAAAAAAGCGTTCTATACAAGAACGGCCTCACTACCATCATTGACCTCACCCAGACCCTTTATGTCTTCAACAGGGCGGAGACGGACAGGGATATTGCTTTTAATAATGTGTGGCAGGCATTGCTGTTAAAGGCTGCCGCCACGGGTGACTGGACGTTGTTCATCAATGAATTTTAAACCCTTTGTATCATGGGATTGATAAAAACTGCACTTAGAAAACCTATTTCCATATTAGTGCTCGTGGCCGGGTTGTTCTTCTTTGGGGTCAAAGCGGTCACTGCTATTAAAATTGACATCTTCCCTGCGCTCAACCTGCCGGTGATCTATATTTCCCATCCTTACGGAGGATTTACCCCCAACCAAATGGAGGCCTATTTTGGTAAGCAATATGTAAGCCTCTTGCTTTACATATCAGGTGTTCAAAGTATAGAAAGTAAAAATATCCAGGGGCTGACCCTGATAAAGCTGACCTTTTATCCCGGTACGAATATGGCCCAGGCGGCGGCTGAAGTAACGGCTTATACCAACAGGGCCCAGGCCAGCTTTCCACCTGGGTCGCAGCCTCCCTTCATACTTAGGTTTGATGCCAGCACACTGCCGGTCGGGCAGTTGGTGCTGAGCAGCCCTACCCGGTCCAACAATCAGTTGATGGATCTGGCCAACGTGTACGTGAGGGCCTCATTTACTTCCGTACCCGGCTTGGTATCCCCTGCGCCCTTCGGAGGCAACGTCCGTACGATCGTCGTAAAAGTGGACCCGGAGTTGCTCAGGGAACATAACCTGACGCCTGACCAGGTAGTGAATGCCCTGGACATCAGTAACCAGAATTCCCCTGCCGGGAACGTGCGTGTAGGCGACTTGAACTACCTGGCCCCCAGCAATACGACCGTTCGCTCTGTGAAAGATTTTGAAGACGTACCCTTGCTGAAAGGGGGGGTGCAGAACGTGTACCTGCGGGACGTGGCAAAAGTGGAGGATGGGGCGGATATCACGAGCAGCTATGCCCTGATCAATGGAAAACGGTCGGTGTATTTGCCGATCACCAAATCGGCCGATGCCTCTACCTGGGAAGTAGTGCAGAACCTGAAGAAAGCCATTCCCCGGTTTCAAAGCGTCCTGCCCGCGGACGTAAAGCTGTCTTACGAATTTGACCAGTCGGTATACGTGATCAACGCGGTGAAGAGCCTGCTCAGTGAAGGGGCCATCGGAGCGTTGCTGACAGGGCTGATGGTATTGCTGTTCCTGGGGGACCTCCGGGGCGCTTTGATTGTTATCCTTACGATACCGACTTCTATCATATCAGGAGTGTTATTCCTAAACCTCTTCGGGCAGACCATTAATATCATGACCCTGAGCGGACTCTCACTGGCCATAGGAATATTAGTGGACGAGTCCACGGTGACTATAGAAAATATCCACCAGCACCTGGACATGGGCAAGCCCAAATCCCTGGCTATATGGGACGCGTGTAAGGAAATTGCCTTTCCCAAGCTCCTCATCCTGTTCTGTATCCTGTCGGTATTTGCGCCGGCCTTTACGATGGGAGGCATCCCGGGATCTTTGTTTATGCCCCTGGCGCTGGCCATCGGGTTTTCCATGATCACTTCTTACCTGTTGGCTCAGACCTTTGTGCCCGTGATGTCCAACTGGCTGATGAAAGGGCATAAAGGCGCCCATGGGGAGAAAATGACGGATGAGGAGGAGTTCAAAGCGGCTCACCTTAGCGGGGACGAGGATTCACCGGAAAAGAAAGTGGAACTGCAGGCGGCACACCGCAACAAAGATGGAAAAGTTCCTTTGTTTGACCGGTTCCGGAACCGGTACCTCAAGTTCATGGATCGGATGTTCCCCTGGCGCGCCCCGATCACCATTATCTATTTCCTGGGCATTTCAGCCCTGGCAGCCATATTGTTTTTGCATATTGGAAGGGACGTACTGCCCCGGGTTAACAGCAGCCAGTTCCAGGTGAGGCTGAGGGCCCCGGATGGAACCCGCCTGGAGCGGACCGAAGACAGAATGCTGCAAACCCTGAAAGTGCTTGACACGTTGGTGGGGCATGATAATATATCTATCACTTCCGCCTTTGTGGGCCAGCACCCTTCTTCCTTTTCCACGGACCCCATTTACCTGTTTATGAGCGGGCCCCAGGATGGGGTACTCCAGGTGGCCCTGAAGGAAGACTTTAAGGTGGACATGGAAGACCTGAAGGAACGCTTCCGAAAAAAAATGCACGAAGATATACCGGACGAGCGCGTTTCGTTCGAACCCATAGAATTAACGGACAAGATCCTCAGCCAGGGCTCTCCCACTCCCGTGGAAGTAATGATATCGGGTAAGAACCGCCAGGAGAACGAAGGCATGGCGTTTAAGATCGTTGACAAGTTGAAGCAGATCTCTTATATGAGGGACGTTCAGATAGGACAGTCCATACGTTATCCTGCCATCAATATTGATATTGACCGTGTACGCGCCGCCCAGGTGGGGGCCGATATAACAGGCATATCCAGGGCCCTGACTACCTCCACCAGTTCTTCCCGGTTCACCGACAAGAACGTATGGTTGGATCCTGTAGTGGGGCTTGGGTACCAATTGCAGGTGGAGGTACCGGAAAATGAGATGACCAGTATACAGGACCTTAAGGAGGTGCCTATCCTGCAGAACACATCCCGGCCTGTATTGGGGGATGTGGCAACGATCACTACCGGGACCACCTATGGAGAAGCGGATGATATCGGCGCTATTTCCGAACTATCCGTGACTGCCAACCTGTATAAGACAGACCAGGGTACGGCTACCACCGACTTAAAGAGAGCGCTTGCTGAATTGGGTGATCCGCCTAGAGGGGTACACCTGGAGATACGGGGGCTTAGTCAGACCTTGACAGCCACTCTTGACAGTCTCCAAACGGGCCTGATAGTGGCCATCGTGGTGATCTTCCTTATGCTGGCGGCCAATTTCCAGTCTTTCACCGTCTCGCTGATCGTACTCTTTACAGTGCCGGCCGTTCTGTTCGGTTCCATGTTAATGCTGACGCTGACGGGAGATACATTGAACCTGCAATCCTATATGGGTATGATCATGTCGGTGGGGGTTTCTATTTCCAATTCGGTATTGCTCATCACGAATGCGGAGCAGTTAAGGAAGCGGAATGGTAATTCCATTGAGTCAGCTAAAGAAGCAGCGGGGCTTCGTATCCGTCCCATTATCATGACGGCGGTAGCCATGGTGGTAGGGATGATACCCATGGCCTCAGGCCTTAGTGAAGGCGGGGGACAGGCAACACCCCTGGGTCGTGCGGTCATTGGAGGGCTGGTGGCTTCCACTTTCGGCGCCCTGTTCATTTTACCCTTGGTATTTTCGTGGTTCATGAATAAAACCTCCACAGACTCCGTTTCCCTGGATCCGGAGGATAAAGAAAGTAAACATTATATTCCTTCATTGTATGAGCATGACAATCACTAATATTCATTTCTCGCGCACGGTGGCAGGATTAACCGTTGGAGTCCTGCTTTCTTCCGGGTTGCTCTCGGCCTGCGGCGATGCAAAAGGGAAAACGGATAAAGACAAGTCCGATACGACTGCATCAGCCGTCCCTGCGGTGGTTAATACATTCCCGTTGCAAAAAGGAGAGCTCTCCACTACGTTCAAGGTGCCTGGTGAATTAATCGCCTTCCAGCAGGTTGATCTCTATGCAAAGGTCAACAGCTTTGTGAAACAATTGTCCGTGGACGTAGGCTCTGAAGTGAAAACGGGCCAGCTCCTGGCTACGCTGGAAGCTCCGGAACTGACTTCGCAGTTAGATGGCGCCTTTGCGAAGATCAAATCAATGGAAGCCATTTTCCTGGCCAGCAAGGCCAATTACGACCGTATGTATGAGACCAGCCTGACGCCGGGGACTATTTCCCAGAATGACCTGGATCAGGCTGCTGCGAGGAAGAATTCGGATTCCGCCAATTTGGTGGCGGCGCACTCATCCTACAAGGAAATAGAAGATACCCGGGATTACCTGGTGCTGAGAGCCCCCTTTAGCGGCGTGATCAGCGCCCGCAATGTCAATCCCGGCGCCTACGTGGGGCCATCGGGAAAGGGATCGGAATTACCCCTGCTTACCTTGCAGGAGCAGCAACTGCTGCGCCTGGTGATCTCTGTTCCGGAGATTTACACCAGTTACCTGACCCAAAAAGATCAGGTGCAATTCACCGTGAAAGCCCTTCCTGATAAAATATTCACAGCCAGGGTACGACGTCTGGCGGGTGCTATTGACAACCGTCTCCGGTCCGAAAGGATTGAAATGGACGTGAAAAATGATGACAAAAAACTCCTGCCGGGCATGGTAGCCGAAGTAGACGTGCCACTGCCGGCAAGTGACAGTACTTTTATTGTGCCCAAGACAGCGGTTGTGAATTCCACGGAAAAGGTATTTGTCATTCGGGTGGTCAATAATAAGTCGGAATGGGTGGACGTAAAGACAGGGAGGGAAGGCAACGGGCGCGTAGAGATCTATGGCGGCAACCTGAAGCCCGGAGACGTGCTGGTTCTTGCCGCTTCAGAAGAAATCCGTGACGGCATGCCCCTGCCCGATACCAAACCCGTTGCCCCCGGTGCGGCGGAGCCCGGCAAGTAGGCACCCGATCCGGGCAAATGGCCACGCCGTTATAAAACGCTTTTTTATTTGCAGCAAAAGTATACACCTAAAACAAGGGCCCCATTCCTGGGGCCCTTTTGTTTTCCTTATAAACTAAACGTTGCAGAAACCTGAAAATTCTTTAATAGTCATCGTTGATGGCAAATTCGTTTTTGCGGTACATCCACTGTCCACCAGTGAAGTCAGGGAAAGGGACGGTCTGGAATCCTAATTCAATGGAGGACTCGCTTAAAGGACTAATGGCGCTCCATGTGGCTGCATCATATACATCCATTGGCGTAGGTACTCCGCGTTTGATGGATTCCAGGAAAGCATGCAGGACAAAAAAGTCCATGCCTCCGTGTCCTGCACCCTCTGCATCTTTGCTGTATTTCTGCCATAGGGGGTGGTCGTACTTCCGGAACCAATCATCCGCCTTGTCCCACTCGTCGTCTTTGCTGACGCCTTCTATATACACGCTGCCCGCCACATCCATCCAAAGCCCGCTCGTACCCTGCACCCGGAAGCCAAGCGAATAGGGTCTGGGATTGTTTGTATCGTGCTGTAGTAAAATGGTTTCTCCGTTCGCGCAATGGAGGTGTGTAGTCACAATGTCTCCCAGGCGGAAGCGCACCTTGGCGTTGGGGTGCTGCTCGCCCCCGTTTTTTACAATGTAATTATGCAGGCCCCTGGTTTTGGTGGAAAAGGAGGAAAGGGACATAAAACGGTTGCCCCGGTTGATGTCGACCATCATAGATAGTGGACCGACGCCATGCGTAGGATAAAGGTCCCCATTGCGGTGGACGGAATGGTTTGTCCTCCAACGCGCCTCCGAGAAAGCCTTTTCTCCAAACTCCACTCCGCTGTTATAGGGAGGCTTTCCGTCATTGAATTTTACGGTTCTCAGGTCATGCTGGTATCCTCCCTGCAGGTGTAGCAATTCTCCAAATACGCCTTGACGGACCATATTCAGGGCCGCCAGGACGTCCCTGCGGTAACACACGTTCTCTAGCATCATTACGTGGGCCCCATGGTATTCTGCCGCTTTAACGACATCCCAGTGTTCCTGCAGGGTAATACCGAGTATGACTTCGGTGGCTATGTATTTGATGCCTGCGGAAAGGGCGTCCAGGATCATAGGCGAATGCCATTCCCAGGGTGTGGCGATGATCACCCCGTCCAGGTCTTTCATGGCAAGCAGATCCCGGTAAGCGTAATTACTCCCGGTAAAGATCCGGGGCATGGCCTTCCCCGATTTCTGGATGATATTCTTAGCCCTTTGCAACATTTGATCGTCTACGTCACAAATGGCCGCTACTTCCACGTCAGGAACGCGCAATGCTTGGGCCAGGTGGCCTTCCCCCCTGAACCCCACGCCTATGATGGCCACGCGTATGGTCCGGCCGGGAACGCCTCCAAGCAGGTTTCCCGGTTTGCCCATCAGCAGTCCTGCGGAGGCTAAAGATACATTTCTGACAAATTCCCGTCTGGTTGAAGGCATGTAATGAGGTTTGAAGGCTGAATATCCGAATCTTTTTAATTAAAAATGCCAACAATCGATTGCGCAAGTTTTCCCGCTACAGTTGTTACTTTTGCAAGATTATGTTGGCAACCATCCTGCTCATCGATGACGAAGAAAAGCTCCGGCAACTCCTGGCCCGTATCCTCCAATTAGAAGGCTATCAGGTACTACAGGCAGGAAATATCCGCCAGGGATTGCAAATCCTGCAACAACAGGAAGTGGATGCAGTGATCTGTGATGTCAAATTGCCGGACGCCAATGGCGTGGAGGCCGTGAAGCTGATCCGGGAAAAAGCGCCTTCCAGTCAGATTATCATGCTGACCGCCTATGGAAATATCCCGGACGGGGTGCAGGCGATTAAGAACGGGGCTTTTGATTACATTACAAAAGGGGATGATAATGACAAGATCATCCCCCTGGTGGCAAGGGCTATAGAGCGGGCGCAACTACAGAGACGGATATCCCAACTGGAAGCCAGGGTGGGGAAAAGGTATGCCTTTGACAGTATCATAGGCAAATCAGCCGCCATACGGCAGGCCATTGCCCTGGCGCAGAAAGTAGCTGATACGACGACTACGGTCCTTCTGACGGGGGAAACGGGAACGGGGAAAGAAGTTTTTGCGCAAGCCATTCACCAGGCAAGCAGTCGCAAGAACAAACCGTTCGTAGCCATTAATTGTAGCGCCTTTACAAAAGAATTGCTGGAAAGTGAGATATTCGGCCACAAGGCCGGCGCCTTTACCGGGGCGAACAGGGATAAGAAGGGCCTGATTGAAGAGGCACAGGAAGGAACCTTATTCCTGGATGAGATTGGAGAGATGCCCGTAGAGCTACAGGCAAAGCTCCTTCGTGTGCTGGAGAGCAAAGAATTCATCAAGGTGGGAGATACCAAGACCATGAAGGTGGACGTGCGGATCATTGCCGCCACTAACCGGGATCTTGCTGAAATGGTACGCGCGGGTCATTTCCGGGAGGACCTGCTCTACAGGTTGAACGTATTCACTATTGAACTTCCCCCTCTTCGGGGCCGCAAGGAAGACATCCCGGCCCTGGTCCAATACTATATGAGCGTCTTTGTGGGGAAGACCAACAAGAAGGCCATGGAACTGCACCCTTCCGTCATGCCCCTGTTACAGGCGCATGAATGGAAAGGGAACATACGCGAATTGAAAAATGTATTGGAAAGGGGGGTGATCCTCGCTGAAAATTCATTGCTCCCGGAGAACCTTCCTTTGGACATCCAATTGCCGACACCGCATAATTCACATAATGTACTCAGTGCTTTTGACCTGGCCAGTGTGGAGAAATTACATATACAACGGGTACTGAACCATACCAAATGGAATAAGGCAGAGACTGCCAGGCTGCTGAATATCGGGTTGACAACCCTGTACCGAAAAATCGAAGAGTACAAGCTCGACGAAGAAAGGTGAGACTATGCGACTAAAAACAAAATTGACTGCCGGGCTGGTGTTCCTGTTTGCTGTTATCCTTGCTCTGGGGATACTCGGAATATTTTATATAAACCGCCTGGCCAGGGATTCCGAGGCAGTCCTGCACAATAATGAAAATACATTGATGTATTGCAACTCCATGCTGGAGAGCCTCGAGACCCTTCCGACCCATCCCGGGGCTATCGGCCCCTTTAACCAGGCATTGGTATTGCAGGAAGCTAATATCACTGAGCCAGGGGAAGGAGAATTGACAGCCCGGCTGCGATATTGTTTTGACTCCTTGCGCACGACTCCCACCGATTCAATCCTGTACCCCGCTATACGGATACTTCTTCATCAGATCAGTGACCTGAACCAGGAGGCCATTCTAAAAAAGAGTGCGATTGCCAAACAAACGGCCCATGATGCCATTGAATGGCTATCCATCATTGTTTCAGTGCTGACACTGGTCGCTTTTACCTTCATCGTGAATTTCCCCGCCATTATATCCAAACCCGTCCGGGCGCTGACGGAAGGTATCCGGGCCATTGCAGGAAAGGATTATGGGAGGCGCATTTACCTGGAGGGGGGAGATGAATTTGCAGAGATGGCTACTGCCTTCAATACCATGGCCGAAAAACTGGATGAATACGAACACAGCAATCTTTCCCGGATACTGTTTGAAAAGCTGCGGATTGAGGCCATCATCAATCAAATGCAGGATGCCATCATCGGTTTTGACGAAGAAATGCGCGTTTTGTTTATCAATGGCGTAGCCGGGTCGCTCCTGGGATTGAAAGAGCAGGACATACAAGGCTGCGTAGCCGCTGTAGTGGCGGAACGCAATGACCTGCTGAAGGCCCTCCTCCGGACAGACGCCACGGTAGACGACATGAAGATCTATGCCGGCGGAAAGGAGAGCTACTTTCGTAAAGAAGCCCTGACAGTCCTGCACGAAGGGGAACTCATCGGGCATGTGATCATTCTGAGGAACATCACACACTTTTATGAGCAGAATGAGGCCAAGACCAACTTTATTGCCACAATCTCCCATGAATTAAAAACACCCTTGTCCTCCATTAAAATGAGCGCCCACTTGCTGGACGACGAAAGAGTGGGGAATATGAACAGTGAGCAAAAGGACCTGGTACACCAGATCACAGCGGACTCTAACCGGTTATTGCGGATCACGGGCGAACTCCTGAATATGACCCAGGCGGAGACCGGGCATATCCAATTGCAGTTGACAGCGGCCTATCCCGGGGCCATCGTGGAAATAGCCTTACAGGCCGTTAGCTTCCAGGCACTGCAAAAGAAGATACGTATAGTGACGGACTTTCAGCAAGGCGATACGAAAATATTCGCGGACGTGGAGAAATCCTCCTGGGTCCTGATCAACTATCTGAGTAATGCTATCCGGTATTCCTATGAGGACAACACCATTCAGCTAACTGTCCATCCCACTACCGGAGGCGCCATTGCCTTTGTTGTCAGGGATTATGGCCCCGGGATCGACGAGAGCTATCTCCCCCGTTTGTTTGAGAAGTATTTTCAGGTCCCCGGAGCGCATGATAAATCCGGCAGTGGCCTGGGCCTCGCGATCTCCAAGGAGTTCATCGAGGCCCAGGGTGGTACCGTCCATGTATGGAGCCAGAAAGGAGACGGATCGGCGTTTTCCTTTGAGTTGCCGATGGCAAAATAGTAGGAGTTGTAGGACCCTATTTCTCTTCTACGTACTTTTTATAAGGTATACAATCAGGAACAGGCTTACAATAAATATGAACAACGTCATTGCGGTCAGGAGCAGGAAAGAGGATTTGTATTGCCCTTCTGTTAGCTGCTTTTCTGTCTTTTTATACCGGATATACGACAGTACTGCCATAATGGTCCCAACGACCACTAAAATAATTCCTGCAATGGGTGAATAACCTTTTGATGGAGGGATATCTCCCTTACCCAGAATAAGAGAAACCTGCTTCAGGAACAATGAAAATTTTACCACTACAAAACCAAAGCCCATAATCCCGATACTCGTTCGGATCCATGCCAGGAAGGTTCTTTCATTCGCCAGGTGGTCCCCCGCATTGTTGTGGTTTTTAATGTCTTGCATGGTAATATATTTTTTACATGGGTTGCAATTTAGGGATTTCGTCCTCCGGCAATAACGATACCGGGTCATACGATGTTTTCTGCTGTATCCATCCGAATACCAGGGGCACGATCAGCAAAGCGGCGAAGGTGGAAGCCGCGAGCCCCCCGATCACAGCCCTGCCCAGGGGGGCTGACTGATCTCCCGATTCACTCAAACCGCTGGCCATCGGGACCATCCCAACGATCATGGCGATAGTCGTCATTAATATCGGCCGGAATCGCATGCTGGCGCTGGCGATGGCCGCTTTGAAAGGGTCCCTGTACTCCAGCCTGAGTTTCTCCGCGTTGGTCACGATCAGCAGCGCATTGGCCACCGATACGCCGATGGACATGATGATGCCCATGTAGGATTGCAGGTTCAGGGTAGCCCCGGTGGCCAGCAACAGGATCATAGAGCCCAGCAGAACAGCAGGTATTGTGGAGAGCACGCAAATAGCCATTCCGAATGATTGGTAGTTGGCAACCAGCAATAACAGGATCACGACGATGGCTGCCAGCAGGCCGCTTTGTAGGGAACTCAGGGTCTCCGTGAGCAGGGATGACATCCCTTTGATCTGGGCCACCAGGCCGGTAGGCGGGGTTCCTAGGGAACTAAGCGCTTTTTGGACAGCGACAGTGGCGGAGCCCAGATCTTTTTTATAGATATTAGCGCTGACGGTCACAAACCTTCTTGGCCCGCTCCGGTCGTACTCTCCCGGCAGGGTATCAATGGTGATGGCGGCGACGTCCGACAATACCGGCCGCATCTGCCCCTGTACCAGGGGTGCTTCTCTCAATTGTTCCACTGAAGTGATCATATATTCTGGAACTTCTACCTGTGTCTGGTAGGTGTAAGAGTTTTTGTCGTCCAGCCATAGGTTCTTATTGGTAAACCGGCTGGATGAAGTCACGTCTGTAATACTCTTGGATATGTTGTCCAGAGAAAGTCCCATTAGGGAAAGACGCTGCCTGTCCACGTGTATGTTCACCACGGGGTACTTCAGGGGTTGTGCAATCTGGACGTCTCTCAGGAAGGGAACCTTTTTGAGGGTATCCACCAGCTTATCGGCATATCGTTCGATATCTGGCATATTCTTCCCTGCCACCCTGACTTCTATGGGCGTAGAGGCGCCCTGGGACATGATCTTTTCGGTAAGCTCAATAGGTTCAAAGGACAGGTGCAGATCAGGATATTGCCGGAGGATATTATGCCGGAGGGTTTCCTTAAGGTCATCGATATTGACCTTGTAGTGGTCATCCAGGTTTACCTGGATAACGGCTTCCTGGGTTCCGCTGTTGAATATATAGAGGTTGCTGGCTCCAAAGCTGCTGGGTATCAGTCCTACGTAGGCGGAGGTGATATTGATATGGTGGTCGACGGTGGAATCCAGGATATCGAGTACGCCTTTGGTCGTCCTTTCCGTTACTTCCAGGCGCGTCCCGTCTGGTTCGCGCAAGCGCAGTTGGAGTT
>Ga0302312_10000259_pt1 | contig 47169 bp, 38 predicted proteins | sample III_Palsa_N2_1_FD_200529 | JGI IMG/M metagenome (GOLD analysis project Ga0302312, IMG submission 200529) | Peat permafrost microbial communities from Stordalen Mire near Abisko, Sweden - III_Palsa_N2_1 | ecosystem: Environmental > Terrestrial > Soil > Palsa > Peat permafrost | place: Sweden... | reverse complement strand
GGGGCTTTTTGTCGTTTTTCAGGTTATCGAAAACCATTAAATTGGCTACGCTGAGCAGCGCGTGCGGGCCATAGAAATCCGGGGCCCTGGCAATGACGGCCTGCAGGGAGCCTTGTGAAATCTCCCGAAGAATCCTTTCTTCAATAGCCTTGCGGACTTCGCCCTTTTTGCTGCAAGGGGCCATTGGGCTGGTTTCCTTCATCCAACCATCTACCTTGCCCAAGCTGTATACATTGCTGAAGAAGACCAGCCGGGCGCCGGCCTTTTTGCAGCCATCGATTACATTGTCTATGAGGAGAGGCCACTCCCTTTGCCAGACCTTGTAGTCATAGCGTAATCCTGCGACCAAATACACCACCTGGGAGCCTTCAATGGCGCGGGAAACTTGTTCTCTGTCCAACAGGTCAGCCGTAAAAAGTTCATCCGTATCGTTCACCTTTTTCGGGTGACGGCTTACCAGACGAATTTCGTTTGTGTATGTCCTGAGTGATCTGGCAAGTTCGGTGGCGATGATACCGTTTGCGCCGAGTATGGTTTGCATGTCTGTTTATTTTATACAAATGTCGGTAGAGAAGAGACGCGTTTATTTGATAAAAATCAAGAAATGTATGAAGCCGGGCGCGAACTCCCGGGCTAGGATTTCTGTGGCGCGGACTTTATTAGGTAAGGTTCTTCTTTCTCATCCGGCTGAGCGTTTCCGGCGTCATGCCCAGCATAGAAGCCAGGTATTGCAGGGGAACCTGGTTAAATAATTCGGGCTGCTGTATAAGTAGATGCTGAAAGCGTTCTTCGGCCGTCATATAGAGGTGGCTGAAGATCCTTTCTTCCAGGGTGACAAAGCAATGGATGAGGAGCAGGTTTTCAAATGCTTTCCACCGGGGAACTACCGTCGCCAGTTTTTGGTAATCATCTGTATGTATAACCCATATCTCGCTTTCTTCCAGCGCCTGCATGTTCCAACGGGCAGGCTTGTGGAACATGAAACTGGAAAGGTCCGTCGTGAAATAGTTTTTTGAAGAGATCCATTGAGTGACTTCTCTGTCTTCCATTTGTAAGAATATCCGTATCAGGCCCGTCGCCACAAACGCCATGCGGTCGCAGGGACGTCCGGAACGAAGGAAAAAATCCCCTTTCCGGAGCAACTCGGGGTGGAAATAACTACTGATAATATTGGCTTCCGATAATTCAGTGTCGAATGAAGTGCGGATATATTCAGTGAGCTGGTGCATTTTTTGGGTGATTTACGACATTACCTGATAAGTACACTGGTCCCTTTTTGTGATACCTTCTGCCCTGTTTCTATGTTCGTATAGCGCAGCGTCCAGACGTAGGTGCCCACCGGTTGCCTGGTCCCATTTACCGTTCCATCCCACCGAATGGTCCAGTCCTGGGTTTGGAAAACCAGGTTTCCATACCGGTTATAAACCCTGAATTCCAGGTTTTCCGCCTTATAGGCGTTCAGGGGGTAAAGGTAATCGTTGATGCCATCTCCATTGGGAGTAAAGGCCGAAGGGACGGCGATATAACAATTGGCTATGTCTTGTATCACCTGCGAAGCGGTGTCGGTACATCCGGAAGTATTGGTAACGGTCAGCCTGACGACGAAATCTTCATTTGATTGGATCTGGGCGTATGCTTTAGGGGGCGGTGTTTGCTGGGTACTACCGGTGCCATCCCCGAAATCCCAGTTATAAGACACAATGGAGCCTATGCTGCTATCCGTAAAAGAGGCTTCGTCCCTGGGGCAAAGCAGGTTGGTGGCTTCAAATATAGCTTTGAGAGTATTGTCCAGGGAGATCGTTACGCTGCTGCTGTCGGCACAAACGCCATTGGACACGACGAGTTGGGCCGTCTTCGACCCGAATATAGTATAGGCCACCTGTTGTTGTTCCCCGCTTCGGTTGACAGAATCGTCAAAGGTCCATTTCCACACATTGATCCCGTCTCCCCCCGGATTACTATAATTGATCGTATCGTGCCCGCAGTTAAGGTCCACTGCGTATTGGATTTGAGCGTACACAGTATCCGCCACGATAAAATTCAGGGTCCCGGGTGTCAGTGGCTGCTGGCACTCATCGATCAGGGTGTTCCCGTTGCTGCCGGTGACCAATTGGATCTGGTAAGCGCCGCCCTGATCAATGGGCCCTGAGAGCTGCACATTCACCGTACTGTCCGAAGTGGTGCCGCAAGTGGCCCCGTTGACGACAACCCCCGTGGGCCCTGTGACCTTGAAATTGCTTCCGTCTGCGGCAATACTACTGCAAAGGATGCCCTTGGAAAAAACCAGGGTAAGCGTATTGGGTGCGCAGCCCACCGGACTAATGCTGTCCATCGTGGTCGGCGGTGGAGGAGGAGGCACCAAAAGGGATACTGAATCACCTACCGGTACCGGCGTGCCACAGATATCCAATATAGTATTTCCATCACTGCCGTTCTTGGCTGAAATCAGGTAGTTTCCGAGCGGGATGGGGCTGGCAAACGTGAGCGTTACCGAATCCATATCAAACCCGGAATTGCAGTTGTCCCCGGTGGCGGAAACGATGGCGGGGCCTGCGGGGCTAAGGGCGAAATCGCTTCCATCTGGTGAGAGGCTGGAACACTGCATGTTTTTGTTCAGGGCAATCTTAACGATAGTTGAACCGCAGTCCGAGACAGTGGCGCTTTGGAGGCGTGGGGGTGTGGTGTCGGTGATGCTGGCGGTGCCGCCGGAGAAGGTTAGGGAGTAGCCGCTTTGATTGGAAGCGGTAAAATGGCTGACCATGAGTAAATAAGTGTGACCCTTGATCAGGGGGGGCATGATGCTAAATGGATTCGGATAAGTGAGTCCCCCATTGATATAGTCTGATCCGCATACTGAAAGCGAAGTACCTGCAGGCGAGGCGCCCGTCAATCCAACGGTGCCAGACCAGTCCTCGGCGACGAACAATGATATATCAGTATAAATGTCATTGGCGGCATGCCCTGTAATATCAAATAATTGCCAATCGTAATCATCTGAGAGGAGTGTCGGCGTTATAATGAATCCCAATGTTCCACCCTGGAAACAAGTGAATTTATAATAGTAGGCATTGGTATCTGTCAATATTTGCCCATCGGGAGGGCCCCCAGGAGGGTTGCAAATATTGCTAGGGATGCTGAGGCCATAACACGGTGGCACACTGTTTTGTTGAAATGTCGCTGTTCCGCACACTGGAAATGCACTCGAAGGGCTTTGCCCCAGGTTTTTACTATCACGGCAGTAGTTGGTCGTCTGGGCGAATAACAAATTACCAGTCAAAAATAGCCACACCAAAAAAATAAGTCGCTTCACGGTACTGTATATAAATCTCTTTCAAACCTACTCCAAAATACGGACAAATGGAATAACGGCGGCCGTTGCAGTGCGCTAGCGAATGAAACGTTAAAAAATGCCACAGGAATTAGGTTATTTGAGTTCTGAAGCCTTACTTTGCATTTCAAAGCACTTTATGAACACACCTTCTTCACCCCCACTTGAAACACTCAAAGACATCCGCAGTATGATGGAACGGAGTAGCCGTTTTATCAGTCTCAGCGGGTGGAGTGGTATTTCTGCGGGTTGTTGTGCACTGGTGGGCGCCTGGCTGGCGTCACGTGAAATTGCGCATTCGCTGGCGGGAGGACTTGAGGGGAACGGATCCATTCCTGATGCATTGCATATCCGACTGGCCTTCCTGGGCATATGTGTATTTTCGGCGGCCCTTGTGTCCGCCGTCCTATTTACCTACCTGCGCAGCCGCCGGGAAGGGGTAGCGATCTGGGGAAAATCAGCCAGGAGATTATTATGGAATACCGTGCTTCCGATGGTGGCAGGCGGATTGTTCATTATCCGGCTCGGCTATCTTCACCTGGATGGCCTTATCGCCCCAGCCTGCCTTCTGTTCTATGGACTTGCCCTTGTGAATGGGAGCAAGTATACTTTGGGAGAGATCCGGTACCTGGGGTACGCGCAAATAATCCTGGGGGCTATAAATTGTTGGATGCCCGGATATGGATTGTATTTTTGGGCCGCCGGCTTTGGCGTGCTGCATATCCTCTATGGCATTTGGATGTGGGTGAAATATGAAGCAAAGGCCCAGACAGTATGAAAAATCCCATAGCCAATCTGAATAAAATTTTCGACAGCAGGATACGGCTGGGGATCATGAGCGCGTTAATGGTGAATGAGACCGTGAATTTCAATGAATTGAAGGAATTGATTGAAGTCACTGACGGAAACCTGGCCTCCCACCTGCGCACCCTGGAAGACAATAATTACCTGAAGGTTCAAAAAGGGTTTATCGGAAGAAAGACCCAAACGACATATTCTGTCACCAAGGCAGGGGAGAAGGCGTTCAAGCAACACCTAGAGGCGCTGGAGCAAATGATCAGGGGAATTGAATGATTTTTTTTGCACCATTACTTTGAAATGCAAAGTACTTTATATTATCATGATTTGACATTTAATTGAAACCATTATGTATCGTTTTATCCGCTCTTTTGTTTACGCCTTCCGGGGAATCCGGTCGGCCTTCTCCGGGGAAAGCAATTGTCGTATTCAATTGCTGGCGGGCGCCGGAGTTGTCCTGGCGTCCTGGTATTTACGCATCTCTTCGTTGGAATGGGCCCTTATTGTGCTATGTATTGCGTTGGTGATTGGAATGGAGATGATGAACAGCGCCATTGAAAAGGCCTGTGATCGTATTACCAGGGAAAAGGATGATTATGTCCGTTACGTCAAGGACATGGCGGCTGGCGCAGTCTTATGGACAGCGATCGGAAGCGCGGTCATCGGCGCCATCATATTGCTTCCTAAAGTCATTGCTCTGCTGGAAGGGGGCATCAATTAGAACGGGAAAACCTCGAAGGGGAAAATCAATTTAGACAGAAATCAATTAGAAAATGAAAAACACTTTGGATATGAAAAATCGCTCTATTGCATGGCGCTTGTGGGTTTTGTCCCTGGGTATTCCAGTGGGATTGATCGCTTGCAGGATGGTCCTCACACATTCGTTTACCTACGGATTTTATTATTGGAACCTTTTGCTGGCAGTGATCCCTTTGGTCAGCAGCGCCTTCCTTGATCCTGACTCTTCCATCCTATCGGTCCGCAACCTGTGCTGCCTTGTGACCTGGTTTTTCTTTTTGCCCAATGCCCCCTATCTGATAACGGACATGATCCATTTTCAGGAGCGACCTCCGATGCCGGTATATGTGGATGAAATCATTGTTTATTCGGCTGCCTGGAATGGGGTACTAATGGCGTATGCTTCTATTATGAGGGTGGAAAGATGGCTTCTCACCCGGTATGCCACCAGGCCGGTGAATATCAGCCTGGTGGGCATATTCCTGCTAACGGGATTTGGTGTTTACCTGGGCCGTTATTTACGCTGGAATACCTGGGATATACTGGTTCATCCACTGGCCCTTGGTAAAGACATCGGCGTACGCGTCCTTTTCCCCAGCCGGTATAAACAAACGTGGGCGGTATCCCTTTTGTTTGGCGGATTAATGACAGCGGGTTATGTAATGCTTAAGCAACTACCCCTGCTGGTCGGTATTCCATCTCCTAGAAATCAAACCCAAGGGCAAAGTACAGTTTGGGGCTCCCGGAGAAAAAACTCCCCATAGGCCATGCCGCATCCAGCTTCAAAAAGTACCCGAGTATGGTACTCCTGACACCGAATCCGTATCCTCCCATAAAGGGCCCTATTCCAGGGGCTTTGACGCTGATACTGATGGGGGTGACGACGGGAGAGGTTCCGGTTGGATCTCTGTCGGTATAATTAACAGTCGGCCTTCCGAACATCGATGTCCAGGCGGTTCCCAGGTCAACAAATTGTATCACCTGGAAGTTCCTCAGAAATGCGTTATTGATGGGTTTATTTAAGAAGGTGGTAAATACCGGAAGTCTCAGTTCACTGTTAATGACCATGTCTTTGTCACCGTTGGCAGCATTCTGGTCATAACCTCTGAGATTTACAGCGAGACCCTGGTAGACGTAATTGATATTCCCATCTGGGGTATTGTTGTTGTTAAACTTGGGGCCAACCCATCCATCAACTCCCCCCAGGTAATAAATAATATGTTGATCGCCGATCATGGAAAAATCTCCCGCTACCCTGACTGCCCAAATGAAATTCCGGTAGATGGGTAAGTAATTGCGGGCGTCAAATCCAAAATTGGTTAACAAGCCATTATCCCCGGAGGAAGTTTTAGTACCCAATTGTTTATAGATATCTCCATATATTTTCCACCGAAGTCCCTTCCAGATATTCATGGTAGGATTGCTGGTATTGTCACTTACGTACTCCAAATGGAAAGTGGCATATTTCATTTTAAAATCAGGCGCTTCAAGAGAATAAATGGGGCCTAAATTGGTATTGGTGGAAGTTTCCGCCCCATAGTCTCCGCGGACGACCGTCTTATCGCTACGAATGCCGGCAGTCGCCCTGAGACTGTGTACCCTGTCAAAGGGATAGGTCGCGTTGAACTGGTAAATATTGGTGATGGTACGGTCCTCGCTTTCCAGTTCATTATTTGCCGGGAAGGGTACGATGCCTACAAAAGATTGAGCCCCCCTGTAATAGGAAACCCCGTAATCGATCCTGTGCTTATAGTTCTGGAAGGACACCATGTAATCATTGTCCTTCAGGTCCGTTCCCACCTGTACGCCACCGACGAATTTATAGTCTTCCAGCAGATCACTGATGCTGACGCGCAGCATTCCGCTAAGATCGCTTCCTCCCGCGGGTTCGATAGGACCCGAACCCCCTGCATAGGGTTGCAATTGGGTGAACAGGACTGAATTATTGAGATTAGCCACCACGTAGTCCGTGGAAAATTTGAGCTTGTATTGGAACAGTTTAGCCCTGCTAAGGGGAGAAGCAGGCGCCTTCTTTGCGGCGGCATCCCCGGCGGCATTACCTGCGCTTGTCGGAGCTGTCGTTGGCGCGCTGGCTACGGAAGCCGGCTGTGGGTGGCTACTGGTATCTTTCTTGTCCTTATTGAATTCGCTTTCAAAGAAATCGTTGGATGCGGCCTTTTGCGGTTTAGTGGTATCAGGGGTAGCGCCTTTTTGAGGGGCGCTTTGAACGGCATTCCCTTTGGACAACTGATCCGCCTTCATGATCCTGCGCATATAGTCCGTTGGCCGGTCATTCAAGTTCCGGTTGTGCAGGGCTTTTTCATCTACCTGCAGCTTGTACAGGAATTTAAAATCCCCCTGGCGGGAAACTTCACTCACCTGGTTATTAACGCCGGCGACGTCGGTTTCCAGCACCCCGCTCTGATAGTTGGTAAGGGGGAAAATATAGGTAGAGTCGTTCGTGATCGAATAAAATGCAACGGAATCCGGCTCGGTTTTGTTCCAGGCCTTTAAGGCCGAATCCAGGTCCTGAACGGAAGGATTGCGCAGGATATCATCCCCAATGGTCACAAGCGTATCCAACCCGGCCCTTTTGGTACTGAAAAATCCAGCGAAGCGATTGCTGATCCCGTTCTCGTCCGTGATAAAAGTGAAATTGGAAGTGTTATAGGGTTCAGGGAAGCTGGCGTTTCCATATTTCAGGTTGGTCAGTTGGGTGATCTGTCTGTAGGTTGATTTAGGCCCGTTATTGTCTACCAGGAATATATTGTAACGGTTCCTGGAAGGTACGGCTGTGTCTTTGTCTCCCCCTGTAGCCATCGCAGAAGGCCTATTGGAGGAAAAAAGGATGCCTGATTTGTTGGGAAATGCCACGAATGTAGGATTCAAGTCGTCGAATACGTCGTTGGTGACCTGTTCTGTCGTCCGTTCCTTAATCTTGTAGATGAAAATATCAGAGTGCCCGTTGCGTGCAGCGCTGAGCAGGAGCGTATTGTTATCCAGCATGTATTTCATGCTTTGTATCTGCTGGAACTGATCAAGTTCTATATGGGTTGTCGTTGTGCGGCTGAACAGATCGTATACATAGACGTTTATCTTGCCTTCCTCGTTAACGGCGTAAGCCAGCCTGGTTCCTTTAGGGTCCCATGCGACCAAAGGATAGTGGGGATCCTTTTCATCCTGCTGCTGCATGACTCCCGCTTTCCAAAGGACCTTTTCATTCACGAAATTCTGGTACAACAACAGCTTGTATTTACCCTTTTTGAACTGGACGACGGCATATGTATAGGATTTAGCGTTGGGGTTGGCTTCAAAATGATAATAGTCCTTGCCCGGGTTGATTTCCTGGGAAACCGTAAGCCTTCCTTTGGGGATATTCCGACGTCCCCTGATATCCTTGTAGTATTTTTGCTGCTCAAACTGCATGAAATCAGCCAGTACATCCTTGAACTTCTTCTTGCACATCTCCTGGCAGGCGTGGTTCAGATTTTTGTACAGGCGGGCCAGGTAAAATAAGTAACTGACCTTTTCCTTTCCATACTTTTCTTCTACGTAATACCAAAACGACTGGCCGGCCAGGTCAGGCTCTTCAAATGCGAATTGATAGAAATTCTTATAGTCACTTCCCAGCATGGCGCTCTTGAGCTGGTCATCCTTTTGCGTACTCCAGTTCTGGGCTGCGTATGAGATGAAGCCATCTGTCAGCCATTTTGGAAGGTCCAGCAATGTCTGGTTCCCGGCGAACTCCCCAATGTCATCTCCGAATAACAAGAGGGAAACCAGCACCCTGGCTATTCCTTCCCTGATCTGACGGCGTAATTCGTTATGGTCGCTTGTATAGTATATGACCAGTTTGCTATTCACAAGCTTGGTCATACCCCCGCTGTTCTGCCAATCGAAATCCATTCCGATATTGCTTTGGCGGTAGTCATTAAAGCTGTTATATACAATAATATTGGCCCTTCTCTGCATGCCATATTCCACAAAGCGTTCCAGGCCCGGCAGTTCTTCTTCTGCGACTTCCACGACGTCTTTGGCTATATTCAGACCGCCATCGTTAAAGTAGACGTTGAAATTCGGCGCCTGATAGTACCTCCAATTGAACTTTTTATATTGTACTCGGTTCTTGCCGAACTGTACGGTATTAACTTGAGCAAACGAATGAATCCACAACGTGCCAAGACTTAGGATAACCAGGAGTAATCGCTTCATAAAGTTCTATATTCGTATTTGTTCACCAGGTAGAGCGTGTGCAAGGCCGAATTTGGTTTTAAAAGTACAAAAATCAATTTATGTTCAGCGTTCAGGTTTTTACATTTAGCCCTATTCGGGAAAATACCTACGTTTTAGTGAACGAAAAGAAGGAAGGGATAGTTATTGATCCGGGATGTTATGAGGAGGAAGAGCGGGAAGCATTGGCCGGTTTTATAGCTCAAAACGAAATTGAGCCTAAATTATTGTTACAGACCCATTGTCATTTGGACCATGTTTTCGGGACTAAATGGGCTGGCGAAACGTACGGCCTCATTCCCCATATACACCCCAAAGAGCAGGAAATGTTGAAACTGGCCCCGGCTTCAGGGTTGCTTTGGGACTTGCCCTTTGATAATTACCAGGGAGAACTGTCATTCCTGGAAGACGGAGCTATCATTCCATTCGGAGAGGACCGGCTGGAAGTACTACTGGTACCCGGCCATTCCCCGGGGCACCTTTGTTTCTATGTGCCCGGCCAGCATTTTATCATAGGCGGGGACGTCCTTTTCAGAGATAGTATCGGAAGGACCGACCTTCCAGGTGGCAACTATCCTACACTCATCAGGAGTATCCGGGAGAAATTATGGGTATTGCCGGACGATACGGTGGTGTACCCCGGCCATGGTCCGGAAACCACCATTGGTTATGAAAAGGGGCATAATGCCTTTATGCGCGGGGAGCATTAACCAGGGATCTGATAAAGGGCAGCCTTCCTACATAGGGGAGGCGGCTGAATTCCTTTTTTTCCACCCGGACGATAAAGGCTAAGTAAGCGCAGAGCAGCAGGGTTCCGCTTCCAAAATTCACCCAGCGGTTGGGTAAAAGGTGATCAATGCCTTCGTGGAGGAAGTACAGTAAGAGCACTATCACCATATAGGCCACCAGCTTTTTCCAGGCATAAGGCACCGGGTAAGCCTTCTGGCCCCAGACAAAGGATAGCACCATCATGGTCCCATAACAGATGCAGGTAGCCCAGGCGCAGGCCAGATAGCCGAAGCGGGGAATGAAAAGGTAGTTGATCACCAGGGTGACGGCTGCCCCTATCAAAGTGATATAGGCACCGGCAATGGTCCTGTTGGATAATTTATACCAAATGGAAAGGTTATAATAAATCCCAAGGAACATATTAGCAAACAGGAGGATGGGCACGACGCCCAGGCCCACCCACATGGCGTGGTTGGTGATGAATAGTTTCCAGATGTCTACATAGAGGGCTACAAACAGGAACATCAGCGTGATGATGATAACGAAGAATTTCATAACCCTGGCATATACCCGGCCTGGATTATCGCCCTGCGATTGTTTGAAGAAAAAGGGCTCCGCCCCCAGGCGGAAGGCCTGGATGAACAGGGTAATGAGTAAGGACAATTTATAATTGGCGCTGTAAATGCCCACCTGGAACTCAGCTGCCTTTTCAGAAGGGGCGTGTACCCACCATCCCAGCATGATCCTGTCGAATGTCTCATTGATCATCCCCCCGAACCCGGCTATCGTGATGGGTAAGGAATAGATCAGGATGTCTTTCCACAGGGTGCCGTTAAACCTTGGACGGAACTTGGAAAGTTCGGGGATCAGCAATATAAATGCCAGCAGCGACTGGGCCAGGTTGGCAACAAATACATACCCCACGCCAATGCCCGGATTGTATAGGATCAGCAGGGGGGATACGCCCCCTTTCGCTTCCAGGGAGGGGCACACGGAATAAAAGAAATACAGGAGGGCAATATTGCAGACAATACCGCTTATTCTGATAAAGGCATATTTGATAGGCCGGCTGTCCAGCCTCAGTTTGGCAAAGGGAAGGGTCGTGAGGGTATCCAGTGCAATAATAAAGGTACTCCAGACAATGATCTCGGGATGGTCTTCCACCCTTAGCAAATGGGCCAGGGGCTTGGCAAAGGCAAGCATAAGGCCTCCAAAGGTCAGGGTAGATCCGATGATGGATACCATCAGCGTATTATATAATTCCGGGATGTTCTTGTGTTTTTGCGCGTACCTGAAAAAGGCCGTTTCCAGGCCGTAGGTAAAAAGAACATTCAGAAAAGGAATAGCCGCATATACAGTACTGTACTGACCAAATTCGGATCCGCTCATCTTCAGCAGTAGATAAGGCGTCATTGCATAGGTCAAGAGGCGGGCAACTATGGAACTTAATCCGTACCACATCGTTTGTCCTGCTAACCCTTTGATTGAGCTCATGATTGCAAAAGTAAGCGGAGGAACGCTCCCATATCGTTAAAATTTTCTATTGAGTCAGTTGGTAACGGGGGTCTTTGGTAAAACTATAATCAGTCAGGTCGGAAAGAAAGACCAGCAAATCCCCTTTTTGTTGTTCGGTCAGGGGGATCCCGCGTTTCAGCAAAGGGTCCAGTGTGGGGCTTTGCACAATCCCCACGGTGTAATGATCGAGGACCTGCTGAAGGTTCACAAAGCGCCCGTCGTGCATATAAGGGTAGGTCAGTAGAAGGTTCCGCAGGGAAGGCACTTTGAACTTCAGGGAATCCTCCCGTAGCCCCGTAACGCGCATCCTGCCAATATCTCCCAGCGCGTTCAGCGAGAGCCCGTTATTCCTGAATGTGCCGTCAGTGAACAGGGGCTCCGGGTGGCAGGTGGCACACCTGGTCTTGTATATGGAATAGCCGCTGAGCTCTATTTCATTGAATGCAGCCTTGCCTTGTTTGTACTGGTCGTATTTGGAACCGGCCGAAACGATAGAGCCGGTGAATTGGGCGAGAGCCTTCAGCAAGTGCTGAGAATTGATGGAATCATTGCCGAATGCCGCGGCAAACATGCGGTGGTATGCTGTGTCTGCGGCCAGCTTCCTGAGCACGTTTCCCAGGTCCTCCGCCATTTCGCCCGGTTCCGTCAGGGGGCTCAGGGGCTGCACCTCCAGGTGAACAACGCCTCCGTCCCAATGAAAGCTTTTCTGCCACGCGAGATTGAAAAGGCCGGGGGCATTCCGTCTCGTAAAAGAATTGTTGAAACCGTGGCTGAATGTATGATCGTAGGTGGCGAAAGCAGCGAATGATTGGTGACAGGAGGCGCAGGGAAAATTGCCGTCTTTAGACAGGCGGCCGTCATAAAACAATTTTCTGCCCAGGGCAAATCCTTCTTTTGTAACAGGATTATGATCGAATACACTGGTAATGGCGGGGAAGCCGGGAGGAATGGCCAGCGGCATGAGCTCGGGCCCCCTTTGCAGGAGACTTGTCCAGCCGCCTAATATATATGCTATGAGAATCAGCCCCGTGCAACAAACTATGACAACCCGGTGCTGCATAAGACTATTTTACCTGTACATTCCTGATGGTGAACATTCGGGCATAATTATCGGCATATTCACTAGCCAGCAAACCGGGACTTAAGCAGGTGTCACTATTACTGATAGGAAGGGAATGAGGCCCCGCGAACCAGGCATCGACGTCAGCGTCAATGGAGATATATACGGAATCAGCTACCGGATTAAGCGTAACCGGTGTTCCCGGGAGGGTCAGGGTTACGATCCGAAGCGCGTTATAGGGGCCGCTGAATCCTCCGATATTGTATTCAAAGGTATTTGCGGGACCTGTGGACGCGGGGGATGTGCCTTCCAGCCTGGCCATGATATACCCTGCGGAGTCAGACCACCACATGCCTTTTGACGGCGCAAGATCTCCGCTCCCGGACTGATTCACATTCAATGCACTGTCTATGCCGATCAAATAAGAAAAGGCAATCAGGGAATCCACTGAATTGGGAAAGGAAATAGATTGTGAATTGATATCGGAGGCATCTACCAGGTGATAAATACCGGGAACGTCCTGGAAAGAGCCGTTTTGGCCGTAGAGCCTGATGTCAGAAATATAGTATTTGAAAGCGGTCACGTTAAATTGTTCCCCGGCAGTGTTCGTGTAGGTAGTATTCAGGGTCAACGGGGCTATGCCTGCTACGCTGGTGAATTGAATGGTGATAACGCCCGGGCTCCCGGAGGCGCTGAGTTCTTTCTTGCAGGAACTCATCAACACATAGCCAAGCACCAGGGAACACAGGAACAATTGCCTCATGAACTAATATATATTATGTATCAGAAAAACGGATATTTTGCCGGGATGTTTTGCGAAGCCCTGTTAATTTCTTTTGCTCCAGCCTTTTCTGGGCTGCGATACGGGAAGGCTTGGTGGCAATGCGGGCCTTCTTGGGAAGAAGGGCTTTATTGACCCATTCATTCATTTTTTCCCGGACTATTGCTTTGTTTCCCAATTGGGTGCGTTCAGATTGCGATTTTGCCAGGAGGAAGCCCTCCTTGTTGATGCGGTGGTCTAAAAGACGGGTCAGGAGTTCTTTTTGCGCTGTATCAACGAGTGTTGAATCTGATACATGCCAATACCCCTCCACCATGGTTTCCACCTTGTTTACGTTCTGTCCGCCTTTCCCTCCGCTGCGAGCGGTCTGGTACCGGATCTCCTTTGAAATATCTACCTTCATCACTACAAAGGTACATAAAGTATGAGAGTGGTGATTCAACGGGTCAGACATGCATCAGTAGTGGCAGACGGCCTGCCTGCCGGATCTATAAAAGTGGGATTGCTTGTACTTCTGGGTGTAGAGGACATAGACACGGAGGAGGACGTTCAATGGCTGAGCGGGAAGATGGTTAACCTCCGGATCTTTAACGACCAGGAAGGCGTCATGAACCTATCGGTCAAAGACTGTCATGGAGACATTTTACTGGTTAGTCAGTTTACATTGCATGCGGCGGTTAAAAAAGGGAACCGGCCTTCCTATATCCGGGCCAGTAAGGCTGGGCATGCCATTCCCCTTTATGAAATGATGATCGCTCAATTGGGAAAGGACCTGGGTAGACCTATTTCCACCGGACATTTTGGGGCAGATATGCAGGTGTCCCTTCTAAACGACGGGCCGGTAACCATCATCATAGACAGCCGGAACAAGGAATAATTTAAAACATCGCTCATATGACAATTCAGGAAGCACAGGGTAAGGTTGACGAATGGATAAAAACGGTGGGTGTCCGCTATTTTACCGAGCTGACAAATCTGGGGATTTTAATGGAGGAGGTGGGAGAACTATCCCGGATCATGGTCCGCCGCTACGGTGAACAGTCCTTTAAGGAAAGTGACCGGTCGGGAGATATGTCGGACGAAATGGCGGACGTATTGTGGGTACTGATCTGCCTGGCCAACCAGACGGGGATCGACCTTACAGCCGCCCTGGAAAAGAATTTTGAGAAGAAGAACGCCCGGGATGCTGACAGGCATAAGGCCAACACCAAGCTGGCCGGCTGATTTTGGTATATAAATAGATAAAGAATGGATATGATAAGAAGGCTCCTGGATATATGGCGCATTATTAAACAAGCGGCGTCGGACCTGGTAGATGACAGGGCCTTCAGAATGAGCGCGGCCCTGGCCTACTATACCGTGTTTTCCATGGCGCCCATGCTGATCGTAATCACCACCCTATGCGACATCTTTTATGGGAACCAGGTAATTGAAGGACAGATCTATGTGCATATACGAGGCATCGTGGGCCAGGAGGCCGCCCTCCAGATTCAGGACCTCATCAAAAGGGCTATACTATACCTGCATCATAGCTGGATGGCCAGGATCGGAGGTTTTGCAGCCCTCATTTTCGGAGCGACCAGCGTTTTCTCGGAAATACAGGATTCCATCAACTATATATGGCGTCTGAAGGCAAAGCCCAGTGCCGGCTGGTGGAAAGTGTTGTTGAACCGTCTCCTCTCCTTTTCAATGGTCCTTAGCCTGGCTTTCATTTTATTGGTTTCCCTGGTGCTGGATGCGTTCATGGACGTCCTGAGCTCCCAATTGGGGAAAGTCTTTCCACACCTGGCTGTGGTATTGGCCCACGCTTTAAACATTGGCCTCACCTTCGGGGCCACCTTTCTCCTTTTCGGAACTATATTCAAGGTATTGCCGGATGCTAAAATCAAATGGAGGGATATATCTGTAGGCGCTTTTACGACTGCACTCTTATTCATTTCCGGCCGCTTTGGGATTGGATATTACCTTCACCTGAGCCATATAGACACCTCCTACGGGGCCGCCGGTTCTACGGTCATTGTTTTGTTGTGGGTGTACTATTCGGCCCTTATTCTCTACTTCGGGGCGGAGTTCACCCGTGAATATGTCCAGTACCGGGGCCGGCGCATTTATCCTAATGACTACGCCGTCTGGGTAAAGCAGGTTGAAGTGGAGACGGATTCGGCCCCTCCCAAAAGCGATATATCTCCGCCGCCGTCGGAGTGATTTTTACTATATTTGCGCGCTATGGCAGTCAATGAAACCAATAAATTCCAGGCGATCATTTCCCATGCTAAAGAGTATGGCTTTATTTTTCAGAGCAGTGAAATATATGACGGATTGAGTGCGGTGTATGACTATGGTCCATGGGGAAGTGAGTTGAAGAAGAATATCCGGGATTACTGGTGGAAAAGTATGACCCGTAAGCATGACAATATTGTCGGGATTGATGCCGCCATCTTTATGCACCCCACTACGTGGAAGGCTTCAGGCCATGTGGACGGATTCAGTGATCCGATGATTGATAATAAAGACAGCAAAAAGCGATATAGAGTGGACCACCTGATTGAGGGCTTTGCTGAAGCATTGAGCGAAAAGGAAGAAGGGGCAAAAGCGGAAGGAATCCTGAAATTGATGGATCAACTGCTGGCCGCAGACGACCTTGAAGGGCTGAAAAACCTGATCCTTGAAAATAAAATCACCTGCGGAGTCAGCGGGACAGCAAACTGGACCGATATACGCCAGTTTAATTTGATGTTTTCCACTCAGTTGGGCAGCATATCCGAAGAAGCCAGTGAGATCTATCTGAGGCCGGAGACCGCGCAGGGAATCTTCGTGAATTTCCTGAATGTGCAAAAGACCGCCCGGATGAAGGTCCCCTTTGGGATCGCCCAGGTGGGTAAGGCTTTCAGGAACGAAATCGTCGCCCGTCAATTCATTTTCCGCATGAGGGAATTTGAGCAAATGGAGATGCAGTTCTTTGTCCGTCCCGGCACGGAAATGGAGTGGTACAATTACTGGAAGCAGGAAAGACTGAACTGGCACCTTAGCCTTGGCTTCTCCCCGGACAAGTACCGTTTCCACGATCACGTCAATTTAGCCCACTATGCCAACGCCGCCGTCGATATCGAATTTGAATTCCCGTTTGGATTCAAAGAAGTGGAAGGGATTCATTCCAGGACGGATTATGACCTCACTCAACATCAGAAGTTCAGCGGGAAGAAATTGCAGTACTTTGATACGGAGATCAACAAGGGATATATTCCTTATGTAATTGAAACGTCTGTCGGTCTTGACCGTACGGTGCTGATGGTCCTCAGTGAATCCTATGCGGAAGAGGAAATTTCCAAGGAAGACGGCTCCAAAGACAGCAGGGTAGTGCTTAGAATCCCACCCAGGGTTGCCCCCATTAAGCTGGCGATCTTGCCCCTTACCAAGAAAGACGGGCTTCCCGAGATCGCCAGGGAGCTTATGGAGTCTTGCAGGGAATCTTTTTATTGCTTTTACGAAGAAAAGGACAACATCGGTAAAAGATACCGTCGCATGGATGCCATCGGTACTCCTTTCTGTGTGACAATAGATTATCAAACAAAAGAAGATCAGACAGTTACGTTGCGAGATAGGGACGCCATGACGCAGGAAAGATTACCCCTTTCAATGATAAAAGAATGGGTCACTGAGCGCATCCGGTAAACAAAAAAGTAGAAAAAATACGGCCGTTAGCCTCAAAAAAGGCCTACAGAGCTTCAATTGATAGTAAAAGTACTATTGCAGGGAATGCTAATTGCCCTTATATTTGAATATGTCCGTCCTTTAGAAACCTAAAAATCACCGCCTTATGGACTTTTTTACATCAGTATCTATGAACTCGCTCACCGAATCGTTTAGCTTATCCCCCGTTTTATTATTCTCACTGGCCGTAGCTGGATTTATCACCGGATACCTGCTAGGAATCTTTAAACGGAATAAAGGCAAGAAAAGACAGTTGAAACTGGAAGACGAAATGCTTCGCAACCATGCAAAGATTTTGTCCCTGGAAAAAAATCTTTCCGACGCCAAGAGGGAGAATACGCAGTTGAAGAACATTCACGCAAGGAGGAACCAGGAATCCCAGGTACACCACAGCTGAATCGTCTGAACAAAGCGAGATACTGCCACGAGACTGATAGTCAGTGAGACATGATACTGCCGCAAGGATTGATTGGTCATCCGTATAGTTCCAGGTGGATACTTTTTTTGTCATAGCCCATCTCAGCAATCTTGAGCCTGGCCTCATCAATCATTTGTTTCCAGCCACAAAGGAAGAATAGCGCTTCGGGGCGTTCAGTACAAAGCGTTTGATAAAGGTGATGAACATACCCTTGATTAAATCCCTCCCTCATTTCCCTGGAGAGTGTGGGATGATAATGGAACCCCTTCATTGATCTGCTCAGTTCCTTCATTTCATTATAATAGAGAAGGTCTTCCCCTGTCCGGCATCCATAGATCAAATGGATATCCCGGTGCTTAAGCCCGTGCAATTGCAGGTACTGGACCATACTTCTGAATGGAGCGATACCTGTTCCCGTGCAAACCAGGAAAAGGTCTTTTTCCAATACTTCAGGTAAGGTAAAGACGCCCTGGGGGCCTCGGAGTAGTAATTCGGAGCCTTCCCCAACTTCATTAAAGAGATACGTGGTGCCCGCTCCTCCTTCCAGTAGCACGATCACTAATTCTACCACATTCGATCCGTCAGGCCAGGAGGCAATGCTGTAACTGCGCCATCGCTTGTTTCGTTGCTCGTGAATAGGAAGATCGAGGGTCACAAACTGCCCTGGCTTGAAATCAAAATTTTCAAGTTCCGGAATTTGTATCCAAAAACGCCTGGTGTTAGGCGTTTCCTGTGTAATCCGAATCACCGTACCCATTCGCCAAGGCTCAAGCATATGTGACTTTTTAGGATGATGCTCAGGTAAGATAGGATATTCCAAACAAAAGCGCGCCGCCGGCGCGCTGGCCGAAGGCCCATTATAAGAGATTGTTTGCGGGAGTCGATAAATTCAGGGGTATCGGCTCCCGCAAAGATTTTTTGGCGGACCCCATAATTTACAGCGTTATGGGGTCCGCCAAAAAAAACGAAGCCCTTAGGGGCTTCGTTTCACAAAGAAAATGGCAAGCAATCGTTCTATTAAAGCACCAAAGCTAATGATATTTTTTTGTTAAATCCAAGCTTCTATAAAAATAAATCAGCTAAATGGATTAAGGAGAGGGCTCAAAGCTTTGTAAGGTATTAGGTAAAGAGTTTTGCTAAGCGTAACTTTGCGTCCGCGTTACATAAGATGAATCTGCAGTGGCTTTTAGATTGTTATACACAGGATAACCGCCTTTCACCCTTGGTGGACAGGATTACTATGTCTTCAGGGCAACGCTTTTTCATAGGCCCCTTGCATGGAAGTGCTTCTGAGTTCGTATTTTCCGGACTGTTCAGGCATCCCTCCCTGCAGGATTTCAACCACCTGGTGGTGCTCAATGACGCAGAAGAGGCAGCCTATTTTCACAATACCATTGAGAATCTTACCGGCGCTCTCGATATTCTCTATTTCCCCTCTTCCTTTAAGAATCGCAAGAACTACCGTCTGCTAAACAGCAGCCATGTGATGCTCAGGACGGAGGCATTGATGAAGTGCAGCACTCCTTCGGTACACAAGAAGGTATTGGTTACCTATCCTGAAGCCTTGTTTGAAAAGGTTGTACTGGCCCGACAGTTGTCGGGAAATATCATTTCCATCAAAGCCGGGGATACGCTCCCGGTAGATCCGCTCATAGACAAGCTGGTTCATTATGGTTTTGAAAGGACAGACTTTGTTTATGAGCCCGGGCAATTTGCCATGAGGGGAGGGATCCTGGATATTTATTCTTTTGGGAATGAAAAGCCTTACCGGATAGAGTTATTCGGTAATGAAGTGGACTCTATACGAATCTTTGATCCTGAAACCCAGCTCAGTGAGCGGAAGCTATTGCAGGTAAATATTATTCCTAATGTAGAGACCCACTTTGACTCGGGTGAAAAAGTGAGCTTGCTGGAGTTCCTTCCGGCAAATACGATTGTCTGGCTACAGGATTATGACATCATACGGGAAAAGATATTGGTGCAGGAAGAGGACCTGGAACTGTTCTTTCGCCGTCAGGCGGAACAGCCCGTAAAGGTTGATGAGGAATCTGACGAGCCTGTCAAAGAAAATATCAGCCCCGAAGAGTTCGTACATGCAGAGGCCCTGCACGAACAATTGGAGGGGAGGCATATCATTGAATTTGGCTACCAGTCCCACTGGAGCGGGGGACTGGACATTGCGTTCCGTACCTTAGAACAACCGGCTTTCAACAGGAAATTTGAATTGTTGATCCAGGACCTGAAAGCATGGGAGAAGAAGGGATTTGGGCTATTCCTGTTTGCGGAAAACCCGAAGCAACTGGAACGCCTCCATAGTATTTTCAGTGACCTGAAGGCGGGGTTAACCTTTACCCCGTTGGCCACGGCTATCCATGAAGGATTTATAGATGAGCATAATAAAGTGGTCTGTTATACAGACCATCAGATCTTTCAGCGTTACCATAAGTACAAGGTTAAGCAGGCCTACAATAAGAATAAAGCACTGACGCTGCGAACCCTCCGGGAATTACAGCCAGGCGATTACGTAACGCATATTGACCATGGGGTAGGTACTTACAGCGGGCTACAGAAAATCGAATCCAACGGGCGCTTGCAAGAGGCTGTCAGGATCATATATAAGGATAATGATATTCTCTATGTGAATATCAATTCCCTGCATAAGATCAGCAAGTATACCGGGAAGGAGGGGACCGTCCCCAAAATTAACAAGATTGGCAGCGAAGCCTGGCAGCGCCTTAAGGAAAAGACGAAAACCAGGGTCAAGGAAATTGCCTTCGATCTCATTAAACTATATGCTCAACGCAAGGCTCAGGTGGGGTTTGCCCATTCCATAGACAATTACCTGCAGACGGAGTTGGAGGCATCTTTTATTTATGAAGATACTCCCGACCAGAGCAAGGCATCCGCTGACGTGAAAAGGGATATGGAATCTACTGCTCCTATGGACCGGCTGGTATGCGGTGATGTAGGCTTCGGCAAGACGGAAGTGGCCATCAGGGCTGCTTTCAAATCTGTTTGCGATTCAAAGCAGGCCGTGATACTGGTTCCTACTACGATTTTGGCGTTCCAGCACTATAAGACTTTCAGCGATCGGATGAAGGATTTTCCCGTGACGGTGGATTATATTAATCGGTTTAAATCTTCCAAGGAAAAGAAAGAGACCCTCCAGCGTTTAGAGGCCGGCAAGATCGATATCATGATCGGCACCCACGCCTTGCTTGGTAAAGAAGTTAAGTTCAAGGACCTGGGGATCATGATCATTGACGAAGAACAGAAGTTCGGTGTAGGAGCCAAGGAGAAGCTGAAAACACTGAAAACAAATGTGGACTGCCTAACGCTCACTGCCACTCCCATTCCAAGAACGCTGCAGTTCAGTTTAATGGGAGCAAGGGATCTGAGTATTATCAATACCCCGCCGCCCAACAGGCAACCTATTCAGACGGAAGTGCAGGTTTTTAACCAGGACCTGATCCGGGATTCCATTTATTTTGAAACCGAAAGGGGGGGACAAATATTCTTTATCCATAACCGGGTGCAAAGTTTGCCGGAAATCGTGGGTTTGATCCAGGGATTGTGCCCTGACCTGAGTATAGGGATGGCCCATGGTCAAATGGAAGGACATGAATTGGAGGAAAGAATTCTGGATTTCATAGAACGGAAATATGACGTACTCGTGTGTACGAATATTGTGGAAAGCGGGGTAGATATTGCCAATGTAAATACCATTATTGTCAATAATGCGCATCAGTTCGGACTGAGTGACCTGCACCAGTTGCGGGGGAGGGTCGGGCGCAGCAATAAAAAGGCCTTCTGTTACCTGCTTGCGCCACCCATGAGTTCTCTGCCGACAGATGCCCGTAAGAGACTGCAAACGTTGGAACAGCATAGTGAGCTGGGAAGCGGATTCCAGATTGCCATGCGGGACCTGGATATCAGGGGAGCGGGGAATATGCTGGGCGGGGAACAGAGTGGTTTTATGGCAGAGATCGGCTTTGAAATGTACCAAAAGGTATTGGATGAGGCCATGCGGGAATTGAAAAGGACGGACTTTAAGGAACTCTTCAAACAGGAAATCCAGGAGCAAGATGATTTTGTACAAGACTGTACTATTGATACGGATCTTGAAATCCTGATACCGGATGCCTATGTAGAAAGCATTACGGAGCGCTTATCTTTGTACACCCGCCTGGATAACTGCGAAAAGGAGCCCGAGCTACAGGCCTTCTACCAGGAAATGGGTGACAGGTTCGGGCCTCTTCCCCAGCAGGTGGAGGACCTCTTCACCACTGTCAGATGTCGAAGGCTAGCCATCGAGCTGGGTATGGAAAAGCTGGTGTTGAAGGACCAGACCCTGCGTTGCTATTTCATTGGAAATCCTGAATCTCCCTATTTTGAATCTGTGGTTTTCCAACGTATCCTTGAATTTATCCAGACCCGGACCAACAAGGCGCGTTTGAAACAGGTAGGCAAAAACTTCCTGCTGATCATCGCTGATATCAATTCAATGGAAAGAATGCATCAAACACTTAGCGCCATGCAGCAATTTGCGCACGAAGCGATCGCAAGCGTGTGAGAGCCCCCGGGCCGAAGGCCCATCATTAGCGGTCGGCCGGTGGACCGGTAAATTACCTATACTGGCCCACCGCCCGACAATTATAGTTAAATTGTATCCCAATGGCTACAAAGATCGAACAAGGACCTATTGGCGTATTTGATTCCGGTTATGGCGGACTGACTGTCCTCAAGGAGTTTGTACGGGAACTGCCTTCCTACGATTATCTTTATTTGGGCGATAATGCCAGGACTCCATACGGAACTCGCTCTTTCGACACTGTATATCATTATACCCTTGAGTGTGTGACCCATCTCTTTCAGATGGGTTGTCCCCTCGTGATCCTGGCCTGCAACACGGCTTCGGCCAAGGCGCTCAGGACCATCCAGCAAAACGACCTTCCCCGGCTCTATCCGGACCGAAAAGTGCTCGGTGTTATCAGGCCAACAACGGAGATTGTGGGGCAATACACCCAGACACGGGAGATAGGGATACTGGGAACCGCCGGCACTGTAGCATCAGACTCCTACCCCATCGAAATTGCAAAATTCTTTCCTGATATCAAGGTTTTCCAGCAGGCTTGTCCCATGTGGGTGCCATTGGTGGAGAATGGAGAATCCGCGGAAACTGGGGCCGATTATTTCGTTGAAAAATACCTCCGTCAGATAATGGATCAATCTCCCCGGATTGATACGATGGTCCTTGGATGTACGCATTACCCCCTCCTGGCAGAGAAAATCCGTAGTTTTTTGCCCAGGCATATGCATATTATTTCCCAGGGGGATATTGTTGCCCGCAGCCTGGCGGACTATCTCTTGCGACATCCCGAGATGGAGGAGCGTTGTAGCCGCCAGGGAAAACTTACTTTCTATACGACCGACGCTGTTTCTTCGTTTGAACGTCTCGCAGGAATCTTCTTCGATAGGGCCCTCAAGGCAAATCATTTGAGTGTGGGCGTGTGAACTACCGCCCAGGCAGAGGCACCACCGGTAAACTCTCGTTGCCGGTCTCCGATACCGCCTGTATGCCATAGAAGTAGTTGTCTTTGGAATAAGGGATGGTTATGTCTGTTTGATCGGTGAAGATTTTCTTTTGCCAGAAAGCGCTGGTCGTTTCCCTTACGAGGATATAGTAGCCTTTGGGTTTGCCTTCTTTGGGGGCCGTCCAGGTCAGGTGGGTAATGTTACTAAGGTCCCTGGTTTCTATTTTTGCAGCTTGAGGCATGCCAGGCCCTTTGGCCAGATTGGCCAGGTTACTTAAGTTGAGGGCTGTGTTTTTTCTTAAGTATTCAAAATCAATATAAATGGGCAAGTCCCCGTATTGAATACCATTTTCCACCCTGATATCCTGGTGCTGGCGGGTAAAGTTTTCGTTCATTTCCGTAATACGTACTGCCGTAAATCCATTTTCTATGTAGGGCAAATGGTCTCCCCCTCTCAGGAACCGATCACTGCGGTAAACCAGCACGACCTGGAGATTATCCACATACCGCTCCCCGGTTTCCTTTATATACCTGGCCAATTGCCTGGCTTTACCATCATTTTCTAACCCCAGTTGGCGAATCATTTTCGCCCGCTTATCATCCAGCTCATAAGACGGGAGTCCTTCGCTGAATACACGGACCTGTGTATTATTAATGATATCCGTCTGGCTGCTGTTATTGCTACCCACAATATCGTTGTTCAATACAGCTTCAATATCCCAATTCTGTGCCTTTGCCTTGTTAGCCATGTAGGTGGATCCCCATAGTCCCTGTTCTTCGCCGCTCACGGTTACAAATATAATGGTGGCGGGAAAGGAGTGCTTACTCATAATACGTGCGCATTCGATTACCGCGGAACTGCCGCTGCCATCGTCATTGGCCCCGGGGGCATCTCCGGACCCATCCTCGTTATTGGTACGCCTGTTATCAAGGTGACCGGAAATAATAAAAATGCGGTTATCAGTGGGGTCGGTCCCTTTCAGTGTGGCCACTACGTTTCCCAGGTGGACGGGACTCTTTACCCTTTTCCCATCCGGTTGAATGGTCGTTGTATCGACAAATGCCGTCAAGCGCCCTCCGGAAGATTCCGCAAAGGTTTCGAATTTAGACAGAACCCAGTTCCGGGCCGCCCCGATCCCACGCTTAGGATCGGTATTGGAACTATAAGTACTCCTGGTGCCAAAGCCAACCAGGGTGTTTATATAAGATTGCAGGGAATCGGCATTGACTTCCCGGACCATGGAGGCGATCTCAGGATCCCGATCAATCGTTGTCTGGGCCCGAAGTAGGGGGGCTACACCTGCAACCAGGCAAAGGGTTAAAGCGATCTTTTTCATACAGTGTAATGATAATTCATTTCAGGAATTAATGGCCTGCCAGAAGAGGGAAAATGTGTGTTTTTCCTCTTCAAACCCATAACTGATACGGATAGCTGATACGTCACATATCTGGTGGACGATGGAAAGACCGAGCCCGACCTGATCGCTGTTGGGTGTTTCTTTATAGAACCGCCTGAACAATCGCTGCTGATCCAAAGGGAGCGTGGCCCCCGTATTAGTAATGTGGATGGCGCCGGGTTCCAGCCGAAGCTGGATGGAGCCCCCGGGGATATTATGTCGGGTGGCGTTACTGAGCAAGTTATTGAGGAGTATATCGAGCAATTCCGGGTTAGCCCGGATAGGGGTTTCCTGCAAATCCCCAGATACATGCAGATGGCTGTTATCCCAAAGTTCCTGGAACTGGGATAGTTTTTCCGACACTTTTTCTTTCAACTCCATTGTTTCGGTGTGGGCGAATTGAGCGTTTTCAATCTTGGTGATCAGGAGCAACGATTGATTCAGCCGGGAGATTTTTTTAATCGCCCCATAAGCGCTTTTAAGTGTTTCGCTTTGATGCTCGGAAAGGCCCGCATCCTGTATTACGAGGTCCAGCTTGGAACGGATGATGGCTAAAGGAGTTTGTATTTCATGAGAAGCATTCTCTGTGAATTCCTTCAGGAGTCTATAGTCCTCCGTCGCTTTGCCGGTAGCGTCTTTCAGGCTCCGGTTCATGATAGAGAACTCTTCAATATCGGTCTCGGGAAATTCAAGGGTTGATTTTTCTCCCAACCTGAATCCCCGCATAATCGCCATGGCATTATAAAAGGGCTCCCATAGTTTTTTAAGTACAATGCGGTTGATAAGGTAGGATGCGAGAACGATGATAAGAATGACCCCGATCGTAGTCAATACAACTATATTGGCCACATGGTGCGTTCCCTCCAGTGGCTTGACCAGCGTGACCTGGTACCAATCCTGTTTTATCCGGATGGGGAAATAATATTTCCTGAACCTATGGTCCTTGCCCAGGGTGGAGTCATAAAAATGAGTGGATTCATAATACTCAGGACCAGGATCTTTTTTCCCTGTAAGGGAGTAATAGACTTTGAGGTCATCCAGCAGTTGCGGTCCTGGCACGGCCTGGTGCTGGTCTACATAAACCTGCATCCTGTTTTGGATCCTGGCAAAGTTCTGGTCCAGTTGCACGATCAGTAAATGCCGGATCAGGAAATAGTAGGTGAAGCTGGTGATCAGGAAGATGGTCACCGTTATCAGAGAATTTATGCGGGTGTACTTTGTAAATAATTTCATCCTGGCGGCATTTCACTTAAGCGTAAGGTTTCGGAATCCCTTCTATAACAAACTTGTAACCCATGCCGTAAATGGCTTTGATATAGTCAGGACATCCCCCCTGGATAAGCTTCCTGCGTAGGTTTTTGATATGAGTATAGAGAAAATCATAATTATCAGCCATCTCGATGTTATCCCCCCACAGGTGTTCCGCAATGGCCTCCTTCGTAACAACCTTGTTTTTATTGCCGGAGAAGTAGACCAGCAATTCATATTCTTTCCGGGTAAGGTCAATGGGGCCATCTCCACCCCATACTGTTCTTTCCTGGAGATTCAAGGTGAGTTTGTCCAGTTGGAGGATATTGGCTCCGCCAAAGGTCTTGCGACGAATAATAGCGGCCACTCTCGCTCCCAATTCAGCCAAGTGAAAGGGCTTGGTAAGGTAGTCGTCCGCGCCCCTGTTGAGGCCTTCTATTTTGTCATCCAGTGAGTTTTTTGCGGAAATAATCAGCACACCCTCTGTTTTACCGGCCTCCTTCAACTCCCGTAGCAATTGCAGGCCGCTGCCTTTGGGAAGGGTTATATCGAGTACGATACAGGTATATTCGTATAGATCTAGCTTTTCCCTGGCGCTTGTAAAATCATAGGCGGTCTCACAGGTAAAGTGGTTATCGTTCATATAAGTAACGATACTATCCGATAGTGCCTTTTCGTCTTCTATGATTAGTAGTTTCATCCTTCCCAAAAATACAGAGCAAACGGGGCCGTCCAGGTTAAATTTACCTTACCAGGAGGACCGTTCCTTTTTCGCTGAGGACTTTTCCTGTGAAATCTGTTCCTTGTATCATCCAGACATAGGTGCCGGTTGGGAGTGCGTGCCCTGAATTAGTACCATCCCAGGTCCCCTGGAGGTCCGTCGTGTGAAACACTTCTATACCCCAGCGGTCGAATATGCGGAAATAATTCAACTGGCGAATACCGGGAGCCACGACCTTAAGTACATCATTAAAACCGTCCCCGTTGGGGGTAAAGCCCCCGGGAACATAAATGGCCGGACCTTTAAACACCTTGATCAGTATACTGGCACTGGAAGGGCATCCTGCAGAAGAGGAGGCGGTCACTGTATAGCGGGTGTCTTCCTGGATATTGGCAACGGGGCTGGCAATGTCAGGATTGCTCAGGCCCCCGGGAGGAGACCATACATAAGAAGTTCCCCCGGTAGCATGAAGCTGGATGGGATATCCTAGCGCTACCGCCGTATCATTTCCCGCATAAGCGTAGGTGGCCTGAACTTCGATGGTGCGGTAGACCGTATCGGACGTGCAACCCTGGAGACTGACTGCCCACAGGCTCGCAGAGAGGGTATCCTCCTGATTAAAGGTATGTACGATGGTTTGTGAGGAGTCTGGAATGGACCCCAGTTCCCAATACCATTGACGGATGGGAACGTTGTTGAGGACGGCGCCGGTCAGCGCCAGGGGCGTGCCTATGCAGACTGAATCGCCGGCGAATGAGACCTGGGGGCTTGGATTAACCGTGAACCCGGCTGTATATATATTGCTGGAGCACCCCTCCGCGCTTACAACAGACAATTGTAATTGGTAATTGCCGGGGGTCGGGGCTATTAAGTAAGGAAGGGAGTCTATGAATACCTGCCCCGTGCTAAGGATCCAGTTCCAGTCGGCAAAAGTTCCTACCGTATCCCGGCTATTGTTCACCAGACCCAGGGGCCGACCCGAACAAGCCCCCGTCACGGAAAAGGATGCTACCGGATAGGAGCCGATGATGACGGTGGAATAGTTCGTATCTGACAAACAACCGTTATTACCCAGGACATTTTCTTTAATCGTATATACGCCAGGGATAGCGTAAGTGTGGGGAGGAGGGTCCTGGGCATTGCTGGTAGTTCCGTCTCCAAAGTCCCAATACCAGTTTACAATAGAACCAAAGGAGGTGGAGCTATCCTTGAACGCGATAGGGATATTTTCGCAAAATTGCTGGTTGGCTGCAAAAGCATGGCCTGCGTTCAGGGATGTACAGAACTGCTGGAGATTGTATGAGCCTCCGGTCGCGGCTGTGAATCCCCAATAGACCAATCCATTCCCGTTAAATATATCGGTCACCAGGTCTTTGTGGAGGGTAAGCCGTTGTACACCGTCCAAAGAGGCCGTCAGGATTTGGTTGACAGCATCCCAATTTACATCCAGAACATGCCAGGCGCAGTCCTTTATATTGGGGCTTCCGGCCAGGGCCTGCACTGGACCTGCCAGGTTGTTGGCATCATCATGGTTCACGTCTCCGTTCGCTTGAAAGGCGATGTGATCGTAAGGGGGGTCACCCTCATCGGTGTTTTGATAGGTATCTATGGTTACACCCAGAGAAGGAACGATTCCGCCAAAGCCCAATCCTTCCCCGTTATTTCCAAGGCTGGTACTCACCGGCTGGAGCACAAATACGATCCCATCGGCTCCCTCCAAGCCTGTGCGGCAACCCAGGAAAACATTAAAGTGATAATCAAAGGACTGGGTAAGATCAATCTTATTCTTGTTCCAAACGTCCCCGTTCTGAAAAGGTTGTTCCGGAGTAAGGGTGTAACAATTGCAGGAATTTTGAACGGCGGAGCCGTTCAACACATATGGATCTGCCTGGGGCGCTTGCCCTCTTACCCCTTGCCAAAAGAGCAGACAAAAGGGTAGCATACCAAGTATGCATTTACGCGGGATGATCAACAGAAGACTCATATGGCAATTAGAGGGCAAGCGATCAAAAACGAGCGGCTGCGAGCGGGCCCCGGCCTGCTCGCAGAGAAACTACACGTCTATCCGGGCGTACTTGGCATGGGTTTCAATGAACTGACGCCTGGGAGCGACGTCATCACCCATGAGCATACTGAATACCATGTCGGCTTCGGCAGCGCTTTCCAATGTAACCATTTTCAGGGTGCGTTTATTGGGATTCATCGTGGTTTCCCATAATTGCTCCGAGTTCATTTCTCCCAACCCTTTATATCGTTGTATGTTCACGCTATCTTCCTTGCCATTGCTCAATTTCTCCACGGCCGCTTTGCGGTCTTCTTCGGAATAGGCATAGATCTGTTCCTTGCCTCTTTTAACCAGGTACAATGGAGGCTGTGCCAGGTAGACATATCCCTGTTGCACCAGTTCTTTCATATACCTGAAAATGAAAGTGAGTATCAGCGTGGCAATATGGCTTCCGTCAACGTCGGCATCCGTCATGATGATCAGCTTGTGATACCTCAATTTGGCGATATTCAATGCCTTGGGGTCGTCCGGCGTACCCACTGTCACGCCCAAGGCGGTATACATATTGCGAATTTCTTCGTTTTCAAGGATCTTGTGTTCCATCGCCTTTTCAACGTTCAGGATCTTACCCCGGAGCGGAAGAATGGCTTGGAAACTACGATCCCGGCCCTGTTTAGCCGTTCCACCTGCCGAGTCCCCTTCCACCAGGTATAATTCGCAACGATGAGGATCCCTGTCGGAGCAGTCTGCCAGCTTACCCGGCAATCCCCCTCCGGAGAGGACACTTTTACGTTGGACCAGTTCCCTGGCCTTTTTGGCTGCAACCCTAGCCTGGGCAGCGAGGATGACCTTCTGGATGACGTTCTTGGATTCCTTGGGATTCTCTTCAAGATAAGCTTCCAGCGCACGGGCCACAGTTGTTTCCACTATACCGCTGACTTCACTGTTACCCAGCTTCGTTTTAGTCTGGCCTTCAAACTGGGGCTCCGGAACTTTAACGGAAATAATGACGCTTAGCCCTTCCCGGAAGTCGTCCCCTTCCACTTCCACTTTCGCCCTTTCAAACAGGCCCTCTTTTTCCCCATATTGCTTGAACACCCGGGTAAGCGCCCTTCGGAACCCCGTAATATGGGTGCCGCCTTCAATGGTATTGATATTGTTGACGTAAGAAAAGACGTGCTCTTTGAAATCGTCGTTATAAGTCATGGCGATTTCGACTTCTACGTGAGCCACTTCATCGTACCCTTCAACGTATAAGGTCTTATTAATCAATGGGGTACGCTTGGCGGCCTTGTCCAGCATTTCCACAAACTCAACGATTCCGCCTTCACTGTAGAATAGCTCCTTAAAGACATTCCCTTCCTCATCTTTTTCCCTCAGATCGGTCAGGTTAATGCGGATACCTTTATTCAAATAGGACAGCTCCCTGAGACGGCTGGACAGAATATCCTTATTATATAAGGTCGTTGTAAAGATCGATGCGTCCGGCCAGAAATGCACCTTGGTGCCTGTATCTTCAGCATCCCCTATAGGGCGAACTGAATATTGAGGTATGCCGGCCTTGTATTCCTGTTCAAATGCTTTGCCCTCCCGATGCACGGTGACTTCCAGGAGGGAACTGAGTGCATTTACGCAACTGACCCCAACCCCATGCAGACCACCGGAAACCTTATAGGTATTTTTATCGAACTTACCCCCTGCGTGCAGGACGGTCATTACTACTTCCAGAGCGGACCGGCCTTCTTTGGACATGATACCTGTGGGTATCCCCCGTCCATCATCCTGTACCGAGACGGAGTTGTCTTCGTAGATTGTGACGTCAATATTTTTGCAATAGCCGGCCAGAGCTTCATCAATGGAGTTATCTACGACTTCATACACCAGGTGGTGCAGACCTCTTACGCCAATATCCCCGATATACATTGCAGGCCTCTTTCGGACGGCTTCTAAACCCTCCAGTACCTGAATGCTTTCTGCTCCGTATCCGTTGTTATTTTGTTTGGGTGTTGCGACTTCTTGTATTTCAGTACTCATACAGACTTTCAATCCTTCTTTAAAGTGGTGCAAAGGTAGTAAAATTAAGCCTTTTAAGGTAATTTTCCCCAGGTTAAAATGTGTTTTTTACCCCCAAAATCTACCCATTGTCATTGTCATAAAGGTGTCAGTAATAATGGCCTCAGTAAGAGAGTCCTCGTTAGGAAGTATCTTTGCGATCCATTATATGCTGACGCCTCCCGATATACTCGCTTTAGCCCGGAAACAACCGGTTCTCCAGGAATCCCTGGACCTGTTGTATGAGAAGGATCGGCATATTCCCGGAGGCGTTGCTTACTCCATACATCGCTACGGAATGCTTTCCCAATGGTCTTTGGATGACACGGGAATGATGGTTTACCAGCACAGCAGGGAGGCAAAGGATCAGTACCTCGAATTAAGGTTTTGTACGGTGGGTAATTCCTACTGCAACGAACCAGCTTGTAATGGAGGGCAAACGTGCCGGAAATCTGCCGGAAATTGTGGGCCCAGGGCCCAGACGATGGATGTTTTTACCTTCCGGTTCTCCGCCACCTACCTGTCCCCCTTTGTAAAGGGAAGAAGCCCGTCTTCCCGGGCGGAAGAAGTGCTGTCTTTTCAATATATCTCCAGTTTTACAAAGGTAGTCCCGCTTTGCGGAAGAAGCCGTATGGTCCTTGAGAGCCTCCTTAGCAATCAGTATGAAGGCGTTCTGGAAAATATATTTGTCAACAGCCAGATACAAGCGCTGCTGCTCTATAGTCTGGAATGCCTCCTGGACGAGCGGGAAGAAGGCGTTTTTGCCTGTAAATTCCTTTCCAATGAGGCTGACCGGGAAAAGATCAATCGTGCGAGGGAGGTACTTTTGGAACATATCGGGGAGCCGATCACCATTAAGGAACTGAGCCGCAAGGTGGCTATGAACGAATGCTACCTCAAAAAGGGCTTCAAAGAGATGTTTGGCACCACCATCTTCGATTTTTACCAAAGCCAGCGTATGGAGCACGCCAGGTACCTTCTCTATGAAAAAGGATTGAGCGTTACAGACGTTTCGTTACTCCTGGGGTATTCCTCCATTTCTCATTTTTCTACTGCGTTTAAAAAGCACACAGGATTGAAGCCCTGCGAGCTACTGTTCCATTAATTTTACCGAATTCGTAAAATCTTTTTCCAAATTCGGCAGCGAAGCGGGGAGGGGCCTTTCTATTTTTGCCCCCAGATGAAAAATAAAACATCCCTTGTAATGGTTTGCATCGTTGCAGCCATTGTTATCTTTACCGCCTGCTCCAAACTACTGCCTTCCATGATCAATCCTGCCGAGGGGCTGTGTGGTCCGGTGAGCCTTTCCAATGCACAAACGATTCTTTTTTCGCAAGGAAATGATCAGTTCTTTGCCAACAGGACTGCCGCCACGGGGCTTGGTCCCTATTTCGTAGCTACGGGCTGCGGTAGTTGCCACTCGAGCGATAACCGGGGGCATCCTTTCACTATCCTTACCAGATTTGGCCAGACAGATAGCACCGGGAATAAATTTTTGGCTGAAGGCGCCCCGCAATTGGGGGCATTCTGTCTACCAGGACTTACGCCTGAGCAACTCCCTCCCGGTGCGACCAGTTCCAAATTGATCGCTCCTATAACTGCGGGAGTCGGCTTTTTACAGGCGGTGCCGGATTCTGAGATACTGGCAATGGCTGAAGCCAACCTGAACAACCCTGATGGGGTCAGAGGTCATCCCAATTATGATACCATCCCGTCATATACGACTCCTCTATATGGAGCCATCCAGAGGAGCGACGGAAAATACATCTGTCGTTTTGGACGTAAGGCAGCAGTATATAATCTGCTGCAACAAGTGGTGATTGCTTACAATCATGACATGGGAATCACTTCCACCTATATGCCCAATAATCCCTTCAATTACCTGGATCCGACGCCATCCGTTACAACGGGCGTTCCGGAAGTAGATAATAATACGCTCAATTCCGTCGTCTTCTATGTAACTTGTTTACAGACCCCCATTCAACGAAACGCCGGTGATTCGATTGTACAATATGGCAATCAGATATTTACCCAGATCGGTTGTGAAACATGTCATAAGCAGACGTTAACCACGGGTTATTCAGACATAGCAGCCCTTTCAAATCAAACCTTCAACCCATTTACCGATCTTTTGGTACATGATATGGGACCCGGGCTGGACGACGGATATACGGAAGGAGATGTCAAAACTTCGGAGTGGCGGACAGCTCCTTTATGGGGATTGGGGCTGGCTCCCAACGTACAAGGAGGCTATACTTATTTATTGCATGATGGCAGGGCGCACAGTATAGAGCAGGCTATCCAGATGCATGGGGGAGAAGCGGCTGTCAGTAGCGGTAGGTTCAACAACTTGTCGCAATCAGACAGAAATGCACTCCTTAAATTCCTGAACTCCCTGTAGAAAATTATGGAAAGAAAAGAATTCCTGAAGACCTGTGGATTTGCCTGTATGAGTGGAGCTCTTTTGGCCGTGCTGCTTGAAGGTTGCACCGGCAGCAAGGAGATCGCGGGAACGATTGACCATTCGGATATGGTGGTGCCCGTTTCTTCCTTTCAACTTAGCAATGATTCCTTTAAGAAATACGTCGTGGTGCATCATGAGCAATTGAAGTATCCTATTTGTGTGTATCGATTCAGCGAAACACAATATACGGCTCTTCTCATGCGCTGTACTCATCAGGGAGCTGAATTGCAGGTGTTCGGAGATAGGTTGGAATGCCCCGCACACGGAAGTGAATTTAATAATAAAGGGCTCGTCCAGAATGGCCCTGCTGATACTAACCTGAGAACGTTTCCGGTCAACCTTCAAAATAATCAACTCTATATCTCGCTGAAATGAAAATAAGTATATTGGTTATGGCCATCACGGCCCTGCTCTTTGGTTATGGGCCCGTTCATGCCCAGATTGACAGCAGTCTGTTGAAATCTCCTGAATCCCACGACACCACAAAAAGGTCCCTTAACATGGATGCGATGTATAACAGGCCGTTCCTTCAGCTGGGTAAGTCGCCCGTTTCCATCGGAGGGTATATGGAGTCCGATTGGCAAAAGGTTTCTACATCGGGCATTTCGGTGGGCAATCAGTTTCAGTTTAGAAGATTTAGTCTGTTCGTAGCAACTACGATCTCCAAGCATATTAAATTCTTGTCCGAAATAGAATACGAAAACGATCCACAGGGAGATGCCGATCAGGCAAGTGCCGGAGGTTCGTTCGAAGTGGAATATGCAGCACTGGATATAGAATTTCATCCCCTGCTGAATTTTCGCGGAGGGATGATCGTCAATCCTATAGGGGCTTTTAATCAGAACCATGACGGTCCTAAATGGGAGTTCACCGACAGGCCCATCGCCATGACGCAGATGTTGCCCGATACATGGAGCAATACCGGATTTGGACTATACGGAAAGGAATATAAGAACCATTGGATGTTCGGGTATGAATTTTACCTGACAGGAGGATTTAATGATTCCATCATTGATAATGTTCAGGGAAAAACTTTTTTGCCGGCAGCCAAAAATAATTTATCCCGGTTTACATCGAGCGCTAGCGGAGAGCCTTTATATACGGGGAAACTTTCGCTTCGTAACGATAAGGTAGGAGAGTTAGGGTTGTCCTATATGGGGGGTGTTTATAATACCTGGGAGATTGAAGGCGCACCGATAGATACTAAAAGGTGGTTAAATGTATACGACGTTGATTTTAACACGACCTTGGCCAAATGGCATACCAGCATCATCACCGAGTGGGCCTGGATATTCGTGCAATTGCCACAGGACTATACGCCGGAATACAGCAACAAACAATTTGGGGGCTTTATAGATGTGGTGCAGCCGATTTACAGAGGCAAGATACTGGACTGGAACAATGCTTCTATCAACCTCGCTGTGCGCGGAGAATATGTAGACTGGAACGTGGGGCGATTTGCCGCCACAGGCACCCGCATGTATAATGATCTATGGAGCATTATGCCTGCCATCAGTTTCAGGCCCACCCCCCAGACAGTAATCCGGTTTAATTACCGGCATCAGGAACAAAGGGATATTACGGGTAGCACTATTGGAGCCACCATTGGCCCCACTGCCGGATTCAGTTTGGGCCTTTCCACTTATTTTTAATTCAGCAAAAAAGCCTTCCGAAGGGAAGGCTTTTTTGCTGAAGGTTATGACGTGAGTTGACTTTTACTGTTCTATAAATCCTCCGTTATTAACCATCACCGATTTGGACTGGTCGCCCTGTTTCAGATCCACTTTATAAAAAGGGTTTATATTTTCATATTCCAGCTTCTGGACTGCGGCAATCTCCATACCGGGGAACTGAGTCTGGATGGCGTTCTTAGCACTATCAGGCAGCGACGAAGCAACTAATTCTGTTTTTGTACTAAGCCATTTACCATCGGGGGAAAATTCTACGTGTTCCTTCTGGCCGCCGTTGTCCATGGTTGCACAAAAATTACCTCCAGGAGTCTTCATCCAGGTGGCGGAAGTGCCGCTGAATTTGCCCTGAAAAGCTGAATCAACGGGTGCTGGAGGAGTAAGTGGCGTTGCTGTTTCGGCAGCATCCTTTGAATGTTTATGCGTTGTTTTCTGTTGGGCCAAAGCACCTGTGGTGCAAGCCATTAGGGCAAGACCCAATATTAATACGTGTTTTTTCATAATTAACAGCATTTATAGGTTCAAAAATTCGCTTCAACCCATATAGGCCAAAACTGTGCCAATATCCGGGAGGCTGGCGGAAGGCTAAATTATCCATATAGCCCGAGGCGCAAATTCCCGTACCTTTGCCCATCTTTTTTTAGGGCCAAAAATATGAGTGTTAAGTATAGGGAATATCAGCAACTAAATTTGCCTTCAATAGAACAGGAGATATTGGAGCAATGGGCCACTGGTGATGCCTTTCAGAAGAGCGTTGCGATCAGGGAAGGGGCTCAGCCTTTTGTGTTTTATGAAGGACCTCCCAGCGCCAATGGCATGCCCGGTATCCACCATGTGATTTCCCGTACCCTGAAGGATCTGGTATGCAGGTATAAAACGATGCAGGGATTCCAGGTAAAGCGCAAGGCCGGTTGGGATACCCATGGCCTGCCGGTGGAGTTAGGGGTGGAGAAAATGCTTGGAATTACTAAGGAGGATATTGGAAAGAAGATCTCCGTCGCAGAGTACAACGCCATATGCCGCAAAGAGGTACTCAAGTATAAGGACAAATGGGACGACCTTACCAGGAAGATGGGCTATTGGGTAGACCTGGAGCATCCCTACGTTACTTTTGAAAATAACTATATAGAGAGCCTTTGGTGGATCCTTAAAGAATTGTATCGCAAAGGACTGCTCTATGAGAGCGTCAGCATTCAACCCTATTCCCCTGCTGCAGGTACCGGGCTTAGTTCTCACGAATTGAATCAGCCTGGAACCTATAAGGACGTAAAGGATACCAGTTGCGTTGCTATGTTTAAAGTATCGCCCGATGCCCAATCGGGTTTTCTGACCGGGGCGGCAGGTGACGAAGCTGTCTATTTTATGGCTTGGACGACGACCCCCTGGACCCTTCCGTCCAACCTGGGTCTGACCGTGGGTCCAAGGATTGATTATGTATTGGTTAATACGTTTAATCCTTATACCCATTTGCCGGTTCATGTGGTCCTCGCAAAATCCCTGATCGGAAAATACTTTAAACCGGAAGGAGAGAATGGAGACTTCTCAGCCTATACTGCTGAATCCAAGGTCCTCCCCTGGAAGGTAAAAAGCGAATTTAAGGGCAGTGAGTTGGAAGGACTGAGGTATGAACAATTGATGCCCTACGAAGCCAATACACGGGAGAAGGCGGGCGGTGACCCTTTCCGGGTGCTCCTCGGGGATTTTGTCACCACGGAAGATGGCACGGGGATAGTCCATACCGCTCCTGCCTTTGGAGCCGACGACTTCAGGATTGGGAAGAAATATGATATAGGAATCCTTGTCCTGGTGGATCGCCAGGGAAAATTCGTAAATGGTGTCGGAGAATTCAGCGGACGCTACGTAAAGAACTATAAGGACGATCCTTCATATGCAGACGTTAATGTAGACATCTGCGTCCTGTTAAAAAAAGAAAACCGGGCCTTCAAAATAGAAAAATACGAACACAGCTATCCGCATTGCTGGCGTACAGATAAGCCTATATTATATTATCCACTTGATGCGTGGTTTATAAAAACCACAGATCTTAAGGACAGGATGGTGGAGCTTAATAAGACCATCAATTGGAAGCCTAAGTCCACAGGAGAAGGCCGTTTCGGTAACTGGCTGGAAAACATGGTAGATTGGAACCTAAGCCGTAGTCGGTATTGGGGGACTGCTCTACCGGTCTGGCGCACAATAGATTGGGAAGAAAATGAAGATGATCGGGAAGAAGTTTGTATTGGAAGTATTGCGGAATTGACAGATGCCTATCAAAGGGCCACCGATGCAGGATATAATAATGAATCCGGCTTTGAAGTCAAAGACGGGAAGCTGGATATGGACCTGCATAAGCCGGTAGTGGATGAGATCATACTATTGTCTCCGAAAGGCAGACCCATGAAAAGGGTGCCCGACCTGGTGGATGTATGGTTTGATTCCGGGGCTATGCCTTATGCGCAGTGGCATTTCCCCTTTGAGAACAAGGAGATTTTCGCTCAAAACTACCCCGCAGACTTTATTGCCGAAGGGGTGGACCAGACCAGGGGCTGGTTCTATACTTTGCATGCGATCGCCGCCCTGATCAAGGAATCGGTGCAGGAGGAACTTGTAAAGGACGGATTGGGATATAATGACCCCAAAGATGCCGAAGCCGACGAAAGAACGGCGGAGATGGGCCTTGGGCGGCCCATATTGGACGGACGCTACCCTGGGCTAGCTTATAAAGCTGTGGTTTCCAACGGCTTGGTTTTGGATAAGGATGGCAATAAAATGAGTAAGCGCGTGGGAAATGTCGTGGATCCTTTTCATACGATCCACAAGTACGGCGCAGATGCTACCCGTTGGTATTTAATTACCAATGCCTCCCCTTGGGAAAGCCTCAAATTCGACGTAGAAGGAATAAGGGAGGTTCAGCGCAAGTTTTTTGGGACCCTTTATAATATCTACCAGTTCTTTGTCTTGTATGCCAATGTGGACGGATTCACTTTCAGTGAGGCTCCTGTCCCGATAGTTGAGCGACCCGAGATCGATCGATGGATTATCTCCTCGCTTCATACGTTAGTGTCTGACGTTCAGGGGTATATGGATGATTTTGAGCCTACCCAGGCAGGACGTGCCATAGAGGATTTCGTGGACGGGCAGTTAAGCAACTGGTATGTGCGCCTTTGCCGTCGCCGTTTCTGGAAAGGGGAATATGAGCATGATAAGATCTGTGCATACCAGACATTATATGAGTGCATGGAGACGGTATTATTATTGATGGCTCCCATCGCCCCCTTTTTTAGCGATGCCATCTACCGGAACTTAAATGCCGTTACGCAAAGATTGCCAGGGATTTCCATTCACCATGCGGATTTTCCTAAAGCGGATAAGACGCTAAGGGACGCTGCCCTGGAACAAAGGATGCAGATGGCGCAGGATATTTCCTCTCTGGTCTTGTCTTTGCGCAAGAAAGTTAATATAAAGGTCAGGCAGCCGCTTCAAAAGATACTCGTCCCCATTTTGAATCCCGATATGAAAGGACAGATCGAAAAAGTGGGGGATTTGATCAAAACGGAGGTCAATGTTAAAGAAATTCAGTTTTTAACTGATACAGAAGGTTTTATTAAGAAGAAAATAAAACCTAACTTTAAAGCTTTGGGTAACCGACTAGGTGCTAAAATGAAATTGGCGGCTGCAGCCATTGGAGCTTTCAGCCAGGAAGATATCTCAAGACTGGAAAAAGAGAAAAAATTACCCATTACCCTTGAAAACGATTCCCTGGAGCTGCAGTTAGAAGATGTGGAGATCAGCAGTGAAGATATTCCGGGCTGGACGGTCGCAGGAAAAGGAAACCTGACCGTGGCCCTTGATATTGTTGTGTCTCCGGAGTTGGCTCTCGAAGGCAATGCCAGGGAATTCGTAAATCGCATTCAAAAGATCCGGAAAGACAGTGGCTTTGAATTGATGGATAGGGTAGAAGTCAAGGTTGCTGCTACGGGTCCGCTGGTGACATCCATAGAGCATTATTCTGATTATATTTGCACGGAAATTCTGGCAGATAATCTGGAAATAGTGCCAAATATTCAGGATGGCATCGAAATTGAAGTAAACGACATTTCTTTAAAAGTAATCGTTACCAAAAAAGGAGCGTAGCATGGCAACTAAAAAGGCGGCCAAGTCTGCTAAAAAAGCACCCCAACCTGTAAAAAAGACGCCGGCTAAAAAGGCGGTTGTAAAACCGGCCCCCAAAGCGGCTAAAAAAGCAGAGCCTGTGAAGGCTTCGCACAAAAAAGGGACTGCGGCTGTTGCCGCAGTTAAAAGCAATAATGCTAAATCTACTGTTGCCAAGGCCAAGGCACCCGCTTCAGCATCCAAGACGGCTAAACCCGCCGCTGCTGTTCAGTCCAAGGCCCCGGTTAAGGGTAAAGAAGCTACCAAGCCTATACCTATTATGGTTAAATCTGGAACACCTTCCCCGAAAAAGAGTACCCCCGCACCGGCCCACAATGTAAAACCAGGCCACGGAAAAACTGGAAATGTTGCAGTAGGGAAAACGGCTTCGACCGTAGCTGCTAAGGCTGCTACCGCTAAAACCACCGTCCCTGCTAAGCCCGCTCCTGTGACTGGCAAACCGGCAGCAGCACCTGCCAAGCCCGTTACGGCACCTGCTAAGACTGCCCCCGTCCCTCAAAAGCCTGCAATTGTGGCAGCCAAACCGGCTCCCCCTGTCAAGGCAGCAGAAGTTAAAGTGGAACCTAAATCGACGGTCATTGCCCGCCCTACGCCTAAACCTGAGACTAAGTTGGTTGATTTAAAACCGATAAAAACATCGGTGGCGACTACGGTTAAATACGAACCTGATTTTACTAAATCTGTCCTGGATGATCCGGGTCATACAATCCTTAATGCACCGACGATGAGATATAGCGATGCTGAACTGGCTGAGTTCAAAGACCTGATCATGCGCAAGCTGGAAGCTGCGAAGAAAGAATTGACCTATTTACAGGGATTGATTACCCGCAAAGATGAAATGGGCGGTGATGAAAGTGAAAACCGATACATGACGATGGAAGACGGTTCCATTAGCATGGAGAGGGAGCAACTGAGCCAGATGGCCAGCAGGCAGATCCAATTCATCGACCATTTGGAAAAAGCGTTGATGCGTATTGAAAATAAGACCTACGGCATCTGCCGGGTATCCGGAAAACTTATTGACAAAGCCCGGTTACGCGCAGTGCCCCACGCCACATTGAGCATTGAAGCGAAGATGGGGTTGGTAAAGAAGCCTGAGAATCAGAACGTTCAATAGAGTTGATGGGAAAGGCTACTTTTAAAATTTAGCCTTTCCCATCAACTCCGCTAATGATGGCCCTTCGGGCAGCGCGCCGGAGGCACGCTAGTGGGGCGAGCCGAAAGTCGGCGGCGTGCTGGTGATACGACTGGCCCATCACTTCAATTCCTGCATCTCCACGAGGTGCCTGTAGTTCCCGTGCAATTCCATTAATTGTTGGTGGGTTCCCTGTTCTACTATTTTTCCTTTTGAGAGGACGATGATCTCGTCTGCGTGCCTGATGGTGGACAACCGGTGGGCAATGACGATGCTTGTCCTGTCCTTCATTAAGTTATTGATGGCTTCCTGAACGAGGCGTTCACTTTCTGTATCCAAAGCAGACGTCGCTTCGTCTAGTATCAGGATAGCTGGGTTCTTAAAGATGGCCCTGGCAATAGTGAGCCGCTGCCGCTGACCACCACTCAGCTTCATCCCCTTGTCCCCAATACCGGTTTGATAGCCCTGTTCCATTTGTATGATAAATTCGTGGGCGTTGGCAACCTTGGCTGCCTGGACTACTTCTTCCAGTGAAGCATTCTCCTTGCCGAAGGCGATATTATTGAATACACTGTCGTTGAAAAGGATCGCTTCCTGGGATACGATCCCGATCAGATCCCGCAGGGATTCCATCTTGAGATCCCGGATGTCCTGTCCGTCAATAGCGATATCCCCTCCGGTTACATCGTAAAAACGGGGTAGAAGGTCCGCCAGGGTAGATTTGCCCGCCCCGCTACTACCTACAAGGGCGATCACCTTACCCTTGGGTATGGCCAGAGAGACACGGTCCAGGACCTTCACCTGTTCGTATTGAAAAGTGACGTTATTGTAAATGATATGATTATTGAATGAAGGAATTGATCTTGCGTCCTCCTTATCCCGGATGGTTTTGGGATAATCTATGACTTTGAGTACCCTTTCCCCTGCCGCCAATCCCCTTTGCAGGTAAGATATGGCCCCCGCAATGTTCTTGGCGGGAGCAATGATCCCGAAATAAAAAGTGATATACATTAAAAAGTTGGGAGCTGTCAGAGGGGAATGACCACTCAGTATCATCGTTCCTCCATAAACAAGAATCACGATAATGACGCCGACCCCCAGGACTTCAGACAGGGGGGAGGCGAGCTCCCGTTGATTCAGGATAAACTTGGTCGTCTTTGCAAAGTCGTTGTTTTCCTTTGCAAATTTTTCTTCCATGTAGTTCTCTGCGTTGAAGCCTTTGATAATGCGTATGCCAGACAAGGTTTCTTCTGTAATGTTTAATATTTTTCCGAGGAGCCCCTGACTGTGATTGGCCCTTTTTTTCAGGCTTCGGGAAACAGTTGATATCAGGAAGCCCGACACCGGAAAGAAAACCAGTGTGAAGAATGTCAGTTTGGTGGAGATGTAAAATAGCACGGCGAAAGTCCCAACGATCTGAAGGGGGTCCCTCAACATGGTTTGAACGGAACTGACCACAGAATTTTCGATCTCTACAACGTCATTACTGATGGTGGACATCAGATCCCCTTTGCGCTGGGCATGGTAAAATTGCAGGGATTGCGTATTGAATTGGTCGTATAACAGGGTGCGCATCTTTTTTACAATATTCACCCTCATCCGGGTAAGGACTTTCTGGGCCAGAAATCCAAACAGGTTTTTTAAGAGGGTAAAAATTAAAATCAGGGCGGAGACGTAGTAAAGAACACCTGCCGGTCCTTTGATATTTTTAATATACGTAAGGAAGTAACTAAACACCTCCATTCCATAGGATACGGTAAGGGAAAAGGCCGGCATATGGTTTACCGGTACCGACTTCCCTACCCCAAAAAGAAAGGCAAACAGGGGAGAAATGAAAGTAAAACTAACCAGCCCAAAAATGGTGCTTAAAAATATGAAAACGGCGTACTCCGGGATATAATGATGATAAGGCCTTGAAAATCCGAGAAGGCGGAAGAAAACTTTCATGTAATTTTACTGCTTTCGATAAGCAGGCAAAGTTAACACAATTTGAGTATGATCAGCATTATAACGGCAGTGCATAACGGGTTGGCTTTCAATAAAATCTACCTTGAATACCTACGCCGGTATACCAGCAATGCCTTTGAGCTGATCATTATTGACAATGCTTCTACGGATGGGACAAAAGAGTTTTTCGTGGAGGAAGGATGCGTCGTTATTGCCAACGAAGAGAATTATTCTTATCCCTATTGTCAGAACCAGGGAATCCAGGCAGCTACCGGGGAGTACCTGTTTTTCCTAAATAACGATCTCATTGTGTCCCCCGGCTGGGACGAGAAATTGATAGAGGCATCCCGCAGGCATGGCCTTGAAGTCATCTCAGGCGCGGGCATTGAGAACCTGGGCGAGAAGGAAGGGACTAACAAGATCGGAAGGAAATGGAAAAGGGTAAAAAACCCGCTGACCCTATTAGGATTTGGTGAGCGCAACCTGAGACTCATGCACAGGTTGATGTATGGGAAGTGGGAGCAATTTTGTGAACGTAGGTTTAGCCGGTACGGTTACCAAGTGGTGGAAGGCATTGTGGGGAATAATGTGATGATGACGCCTCGGGCAATTGGCCTGTTGGGAGGATGGGATGAGCGCATTCAATCTGCGGATTTTGATCTGTTTATGCGGGTGAAACAACGATCCCTGGAGACGGGAGATATCAAGCCCCCCCACATAGCACTCGGCGTCTACATCCATCATTATATCCGGCTTACGGCAAAGTATGCGGTAAAACCCAAGCCTTTTGCCGATATTCGAAACCTGATCGGGTTGGCTGAGAAGTGGAATGCGGGTGAATTAGAGGCATTGCATCCGGATAATGCCACCTTAAGGAAATAAGATATTAGGGAAACAGCGCTGCGATTGCGCGGCGCGAATTAAATTTTTTTTATGCAGGAAGGAAAGCGACAAAAACAGATAGCAGGGCTGCTATTGGAAGAACTAAACCCTATATTTCGGCGGTTGGGTCTTAATATGATTGATGGAGGTATGGTATCCATATCGGGGGTGAAGGTGACACCGGACCTGTTGGAAGCCAGGATATATCTCAGCTTTTTCCAAGTTCAGCAACCTCCTTTGGCCATGAAGACCATTGAAGAAAGGGCCTGGGAGATTAAAAAAGAACTGACAGCAAAAGTAAAACATCAGTTGCGGCGGATGCCGGAACTAAGGTTTTACATGGATGAAACGCTGGAGCAGGTGTTTCAGATGGAGGCATTGCTTAAGAAGATTAATGATGAGAGGGATCAGAAGAAAGAGAACTAAAACATTTTACTTTGTACCTCCTATTTTCTTGGCGATATTTCAAGGCAAAAAAATCAACCAACGCGATCAATATCATCGCCTGGATCAGCACGCTGGCTATCGCAGTAGGGGCGGCGGCACTGGTTTCGGTCCTCAGTGTTTTTAATGGGTTTGAAGCCTTGGTAAAGACACTTTATTCCTCCTTTTATACGGACCTGAAAATCATTCCTGCCTCTGGAAAGGTCCTTGTTTTGACTGCATCGGAGCTGGCCAAGCTCAGGGGAACGGCGAACGTGGCCGATCTTTCCTGTGTCGTGGAGGAAAAGGCTATCCTGCAGAATGCGGATTACCAGTCCACTCAGGTCTTTCTGAAGGGGGTGGACGCGGACTATGCAAATATCACAGGGATTAAAGAACATATCGTCCGGGGGCATTTTGACCTGGGCTCATCGGATACTCCTTATCTCGTCATGGGCTCTGGGGTGGAGGCAGCCCTTGGGTTGCTGACGGACAGGACTGTCTATCCGGTCACGGCGTATTTACCCCGAAAAAATGTTCCCACCGGAGATGATCCCCTGGGGGCCATCAGCGAAGGAAATATGGTGCCCACGGGAACCTTTGCCATTCAGCAGGACTTCGATGACAAATACGTCATCACCAATATAGGGGTCGTTAAGTCGTTGCTGGGTTTTAAACCCGATGAATACTCGGCTATCGAACTGAAGGTTGACGTTCCGGATAACCTGCCGGAGACACAGAAAAAGATCCGGGACATGCTCGGAAAGGATTTTATTGTGGAGACCCGGTATGAGCAGAACCGCTCCCTTTATATGGTAATGCGGGTAGAGAAATGGGCCATATTTTCGATCCTGATCCTCATCCTTTCGGTAGCCGCATTCAATATGGTAGGCGCGTTGACCATGCTCGTCCTGGAAAAGCAAAAGGACATCCAGGTATTGAAGGCGATGGGCGCCGGCGATGCTTTCATTCAGCGGATATTCATCGGGGAGGGAATGGTACTTGCGGGACTAGGGACGCTGCTTGGCGTGGGTTGTGCTTTGCTGCTATGCTGGATGCAGGTACATTATAAGCTGATACCCCTTGCGGGAGGTTCCTTTGTCATCGATTATTACCCTGTAAAGGTATTGCCCACCGATATTCTGATCGTAGTAGGCTCCATTTTTATAGTGGCGCTCCTCGCTTCCTGGTACCCGGCGCGGGAGGCGGGGATGGAGAAAATCGATTTGCGCAGCTGAAGAAGGCTAGTTAAAAATTTAGCCTTCTTCAGCTGCGCCATTTATGCGTCGCGACCGGGGGCCCCGCCCCCGGTACCCCGTTTAAGAGGCCTCACGTATTTATATCCTAATAGTCGCCCAAGGTTTCGGGCAATTGCGCCAGGGCGCTCTTTAATTGTTCGTCGTTAGGGGCGATACCATGCCATTCGTGGTGTCCTTCCATAAAGTCAACTCCTTTACCCATGATGGTATGCATGAGGATACAAACCGGTTTGCCCTGGCCGGTCATAGATTTGGCTTCTTTTAGCTTAGCGGCCACCGCATCAATGTCATTTCCGTTCACTACCAGTGTTAACCAGCCGAAGGCTTCGAATTTCACCCTGAGATCTCCTTGCGCCATTACCTTATCGGTGGTGCCGTCAATTTGTTGGCCATTCCAGTCTATGGTGGAGATCAGGTTGTCCACTTTCAGGTTGGGGGCGCTCATGATAGCTTCCCAGTTCTGACCTTCATCAAGTTCTCCGTCTCCGTGTAAAGAATAAACAAGGTGGGAATCCTTATTCAATTTCTTGGCTAAGGCGGCCCCGATGGCCACACTCATTCCCTGACCTAGAGAACCGGATGCAACCCGTATGCCGGGCAGGTGCTCGTGGGTGGTAGGATGACCCTGCAGGCGCGAATTAAGCCTACGGAAGGTATGCAGTTCTTCCAGCGGGAAATAACCGCTTCTGGCAAGCGTAGAATAAAATACGGGAGAAATATGTCCGTTGGAAAGGAAGAAAATGTCTTCATTGATGCCATCCATATGGAAATCCGGATTGTGTTCCATAGCATCGAAATAGAGGGCTGTAAAGAAGTCGGTGCAGCCCAGGGATCCGCCGGGATGGCCGCTTTGAACGGCGTGCACCATACGTACAATATCCCTTCTGATTTGTGTGGCAGTAGCTTTTAAATCGGTCATGGTCTTTAGATTGGTGACCAAAGGTACCAGAATTTTTTTTTGATCCCTAGCAAACGTTTTAGGTGTTTAGTGAGTCTATATATCACTGGCTATGCAATAGCCGGGGCATCAAAACGATGGTTATGTGAAGATTTGACATGGTTTTAACACTTTTTACTATAAAATGATGGTATTAAGAAGTTAATTGCGGTGCCTAAACGCAGGTCTTTTATGTTTTTAACTTAATATTGCATTTAATTTTGAGTTCTAATTATCTTTATAGCATTGACCTTCAATGTTATACCCTATTAAATCAGAAAAGCTAGCCCGATGGATAACTTAATCTTAGGATTTTTTATATCCTTTTTTGTGACCTATGTATCTATTCCTGTCATTATCAGGATTGCCAGAATTAAAAAGCTGGTTGACATTCCTGACTCCAGGAAAATACATAAGTCCCCGACTCCATCGCTAGGTGGTTTTGGCATTTTTGCAGGATTTATCCTTGCTTTGCTGATATCTGTTCCGGCGTCCGCTTCGTCAGGGTTGCAATACTTTGCCGCTGCGGCTTTCATCATTTACATATTGGGGCTTAAGGATGACGTCCTTGTTATTACTCCCCTCAAAAAATTCCTGGGGCAGTTAATCGCGACTTCCATCATCGTTTATAAAGCAGATATCAGAATTGTAAGTATGCATGGCATTTTTGGTATCCAGGACCTTCCATACGCGGTGAGCATCATGCTTACATACTTTTCTTTTATATTGATTATCAACGCATTCAATCTTATAGATGGGGTAGACGGCCTGGCGGGCACGCTCGGGATCGTAAGTGCGCTCATTTTTGGCATCTATTTCTATTTTGCCCACGATGCATTATATGCAATCATGGGTTTGAGCCTGGTGGGTGGTCTTTCCGCCTTTCTCCTCTTTAACTATACGCCTGCCAAAATTTTTATGGGGGATACGGGGTCCATGCTGGTTGGATTAGTAAATGCCATTCTGGCCTTACGTTTCATCAGGGTGGCGGATGCGCCTGGCGCGCTGGTTCCTGTTGTTTCAGCACCGGTCATCGCCTTTGCTGTCCTTGCTGTGCCCCTCTTTGACACGTTAAGGGTGTTTACCATAAGGATATTTTTACATCGCCGGTCACCTTTTTCCCCTGACAGGAACCATATCCATCATCTCCTGCTGGATTGTGGACTTTCACACCCGGCGACTACCCTTGTCCTGACTTCCTATAATCTGGTGCTGATCGCCTTGGCCTTTGCCCTGAGAAATACGGGTGTCCATGAGCTGCTTTTTGGCCTAACCGTGATTAGTGTTGCTTTTACGGGCCTGGCCGCCTATCTCAGACAGCCCAGAAGGCCGTTTGTCGTTATGAAAAATGTTCCTGCAGTTCAACCGGCTGCTGAAAACGTCTTAGTTGATACCTCCCCCTCCATCCAACAAAAGACAAACAGAAGACATAAGGGTGTCATTTCCCCTATAGCCATGCAGTCAGTATTTTCCCTAGAAGAAGAATAATTAGTATTTGGACTTGTTCATCTTACTGGTTTTTTTAGCTTTGCACCGCACATAATCAAACATCTATGTCGGAAGAAATTTCGTTTATTCTGGAAGAGACTACCCAAACGATGCAAAAAGCGATTGGGCATCTGGAAGCAGAGCTTATTAGAATCAGGGCGGGAAAGGCCACTCCAACGATGCTGGATGGAATTACGGTGGAGTATTATGGATCCCCTACCCCCATCGGACAGGTGGCTAATATTTCAGCGACTGACGCCCGTACCATCAACATACAACCGTGGGAAAAGAACATGCTGCAGCCCATTGAGCGAGCCATCATTGCGTCGAATATTGGGTTAAATCCACAAAACGACGGGATCGTCATTCGTTTATTTTTGCCCCCATTGACGGAGGAACGCAGGCGGGAACTGGTAAAAAGGGTCAACGGAGAAGGTGAGCAGGCGAAGGTGGCCATCCGCAATATCCGAAGGGAATCCATAGAACAAATCAAAAAGCTCCAGAAGGA
>Ga0302312_10000244_pt1 | contig 49109 bp, 62 predicted proteins | sample III_Palsa_N2_1_FD_200529 | JGI IMG/M metagenome (GOLD analysis project Ga0302312, IMG submission 200529) | Peat permafrost microbial communities from Stordalen Mire near Abisko, Sweden - III_Palsa_N2_1 | ecosystem: Environmental > Terrestrial > Soil > Palsa > Peat permafrost | place: Sweden... | reverse complement strand
CTATCTCTATCCAATCGACCTTTAGTCTCAATAAAGAAACCGTGATCTATAATCTCAAAGTCGGGGAAATAATTACGTTCGAGAGTATATGGAATACCTATACTCTCATACTTAAACTTGATTCTCCGAGACTTTAGATTAGCTTGGAAAGAGCGTTCAAAGCCGCTCTTTAAGGCCATTAGAAGGGTAGAACGCTTTCTTCAGGCTCTTCTTCATTCAATTCAGCCGCCTTGATACGCCCAAGTGGCAGTACAAGAACGGGAACTGCCCCCGCCCCGAAATCCCGCATAATTGCGATATGATGCGGCGTGAAAATGAGAAATCCCCGACCGAAAAGTTCATTGTTATCCATATCAGTAATGATGTAATCATTCGTCGGAATTCGGGGTTCATCCTCTTCAGCTTTACCACCACTAATTGCACCAAATCTGAATACGTTATCGTTTTCGTCCACTTATGTTCCTTTCGAGGTTAGAACGTGGCTTCTTTGACTTTAGGTTCTCTCACAACCTTCGTGAGGAATTTAGGGCCATTAGAATAAAGGAAGGTCCGAAGACCGATACCACCATTACTATCAGCCCAACAACGGAATTTATGATCACAGTATGAACAGTTGACTCCCAGCGCCCGGTTACCCGAAGCACCTTCTTCTTCGTCTTCATAGCATCGCTCAGGAGGGCTATCTGACTCAAGAGTGGCCTTTAGGTAATTAATACGATCCTGAACATTAACTGCAGCTTTTAAGTCTTCTCGACTGACTGGAAGAAAAGCAATGTGGCCATTCTGCTTATCAGTCGCGAGGAAGCCCCCATCCGTATCGCGAGCCTCACAGTATCCTGCAAGTTGCTCGACATATCCGAAAGGGTCATTCTCTGCAAGTGTTCCGTCAGCAAATTTTCTAAATGAATGGGTTGATGCAGATTTGACATCTACAGTTACTCCGTCGATGTCTGCGTCGATATGTCCTTTAATGCCTTCGATAGATACTTCAGCTTGGCGATGCGTAACATTATGGCCCGACTTTCTGGCGAGGAATAATAGAACAGTCTCGACAAGGTCGCCGAAGAGGAACTTGAACAGAGTGTGAGGAGGAAACGCCTCTTCCTTTCCGACGTGTTTGTCATACCAAAGTTGCCTTGCACCCTTACCAATATTAGACATCCGTAGAGTGAACTCTCTTCGGGAGTCTTCTTTTCTTTCTTCTAGGCGAGACTTAATGATGGTAGCGATCTCAGACCCAAATTCTGTTGCTTCAGCGTCTGTAACATCAGTACCTTCACTAAGTACTCTATAAATATCCGTAACTAATGGGTGTTGTTCAGTCAAATACATCACCGTTATCAAAACACTTTTGGTCTTCATATGATGCAACTACTCGACGGTAAAATTCAAGTTTTGCACATTCGAGCATACCAATAGCTGCATTAAGGTCGGTGTATTTTTTATCATAACAAGCAGTTATGATTGTTGAGATCACATAATTCAAGAAACCATCTCTGTCCTGCGTACCCTTAGTCAACTCCACAATCTGTGAAATTGCATCGTGATACGCAGGACGATGAAACTCTTTAATATATGGAATTACGCAGCGTCCGCTTGCCAAGACTCATCAGTCTCAGCATCTTCCTTGACGGGGAAATTATCACCATCATACTTAATCATATCCCAAATCTGTAGGGACAAGATATTAGCAGACTTCTGGTTTTTACCATATTCATTAATAGCGAAGTTCACATTAACAACAGAGTCATTACCAATCTTCGGACCCTTATAGACAGTTTCCGAATCTTGTAGCGTGTTGCCATGATGGTCCACAATACGGACTGGTTGATTAGGGGAGCCGTCAGCCTTGAGCTCACGACGCTTAAATGTAATGAATGGACCGTTACCCTTGTCCTTGATTTTAGGCTTCAAGCCCTCAACCTCAAGACGATGAACGGTCTCTTCATCAAGATAGACATCAATCGACCATTCTTTATGCTTATTCTCAAAACCCCAATGAAGTTGATCAGCAAAGATTTTGGCCCACTTGGCCTTACCACGGATTAGCACTATTTTGTGCTCCTTGTTCTTATTATTTGTTCGTTGTCTTTGACATGCTATCCAAATCTGGATAGGTAATATTGGTGCCCTTTGACCAGAATCGAACTGTCCTCCACGCTATACAACGGCGTTATAATACCACTATACGAAAAGGGCCGAAAGAACCAAGAGGAGCCTTGCGGCTCCCCTGGCGTGTAGCTCCCTTGCGGGCAACGGACATTCGGTTTCCCAAAGCCGCAGGGCTCACATAAGCCCCATATGATTAGTATACCATACTAAATATTAGTGTCAATGACATTCTGCCCAATTTGCTCCGCATTTGTAGCCACCTGTGAGTGGGACTTTAAATCCGATATCTGTTCCTGCAGTTTCAATGGCGTTAACACAGATTTTCCCAACTTCCTCAGAATCCTTGGTCGCTGCATCTAGTTGTCCTTCATCATGAATATTACCAACATAGAATCCATCAAGTCCTCGTCTCTTAATTTCATTTCTGGCAACAATAGCGGTCCTTTTCATAACTATTGCGCCGGCTGACTGGAGCTTATAGTTAAGCGCAGCGCTCTGGGCTGGGCAGCGAACGAAGCCTCCATCAATGGTTCGCAACAGTCCGCCAGTTGCTCGAAACTCATCTTGGATATCTGCAGAGAGTCTGGAAAGTCCGGGAGTACCTCGCTCAAGGATTCCACGAGCCCATTTACCATAGTGTCTAGCTTCACTTCCTCGAAGTTCAGGGCGCAACGTGACTCCGAGCTTTGGATCGCCACCTCCATAGAGATACCATGTGTTTAACTGAGGTCGTTAATCTCAGCCCATATAGCTGCATGTCCCCATGCAGAGCAGACTATATCATCATCCGACTGTAGGGCCGGAGCTGGGCGCTTCCAGACACTTGTCTGTACTCTCTTTCGAGATAGTCGTTGCACCTTCTAGATATTCAATTGCCTTCTGGAGATTGCCTATATTGTCATCAAACAAACCTAATGCTTGATTACATTTAGGGCACAGAAGTCCACGAATTAAACCAGTTAAATGATCATGGTCAATGGCTAATTTAGCCTTACCATTTCTGGCGACCACATATCCTTCAGAACCACATATCCTACAATGTGGATCAGCAAACATATCTTCATACTGCTCTAAAGTAATACTATATGCTTTATGCAAATACCTTCTTGAGTATCTGCGTTCTGCACAAATATTAGAGCAGAATAAATGAGATGGTGCCACTGGTTGAAAATCTAAATCACATTCTCTGCACTTCTTAATCCTGAAAGAACCTTGGGGGTATTTATCAGGTGTTGCAGTAAAATGTTCTTGAGATTTATTCGTATTTTTGAATATCATGCTTGGCTCATGATTAGCTGTTCTAGCTTTCCCATGAGTTCACCCAGTTTTACTACTGCTACTTTACTAACAGTAGAATCCGTTTTTAACGGTAAGATCACGCATTTCATCACTGAGGTTGAGGTTTCGAGTGTTAACGAGGTGGGGATCCCCAACAGTGAAGAGAATGGTGGCTTCAGGATTGTTAAGATATTCAGCAAACATACGCATTTCAAGGCCACTGGCATCATACCCAACTTCTCTTCGATTGGGTCGAGCTTGCCAAAGTCGTCTACATTCAATTCCATACCTGACCTTCTTCTTGGCCTTTGGGATATTCATAGTATTAGGGTTAAATCCAATCATACGTCTAGTAGATGCACCACATGTAAGAACCTGACCATGCATACAATGGTCATCATAGTTAACACAATTAAGCCAACCCTCGACCATTGTACTTCGGCCTTGTAAGACCAGCCAATCCGCAAGGGCTTTGACTTCTACCTTACCTGAAATCTCAGCAAAAGATATTAATGCCTCTTCATCAACCTTTGGGAATCCCTTCTCGGTAAAGTTAAGTGGTTCCCACCCAAGATCTAGAAGACGATCAACTCGTTGTTTAGGTGATCCAAGATTAAAGTCTACCCAATCAAGGGTAGAATAGGTTCCGTCTCGGTTGTCTCGAACTTCGGGGTATTCTCTAAGATGTCGTAAATAGCTTGCAAATTCACTACCATCTTTTTTAGTTCGTCTTTCGTACGTTCTACTGACTTCCAATCGCCTTGGGAAAAGTTCGTGGATAGCGAATTCAGATTCAGATTGAACAGCCCTGAGGTAACCTGCGAGCGCCTGTGCTCCAGGGATATCAAAATACCATCCATTTCTTTGTTGTTCATCTACAACTTCCCTGACTTCATGTTCGATCTGGCATGATAATTCACTGAAGCCTACCCTCCGCATACGTTGCCAAAGGGCTCGTGCAACTTTCTTACCAAGCTTTACATCTTGTTTACAGTAGGTCTCCATCTCAGGAGACCACTTAGACCAATCATTGAAGTCCCCTTTAGGGTCTCCAAGACGTATTCCCCAAGCCTCCAGAGAATGACCGCCGGAAAGCTTAGGATCATACAGGTAAGAAAGAACCAGAGTGTCAACAATATTTCGAGTACTTGCGGTACCGCCGACAAGACGACGTGTATGGGGTCCGTCATAGCTGACCGCATTATGTCCAACAAAATAGACTTCACTACCACGAAGACCATCAAAGAATCCTTTTATCTCGTCGTGACCACGAAAGGCCATGACCTCTTCTTGATCCATCCTGGAAGCACACAGAAGCCAGATACGTGACGGATATAGTGAGTCGGCTTCGATATCTATATACCAATACTTATGGTAATCTTCAGGTCTAGGTAGATACAATTAATTCATAACCCATTCATGTCCGGCGACCTTACTGCCGCCAGAGCGATAAGAATTGATCTCTTCTTCTGTAAGTTCGGTGAGACGCCCGGTGTCATTATTATAATGTAGGTATGCGCCCGGACCAGTACGACCGCAAAACCTGTTCTTCTCAACCATAAGAGACACAACATTCCTTCTCCAAGGGTCTTCGGAGAGTTTTTCTCGGTTGAGTTTGATAACGATATTAGCTAGTTGTTCTACCCCGGCAGTGCCTCTGATCTCGCCCTTCCGGTTCTGGTGAATTACAGCGATAATGGAAATATTACATTCCATACATAATGTCTTTAATTTGGTAGCAATCTCATCAAGCTGTTTACGCTCATCCCCTGATTGATCAGACACCACAATAGATAGGTGGTCCAGAATAATATACTTACAACCAAGATTATGCATGTATCGAACTTTGTTGAGGATTTCTTGAATTGAATTAGACCCAAAATGGTCATAAATAACGAGCTTGTCAGTATCGACGATGCTATCGAAATATCCTCTAAGTTCCTCTTGGTTGACCATCGCCCTAATGTCTGGAAGATGCAGAGGCATATTAGCCTCAATAGACATTAAACCGAGCGCAGTATCTCCGTTCGTTTCTTCCAAGTGTAGAAGCCCGATACCCGCTTCTGGCGATGTTTTTCTAATATGATATTCAATCTCTTTGAGGACAGACGTCTTACCCACACTGGTTTCGGCAGTGAAGACCACGAATTCTGAGAGCCGTATGCCATAAGTCTGAGAGTTAAGTGACTCCCAGGGATATGGTACTGTTTCATAGTTTTTTGGGGCGGAGACCTCCTCCCACAGTTCACGCCCGAGTTTAAGCCCTGACGGACTGTATTGCGGAGCCGCCCACCATTCACGGTTAAACTGCTCACGTTTGCCAACTTTAAGATAGTCGTTCGCATCTTTGGCTTCTGCAAGAGTAAGAACCTTGACCTTGCCGATGGGGAACATACCTGCCACAGTAAGAGCGGCTTCCTGGCCCGGATAGCGAACCTGACCTGTCTGGGCATTTAGTTTACCCTCATCTTTGTCAAAACAAACAACAATATTCTGGAAAGAATTGAGGTACTCGCTGTTCTCTGCAACATCCTTAGCAGCACCTGCTGCTCCAGACCTGACAGAGACGACTGGCCATCTCGAACCCATAAGCTCGTAAGCAGCAAGTGCGTCATATTCACCTTCGACGAGTGTAATGTATTTCGCACTTCCAGGAGGGAAGAGGTGGCTTCCGAAGAGCCCTGTGTGCTTAATATCACCTTCATTAAAGAACTGTTTGTCCGCAGTCCTGACCTTATTGGCAAGATGCTTTCCGTCTTCAAAATATGGGAAGTATGTATAATCACCTTCACGCCACACGCCATACTTCTCTGCGGTGGCCTTCATGATCTTCCTGTCGGTTAGATCAACAGTAATACGTTTAATGTCTGTAAGGATTGTCGTGTCCTTATTCTCATTATCGTTGTCTGGAAAAGTTGTTATGCCGCACACAAAACAGTGTGTGTGACCGTCGGAGTACAAACTACTACCGTCTGAACTACCGCACGCCTCGCAAACTAAGTGCCTGATGAATTTCGATTGGGCTATAGTCGGTATGCTCCAAACTTACACAAACATATCGTGAGTCTTCAACCTTCTGGTAGTGCAGGTGGCCATGAATATTGGTGCCAAACCTACCTAGTGAGTCTGGATGAATTGGGATATGTGATAGAATCACTTTATTCTTATCTTTGTCTTTCTGAACTACATATGAACGGATGTCGTCGAAGAACGGGAGATAATCTTTTAGGGCAAAGGTGTCATGATTACCTTTAACAAGAACAAGACGACCTCGAAGACGCCCAAGAAGAAAAAGATTCCGCCTATTGATGACAACATCACCAAGCAAATAAACCCTATCGCTCGGATCAACTCTTTCGTTGTGTCTAGCGATGATTGTTTCATCGTGTTCCTCAATGTTCTTGAATGATCTAAGCATAGTACCGTCGTCACGCTTAAAAGTCAATATATTCACATGACCAAAATGGTGATCGGCTGCTACCCAGGTTCTACCACTCATACTCTATCCTGAAATAGTTGCATAGATTCACCGTAGCCTTCCCAATTATCAACACCACATTCTTCTAGACATCTCAATTTAAGTAAAGAACGTTGAACCTCTTCGACTGTTTCATTAAAATAAGCTTTAAAGTCCTCCTCAGTTATACCGGTATCACTCATGCCCAGCCTTCGGGACCGTTAAAGCCATATCCCATATTATCAAGCATTTGGGATACTAGGTTCCAGACATGAAGTTTACGAGGCCACGCATATACGACATTCTTTTTAGAAACTTCTTTAGCCTTGTAACTAGCCTCAAGGGCTTGTTCAGTCTTACCCACGAATGTTTCACCAATATAATCGCCACGATCAATAGTTCCGTGACCATCATTATAAATTCGCATACGAGCAATTTCTTTCTTATTAGCCTCAGAACCATGAGGCCAAAGCTCAACTCGGATCATTAACATTACGGTTGTTCTCCGTGGAAGCGTGTTTTCCACCCTTCATGCCAGTCAGTATATTTATTAAACTGTTCATCTGTCTCCAGCTGACCTTTCAAGAGACGATAAGGATTTTTATTTAAAGAAACTGAAATTGCTTGATACCCTTCCCGCCACTCACTACTTCGCTCGGCTATCTCTTCCTCCCATTTGATTCATGGTTGATATGAGTATACCCTCATTAAAATCTATGAGAATAAGATGTTTCTCCATGTCTTCTGGATGTTCGTAGTTATTTAGATCAGCCTGATATGGTTCATCATCTAGAATTAAATAGTGCGTTGTGTCGGGATGTTCTTTCAACCATTTGGCTACTCTTGTGTAACGCCAATTTTCGTTCTCATCACATATAGGATGTTCATGGAAATATTCTCTCTTGAGTCCTTCAATAATGCAATGCTCAAGAGTCTCGTTACTACCAATAGCCCGAATCCAGGAAGAATGTATAACAAGTTTCCAATTACGAACTAAACACCAATCATTAATAAGACCGACAGCAGCAGGGTCAAATTTCTTAACAAAAGGTTTGGTCTGCCCAGGCATAGCATATGCTCGATAAGGAATGAGAGGCCCGTCAATATCAAGAAATAGAATTTTAGTCATTTAAACCAAATGGGCGAAAAAGATTTGCATCAATAACTGCATCAACGATCATCGGACAATTTTTCTCCAGTAGATAACCACAAGCAAATGCAATCTGTTGATGTTCTAACTGAGTTTCAGGACCTTGGCGAATAGATACATAATGTATCCAATCACGAAGAGTACCTTGCATATACATACGAGTTGATGTCAGACCTTCAGGCAGAAGTTTACGGGCGAGCTCCTTAGCAATACCAACCGCAAGACATGCCTTATAGCCGGCCCAACAGATGCCCCAAACTTGATTCTGCCAGACTGACCACAAATCATTGATTTCAATGTCCGCAGTAGGGATGGAGTTCTGACGATTCTTCGGGTCTTTAAGTCTGGCTTGCGGCGACATTACCAGCTTCTCGTCCACTTCAGAATACCGCTGACTAAATTCTTGAAAGTGGAATGATCTGTGTCTCAAAATTTGACGAGCAATATCTCTTGTAGTCTCAATTTCAACGCACATACAGGCCATCTCAAATGGTGACCAATGATTATGATCAATTAAATACTTAATCAACTTTTCGGAAGGATCATCTGGTTTGGCAGACGGATTAGACACACGAGCCATGTGTGCCACCATCTTGTCGGCATCAGGCGTGATCCACTTAAGTTCGACTCTCAATCTGAAAACCTTAATGTACAATAATTGATTTGCCCTTTCGAGTGAAGCAGCAGTACGATCTCATCGTTAAAATCGGCATCCATAACATATTGGTCTCCATAATCCATCAAATAGCGGGTGAGTTCCATAATCAGTTCGCTAACTCTCATCTTTTTTAGCTCCAAAAACTTGAGACCAAACCTCATGCATGGCTATACGTCGATGCTGACGATTAAATTTACGCTGAAGATTACGAACAGAGTTGATTGGTGAACTTAGACGTTGAGTATTACCTATGAGGTTGTATCGCATTCTTGAGCCTCTTTTGTGTGATAATCCATAAGAACTTCTTCAATAGCGGCTTGACAGACAACACAAGGCCCATATTCTTTATGGATTTTGTCATATGTAATTAAATCATCTTCACGGTTGCAGATATAGCAACGCATCAGATAATCTTAATCCTTGTATCTAGTCCTAGTTCTTTTGCCAAATACGAAATTCGATCTTCAGCTTCATTTAAACGAGCTTGAGCAGCCTGTTGGGCAACATTTGAAAGGTGGTCAGCTTGAGCCCATCTAAGTTGAGCGCGATTAGTGTCAAGACCCCAAATGGCATCAGAAATCTTTCTAGATAACGCTCGAAGAGCGTGTTCAGGATCAGAATATTCTTGAACTTCAAATGGTTTTGGCTGATATCGCATATCAGAACCTCCTAGTATAGTTTACTGGCCTGTTTCTACCATTGGGAAATTATCGTCTGCATACTCAAGCACAAATTGACGTTCTGGTAGAGTTTGAAGTGATGCACACATATTCATAAGTCGTTGCCTTACAGACAACGGAACAGCATACGGATCAGGGAAAAACCCCACTACATTGTCACATCTAGTGAATAGTGCCGTTTTCTGAGCATCCGTCAAGCCGAAAGGTAGGATATTATTCCTATCTTCCCACGGAAGAGTATCGTCTTTTAGCATATCTTTTTCAAAAATACCGTACACACCATAAAGTTTAGAACTAACATCATACCCATACTTATTGATCAAGATTTGTTCTAGTACAAAAGGAAGATCATGTCTAAGTTTAAGTGTTCGCTTGATTGGATTAGGCATTGGCAAGTGCTGTAAGGGCTGCGGCGTATGCAGGGACTGTTTCCCCTTCAATACCCGGTGCAGTATTGACTTCAAGGACATAGAAATTTCCCAACTTATCCTCAATGATGTCCACGGCCCCGAAGTCAAGTCCGAGCGCCCGAACGGCGTCTACCCCCAACTCATCCCGAGTTTCGTTGGGGGGAATATTCTTACGTTGATAAATAAATCCATTCTTCCAAGACCTGACCTTCCAATTGGTCGGCTCTCTTTTTGGGTCTCGAATCTTTCTATGAGTAGCGAATGCACCAAGACAAGTTGCATGAACTCTGAATTCTTTGTCTTTGAATATGTATTTAGTATACAATTTGGAATCTACAAGCTCATCACCCGGTTCCATTATAACGATACCAGCACCTTCATGACCTGTCAAGATCGTCCGAGCAACTACTGTATCACCATTATCTAACCACTCTTGGGCTATAGCCTTATTCTCAGTCCAAGGAACAGTCTGAACTCCGGCATTAGTTAGATAGTGAAAGGTTTTTCGTTTATTAACAGCTTTATAGATTGCTTCACAAGAATTAATATGAATGTGATTAGGAAGGTGCGGCCAAGCCTTATCGTCACCAACGCCCCATGAGATAACTACATCACCTTCTTCGACAAGCTTACCGAGACGCATACGACGGAACCCTTGTTCCTTAGACAAGAAGTAGGCACCTTCAGAGGGGCGGTTCCCAGAGAATACCCAGAGTGTCATGAAGCTTCCTTCCATGTGGAGCAGAAGGCTAAATCTTGAGCATTCCGCATACCACGTTTGAGCATATTTTCATAGCCATCAACAGTTAAATATTTACGAGACATAGGCCCTAGCACATCTTCTAGAAATCCTTTAGGGCCTGTTAGACTAAATTTACGAATAATTTCAGCCGGATTAGTATAATTTCTTGCCCGTTCTTTCATTGTCTGAAGTGTCTTGATCCAATGAATAATACGTCCATAATGGATTGAACACTCCATTGCACGAAACTCAATTGATCCATACTTTAGTAGGCTAGCGAAGTTGACAGATGCATAACGATCATCAATCTCAATACCGAAGAAATTATTTCCATTCTGAATAGACCTAATAAGACCGACGGCAATACCGTAAGCGTCTGTCACTCTAAGACAGAAATTATTACCAATTCGATGATCTCCGGCTTGTGATGTTAGGAGTTCATCAAGAGTGATAGACAGGACCATCATATTATATATGGTTCGGTAAGTCTCGTGGGCAAAGTTCAAATGCACATGAACTGAAGTACGGTATGAATCATACACAACAGCCGGGGGCGTTTTAATAAAATCCAGGAGAATTGCTAGAGAAATCTCAATATTCTCAAATGTCATCGGATGTTTAGATACGTACTCTATACACTCATCTCCATGGCTGAGTGCTCTCAAAGAATTCTCAGGATGAACTACCCAATATCTGGATATATTGGCAGATTTCTTTGAGATATTCTGACCTTCAAGTTCAATCTCAACGCCGAATGCGTCAGCGTGATTTCTGGCCTCAGAGTGAATAGGGATTTGCTCAATAAGTTTCCTATTGAGTTGCATGGGAAGCGTGTACACCACTATTCTCCTCAATTGCATCCGAAAGGTGTTCAGTTAAATAAGAATAGTTATCAACTAATTTAAAATCTTTCAAATTCTGTGTAAATCCGACGGGTTTTCCACGGTATTCTAGAGTAAAATCACCGCGGATTGCATTAGGTTGCAACGCGAAATCTTTATGAAATGCAACTATCTTGCGTTTTTCAGTTCGTAATATCTCTTCTGCCGAGAGAATTGTCGGGTAACTATTAGAGAGCATCATAACTATCGATTTACTGAAAGTAAAATCATCATTAACATACCCACTATAATGAGAGTGCCAACTTAATTGATCTCTTCTCAAACCTTGTCGCCACTGACGCACAGCTCGACGATACCACCAAATTGCTGCTTCACTCGAATTAGCATATCCGATTGCGTAGTCTCGATAAGATAAGTTAGGATCATTATTTAAATCGATAGACTTAATACAACCAGTAATACCACTTACAACTAGATGATAGGTCCAGACTTCAGGATTCTCTTTTGACTGAACACAGCCACAATCTTTAACGTACATAGGCACCCCATCATAATAGATGATGGTCGAAACAAACTTTGTATGGATATCGTTTAGGTTATCAAACTGACATCTAGCCGTCATTAAGCCACCTTCGGTAGTGGCTCCAAGCCGAGATCATAGTAGATCACGCTTTCAGGCCAATTTGTTTCGTTATTGTCTATAATACTACGAGCAAGATCACCATAGAAATCTTCTGCCCAATTATCTGAGAAAGCGTCTGCCATTGCGCATTGCACAGAGTTATAAATCCATCGCATCAGCGGTTCTGAGTCGAGCCATTTGTTTGAGAGCACACGATATTCGATGCCATACGGCTTTGGTCGGAAGGCCCCTGCTCGTCCGTAGAGTTTACGCCGTATGCTGTCCCTATCCCAAAGAACAGAATATACACCGATATAATGATCAAGTTGCCTAGCAATACGGCAGGCATATATGAAGGTTTCTTTGTCTTCAATGTCGAGGTCATTCGACCATCCTATATGTATATGCCCTGCAGCGGTCCTGAATGGCTCACCACCGGGGTTTGGTCTTGGGTTGATATCCATGGTCCATGCATTAAAGTCTGGCATACAGCCCAGCTCCTGGGCGTAAGACGGGACCTCCCATCTGAAATACCCTGCATCATACCGGGCCACTGGCTCCGCTACAACATTATAACCGGGGACCATCTCTGTGAGTGTCTTACGGACAGACGTGATATTACGTACGAACTCGTCAATCGTTGACGCTGGATCGATATTAAACTCAAGAGCAGTTCCATCAACTTGAACCGCCCCATTTAGGACCTTATAAGGTTTAGCCTTAGTCCCCGGAATGCGGCCGTGGGCAGACACAAAAGACCCATTATCTGGGTCTCTCATAAACAGTTCAGGATCAGCCCCAATGAGGACTGTGTTCTTGATATTCATTTAGACTCCATAGGCGGCTATTTCGTAGATTTCCTGAGTGTCATAACAGTCGCCACAAATGAACGGGGTGTGATAACCATGATAAGGCCCAATGACATAAATGAGATCACCCCAAACGATGTCCGTTTTATTGCAGAACGCACACCCTTCAGCAACCATCGGGGTAAACTTCTTCTTGTTGATAACGAAGCCTTTGTTATCTTTGTACGGGGCTCGAAATCGTCCCTCACGATAGGGCCTATCACTAAACGGAACTGGATCGTTGATCTTAAAATTAGCAGTAGAGGCCGTATTCTGCGTTCCAGTCACGAGCTTCTTTTGAAAATTGTTCGACGATCCTTTCTTCAAATTTGAAGAAGAATGGCCTTCGTAAACCCAGGTGTACTTACCCTCTATCTTCTCCTGACCCGGAAAGTCAAACTTATCCGATATCATGGCGGGGATAGTCCAGCTATAGTGGGTGTCTTCCGTAACACTAAAAATAAGGTCCTCACCTTCTTTGTCTTTAACAATATCCTTGTCATTGCGATCAAGGATATATTTCATAAGGCCCATTTCAGAAGACCAAATAAGTGTGCTTCGATCTTTAGAGTATGTATAGTATAGTGGTCTACGATCATTGCGTATGAAATTTATCGTATTATTACGACGATCATACCAAGTCAAAGCCCAAGCGCCCATAAGACTCTCAATCGTATCTTTGACAGATCGTTCATTCAGTGTCGCAATAATCGCTTCAGAATCGGTACCGAACCTATCAGAATGGTGTAGGTCAGCTAAGCACCACTTTTCTAGTGTCCCATTGTGTGCGCCAACGATATGTTCAAACTGAAACGGGTGCGCATTGGCTTCTGTCTTCTCACCAACTGTGGCAAAACGATTATGACCAATAATAACCTTAGGTGGCACAGTGGATTTATCCATCGCATCCTCAAAATCTTTTTCAGCTAACAGAATAAAGGGATGTCCTGGTTTTTTAATTACTTTGAAACTAGAATCATATCGACTAACAAAAGCTGCGCCAGTAGCATGTGGACCTCTAACCACATCAAAAATAAGCAATTCTTGAAATACGTCTTTCCATTTGCCAGTTGTATCGCCGGCAATCCCAACTAAGCCGCACAAAGGTTAGTAATCTCGGCAAGATACTGAACCATCAGACCAATACAATAGCTGGCAAAAGCAGTATTAGGGACGTATTCAGGGTGCCCTTGGATACAAAGGCTGTGTGTATTAGGGTAGTAAACAATTTCAATATCATCCTTGATCTTCCCTCGAATTTCGGCATATTCACACCGCTTAAGTGTTGACTCATTAGCAATAGCAAGAATGATGGCATCTTTACCGGGTATCATCATTTGATGATGCGTCGATGTGCATTTCATGATCACTCCCATTTCTAGGACTGTCATGTCGTGATCATGTTCATGATTGTTAACATCTTGCCAGAGAGAGCCGCCATTTAAACAATTAAGAAGCTGAGCTCCCCGACAAATACCCACCTTCAACTTAGGTGCATCACGAACACTATTAAAAATATCAATCTCTAATTTATCCCGTATACTTGGCATTTTTTGATGTGTATAGATAGGGTTCTCATTATAAATAGATGTAGCAATGTCTTCACCGCCATTAAAAACAATAATATCTACTTCTAACAAATTCTCAGGATTAACATTAATCATACCCTCATTTTGGAGGAGATGAGCCATAGACCCACCATAATCTCCATCGTATATAGAACAAAAGGTAGTTTGTTTATTGACCATTAATCAATGCCTCGTACATTATGAATTGTTGTTGAAGTACCTGGGGGATATCTGCTTGAGGCATAAATTCATCACCGATATTTGCAAAAACCACCGGTTCTGCTGGCGCAATATCTATCAGCTTATCACCTTTATTACGTCTTGTGCGGCTAGGCGCGATGACCTGAGAAGTTTTCTCAACACCATAGAAATAGATAATCTCTTCATCAGTCATCTCTATCATAAATTTATTGTTCCTACGACCCCAGATAATATTACATGGGGTACATCCTGACGGATCAATTTTAAAGGAGTCAGAAGATGAACAGACTTCACCTCTCAAAATACTTAACCAATCAGATGTCGTATCAAACCAGAGGTGCTCTCCTATCTCTTCAACATTATGTAAATAAGACAAAAGAAAAGCCATTGTTGGCCCTACTCCAGATTTAACTAGGCGGTCCCATTCAAAAAGAAGTATTCTATGCTCAATTGGAACCCTAGTTGCGATACAATAATTGTACAAAACATTTGCAGGCCATTTATCAAGATCAGAACAATGGATGAAATATTGACCATCAATACTCTCTATTGATATAAGGTCTGACCAGCCCTTAAATGGTCCAGAAATCAGCATACGTTGGTATGCAACATCAATGGGCTTTTTATTAGGCATAGCAGTTATCAGGTGATCAAACCCACTATCTAAATCGACCATATCAGAATGGCATACTCTTAGAGTTTTCAGATGAATGTCGAGGCAGTCCTCCGTCCATACCACCCAAGATGATGGGGTATTATTATCAATAGAACAATAACTATTAAAAAGTTCTGGGAGATATTTATCAACGATACAATCAGAGATTTTATTTTTCAGTATTTCTTGTACCAATGTTGACCTTCTTTAATGGAGTTAAACTCAACATTAAAGGAAACATATATATATATAAACTATATATTATATTATATATTAATATATACCCTCCTTAAGGGCCTCCTAAGAGATATTATATCTTATATTTTTGGTCTGTCAAGCAGCAACGACAGAGAATTCCTCCGGATTTTCGTCAAAGGACATCCAAGTCTTAGATTCGTCACGTACAAAGAACCCCTGTGTCATCCCACGAGGTGCACATTCACCAATCTTGAAGAATCCCGCGTCTTTGATAGCTTCCATGATCTTCTTGGAATGTAGTTGATCATAGTTGAGTGTCAAAAACGTTAAACTGGGGTTGATGCGTTCTCCAGCATATACTTGAAAATCGGGGATAGGCCCCTGATTTTGATCACAAATTTGTGAAATCTGTGAGGTCAACTCTTCTTGCGTAAGCATTTTAACATTTTTAAAACCAGAGATAATCGATGCCCCGCAGCATAGTGGCCATAACTGACGTCGCATCTCATCGGGGAAGTTACCGAGCTTAAATGTCTGTTCAAACTCTTTCGGTAGATCAGTCTTCATAGCTTATTTCCTCAAATATTTCAGTGTAATATAGTACAAAATAACATATCGCAATAAACACCATGAATACATTCTTAATATATTCCCTCATGTCCCCTCTCTATGGGGGCGGAACCCGGTTGGCCTGGGCGGTTACAGCCCGCGCCACAATTTCGCAGTCCACAAGGCTCAAGATGCTTCCAGCCGCTTCAAACGCGCAGTAGATGACAGAAGCCTCTTTGGACCAAGGGGGTCCAGGAAGTTTATCCGCTGAAAGGTTTTTAAACCGTCGTTTGGCGACCTCGCTTTCCTCCGCTAGCAACTCGACGCCATACTCCAGCGTGCGCCGGATGACAGCGAGCCGCTCGCGGAGGAGTTCTCGCTGTTCGTGCTCAAATCGCCGGAACTTCTCTTGCCCCATCAGGAAGTGCGCCACATTGAGGCGGTGTGCCAGCACGGCCTCTTCGTGATCAATGCGCATCCGCAGCCCGCGGAGGTAATCGCGCAACAATTCCACGTCATACACCCGGCCGCTAGACCCCTCGCGGTAAGCTTTCGCCAGCACCGCTGCCTCGTATCTCTCAGTGTCGGTCATTGATCAATCTCCTTTCTGTGGTGTTATTACTATTTAAGACATGAAAATTTTAAGGAATATTTCTTTCTGAGCAGTCTCTTCAGCAGACCTAGCAGCAGATTCAGCGCCATACCTAGCAGACCAATTAACAGACTCAGCAGCAGACCTAGCAGACCAAGCAGCAGACTCAGCAGCAAACCTAGCAGCCTCAGTAGCACACCTAGCAGACCAAGCAGCACACCTAGCAGACCCAGCAGCAGACTCAGCAGCCTGAGCAGCACACCTAGCAGACCAAGCAGCAGACTCAGCAGCATACCTAGCAGACCTAGCAGCAGACCTAGCAGCAGACCTAGCAGCAGACCTAGCAGACTCAGCAGCAGTCTCAGCAGCAGACATAGCAGACCTAGCAGCAGACCTAGCAGCAGACTCAGCAGCAGACTCAGCAGCAGACTCAGCAGCAGACTCAGCAGCAGACCTAGTAGCAAACCTAGCAGACCTAGCAGACTCAGCAGCATACCTAGCAGACCTAGCAGCAGACTCAGCAGCAGTCTCAGCAGCAGACATAGCAGCAGACCCAGCAGCAAACCTAGCAGCAGACAAAGCAAACTCAGAAGCAGCCCTATCGGCTGTAATATCAAGCCAATTTTGAGTCGCATCCAGGGCGACTTTTACTCTTTGGTCTGTATTATGGTGCTGAACACGTTGAGAACACAGAAGAGCAAACTGAACACATTCACATTTCATACTTAAACGTCCGGCTACCCACAGAAGATCTGGTATTAAAACACCGAATTCTATAGCCTGTTTGGCGTTTAAATATTTACGACGCCCGAAGTTAGGAATTTTAGCTAATGAACAAGGCTCTAGGGCGACGATCTCTTCATATGTTAGCTTAATCATGATTATTACCCCTCTGATGAATTTTAGAGAGCAGTTTAAGGACATGCTCAGGTCAGAGGCTCATTTACTTAAGCAGAGCAGCGATATTAGCAGACACACGACGAGCATCTGTGGATTCATCTTGATGTTCTCCGATCTGAAGATTCAAGTTAGCCACTACATCCGTCTTACGTTGCGCCTCATAAAAATGATGCTCAGCAACAGCATTGAGCTTATGTGGGGCTACCAAAAAGAAAGAGGCGAATACGCTTGAGTAGTTCCAGCATGATTAAGCTGCGATGGCCTCAACAGTAGAAGTATCTTCATTGTACTTCGCCGCAAGCGTAAGAGCAGCTTCAGCAAGATACGAAGATACCTCATCCGGTGAGGCGGGCTGAAGTTCAATGCTGTGTCCATTGTGCATGGCCCACCAGTTGTGCTTGGCGAGCCAGTTGTTAGTGCCGTAATGATATAGATCGACGATCCGTTCACCCATTGGGTGGCCGGTAATTGCGTCAAAAGTTCTTACGACGAAATAAAGATTAGATGAGGAATGGCTGTTAGAAGTGGCCGGTTGTTGATCGGCGGCCTTATCGACTTGCTTCGACATGTGTTTTCCCATGAGTTTGGGTTGATGTGAAAAATAGAGACAGCAAGCTCTATTTGTTAATAGCAAGTCAGTTGTATGAGTGGTTTAAGGTTGCGTAATGGCCCACCCCGAGTATGTGTGGTGTTTCCGTTTCCCCTCACACAAAACGCAAAGAATTCCATCAATGCGCCTTGCTCATCTAACTGAGCAATAGTTACAAATTGTTGAGATGACTAATCAGTTCAGACTCATCATCCCACTTTAGAAACGGAAACGCCTTTATGACGTTATGCAAATAACTACCAACGGATTCCGCATTACGGAGACCCGAATAGATTTCTTGTGAAGGCATAGCGGGGTGGTGAATTTCGTAAGAATAGAGCCCGCCAGACAGGAAACGAACAGCGATTGTGTCCGTTTGTTCATCAAAAGCCACAGCATCCACATTACTTGAGGTGACTTCCTCCCAAGCAATCTCCGATAAGGCTGTTTGTCGCATTTCAATATCTCCTAATTCATAATACACCTACCTAACCACACTCGGTTGAGCATGAGAGAGCACACACAGCGGTTTTGGCCTTACGGGTCATTGTCTGTATGGCGTTTGAAGCCATAAAACATGCATTTGCCGGTTAATGGTCCAGTTGTGTATGTGCTCACTGATACTCAAATAGTGACCTTACCTGAACAATTGAAGATCAGGATGATTATGACAAATATTGACCCAATCATGGCGATTTGATCACGTTATCGGCGTGACTGAACACACCATTTACGGTGCCGCCAAGTCGAGACATCGTACCAATGAGAAACAAGACCATCAAGCACAACAGCAAGCCATATTCAGCCGCAGATGCGCCGCATTCATCTGTGAGATATTTCATGATTAAATCCCCAATAAAGCCCCCGAATTGAGCAGTTTAACGACTGCAAATATCTGCTGCACCATCCGGGGGGCGGTTAGATGGGGCAGAAAGATGTCTACTGCTGCTCAGGTCGCTCATAAGCCAGACAACAAAATCCCACTACCCTCTAGGTGTAATGGACATAACATCAATCTGACTTACAATTCACATCCTTTATATTTATGCTCATTAGTTTACCCACATAGAGCGAGGTGCATAACCACAGATAATCTTGTGGTTGGGAGAGCACATACACACAGAGTTGTGGCGATGCATGTATGTGCTCACTAAATCACAAGTAATAGTTACGCCCCCAAAGCTTTCACCCTGAGGGCGCAACCATTAGGCGTTGTTATTGGGCGTTGGCCGCTTCGACCTGTGCAGTGGCGCGCTTCAGATCGGCCTCTGCCTTCCGAGCATCTTGCGTCGCATCGGAGAAGCTGTTGAGCGTCTGAAGAACACCCTCAATCTGGTCGAAGGCTGTGTCCATCTTGTCCAGATGAATACCGTCGTAGAACGGCTTCCCTGGAACAATCGGACCCACGACCTTACCGTCAACGATCTTGGTGTTGTCGATGGCACGAGTGTACTCACGCCTAGCCGCTTCAAGCTTGGCAACGATGCCGCCCTTGAATACGGGCTTGAGCGCATCAACCTGTTCAGCGGCCTTGGCTAGGGTCCAGAACGGATTGGCCATGGCCTCTTCGATCCGCCATGGACGCGGTTGACCGTCCAGAGTACCGGACAGCTTGATGACGTCCTTAACAAGCTCCATGGGCGTGTATTCGCGCATATGGAAGATGATTCCCTTTACGCGATATCCATGGGCAGGGAGCTTGTCAGCGGCCTGGAGGACCTCCACCAACAGACGACGTGTCAGTGAGGTGTCCCCATGCTTTTGAGTATGGAGATAACACTGAATGAGGTTGTTGTGGATACGTCTATCAATGTCTGACAGGTTCGCCTTGATGACGTTCTGGTCAGACTTGATGACTTCCTTGTCCCACAGGATGAATTGTGGCTTCCCATCAACGACCTTAGCCATTTCGGGAAGGACCAATTCAGCTTGGTTTTTCGGTTCCATAGTGTGTAGGTTCCCTTTTGCAGTCACTACCATTAGTGCTGCGCAGAGTAGATGAGACCCACACGTTACGCCGCAACAGTCTGCCGACGATCACGAAGTATCTGTTGAGACACTACGTGGCCTTCATGTGACTGATACGGCTGGATTGGAACACGCCTAGCCCAGCCCCCTGTTTGAGGCATAGGAAGGCTAGCTTGAAAGAACTGAGCAATATTTTCAGACACAAATGGTCCAAAGTGTAGTTGCTGCGATTTTGGGCTGTCTCGGTATACAACCAGATAGCTAACGGGTTTCATGTCAGATACACAGGAATTGGGACAACACGATACTTTGCATTGAACCCGAATTTCCGATTACTATTTCGGAGCTTGTTACGATAACTCTGAGCCTCAATGGTCATTTGGGCTTTCGTTCCGATGCGGATCGGACCCAACTGTCCACCTACCGGCGGGAACCGGCAGAGAAAAGGTTCATAAATGACGTTAGACGTCCCGAGAATTGCATAGAGCATGGATAAACCCTCTGGTTTCATGATTGAATGAACACTGCGATATGAAGACCACATATTTGGACAGACGACTATGTGAGATGTTATTGATTTTTGCATGAGCAGTGACCCCTTTCCAAAGGCGTCTCATCTACTCGGCGCAACACTAATGGTTGCGTGCTTAGGGATCACTCAGACATTGCATAATGCAATGCTGGGGCTCAACCCAAGCGTAAGACGTTGCTTCCCCTCAATCTCACAGTCATCCCACATCGAACGGCAAACGGATTGCTAGGCCCGTTCACCGCCTCATGGGTGCGAGATTGTGGGGCCAGACCAGTGACGGATCGAATTACCCAAGCGTCCCGGCCGCTTTAAGCCGGTCTATAGCTCGGCACGCTCCCTGACGGTCTAGCGTCCCAAATCGGCACTTACCATTTGGCAGTTACCAGTCACCAAGGCCCTTAACAGCGACACCCTTATTGGAGACCATACACGATCGCCCAGACAGTTAGCCTAGGTTAGATCGGTTGATCCTTATAGGTGTCACCAGAGGTGCATATGCCCTTGGCCGGGTCCTGACCGGACCTCGTTTGTAGTCCGTATGTTATAACCCTAGTAACGTAGCAGCTTATACCCGGTCACCTTCACAGGATCGGGGGGATTGTCTGCGAACTTGCTATGGGGCTTCATGGCACGGTGAGGCTTAACCCTCAAGTTGAGGGCGGACCTAACTATGCCCTGTTGCAACTTACCGCAATCGGGTTCATATCCAGCGTTCTGCGCAGCCTGTTTAAGGGCGGCTTGACGCGCTAGCAGTCTCCGATGCGGGTTCAGGCGCTTGCCCATGGCAAGTCTCCTTAGCCGCTAGGGTTCACGCGGTCCAAGCGGACCTTGCGTGGTCTCGGGGGTGTGTCCCCTTTGACAAGACCAGGTATAGCACTACGTTTTGCAATAGTCTAATCACGAATGCGTGATGTGGTTTATCGTTTATCGATATATTGTTATCGTTTATCGATACGGTTAATTCCTACCGCTGCAATGAGGATTTGCATGTTGCAATACCCTACCTGGGGGGTAGGATAAAGTGGGGATCCGACAGAGCGTTTTTGAGGTCACCTCTTTTATTTTATAAAAAAATGAAGTTTCTGCATAAAATTCTTCGATGTGCTATTGACTTTGGCGGGGGAAATTTATATAATATCTCTATAAGGGATAGATAGAGATATATAATATATATTAATATAATATATTTATAAATAAACAATTAAGATGTAAACAATAGATAAACTTAATAAGAGAATCTATTTACAAACACTACATAAAGTAAAATTACAAATAAGTACTATAGATTGGTTTGTCTGACCAACGCCGTAGGCGGTGCTCGGGGGACACTTTTAATTATTGAGGTTGACAGACTGTAATGGATTTAGTATAATATGAATATAGGGAACTGAATGGCTTATTTATCTGCTAAAAACGGTGACGAGAAGGCATATAAAGGCCGTAGAGACCTCACACCTAAAATGTTATCATTCATTAATGCCTATCTTGGTGCGGCTCAATACAATGCCCAAGAGGCTATTAAGTTGTCTGACTATCAATGTAAGTCAAAGTATTCAATTGCTCGCACAGCCATCGAACTGATGGATCATCCCGCAATTCAGGCAGAAATTAAAAGACGTCTAGAAAAGCGAGAGAAGCAATCCGAGATCAGGGCCGAGTACCTAATCAATAAACTCGTGGAGATTATTGATGACCTGGAAGGGCTTGAGAAGACCGCTGACAGGCTTCGGGCCATCGAGCTGGCAGGGAAGGCCATCGCCCTCTGGAAAGAGCGTCAGGAGGTCACAGGGGCCGACGGGGGGGCCATCCAGCACGAACAACACATAAAGGAATCCGTTGCAGACTTCACCAGCAGAATTTCTAGCCTCTCTCAGCGAACAGGAACGGACAACGTTGTTAAATTCCCTGACGGACGAGGAGAAGGCGGAACTTAAATGGCATTGGCGTTTCTGGGCCAGACCCAACCAACTTGCCCCCGAAGGTCTGTGGAATACTTGGTTGGTACTGGCGGGACGTGGTTTCGGTAAAACCCGCCTTGGTTCAGAATGGATTAGAGAAAATGTCTGTGGAACATCACCCCTTACGGCTGCCCCCAACGCACCCAGACGGATTGCCCTCGTGGCTGAGACAGCCGCTGATGCACGGGACGTTATGGTACTCGGAGACTCTGGCCTCCTCGCTTCGCACCCGAAAGACCAAAGACCCGACTGGTCACCTACAAATCGTCGTCTTACGTGGCCCAATGGTACGGAAGCCTGGGTATATAATGCAACTGAGCCGGATCAACTACGGGGGCCGCAGCATGGTCTCGCCTGGGTCGATGAACTTGCTAAGTTCCGGTACATGCAAGAAACGTGGGACCAGCTTCAGTTCGGCCTTCGCCTTGGCCAACACCCTCGCTGCCTGATCACTACAACCCCCAGGCCGTTACCACTTATCAAGCGTCTTATGGGAGATGCAGACACTGTGGTAACTCGTGGAGCTACACTGGACAACAAAGCCAATTTGGCTGTGAACACTGTAAAGCAACTGTACGAAAGATATGGTGGGACACGCCTTGGAAGACAAGAACTCCAAGGTGAAATCCTCTCAGACATCCCAGGAGCTCTCTGGAATAGAGACATGATTGATGCTGCACGTCTTAAAGAACCTCCAGCAGACCTTGAAAGGGTATATGTGGCAGTTGACCCAGCGGTATCAAACAATGAACATTCCGACGAACATGGTATCGTTGTTGTCGGACTGGCTAGAGACGCCGAGGGCTATGCTCGTGGTTATGTTCTTGAAGATGGTTCCATGCGAGGTAACCCTGAAGAGTGGGCTCGTAAAGCAGTAAGTCTATATCGTCTTTGGTCCGCAGATAAAATCATTGCGGAAAAGAATCAGGGTGGTCTTATGGTTGAAAGCACCCTCAGGGCTATTGATCGGTCCGTCCCTATCGAACTAGTGAATGCCAGTAGGGGTAAGGTTGTCCGTGCTGAACCAATCAGTGCTCTATATGAACAAGGTCGGATTCATCACTGTGGCGCATTCAATGCACTTGAAGATCAGATGTGTCTCTTTTCTGTGGACTTCATTCGTTCTGCTGCTAATGGTTCCCCTGACCGCGTTGATGCTCTCGTGTGGGGACTTACAAAGATTTTTGACAAGTTGACTGGTCGTCGACTAACCGCTGAAACTGGGCCGACTAAACAACAAATTGAAGACGGACAACAAATTGATTGGGTTCGTGACACTGCAACAGGGTGGATGGCTGGTTAATGGCTGCAATAACTGACAATGAAAAGCCTGTAAAGAAGAAGATTCAGAATCTTCGTCTACCGGACCTCATTGACGTTGAACCAGTAAAGAATAAGTATGTACCTGAGGGGTTTGACTCTCAGGAGCAGTTCATTGATCAAATGCGTGCAGAGTATCAGCACAATCTTGACTTTGATCGTATTAATCGCTACGAGGCGATGGATGATCTTCGTTTCGCTGCCGGTGAGCAGTGGGATCCCGTAGTCTTGCAACAGCGTAAATCGCTTCCGTGTCTAGTCATTAACACTATACCACAGTTCACTGCTCAACTGGTTGGTGATTGGCGGGAGTCTAGAAAAGCCATTAAAGTTGTTCCTAGTAATAACGAGGATACCGACGTAGCATCCATCCGTGAGGACTTGGTGCGTAACATCGAAATGCAATCTCGTGCTGATCGTGTTTATGATCAGTCTTTTGAATCTATGATTCAGTGTGGCGATGCTGATTTTAAAGTAACGGTTGAGTACGCAAGAGATGATGTATTCGATCAAGAAATTCGTATTCGACCCATTGAAGACACGATGGCAGTTGTCTGGGATCGCTTCTCTGTGGACCCTACCGGACGAGATGCCCGTACTGTCTGGGTTGATGATCGCATCCCCAAAGATGAGTTCTCCCGTAAGTGGCCACAAGCTGGTGGTGGGTCAAATCTCCTTGAGGTTGATAAGGTTGATCGTATCACCCTCGCTGGATGGCAAGATGAGTATGCTTATCGTGTGACCGAATACTGGCGTATGATTGAACGTCAAAAGACACTTGCCCTCTTCGAGAATGGCAAGATGTATGAAATTGATGAAACTAACGAAGAGCAGATCATTCAAGCAAATGGTGCTCCAGTTAAAACACGCATAGTGTGGTGCAGGTATGCTCAGATGCATTACTGCACTGGTTGGTGCATTCTAGCTGGTCCATATGAATATCGTATGAATAGACTACCCGTTATTCGTATGTCTGGTCGTATCGTTAATGTGGCTGGACGTCGGGTACGGTACGGTCTGGTTCGGTTCATGAAGGACCCGAGCCGACTGAAGAACTTTTGGCGGTCTATCGCAGCTGAGCAACTCGGCTATGCCCCGAAGGCCCAATGGTTGGCCACCCAGTCTGCGATTGAGGGACGACAAGACGCCTTTAGACGGGCGCACTTGACGCGTGATCCGTTGCTGATTGTCAATGATGAGGCCGTCATCGGACAAAACATTCAACGAATTGAACCTCCCGCCCCCCAAGCAGCCATCTTCCAAGAGGTGGCCATGAATACCCAAGACATGAAAGATGTCAGTGGTATTCAAGATGCGAGTCTGGGTATCAGGTCGAATGAGACATCTGGCCGGGCAATCATGAATCGTCAACACGAAGGTGATATCGCTAGCCAAACCTACTATGATAATGCGGATGCTGCTCTTCTGGAGGCCGGAGATGTAATCAATCAACTTATTCCACAGATTTATGATGGAACCAGAGTTGTTCGTCTTATCGGTAAAGACGAGAGTATTAAATTCCAGAGGATTAATGACCCAATGGACCCGCATGCAGTTGATTTAGGTATTGGTATATTCGATGTTGCTCTGTCTACTGGTACGTCTTACACGACTCGTAGGGTTGAGGCTGGTCAAGCTATGATGGATGCCATTCAAGTTTGGCCACAGCTTATGGAAATTGCTGGTGACCTTGTAGTTAAAGCTCAAGATTGGCCTGGGGCAGAAGAATTGTCGGAACGTCTGCAGAAGACTGTACCCCCACAGTTCCTTAGTCCAGAAGATCAGCAGAAGCTCCAACCACCTCCCGTGTCTCCACAAGTTGTGCAACAGATGCAACAGGCACTGCAACAACTACAACAAGAGAATACACAACTTAAACTTGATAAGACTATTGAATTCAAGAAACTTGAGGTTCAGTCTTATGAAGCCACCACTAAACGTATTGCCGCCCTTAATCAGGATCGTGGAACTGAGTCCCCAGACGATATGGGTGCTCTGAATAGTATCCTGACACATGCCGCTAAGGTTGATGAGCAAGACATTCAACGTGCTCAACTTGAGCACAGTGTTGTTATGGACCATGCCAAACTTGGTCTTGAACATCAAAAACTACAGGTGCAGCAACAGCAAGTTGAGAACCAACATGAGGTTGCACTTAAACAAGCTTCGACACGACCTGCCCCAACTGCTCAAGCTGGCGGGTCGAAAAAGTCGCAATCCAGTAGAGCAAACGGTTAAAGGACCGCAAATAACCTAAATGAGTGAGACCCAAGTAACTACTGAAGTTCAATTTGAGAATACAGATGATCTTGACGCTTTCGCAAGTGGCTTCTTTGGTCAGAAGCAACCCGAAACTACCGAGACCAAGGTAGAGGTGGAACAAGACAATGAAACTCAGACTTCAGAAGAAACCGAAGCTCAAGTTAATGATGAGCAGGACGAAGCTGAACTTCAACAAGAAGTTGTTGAAACTCCGAAACGGAAGACTGTTCAAGATAGAATTGACGAAGTAGTACGTCAACGTGAGGACATTCGTCGAGAAGGGCAGAATCAAGTTGCTGAACTTCTCAAACGAATTGAACAACTAGAAAAGGGCACAAAGCCAGAGGTTCAAAATCAATCCACCGAACAGTTGGTTGATCCTAATGAGCCCAAGCCTGACGCACTCAAAGAGGATGGTTCTCCTGTCTATGCCTTGGGTGAGTTTGATCCGCAGTACATTCGGGACCTGACCCGTCATACGCTCCAACAAGAGCGCCAAAGGATGGAAGTTGAGAATGCTCAAGCTCAACGCCAAGCTGCGGTTCAACAAGAGCAACAAGCCCTTACGAACCAGTGGAACACTAAGTTGGCTGATGCTGTGAAAGAGTACCCCGACCTTGAAGAAAAGGGTCGCGCAATGCTTTCTCAGTTTGATAACCTCGATCCTAATTACGCTGGTTACCTTACCCAAGTCTTGATGTCTATGGATAAGGGTCCTGACGTTCTGTATTACCTGTCTAATCACCCGGATGAAGCACAAACAATCGTAAACAGTGGCGCACAAAGAGCGACCCTCGCACTGGGTCGGATTGAAAGTCGTTTCCTTCAGGGTGAAAAAGAGGCTCCGAAACCTAAGATCACCAAAGCCCCTGAACCGCCTCGTCAACAGGCTAGAGGAACAAATGGTGCTTATGTGGCGAACCCCGATACCGATGATCTGGGTGCCTTCGAGAAGCAATTCTTCACGAAGGCCAGATACGGATAATATACCCACTCATAAATAGGAGTATTGTCTATGACTACTGGTGGCGCTAACGTCACAGTTGATCAGGCAAAACTGGTTCTAAACTCGTTTGCCGCGATCTTCCAAAATAATCTGACCTCTGCTGAGCTCGTAACTTGGCGGAAGTTTGATAATGAAATGAACGACCGAAATAAGTTGACTGTCGTTGAACAAGTTGTGCCGCGTTACCTCGTGACCCATACGGTCAATGGGGTTAACAATCTCACAACTAACGACGTGCAGAATACCGTCTTCGGTTCGGAACAATACCAGGTGGCCGACGTGTTCGGTTCCAGCATGGGTTGGCAAGACTTCGTAAAGATTCAAGACATCGGTGCGGCTCGTGAAAGCGAAGCGCTCCGTGGTGCCGCTCTGAACCTCGCTGAACAGATCGATGCCTACATCTTGAATTTTGCCACTAATGCCTCCAACAACTGGCTTGGTACTCCTGGTGACCCCGTCTCTCAATACAATGACATTGCTTCGGGCTATACCCGCCTGAAGGAAGAGGGTGTTGAGGATACGGACTTCCGGGCTGTGCTTAACTATTATGACCGACAGGCACTCGGTGCGAATATTGTTAACCAGCAAGGCATTGGTGCTTCCTTTGCTGCGCAGGGTAACTCCTCGCTTCCTGGTGTGGCCGAAGGTGTCTATCGTAAGGGCTTCTCTGGTGACATTGATGGTATCCCCACCATGTTCACCCAACAACTGCCCACGAATGCCATCGGTTCCCGTAATGCTTCTGATACCGCCATGGATGGTGCTAATCAGTACAGCGATTACGCCTCTGTGGCCATCTCCACTGGTCCTGGTCTTCGTCTTACCCAGACGATCCAAGTGACTGTTGGTGTTGGTTCCGAGACGGTCAAAGATGGTGAAGTGTTCACTATCGCTAATGTGTACGCCTGGGATAATCGCCTCCAAGCGGCTCTTCCTCACTTGCAGCAATTCCGAGTGATCGGTAATTATACTGCGACTTCAGGCGTCATTGCTGCGATGACCATCTTCCCCGCCATCGTTGTGCAGGGTGCCAGCCCCAGCGGTTCGGACTATAATACCATTGCTAACAACACCGCCAATGCGACTGTTGACTCGATCCCCGGTTCGACTGCTGCCATTACCTTTGTCGGTACTGCCAGTACTAATGTCCGTCCTCGTGTCATTCTGTCTAAGGATGCGATTGTTGTGAATACGGCTGATCTGATCATGCCGGCGACTGGTATCGGTTCTCGTAAGTCTCTTACCAAGGTTCCTCTGTCGGTCCGTATGTGGCAGAACTCGGTCTTCTTGACTGGTGAACACCAAGTACGCTTCGACGTGGCTCTCTCGGCTAACGTGGTGGATCGTCGTCGGATTTGCCGCATTAACGGCACTTCTGGTACAGACGTTTAACCACACTAATAGGGGAGGGTCCTTTGTGGGCTCTCCCCACCTTAGGAGAAGCTAATGACGAACCCTACTACCGCTAATATTGCAATTCACCCTCAGGATGGTTGGGTCGAACTCGCTTCAGGCGGGGCCACAGCTTTTCTAAGGGTTAGTCACGTCCCTAACCATGTACCGTTCTTTCTCTATGTTGGATCGTCTGCACCATCCACATCTCCCGCAGTTGCGACCGGTTCTGTTGTCTTTGCAACAGCTAACCCAACTAATGGTCAAACGGTCACAATTGGTACTGAAGTCTACACATTCGTAACATCTGGGTCCGCACCTTTTGACGTTGTTATCGGTGCTACATATCTTCTGACTGCAACTGCTTTTGCTGCGGCCGTTAATGCTAACTCTCAACTTGTTACTGCCGTAGATACTGCTGGCTCAGTTGCTCTTACTGCCATTGCCTCTGGTCCATCTGGAAATTACACTGTGACTTCTGCCGCTACGGATGTGACTGCTACTAGTCTGACTGGTGGTGCTCTCGCTAATGGTGGTTTCCGTATTGATTGCAGTTCAGTTCATTTTGATGGGGCCTATTCTGGTAACCTGTACGGCCGCATTATGAACAACTCTAATGACAAGATTGTAGTTTCAGTCTGGCAATTGTAAATGTCTACACCCATTACAAGCATTATCACATCTGCATTACGTGAAACGAACCTAGTCCCTCTAGGTACGACACCTAATACTAATCAAATTAATGAGGCTTTTCAACTCCTATTGACAGTCGTTGAGTCAGTGCTTGGTAATGAAATGGGTGAGAATCTTGTTCCGTTCCCACTGGGACAAGACAATATCGTATCCCCGGCGGGATATCCTTGGTGGTCTAATTCCTTGCCGGGGAATGTCTTCCTACAAACCAACATGCGTGTGATGTGTAACCTGACCGCAGAAGGTTTCGTAAATCTACATCCGAAGCCACATGACGGTGCTCGTATGGGTATTGTTGATGTATCTGGTAATTTCGCTACCAACGAGTTGACCATTTATGGTAATGGTCGTCAAATCGAAGGTGAGTCAGAGATGACTTACAATACCGACGGTCAGATGCGTGAATGGATGTATCGTGAAGACCTTGGTAATTGGGTAGTTACTAGTCCGATTGAACTCACTGGTACTATGCCATGGGGTCCAGAGTATGATGACATGTTCATCATTAAATTGGCTATGCGACTTAACCCGCGTTACGGCCAGATCATGCACCCTGCATCTATGCAGACCCTTAAAGAGGTGCAGACTAAGTTCAGTGCCCGGTACAGTCAATCTACTACACAGATGCCAGCAGAGAATGGGCTCATCTATCTCACCCACTGGCAGCGTTACTGGGGTTACGGTGCTTGGGGTCCGTACTATGGTGATCCGAATGCTCAGTTCCAGTCGGGTTTTCCTTATTAATGCCATACAGCAAATCCAAGGAAAAGCGTCTTGCAAGAAAAGTTCACTGGCCCGATCTCAGGTATGGACCTAACGGGGAACAGAGGCTATTCTACTCTGCTGATGAAGTTCCATTAGGCTGGTCTGATAAAAAGTATATCCCATATATAAATAAACCGATCATACTTCTTAATAGAGACGAACTTGTGGCTGAACTGACTAAACGTAATATTAGAATTGATCCCACCTGGGGTACCGCACATATGAAGAGGCTTATAGACAGTGACACAAGTACCGCTCGGTAAAGGCGCTTATGAGCGTCTATATGCTGGAGCACCAGTTGTTGAACTGCTAAACCGTTGGTTGGAGGCTAATCCTGCTAACCTGCGGGAAGGTACTTCTGTGCTTGCTCGTCCAGGTACTACTATCATTGGTGATGCACTTAATCAAGGTTCATTCACCGGTTATGGTGCTATGCGCGGTAATTACGCTCTTAGTGGTCTTTTCAACAATAACTTATTTGTTGTCTGTGGTTCTAACCTCTATATGTTTACTGACAATGGTAACGGAACCGTGACCTCTACTCTTATTGAGGGCACTATCAGTGGTACCGGATATCCAGAGGTTGCGTGGCAAGCTGGTGCTGGTTACCAGAGACTTTGGATTTCAGACGGCCTTCTTCTTCAATATTATCAAGGAGAGTCTGCCGCCTCGGGAACACTAACCCTTACCGGGACTATTGTTAATGGAACAGATAAGTTTGAGGTTGGCGGTATATATTATGTCTGGGGAACTACCTTTAGCCCTTCAGATGCGGGAACATCATCTAACCCATTTGTGATCAACCCAACCAGCATTGCTCTTGCACAACTTGCACCACTTGATCAGGCTGTTTTAGCAATCACAGACACTGGAGAAGCTGGTACAGACTATAGCTCAACTATTGCTGGTCCAAATACCTTAGTTACTGCTGCAAATAATAGCGGTAACAGTCCGGCCACATCTATTCAAATTTCTGCGATAACTGTTGGCTCAGGCGGAGACTCTATTACTTTCACGATTGTCGGTGGTACTGCGCTGTCTGTTACAGGTAGCGGCACTTTGCAAAATGGCGGTATCCAAACCCTTCTTGGTTGCACAATGCCTAATGGTGTTGCTCCTGGGTCCATCACCCAAGTTAGTTCTTACGTAATGGTTGCTCAAGCGAATAGCCAAGAATTCTTCTGGGTTAATCCTGGAGAGACAACAATTGATCCCTTCAACTTCGCGTCTAAAGAAAGTTCACCCGACCCGATCATCTCTATGCGAGCTGTCGGGGATCAGGTACTTATTATGGGCAGTAAATCAACAGAGAACTGGTATGCCACAGGTAATCTCGCAGCACCTTTCGCACCTATTGAAGGTCGCGTTTATGCGCGTGGTGTTATCGCTGGAACCCCTGTTGTGGTTGACGATGGTATTATTGTTGTAGGAGACGATGGCCGAGTATACTCTATCGGTTTCCAACCAGGGGATGCTACGGACACTAGCTGGGGTGTGAATAGGATTTCAAACAATGGGATTGAAGAGCGTGTTCGATATCAAATTAGACGTGAGGACGGATTAACACCATGACAGCGATTTGGCTAGATAGCTTTGATCAGTACGGCACTGGTACGATTGGCCAGACTAATATGCTATCTGGCAATTATGCTAATATTGGTAGTTGCGCGCCTTTGACCCCAAGTTTTGGGGCCAGAACGGGCCAATACTGCATGGGCTCTATTAATAATTCACCTAGTTTGTATTATACTCTACCTGCATCTTTAACGAATATGTTTCAATCTTTCGGTTTCGCCGTGTCCCATCTTGCAACAGAGTTCGGCACAATCTGTGAATTTATAGATGGCAGTGCTAATGTCCTATTTGCTTTGCAATATACGCCTACGGGTGCGATTCGGCTTATTCAAGGCGGTACTTCGAATGTTCTTGGTATCACGTCTGGTCCTGTTATTGTTCCTGAAAATTGGAACTTTTTTGAGATGAATGTCAATACCAGCACCAATACATTTACTCTTCGTGTTAATGATGCTACTGCCAGTAATACCCCTGTCCTGACTGTGACAAATTCTGATATCGCTGGTACAATAGCTCAACTTGGCTATATGCAAGATCCTGCATCATTTCTTGATGATCTCTTTATCCGTGATACAACGGGTTCAGTTAATAATAGTTGGCTGGGGGATAGGCGTATTGCTACCCTTCTAGCAGATGCAGATACTGCAACAATGGGGTGGACGCCAAACTATTATCATCAATTGGGTGCGGGTATTCTCACTAATACCGCAGGAGGCGGCCTATGGGTGACCAATGGTACACCGCAACTACTAGGTACAGGCGACTTCACTATCGAAGGTTTTGTGCGCTTCCAGTCACTCCCCACGGGCACGAATAAGGCGGTTATATTTGGTAAATGGGATGAGACACACAACCAACGTAGTTATCAACTATTCTTAGGCTCAACTGCGCTAAATAATGGTTGCATCTGTTTTCAGACGTCTACTGATGGGACAGTCTCGACAGTCGTGCAACCAATTGTGTATCCATGGACACCCGCATTAGATACGTGGTATCATGTGGCTATTGTTCGTGCATCTGGCGAAGACCTTCTATTCATAGACGGTATTCAGATGGGGCTGCCAATTGCAGACACTGCAGACTATTTTGCTAGCGGCACTTATCTAGGTATTGGTGCTCAGGCTGAATTGTCTGGTTCACCGCTTCTTAGTGGCACTACACTAGAAGGCTGGTTTGATGAAATTCGCTGGACTGTGGGTCATGCTAGATATACTGCTAACTTTACTCCAACTACTGTAGAATTCCCTAGAGGTTCTAGTGATCCTTACTGGTCTGATGTGGCATTTCTTGCTGGTTTTGATAGTACTATCCAAGATGAAAGTAGCTACACTTGGTCGATTGGTACTGGCGGTTCTGTTCAATTTACAACAAATGATGGGCCTACTGTAGGGAATTTCTCTACCGTTAGTAAGTCTGTGCCTGATGATAATACATTCATGACAGCACCATACATTGCCGCCACCAGTATTCTAACTATGACTGCCCAACCTACCGCCGGTAATACTGTTACTGTCGGTACAAAAGATGGAACCACAGCAGCTGTATATACATTTGAGACTAGCCTCTCAGCAGCCTTTCAGGTTCTGATCGATACCAGTCTACAACAAACATTACAAAATCTATATAATGCTATTAATGCTGGTCCGGGTGGTGGTACGAAGTATGGTACAGGTACAACATCTAATTATGATGTGAATGCTGTACAGCTTCCCGTTGGGCAGTTGGAAGTGATTGCTAATCGTTCTGGTACATCCGGTAATAGCATTGCCACAAGTGCTTCTGGCATTACCGGTAGTTGGACAGGTTCCACTTTGTCTGGTGGCCTTAATATCCCGGGGCCATCAAATTTCAAAGTTCAACGTTTGCCCCCGAATACAACACTAATTAGTGCAGTGCAAATTGTAACTCGCGCCTCTAAGTCAGATGCTGGTGCAGGAACATTTAACACAGGATTTATTGGAGCTCAGGGTGGTCAGGCAACTGGCCCGACACACTCTTTGACAATTAGTCCTGTATTCTACAACGATCTTTATGATGTTGACCCAGATACTTCGGGACCGATCTCGCCCGTTACGATCACTAATGGGGCCATCCAGATTAATAGGGACACCTAATGTATGTCGGATGCATACTCAGCTACTGCATCACAGCTTATAGTACTTGCCGCAGAAGCAAAAGATAGTACACCCACTAAAGTTTCTAAAATTTCTGCCATTGCAGCTACAGAAGCTGTAGATACAAGGCCACGAGTATCCGATGTACTTCTCTTAACTGCCTATGGGCCACCACAAACGAGACATGCTTATGATTCACAACAGGTTGTACTCGCTGCAACAGCCGCTCAGGAAAGTAACGTGACAACACAAGTCTCTGATGCAATGCTTTTAGTAGCTTATGCAACTGCTGTACCCAGTTCTTCGGCTCAAGCTGCCTGGACTTTTGTGATGGATGGTCACCGCTTCTATGTTCTACCATTGGGGCCTGAAGGTGATTGGGCATATGATTTTACTACTCAAGAGTGGTGTCAACTTCAAACCCAAGGTTTCCCAGGTATGAATTTCACGCATGGTGTCATGTGGGGGCTTCGTGTTATGGGGGGTGATGCGCTCTATACATATCTGTATGAGCTTGATCCTACGCAACCACTGGATGAACAGTGGCGAGAAGTTGAACATATGGTTACTGGTGGTATTCCCACGCGTACCCGTTCAATGATCGGGGTAGCTAATTTCACTCTCACCGCCTCTGTTGGTGACGACAGTGCAGATGATATGTCAATTAGTCTAGCCTTTAGTGATGACAATGGTGTCACATGGTCCCAGGAATTTGATTTACCACTAACTGATCAAAGTACTCAAATGCTTATTTGGAATGCTCTTGGATCATTTGCCGCCCCCGGTCGAGTCTTCCGTATCACGGACTATTCAGGCCCAATTCGACTGGATGGTGCTGATGCTGTTCTGACTATTGGTACTGGCGCAGACAGCGGTATTGAACAAGACGGACAGAAAGCACAATGACCCAACAAGTTCAGGACCTAGGGCCACTTACTTGGAACGTACCTATTGTTACTAAGAATGGTGGTCCCACCCCCGAATTTCAGCGGGCATGGAATACACAGCGCAATAATAATACCCAGATCGGTACTGTTGCATTTGGATCGGGAGCTCCTACAGGTTCACCTGCAGATGGTGCAGAATATATAAATACTGGGACCACACCATATACTCTGTATATCGGTAAAGGCGGTTCTTGGACTCAAGTGGGCGCTATTAAATTTACAGATCTATTAGATGCACCACATAGTTATTCGGGTTCTGGCGGTCTTATTACTCGTGTTAACTCGGGTGCCACCGGTCTTGAGTTTGATAGCATCTCAGCTATCTTAGACTCTATTGGTGCAACTCAGGGGGATGTTCTATATCGTAGTGCATCTGGATGGGCAGTCTTAACACCGGGTACATCTGGCCAAGTCTTACAAACTAATGGTACTGGTGCTAATCCTACCTGGGTAACACCTAGCGGTGGTGGCGGCGGGGCCTTGACATTTCTAGATACAATTACGACTACGAGCGGTCAGACGAGTATCGCCTTTAGCTCATCAGTTATCCCGGCAAGTGGTTATTCACAGTTGGTATTACGATTTAACGGGAACTCGACTCTCGGTTCACAAGATACAATTAATATGCAATTCAACGGAGACACGGGATCAAATTACAACTACACGGATTATCGTCAGATAGCCGGTTATGGCGGTGCAGGGGGCGGGAATAATAATCAGTCATCTATAGTTGCTGCGTATACTTTTCCCCCTGGAAGTCCGATTTCGATTGAAAGTGAGATAACAATATCTTGGTATCTATTACCACTCATAAAATCAATACACGGAATGGGGAGCGCCTATGAGCCTTCAGCAAGTTTTTCAGGCCAGTCTGGGTGGGCACTAACGGTGAGTGGTGGTTGGAATAATACGGCCGCTATCACTAGTATTACAGTATTTCCTGCCTCGGGTAGTGCATTCACCACTGGATCAATTTTCAATCTTTATGGTGTCCAGTGAGCATCATAGATGTACTTGACCCTAGGCTATGGTTAATCTTTTACTTAATCGTTGTGAGCACCGCCCCTAGATGAGAACCTATGATGCTTTTAAGATTGCGTTAGCAATTAAGCACTTTTTAAAGACAGAAGAACAGGTTGACCCAATTGAATGGTTGAGTAAACCAGAACATATTGTCTTAGAGAATGAGTACGGTGATTTAGCACTATTTGAATATAGTTTCCCTATTAAGAAAATCTACTCCGGTCATTACTATTTCAAGTCTCGTGGTAAGCAAGCTATTCAATCTGCAAGGGGTTTTCTTGACGAATTGTTCAATACGTGTTACAATATAAATGTGGTGATGGGGTTAGTCCCAATTGAACGTAAAGAGGTCAAATGGTTGACCCGTCGTGTCGGATTTACCTCTCATGGTCTTGAAGAAATTCATGGACAGGAATATGAATTATTCATCATAACAAAGAAAGAATTTAATAATGAGTAGTATCTTTGGCGGTTCACAACAGCAATCGCAATCTACTTCCAGCTCATCCAATCAGGCATACCCGTACCTTCAGCAAGCATTGGGCGGAAATGTTAGCAATGGGTCAAATGCTGGTAACCAACTGGCCAGTATGTTGGGACTTAATGGTACACCCGCACAAGCCACAGGATTCAATAATTTCCGAAATAGTACTGGATATCAGTTTGGTCTGAACCAAGGTATTCAGTCTATCACAGGCAATGCTGCCACACAGGGTCTACTTAATTCGGGTTCGACCCTAAAGGCGTTGGACACATACGGTCAGAATTATGCCAATACTCAATATGGTAATTATACCAGTATGCTCCAAAATCTCCTTAGTGGTGGTAACACATCTGCTTCTGTCATTGGTGGTGCTGGTAATGTGTACAATAGCCAAAGTACTGGGTCTGGTTCTTCTAATGGAGGGGGTATCGGTGGTGCTATCGGTTCTCTGTTGGGTAAGGGGGGTGCTGGTATATCGTCTGGCGGGTCTGCACTTGGTGGCCAACTAGCAGCAGCAGGAGTTTCATAATTAATTATGGCCGGTATTATGGACCTTCTAGCATCTCTTGGTTTAGGTTCTCAACCTCAAACAAATTCTTTGGGATTTGGGCAAACTTCCAACGGAGTAGCCCCTGGTCAAAGTACCTCACCAGGTGGCCAAACAGTCACGCCACTTAGTCAAGTTGTAGTCACTGCTGCGAAAGGGCCTAATGGCGTAAATCCACAAATGCCTTCTCAGGCATCTTCTGCGCCTATGACAATGGCTGCACCGCCAAATATGTCTGGTCTTGATCAATCCGTGCCATCTCTACCGTCAGACTCCAATGGTGTTCTTCAAGGCTCTCAAGGAGCCCCATTCAACTACGACAATAGCTCTGCTGCAGCGGCAGTAAATCAAGCGGTTCAAAAAGAGCCTTTTGGCGGCCAAGGGGGTAATCCTGGTATATACGGGTTACTTCCTCAAAACCTTCAACACGGTACTCTGCGTAATGTCCTAGGAGCTATCGGAGATGCATTTCTTGTCGGGTCCAATAGGCAACCACAATATGCCCCTGCTATGGCCCGTATGCAAGTTGGTCAAGCTATGGCGGGTATGAACCCGAATGACCCTGATTCTATGTATGCTGCTGCCTCTCGTGTTGCGGCAACTGGTGTTTCAGGGGCTGCTGAGATGTCTGATAAGATTGTTCAACAAGCCGAACAAGCCGCAATGCGTAAACAATACATGGAGTACAATCAGAACTATCGTGAACAGGTTATAGGCAATAAAGCGGACAATACGCTTCGCCTACAAGCACCACAAGTTAGTGGAATGGTTAATTCAGCTAAAACTGCTCAAGACTATGCCACACGATATGCCCAAGCAGAGGCCATTGCTCAGCGTATCGGCCCTAACTATCATGCCAGTGATTTTGGACTTGTCTCTCCTGATCAGTGGCAGCCCGGTATGACACAAGGTCTGACCGCTAATCAGGAGCAACTATCCTCGGATAAAAGTGCTCAACGAGATGTGACTAAACGTGGTCAAGATTTCGGGTACCAGGGTCGAGTCACATCAGCTACTATTAATGCTGGTGGTCATGTTCGAGCGGCTCAAATCTCTGCCGGTAAACCCACATCAGGTACAATTGAGCAAGGAATTATCTCTAAGATGAATTCGGAACAACCCCTCAGTGCTGGTGAACAATATTATGTTCAACATAGCCCCACATTTAATGCTAAGAGTGGGCGTCAACTTCTCGTACCTCCCGCTGGTGGTAGTGGCGCGCAACCTGCACATCAACAGTTCCAAAATGGAATGATATATCATGACGCCCACGGAAATAGTGCTCGATATCAGAATGGACAATGGATTTCGGTTAATCACTAATGCCGTTTGACCCATCAACTGCACAACCCTTTGACCCTTCCTCGGCTCAATCCACTGTGGGAGGGTTTGACCCGTCATCTGCCAAACCTGTACAACCAACACAAGATGTTAGTGTTCCACAGGCGATTGGTAACTTTATCGGTCAATTAGGCCAAACAGCGGGAGACCTAATAGCAGGTCATCCGAACCATGCTCCTAATCAGATGGAACAGGGACTGATGGGTGCTGGTCAACGTACTGGTGCGGCCCTGGACTCCGCTGTGTCTAACAACCTACTATTTCAACCTGTTCGTGCAGCTATGGAATGGTCTGGCCAAGGTATGGACAAACTAAAGAGCCTATACCCTGGGCAATCACAACAATGGTATCAATCTCAGCTCCATCAAGTCTATAACCAAGCTGTTATAAACTCAAGACAACATGCGCAGCAAGAACAACAACAGGTTGATCAACAGACTCCAGGATGGGCTGGAAAAGCAGGTCAAGCCGCTCTAAACATTGGTACAGGTCTTGCTACTAATCCTGAATATATGCTTATTCCCGGTATGGCAGGTACAGGTGGCCTAGCCTCTAGACTAGCTATGGCTGGTGGTAGTAATGCGGCTATAGGGTCTGCGTCTGATGTGGCTGCTCAAGCCATGGATATGGCTACTGGTGTTAAGAAGAACTTCGACATCCAACAGAATCTAGAGAGTGCTTTCACGGCAGGTGCTTTTGGTGTTGGCATGCATGGTGCTGTAGAGGTTGCACCATTCGTTAAGAACCTATTCTCTGCCCGTGGCATGGACACAACCCCATCAGTCGATCCTCGTCAGAGTCTTCAACTATCACCGATGACAGGCGATCATGTTGCTATGAATGCTGCTGATTCTATGCAATATCATCAACTACTGATGCATGGTTCTGTGGACGATATCAAAGGCTTCTTCAATGGTCGTAATGGTCCTCAACCTAGTTGGACAGATGTCAATGATTGGGTAGAACACCGAGATAATCCTCCCGTCTCCACTAATGGTGTTGCTGGGGTGGACACATCACGTATGCCCGATTTTGACTATAACACCGAATACAATAATCATGCCGAACAACAATGGAAAGAACAGAACCGTCAGGCAGTTGAGGATCATGTAACTCAACAGATGTCAGGGTGGAAGAATGCCCCTAATGTTGAAGTGGTTCACGGACCTGAGGATATTGCTGATCCTGCTCAACGCCAAGGGGCTATGGATGCGGACAACGGAAAGCAACTAGGGTTCTTCGGGGATGACGGAACTGTACGTATGTACAGTGGCCGTATCACTGGTGAGCCTATGGCTAATGCTCTTCTGTTCCACGAGGGCTTAGGTCACTTTGGTCTTCAACAAGCATTTGGTGACAGACTTGACTCTGTAATTGGCTCACTCCTAGATCGGAATGTGAATAATCTTAACCGTCTAACCGATGCTTGGCAAGAGGCCAATCCGAATGCCTATGGTGGAGATCGTACGAGAGCTGCTGAAGAGGTACTAGCAGAGGCCAGTCAAAGGGATGGTAATGCTAATGCTCAGGGCTTAGGGGCAGATGCTTCAGGTAACTTTAAACAATCTTGGTCTGATGCTCTGGGTTCAACTATTCGTCAGTTTGGTCGTAAGATGGGTTTTAATATTGCTGCGTCTGATGCAGAGGTGCGTCAAGTACTTTCGATGGCTCATGATGCTGTGATCAATGGTAAGGGTCTTGCTCGTGATAACGGTTACAGTAATGGTAATCGCTATATGTTCATTGGTAAAGATGCCTATGGGTTTGATGATAACGGACCAACTGCTGACTTAGCATCCGATGGCCGTTTCCGTAATGAAATTGATGATAGTCAAGCCAAACTAAAAGATCCATATTGGTATGAGAAACCTAACCAAACATTAGGTGATGTCTTGGATCATCCAGAATTATACAAAGCATATCCAGACCTCAAAGATCTTCCTGTTTATCCTTATAATAAAGACAGCAGAATGTCTGGGGCTTATGGTCAAAGAGGTGATGGCTCTGGTAACTATATGCTTATCAATCCCGATAGAAGTCCTGATGAACAACTTATGACTGCTCTTCACGAATCCCAACACGCTATTCAGCATATCGAGCAATATCCCGATATGATGAAACAGTTGAATGTCGGTGGTTCAGAAGCTATGTCAAAAGAAGACTATCTAAACAATATGTCCGAAAAAGAGGCTCGAATTACCGAGTCTCGTAAAGATTTAACTATGCAACAGCGTATTGATCAAGTACCTCCTAAATATATGACCTCAGATCAGTTCAGTCGTACTGAGAAAGATATAGCTTCTGAGGCTTTTGACCGACTGGCAGATGGTTATGATAATCGTTCCACACGTTCATGGGACGATGCCATGGATGCTGCCCGTGATACGGCTATCAATCTTGATAAGTTAAAACGAGTTCGTGGTATTGGTGATCTTGATAAACGACTCTTTCAGTATGATAATGCGGCCAAAGAGTTGAATGATCGACTTCAAACATCTGCTGCTAAAGTTGTCTCTGGTGAGTCACTAACATCAGAAGAACAAGCACAACGTATTCAAGATGTGGCCCAATTCCACTATGTTCTTGGACGTATTGAGAACGATAGTGCTCAAATTGGTCGTGCCCTCAATGCGATGAAGGCTATTGAGTTCAGTCGTAACAATCTCCTTGGTCTTAAATCCCTATTAGATAAGTATGATTCTTCTCTTGGTCCTCTGTCTGATCCCGAAGTGATGCAGAAATTCCTCATGCAGTACTCCTTACTTGGTGGAACTAAGGGTGGCCAAACGCTTGCGGCCACTCTGAATAAACCTGGATGGGAGAAATATGCTCTCACACTGTATCGTAATATGATACTGTCCTCTGTGGGTACCCATATTAAAGCCCCTATGGACATGGCCACAGGTATTGCCCTAGACATTGAAGATCGTGTGGCTGCTGCGGGTATTGGTAAGGTCCATGATGCTCTACAAGCCCTAGGTATCACTAAACAAGGGGGTATGTCAGGTAAAGAACCTATTGCTTATCTTCTAGGCACCTTGAAGGCCATCACATCGGGTGATGCATGGATGAGAGCTGCTACGACATTTACCAATCTTCATGCTCAGACAATGAGAATGGGCAATACTGCACCCGCAGTTCTCCCCGGTATTGCTGGAGATATAACCACAATACCAACCCGTCTTATTGCCGCTCAGGATGCCTTTTTTAGGGCCATCTCTACTAATGCACATCTCTATGGTGATGGGATTGCTAAATCATTAAACGAGGGCGGTAATCTTTCGTGGCTTGACCATATGACTCGTGGTATCAGTTATGCTGAGAACCCTACAGATCAGATGATTGATAAAGCTGCGGATATGGCTAATCGAACTCTTCTTCTCGGTGACAATCCATTTACTAAGTTCCTTGAACGAGGTAAGATGATTAAGATGGGTGCTGATCCTATTGACAGAGCAATTACTGCACTTATTGATCTAGTTACCCCAGTTATCCGCGTACCAGCTAATGCTCTTCTTACTCGCACTATCGCCAGATCTCCGCTTGGTCTTCTGGACCCTGAGACTCGTGCAATGTTTATGGCTGGTGGCCGTCAAGCAGATGTGGCAATTAGTCGTATGATTGTTGGTACAATGAAGATGGCTATGTTCTATGGAGCAGCTAATGTAGTTGGCGGCGCTCTCACACAAGGCAATAAACGTAAGGAACTAGAGGCTTCTGGATGGCGTCCCGGATCTGTTGATGAGGGTGATAAGTATTCCACTGGAATTCAACTTCCCGCATCTGCAAATCCATTTGATGTACATAATCAGACTGCTGCAGATATTGCTAATATGCGAGAAGCATACAGACAGGGGGCCAATGGTGGTCAAGTTGCTGCTGGTCTGATGGCTGCCACAGCCTCTCTCATACATTCGACATTCACTCAGTTGTGGACCAACGATATCAGTGAAGCTATGGGGATGTTTAGTGATTCTCAACAAGATGCTGGTGCTGTCACACGGACTGCACAAAACATTGTTGGTAATGCCGCTGTTCCTGGGGCTGTTGCTCAATTCCGCAACCTTGCTGATCCCAATCAAAGAGACACAATTGACCCAGATAGCCACCTGAATTCCATGGTTAATGCAGTAAAGAATCGTATTCCTGGTTTGTCTGAATCACTACCGACTAGATATTCGGTCTACGGTGATCCGATGCAGACAGGTACGGCACCTAATGCGTTAGTTCCCACACATAATTGGGTGACTGGTGGCAATCAACAACAGAAACCGACTGATCCTGCAGAACAAGAACTTAACCGTCTTGCAACTTCAGGTCTCAAAGTCCAATTGGACAATGGGGATATTCTTGATCTTAGTAAATCTGCTCTTATCACCCCCGTTCAACGAACAGTTAAATTTGATGGAGAACCCACAAGACATCTAACTTCAGATGAGTTTGAGCAGTATCAGAAACTTGCTGGAACTAATATAGTAGCGTATGTGCGACAAGAGATGGGTACCCCAGAGTGGCAGAAAATGTCTGACCAAGATAAGGTGCTAGAAATTAAAGACATTGAAAAAGACATGAAGAAAGCCGCCAAGGAGGCCCTATTCCAATGAGACATCCGTTATTTATTCCACTCGATGTTGCAGCATGGGTAGGAATCGTTGGTTCTTCCATGCATGCATTTCCTCAAGAAGCCTCTGGGGTTGCTACACTTCTTGGTGGTGCGTATTATGCCATTATGATTGTAGATTACTTCCTAAAGCGGAGTAAAACACATGACAAGTAATTATCTTGTACCTGATCTTCAGAGAGATGAGGCACATGTAGGGGAACCTGATCTAAAGGCTTATCCTGATCCCGGTACTGGGGGACCTCCTTGGACCATTGGTTATGGCCACACTGGGCGGGAGGTTCACCCAGGGCTCATTTGGACAGTGGCACAATGTAATGTTGCTCTTCTGTCTGATATTCAATCGGTCTGTACTGGTCTTGATACAGCGATTCCGTGGTGGAGAAGTCTTGACGATCTAAGGCAAGATTGTTTAGTTAACATCGCATTTAATCTTGGTGTTCATGGTCTTCTTGAATTTAATACATTTCTTGCGTATATGCGAGCTAAACTATTCAATCATGCCGCTCTTGATCTAATGGGTACGCTATGGTATCGTCAAGTAGGGGATAGAGCTAAGAGAATTCATGATCAAATCTTAACTGGAGTACATCAACAATGAAGAAACTTCTCAGTATCGTCGGACTAGTTTCTGGTCTTCTTTTAGGTCTTACTACAGCTGTACCAGCAGCCCCCACAGGTGCTCCTTGGCCAGCTATTGAGTGTAGTAATCCTTGTATTATTGAGGACGATGGTGGAGGGATTATCGATCTGTACCAAGCTCAAGCACGCCAGATGGCTGCTGGACATACATCCGTAATAGTCGATGGGCCATGTATGTCTGCCTGTACTATTTTTATAGACATTGATCGTAATAATGTCTGCCTAACAGACCGAGCACTGTTAGGTTATCACAAAAGCCGGTTGGAAGACGATACTGGTAAAGTTACTTTCGGTGAAATCGACTATGAAACACCCGGCTTAAATAAGTACATCGAAGATCATGGTGGTCTTCCCGACCCCGATAGCGGTCATTTACTGATGCTTAATTCGTATGAGGCATCTAAATTCTATAGGAGCTGTGCAATAAAATGATGGCACCAAGACCAATGAAACCACCTAATATGCCCCAGATGAAAATGGTTAAACCAAACTACAGTCAACGAACACCTGCCTTCAATGATCAGCATTTTACAGATGGCCCTAGAGAGCCCACAATTGGCTCAACACAGGCTTCATTTAATCCTGGCCAGAATGCCTCGGCTCTTCCTAATGGGCCTCCTAGGTACATCCAGCCGCCCGGACAGAGGGTATTTCCTGGTAAGGGCCTAACAAACAAACGAATCGGTAATACTACAATTTAAAGATACAAAAATAGCCCCGCCGGGAATTTCTTCCTAGCGGGGCTTTCGTTTATCTAATTACAGTGAATGAATCGCCAGGGCCAATAGACCTTGAAGAAGAGTAGAACCGATAGATTTAGCATCGGTGATCAAATCCTGACCTTGAGTCTCAGCCCATTCGAGGAAGTCTTGTTCCACTGTCTCCAGAGGAGTACCGGTAAGAACTTCCTTCTCAACAGTCTCAAGATAATCGTCAAAGGATGTTACAACATTACTAATGACATCTGGTACCTGCTTGAACACCGTCTCAACGATAGACCAAACAGCCTCACCTTCATGCTCAACTTCATCCTCAAGCCACGTACCAGCAGCCTTCAGATCATTCTCAATGGATTGAATAAGGGACATTATTAGCTAACCTTTGCTTGTACTGCAGCCGCTTCAGGAGAACCCGGAGTGGCAGCCAGAGCTTGTTTGAATAGGGTCTGAACTGAGTTATGTTGAAGATAACTAAAGACGGCAGGAATAATAACAAATGCAGACGAGACAAGGTAGTACAAGGCACCCTCAAGCTGGGTTGGATCAACTTGCTTGGAGACACCAAGAGCACCCAGAGCTCCTCCAACAGCGGGAAGGGCATTACGCGCCTGACTAAGTACAACAGACTTAATCAAACCTTCAACAATATTACTAATTACGGACATTTAGTTCCTCCTTAAGTTATCTCACAGAAGCCAGAAACACATGCGTATTCCTGACTACCGGTTGTTGTATCTTCTTTTTCATATTCTTGAAGTCTTTGCCAATCAATTGACTCTGGCATACGAGTCACCCACTCATCATATTCTTCTTTATTTATCTCCTGATAAGGAGCTTGTCGGTAAGTATGCTCTGAATAAGGGAGGAAAGCGACTCCCGATAGGATATCGAAATTAGACCACACCCAATCAGCAACACCAATCCACTCAGACTCTCGAACATTAACAGTAATAGATGGTTTATGTTCACACCAATGCTCCTGAACATTCTTCCAGATTTCTAAATGATTTTTAGCAGGCAAGGCTTCCCGGAATAGAGCATCAGTTGGCGCACATTGGGGGAAAGAGAAGACCACGGTAGAGTCAGGATTGGTGTGGTCTCGTTCGTATGGGACATCTTGATCAATGAGGAACTGGGTGAGAGGGTCTTTGATATCCCCGCGAACAGTTCGTATGTAGTAGGGACTATGGCGAGGATGAATGCCAGAAGCGCAGTCCACCAACTGGGAGACTGTCCCGGAAGGTTTAACACAAGTGATAGCGACAGACTGCTGAATCCCAAGTTCCTTAGCCAGTTTAGCATTGGTCTCAATAGCTACGAGTCGAAGATGGTCGAGCCAGTCACAACCCTCACCAGCTCTTCCGAGGATTGGATGGTCGAGGATGCCTGTAAGCGAGACGCCAAGTAGACGTTCCTCTTCAGTATTTTTCCTCCAGATATGTCTGAGATATTTAAACTCAGTGAGAGTGGATTGAAAGGTCCCAAGACAGGTGGCCAATCGCACTTTTCGTTCCAGGGCTCGAAGGTCATCATCAGGTCGAACAACGACTTCCGAAAGATTACAGAACTGAAACGGTCGAAGAATGATTTCACTGCAGGGATTTGTTCCAAAATCATAACTGATGTTTCTTCGCCCATTTCGAGCAGCCTGTCGCACACTAGCTGTGCGACTAAATACTCCTCTTTCTCCACTTTTTGAGTCGTAAAGAGATTTCCACTCGCGTAGAAACTCTCCGACGGTTGGTCTTCCCAAGTACACCGCAGAGTTATTAGATAAGCCTCGTTGTCCATTGTGCTCCCACCAAGCTCCGTGCTTGGCATATCGCATCTCCTCATTGTTAAGATCAGATAATGAAATCATCGCCGACCTACGTACGCCACCAACCACTACAACCTCTGCGATCTTACAGAGAATATCATGGCACTCTAAAGATGATAGTTTACGTCCTCTAGCTCGGCCAATAATTCCTGTAAGGTAACTAAATAGCTCGATAAGTGGCTCAGGTCCCGAAGCACGACCCCCAAAAGTCTTGAGTCTAGCTCCCGCAGGCCGAACCTTCCCGATGTCCCATTTTGGCTGATACCCTGCATAAAGGTAATCAATGACATGTCGGAGTGATATCGCCCATCCCTCTTTAGAATCGGGAACTGTAACAGTAGGTTGATCTTCTCCAACAATTGATTCACCAACTGTTGGGAGTTGACTGACATACTTATCCTCCACACTAAATCCGACACCAGTCCCACACATTAGTATATACATGGCCTCGTCAAATGCCCGAAGATTATCCACTACCATATAAGCACAATTGTAACCTGCAACATGAGTTCTGTCAAGAGCTGGTCCTGCAGTCATAAGACACCTCATGCTGGGCATCACTTCGAGATCAATGATTGCAGACTTAATGTCGTGGTACATTTCAGCGGGCATTTCCCATTGATGTTTATCAATGAGATGGGTAAACATCCAAGATGTATAACGACTTACAACCTCTTCCCAGGTCTCCCGCCTTTGTTCGTCTTCAAGCCATCGGCTATAGCGACTATATGCAATAAATCTTTGATAATCTTTCAAGTAATTTCTCGTACCTCCACAGCAGCCTCTCTGGCTATTCTCTTCATATGTGCTGTTCCTCGTCCGCCAGGAAAGGCTATAACTAGGTCGGGGTGTTCATGGTCCAACATTTGTTGATTACGAATAAGACCCGCTGCTTTACCATATAAATCCCAATTAGCAGGATAGATTTTTACCGGATTACCATATTGTTTAGCGTACTGAATCGCTAATGTGTCAGCACCTTTAGCAGCTCCACTAATTATAGTAAACCTTCCTTCAATTTGATTTAGAGTATCTTCGAGTTTAACATAATCATTAAAATCTCTACCACCACAGATTAGAATTTTCAATCAATTAAATCCTCTAATTCGTCGATATCCTCTGAACGCTTCAAATGTATCACTCTTTGTCTGTATTTAGGTGAATGTAAATCACGAGCGATCTCATTCCTTTGATATTGACGTCTTGCTCGACGCTTCTCTTTTTCCTGGAACTTGTTCATCCCGGTCATGTTTAGTATCTTTCAGTGTTACCTCAATCTGATAAAGAAGGAGACTGAGATGTGCCTCAGTCTCCCTCAATACTTTATCTACAGCTTTAAGCTGCTGTCTTAACTTCTTGGTTGATTTCGCCAAGTTTCCACACCTGAAGATCAAGAAATTCAGCTAAAGAGTGTTCAGTTCGAGCACCCTTAGAAGCACTCCATCCTGGTAGAAGAGCAATGGTATCTGCTTCATTAATAATATACATTAGATCATCAGTAATTGCAAGTCTGCGATCAAAACCTTTAGCCTCAGCTTCTTTAAGATCACCAGTCTCTGATCGACTGTAGTCTTCACCATCCCGTTCAATATCACGACGAGCCGGGTTAAAGACAGTATGTCCATGACCTTTAAGGTATTCTTCAGCGGCAAAGAATGCCGGGAAATTAAAATCTTTATACCCAGTCATAGGACCAGCTAGGTAGACTTTCATTTTTGTCTCTCTGAATTAGCGAGTATTAATTCAAATCTCGCGAGGGCGTTCCATGCAACGTGAGCAGCATGGGGAAGTCCAGAATCAAGGTCCACAATTTCTCCCGATGCTTCTGCTGCAAGGTGTCGTACCATTGCATCAGTGTATCTATTAAGTCCATCATCGACATATCGCCAACCGTCCCAGGCATATTTAGTTGCTCCGAAAGCTGAGACGGAAGATACTCCAGAAATTGCTTTCGGGAAGTAGCCAAGCCCTCCGCGATAGATTGGAGCTTTTCCGGCGTCATCTTTCCGAGCCCCAGCAATACCTTCTGACGGGTCACCTGTAACCTCTCTACTCAAATCTAAGTTCCTCCGTTGGAACTATTGTGTATCCATGTCTTTCTAGTGTGTTCATGAAGACTTCAGCATCAATATCCGCTTGACCATCAAACTCACCCGCTTCAAAGAATGCAGCATAAATAGCTTCAGTAATTGAATTCACATTACACCTTTGTTCGAGCACCAGTAGACCACGATCCACAATCATTACACTGTAGACGTTGAACTTTGAAGAACTTAGTTCTACGATGACCTCTAAGCTGAACACTCTTAGACCCACAAACACCACACTCACCTCGGTTATCACCAAGATGTGGATGATTGTCTATGAATGGCTTAATACGATCATAGAGTTTGACTAGAAGCTTAACATCTTGAATGCAGTACTTTTGCATACGTTGACGAGCTTTCTCATTACCTTCGAGTACAGATCGCCAAAGCATAAAACCTTCATGTTTTGTCTTACCGCCAATACCGAATAGTGGTCCGATAAATGCAAGACGGTTCATGACAAAACCAAACTTCTTAACAGCTTTAATTAGATCAATTGATGTTGCAGGAGGCGGAGGATTAAGTCCAGCAAGAATAATACATCCACGAAGTTTAGGAAGATCGTATTTATCTCCGTTGTATGTAACAATTGCATTAGCTTCTGTTAGGAGCTCAAGAGCCGCTTTCGCCATACCATCTTGACCATGTTCCCATTCGGAGAAGAATTGATACTCTTTCTCCCCGTCCCAATGAGCACAAAAACAAAGCAGACCACCATCATCAATCAATTGTTCGGGACTAACATTTTCATCCCACATACGCCAAACATAAGCTGTTGCAGGCTTCCACTCTATGTCCAGCATGAGAAGTTTATCTTGTTTCATTAAACCATTTCTCCGGTGCTACGCCTTCAGCCCAGCGGAAACCGTTCCGTTCGGCCCACTGAGCGTGAGTTTGTTTCGTTCCGGCGATCTTCTTATGCGGATACATAAAAACGAACCTAATATCAATGTCAGGGTGTTGTCGCTTCACAGCGAGCATTTTAGCTTTACTATCTCTATCCAATCGACCTTTAGTCTCAATAAAGAAACCGTGATCTATAATCTCAAAGTCGGGGAAATAATTACGTTCGAGAGTATATGGAATACCTATACTCTCATACTTAAACTTGATTCCCCGAGACTTTAGATTAGCTTGGAAAGAGCGTTCAAAGCCGCTCTTTAAGGCCATTAGAAGGGTAGAACGCTTTCTTCAGGCTCTTCTTCATTCAATTCAGCCGCCTTGATACGCCCAAGTGGCAGTA